>JGI20214J51650_10000035_pt1 | contig 80714 bp, 73 predicted proteins | sample WetSurMetagenome_FD_51650 | JGI IMG/M metagenome (IMG submission 51650)
CCATAGCGGCAATGATCGTGCAGATGGCGATATCGCGCTCAAGGGAGTTCGCTGCCGACAGCGGCGGGGCCGAGATCTGCGGACAGCCGCGTTTTCTTGCCAATGCGCTCAGGAAGCTCGACATTACATCCAGGCAGATACCTATGGAGGACGCAAACCCTGCTACTGCGCATATGTTTATCGTAAGCCCGCTTTTTGGCGGAGGTCTTTCAAAACTTTTCAGCACCCATCCTCCGATGGAGGAGAGGATTGCCCGTCTTGAGGCGATGTCAACAGGCGGCGTGAGATAATTTGACATGATAAAAGGGGAAAATATGGATAAGCCGCTCGTCGGCATCATAATGGGCAGTGACAGCGACCTTCCGATAATGGTGCAGGCCGAGGAGGTCTTGAAGGACATGGGCGTGCCTTATGAGATGGACATAATGTCCGCCCACAGGCTCCCCGACAAGACAGCGGAATATGCCCGTACCGCAAGGGCCCGCGGGCTCAATGTCATTATTGCCGGGGCGGGGATGGCGGCCCATCTGGCTGGGCTGATGGCGTCTCTCACCACCCTGCCGGTTATAGGTGTTCCGCTCAAATCAGGGCCGCTGGAAGGCGTTGACGCGCTTTATTCGACCGTGCAGATGCCTCCGGGCATCCCGGTTGCGACCGTGTCGGTAAACGGCGCAAAGAACGCGGCCTATCTGGCATGCTCCATTTTGTCCATAAAATATCCCGAGATTGCGGACAGGATCGAGGAGTTCAGGGAAAAGACGAGAAACATCATCGAAGAGAAGTCGGCCAGGTTCAAGCACCATCAATAGCGGATAATTGACTGCGGGCCTGTGTCATACGACGCAGGCCTTTTTTTATAGCCGGATTTTATTTAGATTAGAGCGCAGGGGCAGCCGTCTCCCGGCGCGATGAATTTATCCCTGTATTTGACAGATTAAAAGTATCAGAATGGTATATCGACTCAAGCGGAGCTCTCTGCCCTGCCGCTCTTCGCAGCCCTGAGAACCCAGACATCGCGCCTTGATCCTGCTACCCCTGCGCTACGGGAACGATTTGCGCCGATATGCGGCTGTCCGTGCCGACCGTAACAGTATGATAATTTATACCTGAACCCTGATCGCTATGGGGATGGGTTGCGCCGAGGCTTCGAGCCTGCCGCCCCTGAAGGCAGGGGATGGAATGGGACGCATTAGTTTTATTGCCGGGCAATCTGTTTTAATATATAATTATCCGGAATTACCGGTTTATGGAGGTTATATGGCTGATGTTGTCATAAAGACGGATTTGGCGGGCCTGAAGCTCTTGAGGCGCGGAAAGGTGCGCGACGTATACGAGGTGGGCGACCATCTTTTGATAGTGACTACGGACAGGGTTTCCGCATTCGATGTAGTGCTGCCGAACGGCATACCGGGCAAGGGGCGGGCCCTGACGCAGATGTCTGTTTTCTGGTTCGCGCAGATGACCGGCATAATTGAAAATCATATAGTCGCCACGGATATAAAGGATTTCCCTGCGGAACTGAAGAAGTATGCCGATATCCTCGAAGGCCGCAGTATGCTGGTGAAGAAGGCGCAGCCGCTTCCGATAGAGTGTATCGTGCGCGGATATCTTTCCGGGTCGGGCTGGAAGGAATATCGGCAGAAGGGTTCTGTATGCGGCATCCCGCTGCCTGCGGGACTCGTTGAATCCGCGCGTCTTGCAGAGCCGCTTTTTACCCCCAGCACGAAGGCCGAAGAGGGACACGATATGAACATCAGCTTTGATGAAACAGCGAAGATACTCGGCAGGCAACAGGCGGAGAAGGTCAGGGAGGTGGCCCTGGCGGTTTACAGGCGCGGGCGGGAGATAGCGGAGCGGAAGGGGATTGTCATAGCGGATACGAAGATGGAGATGGGCATATATAACGGCAAGCTGATCATCATTGATGAACTCATGACGCCTGATTCTTCAAGGTTCTGGTCCATGAAGACATATCAGTCCGGCAAGGGGCAGGACAGCTATGACAAGCAGATAGTGAGGGATTATCTTCTGACCCTGAACTGGGACTTCAAATATCCGGGGCCTGAACTGCCTGCGGAGATATTGGAGAAGACGGCTGCGCGGTATCAGGAGATACTTGAGATCCTGACGAAATAGAGTGCGGACGGATGACAGGTTCTCTTTTGCCCGGAAGGGCAGCTGAAACAGATTCGAGGGCATAATGGATAAATTTGATAAATTGGTGGACATAATGGCGAAGCTCCGCGCAGAGAACGGCTGCGCGTGGGACAAGGTCCAGACGCACGAATCGTTGAAGCCCTATCTCATTGAAGAGGCGTATGAAGTGATCGAGGCCATCGACGAAAATGACCCGGCGAAGCTGAAGGAAGAGCTGGGGGACCTGCTTATGCAGGTTGTGTTCCATTCCCAGGTCGCAAAGGACTCCGGAGAGTTCGATATAGATGATGTGGTCGAAAAGATAAGCTCAAAGATGATATTCCGGCATCCCCATGTGTTCGGAGACGCCGTATTCGACACGCCGGAAGCCGTGGTAAAGCAGTGGCATGAGCGTAAGAAGGAGGAAGGCAAGTTCAGGGATTCCGCGCTCGAAGGCGTGCCTCAGGGGCTGCCCGCCCTGCTCAGGGCGCACAGGTTGCAGTCGAGGGCTGCAAAGGTCGGATTTGACTGGGAAAAGGTGGAGGACATATTCGACAAGCTGGATGAGGAACTGGGGGAATTCAGGGAGGCCTTTGAAAAAAAAGGTCATAAAGAGATCGAGGACGAACTCGGCGACATCTTTTTTGTGCTCGTCAATATCTCAAGGGCTGTCGGCGTTAACGCCGAAGGGGCACTGAGAAAGACCATTGCGAAATTCATATCCCGTTTCCGCTATATCGAGATGAAGGCCGCGGCAGCGGGACGCCGGCTTGAGGACATGCGTCTGGAAGAGATGGACGCGCTGTGGGACGAGGCCAAGGAACTCGAAAGAACCTGAGAGAAGCATTATGGCAAAAGACAAAATACCGGTCACGCAGGCAGTGCGCGTTCTGCGGGCCGCAGGCGTTGATTTCACAGACCATATCTATACCTATGAGGAACATGGCGGCACGGAGGTCTGCGCGCGCGAGCTGGATGTGGATGAACACAGTGTTATCAAGACCCTTGTAATGGAAGACGACAAAAAGGACCCTTTGATAGTCCTGATGCATGGGGACCTCCAGGTCTCGACAAAGGAACTTGCCAGGCAGATCGGGGCAAAGTCCGTTACTCCCTGCAGGCCCGAAATTGCGGACAGGCACACCGGCTATATGGTAGGCGGCACATCTCCGTTCGGCGTCCGCAGGAAGATGCCTGTTTATATGGAAGAGACTATTTGCAACCTTGAACGTATATATATCAACGGAGGCGGAAAGGGCTATCTGGTCGGAATGGCCCCAAAGGATGTCGTCAATATCCTGAATCCCAAAATGGTCGGAGTCGGTATCCCCTGACCCCGAAACTGTTATCCGGGATGTGCCTAATATTGTTTGCCCTTTTCCCTGAAAAGTCTTTATACTTAACGGACATATTTTCCGAATAATTCTTATCCTACCGGAGGTATTTGAAAGTGAAAAAGATGCGTCTGTTTCTTGCCATACTGATATCCATATCTTTACTTGTTGTCGCCTGCCAGAAATCGGGTGAGCCTGTTATCAAGATCGGCGTGATTGCCGAACTCACGGGCCAGATCCCCGCTGTAGGGGCTTCATGCAAAAACGCGGCCGTGCTTGCCGCAAAAGAGATCAATGACGCCGGGGGGATCGAACTCGGCGGGACAAAGTACAAGATAGAGCTGGTGATTGAAGACAGCGCCGCAAAACCCGAGCAGGCTGCCGCAGTCGCCCAGAAGCTGATTACCCAGGACAAGGTGGCGGCCATTGTGGGACCGAATTCGAGCGGCAATGCAATCCCGGCCTCCGAGATTGCCGAGACGATGAAGGTGGCGCTGATCACCCCGTGGTCTACCGAACCGAAAACGACCATAGACTCCAGGACCGGAAAGCCCAAGCAGTATGTATTCCGCGCCTGTTTTACGGATATCTTTGAGGGACAGGCCCTCGGCAAGTTTGCAAGCGGGACGCTCAAGAAGAAAAAGGCGGCGGTCCTGTATGATGTGGCGTCCGATGTCCTGAAGAGCCAGGCTGAACTTTTCCGCAAGAGCTTTGAAGAAAGCGGAGGCACGATAGTCGCTTTTGAAACCTACGCTTCAGGAGACAAGGATTTTTCCGCCCAATTGACGAAGATCAGCGGCTCCAGCCCTGATATCATCTTTCTGCCGAGTTATTATACGGATGTTCCCATGCAGGTCCAGCAGGCATACCGCCTCGGACTCAAGGTTCCGTTCCTCGGGAGCGACGCCTGGAGCACTCCGGAACTCATAAAGATGTGCGGCAAGGATTGCGAAGGATTTTTCTTTATGAACCACTATTCCCCTGAAACCCAAAATCCCATGACAAAGAAATTTGCCGATTCCTATAAGGCCATGCATGGGAGCGTTCCGGACGATATAGCGGCGCTCACCTACGATTCCTTCGGGCTCCTCGTTCAGGCCCTGAAGTCTGCGGGCAAGGCCACGCCGCAGGCCATACGCGACGCGCTTGCGGGCATCAGGGAGTATAAGGGCGTAACCGGAGAGATGCTTTTCCAGGAGGGATCGGGAGATCCCCGCAAAGGCGCCGTCATCATGCAGATCAAAGACGGCAAATTTGTCTGGTATGCCGACACCCAGCCTTAACCCCCGGGATAAATGAGGCATGCCTCCGGATATAAACGCCGGAGGCATGCCTTTAAACAGATTATCAGGAAGGATAACCGCCGGCATTGACTTACTCAATCCAGCAGATACTTAATGCGCTGCAGTTGGGCAGCATATATGCGCTTATAGCCCTGGGCTATACAATGGTGTACGGCGTGCTCAGGATGATCAACTTCGCGCACGGCGATTTCTTCATGGTCGGCGCGTACTTCTGCCTCATTTCAGTTACGGTCTTCGGTCTGTCTTTTATTCCAACACTCCTGATTGCAATGACGGGAGTCGCGTTGCTCGGGGTCCTGACCGAACGCATTGCTTACAAGCCGCTCCGCCGGGCGCCGCGCGTTTCGGCCATTATAACCGCTCTCGGCGTCGGCATCTTTCTCGAGAATTTCACCCTTGCCCTCAGCCCGTACCCCAAACATGTGCCGTCCATTATCGAGACCGTTAACTGGAACCTGGGCGGCGTGACCGTTTCGAATCTGCAGGTCATCATTATTGTCCTTTCCCTTTTGCTTATGGCCTTTCTGCATTATATAGTGCAGCATACCCGTACAGGCATTGCCATGCGCGCCATATCGTGCGACATTGGCACGGCCCCGCTTATGGGTGTGCCCGTCAATTTCGTCATATCGGTTACCTTCGCGCTCGGCAGCTGCCTCGGCGGCGCAGCCGGAATGCTCTACAGCATGGCATATCCCGTTATCGATCCCTATATGGGTATCATGGTGGGATGGAAGGCCTTTATCGCTGCGGTTGTCGGCGGAATAGGCAACATACGCGGCGCCGTACTCGGCGGTTTTATACTCGGGGGCACGGAGATACTTGTGGCGGCCTTTATGCCGTCCACGTACAGGGATGTAGTCGCCTTCTCTATTTTGTTGATACTCCTTATTTTCAGGCCTTACGGCATCCTCGGGAAACCGAGAGCAGGGAAGGTGTAGCCCGATGTACGGTATCCGGTCCGCGCTATCTTCCAGGGCAACGCTGCCGGTTCTTTTGTTTGCCGGATTTCTTCTCTCCTTTGCCATTCCCGCATACGGGCTGCTCGACCTGTATGTCCAGCTCATTATCATCTATATAGGCATTAACATCATCCTCGCTCTCAGCCTGAACATCGTAAACGGCTATATGGGTGAGTTTTCGGTCGGACACGCGGGCTTCATGTCCATCGGCGCGTATGTCTCGGCAGTCCTGACGGTAAAGGTTTTCCCCTATGATCAGGCCTTCCTTTTTTTTCCTGCGGCAATAATTGCGGGAGGTATTGCGGCAGCCGTTCTGGGCCTTGTGGTGGCCATACCGTCCTTCAAGACAAGGGGCGATTATCTCGCCATCGTGACCCTCGCCTTCAGCATGATCATAAAGTCGGTATTCGACAATATAGATTATGTGGGCGGGGCAAGGGGCTTTACAGGGATGGACAGGCTCACAACCCTGCCGATGACCTATTTCTGGACGGTCCTGAGCATCTGGGTCATGAGGAATTTCATATACTCGAAATTCGGCAGGGGAATGCTTGCCATACGTGAAGAGGAAATAGCGGCGGAGATGATGACGGTCGACACCCGCAGGGTAAAGGCCCTTGCGTTCGTCATATCTTCTTTTTTTGCGGGCATAGCAGGAGCTCTCCTGGCGCATATGCTGCAGTTCATCAATCCGAGGATGTTCGATATCATCAAGTCTACCGATATTCTCATAATGGTTTATCTCGGAGGGATAGGTTCCATTACGGGGTCCATTATCGGGGCAACGCTCTTTACCGTGCTTATAGAGGTCCTGAGACCGCTCGAGATGTGGCGCATGGTCCTGATGCCGCTACTTCTGGTTGTCCTTATGATTTACCGTCCGCTCGGCATTATGGGGCTGAGGGAGCTGAAGCTCTTCATACCGGGTCATGACGGGGCTTGCCTGCGCGACAAACCGGACAAAAAGGGGATACAGGATGCTTCTTGAGACAAAAGGGGTAACGCAACGCTTCGGCGGCATATGCGCCGTCTCCGAATTGAACCTCAAGGTAGAGGCAGGCGAAGTAGTGGGCGTAATAGGCCCCAACGGCGCGGGCAAGACGACGGTCTTTAATATCATAACCGGCGTTTACAACCCGACGGCGGGTAATGTGTATTTTGACGGAACGGACATAACCGGTATGAGCCCTCACAGGATTGCCGCAAAAGGGATTGCGCGCACCTTTCAGAACATCAGGCTGTTCAGGGGGCTCTCTGTTATCGATAACGTCCGTATAGCCCACTATACCGCCGCAAAATATTCGACGATAGAGGCGGCGCTGCACATCGGCCGCTTCGGGTCTGAAGAGCGGCGCATACTCGACAGCTCCCATGACCTGCTGAATGCCTTCGGGCTTGAACAATATGCCTCCGCCCGCGCAGCGGATCTCCCTTACGGGCTCCAGCGTCGGCTTGAGATTGCGAGGGCACTCGCAATAAAACCTGAACTGCTGCTGCTTGACGAGCCTGCGGCCGGGATGAATCCCAGGGAGATAGACTCGCTGATCGGACTGATCAGGGATATAAGGGAAACATTCGGCCTTACGATCCTTCTCATCGAACACCAGATGCGCCTTGTGATGTCGATCTGCGAACGTATTGTTGTGCTCGATTTTGGCGCGACCATAGCGGAGGGCTCTCCCGAAGAGATCAGGTCGGACGGCAGGGTCATAGAGGCGTATCTCGGCAAAAAACAGTCCGGAGAGGTATCCTGCGATGCTTGAGGTAAGGGATGTTTCTGTTTCCTACGGGAATATAAAGGCCGTCGGCAATGTCTCATTCTCAGTGTCGGAAGGAGAGATAGTCACGATAATAGGGGCTAACGGCGCGGGCAAGTCGAGTCTGTTGAGGGCTATTTCGGGCCTTGTGCCGTATAGCGGGGAAATTTCCTTCAGGGGGCATGATCTGGCGAAGATACCCGCTCACAAGATCGTTGGTCTCGGCATGGCCCATGTGCCTGAAGGCAGGGGTATCTTTGACGAGCTGACTGTCAGGGAAAACCTGCTTATCGCGACATGGCAGCGAAAGGACAAGTCCGACATTCCGGGTGACCTTGACAGTGTGCTCGATATCTTCCCGCGCTTGCGGGAGCGTATCGGACAATTTTCAGGTAATCTCTCGGGCGGCGAACAGCAGATGCTGGCAATAGCGCGGGCCCTGATGAGCCGCGCAAAAATGCTCCTGCTGGATGAACCCTCCATGGGACTTTCCCCACTTCTTACCCAGGAGATATTCAGGATGCTCGCGGAGATCAACAGGAAGGGGGCGACCATCCTGATTGTGGAGCAGAACGCAGGCATGGCGCTCGATCTCGCCTCGCGCGGCTTTGTCATCCGGACCGGCAGCATCATCCTCTCCGGTGAGAGCTCCGACCTGTCTGATAATCCCCTTGTCAGGGAAGCCTATCTTGGCGGATGAGGCAGGAGACAGGGCAGGCTTCCTCATGAGTGTCTGGTTGCGCATTGAGAAATATCGGCTGCCGGAATGATAAAATAATCGGTGGACCTGAAACTCCACTCGGGCGAATGGAGCCCGTGTCATTAAAGATACGGGCGGAGTTCCGGCATGGACATACGGAAGCGATTGAAAAGGAGAAAAAAGTCATCATGATAATTACCTGCGCATTCAGGACGCTCAAAAAGGGCGCGGCGCTGCTTGTCGGCGCGTGTGTGATTTTTCTTTGCCCTGCTCCGTCCGGCTGTTCCGGGCCGGACGATTTGTTGTCCGTTATAATGGGGAATAATGCGGAAATCACAGGAAAGTCCGAACAGATCATCCTGGTGACGGGCGAGTCGGATTCTTCCAATACGGTAAAGGTCCAGGCTTTTGAGAAGTTCCAGGGCGTCTGGACTACTGTTTTGGGCCCGGTAGACGCAACTGCGGGTCGTAAAGGGTTTGCCGCAACAGGTAAAAAGAGAGAAGGCGACAGAAAAACCCCGGGCGGTATCTTCACCCTCGGCTTTGCCTTTGGTTATGCCCCAAAAGTAAATACGAAGATGCCCTATCGTCAGTCTACCGACGAGGATTTCTGGGTGGACGATGAGAAATCAGAACAATATAACACCTGGGTCCACGGCAGGACGACGGCTTCTTCTTATGAAAAAATGAAGCGCGTTGATGATAAATACAAGTATGGGATTGTTGTCGAATACAACACCTCGCCGGTTGTCGCGGGTAGGGGGAGCGCGATTTTTATCCATATATGGGGGGCGGCTGGAATCCCGACTGAAGGCTGTATTGCCATGGATGAAGAAAATGTCCTGGGACTTCTTGAGTGGCTTGATCCGGCAAAGAAGCCGCTGCTGATAGTCGGGAGCGAACCGGGGCTGCGCAACATGTGGGACGGGGCTTTTGGCTGTCACGATCTTACCGATATAAGCGGGATCAATAGCAATATTGCGGTGGATATCAGATATTCCACGGACAATAATTTTATGCAGCGCAAACTGTACCCGGTAAATAAATGTTTTTTGAAAAGGTCTACGGCCTTTAAGCTGGACTCGGTCCAGAAAGAGCTTGAGAAGATGAAACTGGGACTGAAGGTTTGGGACTGTTACAGGCCGCTGTCCGTCCAGCGCGAATTATGGGCCATTGTGCCCGATGAGCGCTATGTGGCGAATCCTGAAAAGGGTTCCATGCATAACCGGGCTACTGCGGTGGACGTTACGCTTGTCGACGCCTCGGGCGCAGAGGTTCTTATGCCTACCGGATATGATGATTTCAGCAAAAAGGCGCATCGTTCCTATACCGAATTGCCCAAAAAGGCCATAGAAAACAGTAAATTGCTTGAGAGACTCATGGAAAAGGCCGGATTTATCCCCCTTTCTACTGAGTGGTGGCATTTTGACGACAGGAAATGGGAAGATTCCGGGGTTATGGATGTCTCTTTCGAGACGCTGATTGAGGACGATATCTGCGGCTATGGCCCGAAGGTCAAGCGATAAGACCCGGAGCCTTGAAATACAAGGGGTGATGTGATCTGGGAATGCCTGTTTAAGCATAGGGGTAATTCATGAAGCGACTGCTCATGAGTATTCCCTGTTTTTTCATAACCTTTTTTGTTATCTGTTGTTTGCTCATATCCGGGACCACCCGGGCAGACTCGAATAACTCCGGACAGGTTACACTAACCCCTGAGGAGAGGACCTGGCTGGCAGCGCATCCGGAGATAAGGATTGGTCTGCGCGACACGCCGCCGCTGGTGATGAAGGATGAAAAGAGCGGCCTCATTTACGGTCTCAGCCTCGACTACATCCATCTTCTGGAGAGCCGCCTCGGGGTGAGCTTCAGGCTGGTCTATTTCGACACCTGGCGTGAACTTATCGAACGGGCAAGGAACAGAGATCTCGATGTCATGGTGACGACCGTGTGGACGCCTGAACGGTCGGCATGGCTGGATTACACCCGGCCTTATATCACGCTTTTCAACAAGATCATTGCAAGGCGGGGCTCGACCGGCAAGGTCGAATCCATCGAGAAATTGCGCGGGAAGAGGGTCGCCGTTCTGGACGGTTCCGCAGTCCATGAGTATATGAAGAGATATGAAGGTTTGTTGACTATCGTGCCGCGGAAAGATGAAAAGACGGCGCTTGCGGACGTCGCTTTCGGGGTGGTTGAGGTTGCGGTCATGGACATTGCCCGCGCTTCATATTACATCCGGGAGGAAAATATCACCAACCTCGAAATCATCGGCAGCATAAACTACAACTATGAATATGGATTCTCTTCCCGCAGGGACCGGTCTCTTCTGAACAGTATACTCTCCAAGGGGCTCGCCTCCATCTCCGAGAAGGAGCGTGACGCCATCTATGATAAATGGATTATCCCCTTGTCTCCCGCTGTTTCCATATTTGAAAGCGGGACCTTCTGGCTTTCGGTCATGGGTTCCGGATTTTTCGTGTTTGCGATAATGATGCTTTTCTGGAACAGGACGCTGAGGCGCAGGATCCTGCAGAGTAATTCCGAGCTGCTGGCCATTAATGAGCAGCTCCATCAGGCGCAGAAGATGGAGGCGGTCGGGCAGCTGGCCGGAGGAATAGCCCATGACTTCAACAATATCCTGATGGCAGTTGTCGGATATGGGGACCTTTTGCGCATGAAGGTCAGGGATGATCCTGCCCTGTGCCGTCTTGTGGACAATATTATCCAGTCCGCAAACAGGGCTGCGAGTCTTACCAATGACCTGCTTGCCTTCAGCAGACGTAAAATAATGAATCCCCAGCCGGTTGATCTTAACGAAATCATCCGGCACATGGAAATGCTTTTGCGCAAGGGGCTGGGCGGAAGCATCGAACTCAGGAATAAATTCAACAACAGGGAAACATTTGTATATGCAGAGCCTTCCCATATGGAGCTTGCATTGGTGAATCTGGCAAACAATGCGCGCGATGCAATGCCGAAGGGCGGAGTCTTGACCATAGAGACGGACACTGTTGAGATGGACGCCGAATTCAGGCGTGTTTATGGCTTTGGTAAAGAGGGTTTGTATGCCGTTATGTCCATATCCGACACGGGGACGGGAATGGATGAAGAGACAAAGATGCGGATCTTTGAGCCTTTTTTTACAACCAAAGAGGTAGGTAAGGGCACGGGACTCGGGCTTTCAATGGTATACGGGGTCATTAAACAGCACAACGGTTATATCCATGTGGACAGCGAACCGGACAAAGGGTCGACTTTCAGGATATATCTGCCCCTCCTGCCCGCAGGAACAGAGAAGAAAAAAATATCGGAGACGGCCAGGGAAGAGAAGCCTATCGGCGGCACGGAGACTCTGCTTATGGCTGAAGATGATGAAGTCCTGAGAAAGCTGAATAAGGGGGCCCTTGAGGCAGCGGGCTATAGGGTCATAGCGGCGGCGGATGGAGAAGATGCGGTGAACAGATTTCTTGAACACAAGGATAAAATACAACTGGTCATCCTGGATGTTATCATGCCCCGAAAGAGCGGTATGGAAGCATACATAGAGATCAGGAAAAGCCTGCCGGATATCAGGGCCCTTTTTATCAGCGGCTATACGGCGGAAAAATTTGCCAAAAGAAGCATAAACATCGATGAATCCGAGTTGCTGGTCAAGCCGATTTCACCCGGCGCACTGTTGAAGAAAGTCAGGGAAATTCTGGACAGGCAGCGTTGAGACGTCAATAATATGAACAATGACAATTTCGAGATAAGGACTTACCGGAAGGTCGACCTGCATATAATCCCTTTGCTTTTTCTCTGCTATATCCTTGCGTATCTTGACCGGGTAAATGTCGGTTTTGCCAAACTGCAGATGCTCAACGATTTGTCGCTGAGTGAAGCGGCCTTTGCCTCAGGGGCGGGGATCTTTTTTATCGGATATTTTCTTTTTGAGGTCCCGAGCAACCTGCTTTTGAAGCGATATGGCTCGCGCATGTGGATCGCCAGGATCATGATATCCTGGGGAGTCGTCTCCTCATGCATGATATTTATAACCGATGAGTGGTCGTTCTATGCCTTGCGCTTTCTTCTCGGAGTCGCAGAGGCCGGTTTTTTCCCCGGCGTTATTTATTATATTACATTGTGGTATCCTTCAGGCCGCAGGGCCACAAGGACCTCCTGGTTTGTTTCTGCGGTTGCAGTGGCGGGGGTGGTCGGCAATCCCATATCCGGATGGATCATGGACAGCCTGTCGGGAATCGCCGGGATAGCCGGATGGCAGTGGCTGTTCCTGGCTGAAGGCATACCTTCCTGTATTGTCGGGTTTTGGGTCATATACTATCTGGACAGCAGTATTGAAGAGGCAAAATGGCTCACCCCCGAAGAAAAGGCGTTGCTTGCAGGGAGACTTTTTGAGGAAGAGGGGACCAAGACGGCCCATAAACTCGCCGACGCATTCAGGTGTGGAAAGGTATGGATATTATGCGTCATCTATTTTACCCTGACAATCGGTCTTTACGGCATTACGTTCTGGTTGCCCACAATCGTCAATACGTTCGGCATTAAAGGATACTTTGGGATAGGCCTTGTCAGCGCCGTGCCATATATCGTATCCGTCATAGGTATGATTATCCTGAGCCGCCGATCGGATAAAACAGGAGAGAGGCGTTTGCATTATGTGTTTAATATGACTGCCGGCGCCATAGGGTTGGTCCTCAGCGGTGTCTTTGCGTCGGAGCCTTTGCCTGCGATCATATTTTTATCTATTGGCACACTGGGTGTCATAGGTTCGATACCCCTTTTCTGGCCGGTCCCGTCGGCGTTTCTGTCAGGGACCGCGGCTGCGGCAGGTATCGGTATAATTAACTCGATAGGAAACCTTGGCGGCTATTTCGGACCGAACATACCGATATGGGTAAGATATATTTCGTCCGACCCTTCCGCTTCACTCTATATTATTGCCTGCATATTGATGCTCGGCGTCGCCCTGACATATTTCTTTATTCCAAAGGAATTGCGCGCCAAGTCGTCCGCCTCCGCAATCCGGTATTAATCCGGATTTGTCATTAGAAAACCCGCAGGGACATAACAGACGGCATGGGTGGACGTATCGAAAGCCCGGCGCGGGTCGTTATGTTACGATTTCAGAAAAATAATATCAATTTTTTTCCGGTATATCCATTATATAAAGGGGGCGGATGATCGACATCCGTCCCCTTCATATTTGAGAATTGAATCAGGCCATATGACTATTTTGTTTCGTCGGCAGCCTTTTTCTCTTTTGCAGCCTTTCTTGCAGCCCTCTTTGCCTTGATATCTTTTACGTTGGTTATCTTGACGGCGGTGAGCTTGCCGTCCTTATCGTCGACCTTTACAAAAACCTTGTCTCCGACCTTGACGTCTTTAAGCAGAGCAGCGTCGGCGGCAACGGTTTTTTCGCCTTTCTTGCCGGCTATGGTAATGGAGCCTGCTTGTGCGTCAACAGCCTTTACCTCGCCGCGGAGATGTTTTTCGGCAAACGCTTCTCTGTCTTTTGCAGTCAGGATTTTTACGGCGGTCAGTTTTCCGTCCTTTTTGGCGACCTTTACAGAAACCTTGTCTCCGACCTTGACGTCTTTAAGCAGGGCCGCGTCGGCGGCAACGGTCTTTTCGCCTTTCTTGCCGGCTATGGTAATTGAGCCTGCCTCCGAGTCAACAGCCTTTACCTCGCCGCGGAGGAAATGCCTTTTTGAATGATGTCCTTTCTTGACGTCCGCCTTATTTACATCGGATTTGCCTGCTTCAGGCGACTTTGCGTCAGCCGTCTTGTCCGCCGCATACGCGGTCATCGAAAATGTGAATACCAACGCTACGATCAAGAGTATGATCTTCTTCATTACCTGAGACTCCTTTTTTTATGCCTGTTTTGGCCCGCCTAAAAGTCGGGAGATACTGTATTTAAATATAGCAATCTCCATGCCATGATGCAAACGCCGGAAACAATGGGGTTCAAGCCTTCGCTCTTAATTCGCCGCCCCGTTTCTTTTCCTATTTCGGAACCTTCTCCCCATTTGGGGAAGACAGCCCCCCCGAAATCCGCCCGAATCATCCCTCCAAAAAAAGACTGATATGAATTATCCCCAAATCGGGGGAATTACTGCATTGTAAAATTGAATTTGAGGAGCTTATAATAACCGGATGCGAATAAAGATTATTTTGGGCGGCCTGATTATTTTGGCCGGGTTATGTGTCGGGGCCTATTTGGCCCTGTCAATAGGTATCCCTTCGGTTGACGAGCTGAAGCAGCAGGACCGCGCTGCCGGCACAAAGATATATGCCGACGATGACAGCCTGATAGGAGAGATCAAGCTCCAGAAGGGGATATATGTGCCTTTGTCCAAGATCCCCGTCAACCTGCAGAATGCGATAATCGCTGTGGAGGATTCGCGCTTTCTTAAACACAAGGGCATAGATTATATAGGTATTGTCAGGGCGCTGCTCAAGGACCTTTTATACCTCAGCCTCAAGGAAGGCGGAAGCACCATTACCCAGCAGCTTGCAAAGATAGTCTTCCTCTCTTCGGAAAAGACCTTTCTGAGAAAGATCAAGGAGGCCCAGCTTGCGCTTACCATAGAAAAGAAGCTTTCCAAAAAAGAGATTCTCGAACTGTATTTTAACAGGGCCTTTTTCGGGCATTCCGCGTATGGAGTGGAAATGGCGTCGAGGACCTATTTCGGCAAGTCGGTCACCAATATCAATCTTGCAGAGGCCGCAATGCTTGCCGGGCTTGTGAAGGCGCCCAATTCCTATTCTCCGCTTAACGATCTGGTAAGGGCAAAAGAGCGTCAGGCCGTTGTGCTGAACCGTATGGTTGAGGAGGGATATATCAGCGTGGCCCTGGCCGAGGCCGCGAAAAAACAGGTCCTGCAGCTGGCCCAGACAAGGGACAATACCGAGACGTTAAACTACTTTATCGATTATGTTAAACAGTATCTTATTGCGAAGTATGGAGAAGACCGCATATACACAGGCAATCTCAGGGTGCATACCACTCTGGACCGGAGGGCGCAGGTTTATGCGCAGAAGGCCCTTCAGGAGGGATTGCGGGATGTGGACAAGAGAAAGGGATGGCGCGGGCCTATAGGACGAAGGGACAACGTAAAAGAGTCGGATGAAGAAAGGGTCTCTTTTTCAGCTACGGCGGGAGATATTGCAAAAGGAGTGGTGATGGCCGTCGGACCCAAAGACGCTGTTATCAAGAGTCGTGGAGTGAGCGGCAAGCTGGCCCTGGCCGACGCCCTGTGGGCAGCCTCAGTGATCGACCATCCAGGAGGCAAGGCGCGCCACATCAAGGATTTCAACCTTACCCATATACTGAAGAAGGGTGATGTTGTGTTCGTAAGGTTCAAGAATATTTCGCAAAAAAATATCACCTTCGGCCTTGAGCAGGAACCCGAGGTCGAGGGCGCGATAGCGGTAGTCGAGCCTGTAACCGGTTATTTACGGGCGCTGGTCGGCGGATACAGCTACACAAAGAGCGAGTATAACCGGGCCGTGATGGCGCAGAGACAACCGGGGTCTTCCTTCAAGCCTGTCGTGTATGCAGCCGCGCTTGAAAACGGTTATACGCCGGCGTCAATTGTAGAAGACGTCCCGGTCTCTTATGGCTCATGGACCCCGGGGAATTCCGACAGGAAATATATGGGGCCCATCAGATTGAGGGAGGGGCTTGCATATTCAAGGAATGTAGTGTCCGTAAAACTGGTCGAGGCCGTCGGCGTCGAAAAGGTGATCAACATGGCGAGGACACTGGGAATCCGGGGCAGCATCCCGTCGAATCTCAGCATTGCGCTTGGTTCCACCAGCGTGACGCCTCTCGACATGGCTGCGGCCTTTGCGACCTTTGCCAACTCGGGGATAAGGATGAAGACGATACCTATAAAGTTTATTACCAATGCGAGGGGCGAGGTCATAGAGAGCAATCAGCCTGAGCCGACCCCTGTCATGTCCGCTGCCGGAGCGTTTCTGCTGACCTCCATGCTGGAGGATGTCATCAAACACGGCACCGGTACAAGGGCAAACATCGGAAGGCCTGCTGCAGGCAAGACAGGCACCAGCAATGATTACAAGGACGCGTGGTTTGTCGGTTATACCCCCGAACTCTCGGCTGCGGTGTGGATAGGTTTTGATGATATGCGCCGCTCGCTTGCGGGCGAGTTTGGCGGAAGGGCGTCTGCTCCTGTCTGGAAGCGCTTCATGAGCAGCGCGCTGAGCGGGCGTGAGGCTACCGGGTTCCACATGCCTGAGGGCATAGTGCAGGCGCGTATTGATTCGTCGACCGGCCTGCTCGCCGATCCGTTTGCGCAGGAGGCGGGGACTTTAATGGAATATTTCAGGGAAGGCTCCGTGCCGACCGAACATGCGGGCCGCATCATGGCCCCAAAACAGCCGCCGCCGCAGGTGGACGATTAATCCGGCTTTCTTCTATTTCTCCGCAGGCAGGTAGATATGCAGGGTGGAGCCCTTGCCGGGTTCCGACTCTATATTGATAATACCGTTATGGTTTGCGACTATTGAATGCGCTATTGCGAGTCCGAGTCCTACGCCTTTTTCATGCCTTTCTGTTTTTGTCGTAAAGTATGGGTCGAATAATCTTGTGATGTTTTCAGGCGGGATACCCACCCCGGTGTCATGGACGGATATGCGGATATAATCTCCGGGAACAAGCGCGAGTTTGTCCGAAGCGGACACCGTCAGGTTGTCCGCTATGACGGTTATCAGCCCTTTATGGGCCATCGCCTCCTTTGCATTGATTATCAGGTTTCTGACGGCATGTATTATCTGCCCTTCATCCGCAGTGATCGTCCAGAGATAATCCGGTATTATAAAGTTGTATTTTATACCGTTTCCGTCATGTTCGCCGTCTGCTATCTTGGTGAGCATTTCATTTGCCGAGATCACACTCTTCACCGGCATGCCGCGTCGCGAAAATGCCAGCAACTGCTTGGTAAGCTCACTTGCGCGGATTGAGGCCTCCTCAGACCCCGAAAGGAAAGGATATATCTTGTTGTCCGGATTTATATTCATCTTTGCGACGGATATATTGCCGAGTATTGCCGTAATAAGATTATTGAAGTCATGAGCTATCCCGCCGGCGAGGATGCCGACTGCTTCGAGTTCCCGCGCTTTCAGCAGTTCTCCCATAAGATATTTGCTCCTGCTTATATCGCGGTTGCTTGCGCGTCTGCCGAGCCACCTGCCGTCCCCGCCGAATACGGGCTGACAGCTATGGCTGATCCAGCGTTCTTCTCCATCCATCGTTATGATGCGGAATTCCAGGGCGCCGGTTTTGGCGTCGCTGTTTTCGACTTTATTGTAATGATCGACCACCATAGGCCTGTCGGCAGGATGAGCTATGGCAATCACAAGGTCCGGATCTGCAATGAAGTCTTCCCTGTCGTATCCGGTTATATGTTTGCATGACGGCGACACATAGATATAGCGCCTGTCCGGGCCGAGCCATTCTTCCCAGTCGTATGTAAAGTCGGCTATCAGACGATATTTTTCCTCGCTGTCATGCAGGGCCTCTTCAGTCTGCCTGCGGTCGGTGATATCCTGTATAAGACCGTCGTATGCAATGAGCTTTCCTGATGTGTCATATTGACATACAGGCGTATTGCGCACCCATCTTACCACCCCGTCTTTACGGACTATCCTGTGTTCGAAAGCGGCGGTGTCCTTTCCGGAAAGTATGCCTGCGACATGTCTGAGCACAAGGCCTCTGTCATCATCGAAAACCATGTTGATCCACAGGAAAGAGCTCGCCACGAATTCTTCGGGTGAATAACCCGTTATGGACAGGCAGCCGCGGCCATGGATAGTTTCTACAGGATTGCCGTCAATAATATGTACGCTGAAGATATAGTCTGAAACGACCTCTGTGATCCTGCGGTACTGATCGGTCAGAATCTGCAATAATTCTTCCGACTGGCGGTTTTTGTTTTCGAGGTCCGCCACCAGCGCTCTGAGATATGCCAGTTCATACGGCGTTTCGCCGGAGCTTTTTTCTTTGTCGGTCATGTTATTTCAGAAAAAGATTATTGTGCCGGTGTAATGACATTAATAATTATATCAAAAACCGGCGATAATCATAATTTTTTCGCCGGAGACTGTTTAAAAAATTTTGCGTATGGTCCAGGCCCGGTCAATCGAGGTCGTATTCTTCCAGAAACTTTTTGAATGAGGGGTTTTCTGCAAGGAGCCTGCCGCCGACTTCGATCAGTCTGTCGACCTGTTCCTTTTCGAGCGCAAAAGAGGTGGGAAGGTTGTTGAAGTAAGCCTTTTCATTCTTGTCCTTCAGGCTGTCGAAAGAGATCTCGGCGATATAAAGTCTCATTACTCCCCCTTTTGGCTCCGCGATCCTGCAGCTGTTGTTGCACTGTGTGTCTATCTGCCTCTGACAGGCAACTGCCGCCTCCCTCGCTCCGGTCTTCTCCCTGAGCATGGACCTGAAGAGTTCAATGGTCTCGAAGGTGTAGTTCTCCATGGGGATGGTGAAGGTTTTCTTCCCCACGGTAAATATGCCGGGGGTGCTCTCATCCTTTTCGATGGTTTCGTTCGGATCGGTCCTGGCGTTTACGATAATCACGAGCAGGCGTTTTATCCTGTCCGTTTCCATCTTTTCACGCATTTCCTTTTTCTCAAAAAGATTGTAAACAGCCCTCAGCCCCAGATTATCCGCAACCCCCCCGTCCAGCAGATGGACGAAGGGGCGTTCCTGCGAGTTCACATATGCCAGGTTGCTCTTTGCCGTGTAATAGCGGCGTTTGTTTTTCCAGTAATCCTTCATCGCCTCGCGGTCATCTTCGGAAATCCTGAATGTTGACGGGTCGGCGTAATTCTTCAGGCTTATGGGAGAGAGCAGAAAAGGGAAGGCGGAGGAGGCCGCCACTGCCTGGGCCACCGGCCATGACAGGAGATCAGATCCTATGTAGTCGAACTGGCTGCTTGTGAATTCAAAGGGGATTCCTGTAACCATATTCGTCGCGTTTATGATGAGGAAGGGCGGTTTTCCCTTCCCGACAAGAGCTCCGAAGGTCCCGTGGTCGAATATTGATTCGTCATAAAGCTCCGCCGCCAGGTTGCTCCTGCCGTAGTTGGGAGAAAGCACTCGAATGAAGTTTGCGATTTTAAGATAGTCCTGTCCTATCTCCTGCTGGATATTGCGGTAGAGAAACTTCTCCTTGAAGTCTGCGAATATGCGATCTCCGAACAGGGCGTAATACGCGCCTGTAAAAGAACCGCCCGAGACGGTCGAGATAACATTGACCTTGTCCAGAACCCGGCCCGCCGATCCGGGCAGCCCGGTTTCACGCAGTTTGTTCAGAGCCCCGTAGGAGAGGGCTGCGGCGCGCGAGCCTCCGCCCGAGAAGGTAAGCACAACAAAGGCCCCATTTCCATCAGCCTCCCTGTCGAAGCTCCTGAAATCATACCTGCCCGCCTGCTGCGCCGGATCGAGCGGTTGGTTCAGCGGATAGTGCGCGCAGCCGGAAACAAGCGAAAATAAAAAAACAACTGAAAATAGAAATGTAAAGTTATGTCCCCGTCCGGTCAATGCAAACCTCTTTCGCCTGCAACTTTTAATACCGTGAAATATAGCCATTGGCCGCTCCGGCTGTCAAGGGAATGAAATATAATATTGCGTCGTCCCGCTTTCGCTCCTTTCGTTGAGCGGAGCATTGTCGGGTATTGCGACCGCTATGGGAGCATGTAACGGATTCAGGGGCGCAGAACTTTCCTTTTATCCAATGCTCCGATTTATGGCTGCCATCCATTTGTCCCGCTCATTTATGACAAACCTGAGGCGCTCATCGCTATCCGTAATGATATTGAGCTCGTTTGGGATAATCAGGAATGTCTTGCCGCCCCTGACCTCACTGATATGCTTCAGCTCAACGGACTTCTCATCGGCATATGCGCTTCCATGGATATAACCTACAAAAACGAGCCGCTCATTTGTAAGATAAAGGGCTCCGGATAGGGACTCGCCGCCGGCATACAGTACGGCAAGACCCTTCATGAGTATCTGTTCATTTTCTTTCAGTTCAAACCTGTACAAATTGTCCCTCCATAGCGGCTATTTGATCTCCGTCTTCTCCAGATTTCCTGCCCTGACGCCGATGAGCCGTACCTTCTTTCCCTTTAACTCGACCCGGGCCAGGCTCTCAAAGGCAGCCTTTCTGATCTCTTCGAGGTCGCACGTCGCGTGGTCGAGTGTTTTTGCGCGGGTAACAGTTTTGAAGTCGCTGAACCTTATCTTAACTGTGATCGTCTTCCCGCGATGCGACGATTTTTTCAGGTCTTTCGATACCTCGCGGCAGAGGTCGGCAAGGTTTTTTGCGATCTCCTGCCAATTATCTATGTCCCGCTGAAAGGTCGTCTCACGGCTCGATGATTTGGGCTCCCAGTGGGTGACTATTTCGCTGTCATCGGTCCCTCTCGACGCATTGTAGAGGAAGGTTCCGTAGGAGTTTCCGAATTCTCCAATAAGAAATTCAGGGGCCAGGGCGGCAAGTTCGCCGATGGTGTTGACCTTCAATCCCCTGAGATGCGTCTCGGTCTTTGGTCCCACGCCCCAGAGCTTTCTTGCGGGAAGGGGCCATATCCGGGCCTCGACATCCTCCTCTGTGATGATGGTGATCCCGTCCGGTTTCTGCATGTCGGACGCGATCTTTGCAAGGAGCTTATTCGGAGCTATGCCGATGGAACAGGTGAGCCCTGTGGCGTCAAAGACCGTTTTCTTTATCTTCTTCGCGATATCTTCCGGTGTCCCGGAAAGTCCGGATATATCGAGAAAGGCCTCGTCAATGCCTACGTCTTCGAGAAGCGGGGTAATCTCCCTGAGCTTCGATTTGATTATGGCCGAGACCCTCGAATATTCTTCATAATCGACAGGCAGGAAGATCGCCTCAGGACAGAGTTTGTAGGCGGTTATCAGCGGCATGGCGGAATGGATTCCGTATTTCCTCGCCTCGTATGAAGCGGTAGAGACGACCCCACGACGTGTCGGATCGCCGGAACCGCCGATCACCACAGGCTTGCCGATTATCTCGGGACGCCTTTTCTGTTCAACAGAGGCAAAGAAGGCGTCCATGTCCATATGCAGTATCCGCAGCATACTCTATTATCCCGGATTTGACGTTGGTAAATCAGCCCCGACTCATACCTTTATCCCACGCAGCCTTCGGCGTTCGACGCAAACGACCATAATATCTATTTACAGAGCATCCGCATCTCTAATGACGGATTTGGGATGAAAAGCAAATGTCCCGTTAAAAGTGTGTTATAATTTCTCATGCCCGTATGTATTATGGGAGAAACTCGCACATCGCAGGTGATGAACCGGACAGATCAGAGGAGGTAATATATTCCGACAACAATCCAGGTCAGGGCTGCCCAAAGCATTATCAATATCTTCGAGACCGGGGAGGTGCGCGGCGACTACGGCAAGGTGACCGTGATTGAAGGAGACACCGGACACCTGACCTTCGGTAGATCCCAGACGACTTTAGGCTCGGGCAATCTGTTAAAACTGCTCCAGCTCTATTGCAGTAACTCAGGCGCGCGTTTTGCGGCCTGTCTGCAGCCGTATCCGGCGCGTTTAGAGGCAAAGGACTTCACTCTCGACACAGACAACAGACTGCACAACATCCTGCGCGCAACTGCGGATGATCCGGTCATGCGGGACACCCAGGATATCTTCTTTGACAGGACCTACTGGGAGCCTGCAATGCGGGCCGCAGAAAAGATGGGTATCACCAGCGCCCTTGGCGTCGCGGTAGTATATGACGGGCATGTGCATGGGTCGTGGGCCCGGATGCGCGACCGCGCCGACAAGCAGGCAGGCGCATTGAATGCAATAGGTGAGCGCGCCTGGGTGCAGGCCTATGTAAAGGTCCGCCGTTCATGGCTTGCAGGCAGCCCGCGCGCCGATCTGCGGCGGACTGTCTATCGCATGGACGCTTTCCAGAGGCTAATAGATCAGGGCTATTGGGGGCTGGAATTGCCGCTGGTGGCGCTCGGCATAGAGATATCCGTTGATTCCATGGCTTCGACCCCGCATGGATGCTTCGACGGACCGCAACCCGGCTCACGCATACTCACCCTGCAAACGCCGTTGCTGCGCGGACTGGATGTCCGTCTGGTGCAACTGGGACTCTCCGAGAGGGGGATAGACATCATGGCGGACGGCATTTTCGGGCAGACCTCGGTTAAACTCATAAGGGAATATCAGGCAGGGGCAGGGCTGCCGGTGACGGGTGTGGCTGACATTGCCCTGATCGCCGGACTTTGCGCATGAAGACATGCTGAATTCAATTCAAATAGGCCATTGAAATAATCCATAGCGGATTGTTTTTTGTCCGCAGTTTCAGTTCTGCTATACTGAAAAATATCAGGTAAAGACATATTACACAGGATGGCTATTTTATGAAATGTCTTGTTCCGGCGCTTTTATTATGCCTGTTATTCTGCGCTGTCGCGCAGGCTGATGAGAGCTGGGTCTTTTTCCACAGCGACAAAGAATATTTTTTCGAGGCCCCCAATAAGGGCGTGCCTCTAAAACCTCTTTACCAGCGCGAGACCTATTATTACGATAAATACAGCCTGAAGATCTCCGGTTTTTTAATGTGGAAGACCGTCAGCGCCGGGGTCAAGATGGAATCATGGGGCGTTTACAACAACAGGGAGAGCATAGCCCGTTGGGAAGTATATTGCAAGAAGAGGATTGTGAGGAAATACGACAAAGGCGGCAGCCGGGCCTCAAGCGTAACAGTCGATTCAGGCGATGAGGCGGCAAAGGCCTTTTACAGGGCGGTCTGTTATTAGACTGCCTGTGCAAAACAACAGGAACGGAGAGAGTAATGAAGAGTATTTGTGTTTACTGCGGCTCCAGCCCAGGCCGGCTGGAGGCCTATTCGAATGCAGCGGTCAGACTTGCGAAGACGCTGGTCGAGCGGAAGATAACGCTTGTCTACGGAGGCGCGAGTATCGGCATCATGGGGCTTCTCGCCGATACGGTTCTGCAGTTTGGAGGCAAGGTGGTCGGGGTCATACCCGAATCGCTCGTGCGAAAGGAAGTTGCGCACAAGGGCCTGACTGAACTTCATGTCACACAGTCCATGCATGAACGCAAGACTATAATGGCGAAACTCGCCGGAGGTTTTTTGGCCCTGCCCGGAGGCATAGGCACGCTTGAGGAGATATTCGAGGTCCTGACCTGGGCACAGCTCGGTTTTCATAAAAAACCCTGCGGGTTGCTGAATGTAGAGGGCTACTTTGATTCGCTGAATATTTTTCTTGACCATTCGGTAAGGGAGAAATTTCTCAGACAGCCGCACCGGGAGATGCTGATGGTCGAGAGCGATCCTGAGGCGCTGCTTGACCGTTTCGCTCAATATACCCCGCCTACAGTCGAAAAGTGGGTGGGAAAGGGCGAAATATGATATGTCCCTGTCCTGCATATATTATAGATATACTGAAATTCATGATATAATTTATATGGGATAGGGCGGCCTAACATGGAGGTATATCCATAGTTATGTCGGATGCGCTGGTTGATATATTTCAATTTGTAAAAGAGCAGCGGAAGATAGACTTCGGTATATATCGCCGAGACACTATTGAGCGCCGCTTTAATGTGTTGCTTTCCGCAACCGACGCCGGAGATTATGCTGAATACCTTGCGCTGATCAAACGCACGCCAGGGGAACTCGACAGGCTTATTACTACGCTTACCATTACTACCAGCCGTTTTTTCAGGGACATACCTGTTTTTGAAACGCTGTTGGAGACAGTCATTCCTAAAATACTTGAAACCGCAGGAGATGATTCATTGCGTATATGGTGCGCCGGGTGCGGACGTGGAGAAGAGGCTTATTCCCTGGCTATTACCCTCAGGAATATTATGGGAGATGCCGGTAATAGGGTAATGCCCGTCATTATAGCAACGGACATTGATGAAGCGGCTATTAGGGCTGCGGAAGCCGGACATTATGACGAGGATGTATTGTGCGATGTCGGGGAGAAAGATCTTGGCCTCTATTTCACGGCAGCGGGGGACTATTACCGGGTTGTCGACTCAATTCGCTCCATGGTGACTTTCTCAGTCCATGATGTTACAACACGCAATCTTCCTGTGGAAGGTGTTTTTCCCGATTATCATCTCATCTTATGTCGTAATGTGCTTATCTATTTCAACAGGGACACGCACATGCGTGTGCTCCGACGGCTATCAGATATTCTCCTGCCCGGGGGGTATCTTGTCCTTGGCGAAGCGGAGATGCTTTCATGCCCTGAATTTTATGAGGTCGCAGCCGGAACAAGGATATTCTCCAGGAGAGGCATAACATAATGAAGAACTGGTTACTGCAAAAAAAAAGCAGGATCATCATTGCCGGGGCGCTCATAACCGCAGTCCCGCTTATTGCGCTTGCAATATTTATTTATTTTTTGGTGTCCGAAACTGTCGAGAATATGGTGATCGAGGGAAACAGTACACTGGCCAATATCGCGGAAAAACGTATTGAGAGCGGACTGGATTATACAATAAACATCGGCAGTCTGCTTGTCACAAGGCCGTTATTAATCAGGGCGGTCAGGGACAATAACTGGAAGGTCATGAGCGGTCATCTGAACCATCTTGTCTTGAGTCATGGCCGTCTTGATCGGGTATTTATCACTACCAAAAAGGGTATTTTGCTCTCTGAGTATCCGACCGATTCTTCGACTCTCGGCAGGGACCTTTCCGATAGGGATTGGTACAAAGGGGTCTCAAGGGGCTGGACGCCTTATGTGTCGGATTTCTATACGAGGATTGCCAACCCGGTCAGGAATGTATTTGTTGTCGCCGTGCCGATAAAAGATACACGGGGCTCTGTTATAGGAATCCTGGGGATGCAGCCGAAAAAGGAATTTATAGGGCAACTGGTAGGCCTGATTCACCTTGGCAAGGGCTCTATTTATGTAGTTGATAAAAAAGCGACCCTCATTTATCATTCCGGGTTCCAACCTGAAGGGCTACTCAGCTATTCGTATGATCCTGTTGCCAATATGGCGCTGCAGGGGGCAGAGGGTGTAAATAAGCTCATTGATCCGGCAAATGGGTTGGAAACCATGTATGCTTACAAGCATATAGGAATGTCCGGCTGGGTGGTTGTGGTAAAGCAGGGATTCTTTGATGTAATGGCTCCGCTGAACCGGCTTGCGGTTATGCTCCTTATCTTTACGGCCTTAATGGTCGCCATGGGGGGGTATTTTTCATATCAGGCTTCACAGCAGTTTATTGAGATCAAGCGGCTTTCGGACAATCTCCGGGAGGATGAAGCCGTCGGAAAGGCGATCAATGAAATGCTTATGCTTTTGAATAAGGCGTGGACTGATGAGGCGGAAATGTGCGGCGCTCTTCTCAACAAGCTGAATGAACTCGGGCTTCTTGATGCCGGGGCTCTGTTTATTGTAGAAAACGGCTCTGCGGTCCCATGCTCCTCTTTCCTGGTGTCTATTCCGGAGTCCGCCGACGAACTTACGGTCGAATGCATAAAAAAACAAAGGGTAATAACAGTTCATAATGTATATCCAGACAATTATTTGGCCGTCGATACTTCCATCGCCGGAAGGATAATACCCAAAGAGGTTATGGCGACTCCTCTTGTACTTATGGGTGAAGTCATCGGGGTTATTGAAATTGCGGGTATAATCGGTTTCGGCGGGAGTTGCGCCAGGATCATTGAACACATAAGCCGGCCTATTGCCATCAAACTCAAAGCCATAAGGGACAGCAGAAAAATGCGGGAGATGTCGGAAGAAATAGCTTGTTCCAATGAAGAACTCAGGGTGACCAATGAAGAGATGCAGGTGGTCAACGAAGAGATGCAGGCCCAGCAGGCCGAACTTGTAGAGGCAAACAGATGTATCGCAGACGCGTCAAGGGCCAAATCCGATTTTCTTGCGAATATGAGCCATGAATTAAGGACACCGCTCAATTCCATTATAGGTTTTTCAGAGATACTGCATGACAATATAGCCGGGCCGCTTAACCCGACCCAGATGGAGTATGCCGGAATAATCAGGAGCAGCGGCAGGCATTTGCTGAGTCTTATTGATGATATCCTCGATCTCGCCAAAATAGAGTCGGGCAAAACAGAGCTTTCGATAAGCAGCTTCAATTTCAGGGATATGCTGGCCGACTCACTGAATCTGTTCAGGGAAAAGGCGATTAAACATGCTGTTAGCCTGACACTTGTTGAGGATATATCGGATGAAATGCTTATTGAGGCGGACATCCGCAAGGTAAAGCAGATACTCTATAATCTGCTGAGCAATGCCATGAAGTTTACTCTGGATGGCGGCGCAGTCACGCTTTCAGCCGTATGTGTCGGAAACGGGGAAATTGTAAAAAGGTTTCCTGAATTGTCGGATATCAAGGCTGATTTTGTGGAGATCGCCGTCACTGACACTGGTATCGGCATTAAGCAGCAAGACATCCCGAAACTCTTCAAGAAGTTCAGTCAGATAGAATCTCCGTACGAAAAAAAGTATGAAGGCACTGGACTCGGGCTTGCGCTTTCCAGAGAACTTGTCGAAAAACATGGCGGCAGGATATGCGTAGAAAGCGAATTCGGCAAAGGCAGCAAATTCGCCTTTGTGTTGCCGCTGACTTATTGCCCGGAGATTGAGCCGGGGTTGAAAGACCGTACCGTGTCTGAATATAAAGGGACAAGAGGCGCTGTGTTGGTGATTGAGGATAACGAAAAGGCCGGCGCTATAATCTCAAATGTTCTGGCCGGCAGGGGCTATAGTGTTATAACCGCAGCCGATGGGCGGGCAGGAGTCAAGCAGGCCTGCGAGAAAACACCGGACATTATCATACTGGACATGCTGTTGCCCGGGATGACCGGGGTTGAGGTTCTGGAGCAGCTGAGCGGGCATGAAACGGCATCGAAGATTCCGGTAATAGCGCTTACTTCCATAGATTTATCGCAGTCTGCGCGGCAAATATTCGGTTACCAGGTCAAGGAGACACTCGAAAAGGGGCAAGTGGCAAGCAATGTATTCCTTGATATTGTTGACAAGGTTTATTTTGAGTCAATTGGAAGACATGAAGGGCACAATGGCGCATAAGGCCCTTGTGATAGAAGATAATAAGGACAACTGCGCGCTTATCAGCGAGATACTGACGCACCACGGATATGAGGTGATCACTGCGCGCGACGGTGAGGAAGGTATCATAAAAGCCGCAGCCGAGATGCCGGACATTATCATAATGGACATACAGATGCCGAAAATGAACGGAATTATGGCAACCCGAAAGCTGAAAGGCAATCCGGCAACCAGCCATATCAGGATTATTGTGGTCACTTCATTCGCGATGCCCGGGGACAGGGAAAAGGTCATGGCTGCCGGCGCCGACGCATATATGGCAAAACCGATAGATACAAGAGAGCTGCCGGAGCTTGTGAAGAGGTTGACTGCTTGACCCGTTTGCTGTGAATCAGACAAGGACAAGACGTTAACATCCGGAACGCGGATAATTCCAGTCCGGCGAGAGCGTTAAAATAACTCTGTCATCAGGCGCTGATGTCGGGAAGGAAGCAATCAGGATTGTCATGAAAATATTATGCGCAGACGACACCCCGGCAAATCTTATCCTGCTTGAAGCGATTCTTTTACACGCTGGATTTGAGGTGATCAAGGCGTGCGACGGTAAAGAGGCTTTCGATATTGTCCGGGAAGGTGGAATAGATCTTGCCATTCTTGATGTAATGATGCCGAAGCTGAACGGGCATGAGGTCTGCAAGGCCATCAAGGGAGATGAAAGATACCGGAGCCTACCGGTAATAATGCTCACCGGCTTGTCTGATGAGGAGGAAGAACGCGAATGCTTCAGGGCCGGGGCCGATGGTTTTATTACTAAACCTTTGGATTTTAATTATGCGATTTCAATGATCAATAGATTGCTAAAGTCAGGGCCTTTCTTTAAACAGGATATTTAAGACCCGTTAGCTATATTTATTCGCCCGCCCGGCATGGTAATACCGCGTTGCCTCATCTAAAAAACACGTCCAAATGGGTATCGGTTGCCTCACGTAAAATCACGTCGGAATGTTTTTCATTCTGGCGGTTTTCTCTGTTTATCTGAGGCCACATGGATTAGTCGTTTCTGGAGGTTTTCCATCTTGCGTTTCAATTCAGCGGGGTTAAGTTTTCGGTATTGAGTGCGCAGCAGCTTTTTAGTCTCTTTGGAAACTTCCGAAGAAGCCGGAACTCTCTGATATGGCGTTTGCGCCTTATCGTATTTCTTTGTAACTTTACTGCCGACTCTGCTTTTCTCGATCAGTTTCATTACCGTTGGACGTGTTTTTTATATGAGGCAACGAATCGCTTTCAACGTGATTTTAGGTGAGGCAATTCCGGGTATATGAATTTCTTATATAATCCGGTATTATAAAAAGAACTTGGCGCAAGTCGGGAAAGCATAATCAGGGAGGTATGAAAAATGGCGAAGGGGATGTCATCTAACAAACGGTCAAAGGCAATTCGGGTCAAATCGGAAGAAGGAAAGGGATTCGTTGAAGTCGGACGGAAACTGGGCATAGCCATACCTGCGGGGCTGTTTTTATTGGCGAGTATGAACGTCAACGTTGCTGCCGATACGCAAAACACACAGGCAGTTCCCAGAGCTTCAGTGGAACAGCAGGGGCTGCGTTCCAACGAGGTTGCCGGACAACTGCTTGATTATGCGAAGAATGGCGTGCAAATTGCGTCGGCAGCCAATTGCAACGGGATTCATGGAGACAGCCATGTAGACAAGAATGATCCCAATGTAACCAACAACGGGAAACACGGCAACGTGCATACCAATAATCACGGCGACAGTTGCAGGTATTAGGCTTCTGCCGGTAATGGTTTTGTTGGCAGGGGCGAGTAAGTCTTTTGGTTATAAGGCCGCCGCTGAAGAGGCGGCGGCTTTCATATTCCGGCGCTATGACCGGCAATAGGACCACCACGGGTTCGCTCACAAACAGACTTAAAAAAGTCGGCGGGCTGAATGTCATTTTCCAGGTGACGGACCGTTGTGTGCTCTCATGCAGATATTGTTTTGCCAAGGGTTCCCACCGCGTCTTAAAACAGAAAGAGTTCATGTCTCCGGAATTGCTCGACGCGGCCATCAAACAGTCATTCAATACGCGCCACGCGTCAATAACGTTTGAATGGACAGGGGGTGAGCCGTTTTTGGCCGGGCTCGATTTCTACAGGCAGGTCGTCAGGTCGCAGAAAAAACATGCGGACAGGGAATTCACCAATACCGTCCAGACCAGCGGTTATCTCTTTGACCCGGAGTTGATCGATTTTTTCGTAAAGAACGGCTTTCATATCTCCATGACCATCGACGGCCCGAAAGGTGTCCATAATTTCAACAGGCCTGCCCCCGGATTCGCGCCCTCTTTAAACAGGATATTGAAGACCCGCAATTATATAGTCGAAAAACAGGGCTCATGCGGCGCCATTGTCACTATCACAAGGAAGTCCATCGGGAATGAGGGTAAGATACTCGATTTTTATCGGGCCCTCGGCATGAATTGTTTCCACAGCAATCCTTATGTCTATTTCGACGGCAATCTCGTAAAGGACAGGGATATCGGGCTTTCCAATGAGGATTACGCGTCCTATTTCATCAACCAGTTCAACGCCTGGTTTGAAACGGGCAAAAAGACGCCGGCGCCTGTGACGGTTGATTATATATTGAAGTGCATTGCCGCCCGGACCGGGCTTTCCAACACGCTATGCACGTTTGGAGGAAGGTGCCTCACCAATTTTATCGCGATCGTGCCGAATGGAGACGCTTATCCATGCCCGAAGTTTACGGGATCTCAAACAATGCTCCTGGGAAATATCGGCGAAACCGCGATGTCCGGTCTCCTTTCCCATAAGTCGCCGCGCATGAAAAAAATACTTGCGGACAGGACATCCGCCATAAACAAGTGCGAAAAGGCCGATTGCAGATACCGTTTTATTTGCAACAGCGGTTGTCCGTATTATTCTTTCATAGCAGGCAACGGGAAACATATCGGGAACAGGGACCGGCTTTGCAAAGGCAAAAGGATGGTCTTCAGATATCTTGAAGGGGTCATGATGAATCTCGGCCCGCAGACATTGGAATAATTGCTTTTGATCCTGCGCAGACGTATTATAATGTATAATATTGCGGCAAAGTCCGTTAACTGAAGGAGGGCCAATGCTGAAGGCAAAGGATATAATGACAAGGGACGTGGTTACTACGGGTCTGTCCGTCACCATAGAGGATTTTGCGCGCATCCTGGTGGACAAGAGGATCAGCGGGGCCCCGGTCGTCGATGAGAACGGCGATCTCATCGGCATAGTTACCGAGAACGACCTTGTCAGAAAAAACAAGAGGTTTCATATCCCCACGATCATCAGGCTTTTTGACGCGTTTATCATGCTCCAGAGTCAGAGCATGATCGAGGAAGAGATCAAGGCCATGGCGGGTGTGACTATTTCGGACATATACAAAAAAGATGTTGTTACGGTCTCTGAGGACACGCCTCTGGATGAGATAGCGACTATCATGGCTGAGCAGAAGATACATCTTATCCCGGTTGTGGAGGGGAAGAAGATCAGGGGTATTGTCGGCAAGATAGATATCATCAGGGGTCTGAGCCTCGCCGCTTCCTGATCGCCCGCATGCCGACCGGGAGCTCCCTGCCCGACAGGGGATTGGTAACAGCCTCGGCTGAGGAGACCGCTGCCTTCGGATCGAAGCTCGCAGCGCTGCTGAAAAAGAGGGGTGGGCGGGTGACTGTCTGCCTGTATGGGGACCTCGGGGCAGGCAAGACGACATTCATCAGGGGATTTGCGTCGGCCTTCGGCATCCCCGGCAGGGACATAGGCAGCGCGAGTTATGTAATAGTGGCCGAGTATGAAACATCGCCGCCTTTTTATCATATGGACCTGTACAGGCTCAGCGACTCCTGTCCCGATGAAATGGGGCTTTGGGAATATATAGAGTGCGGCGCAGTAGTGGTGATAGAGTGGGCGGAGAGACTTGGAGACCCTCCGGAGGGGGCTGTTCTGGTGAATATTGATATCCTCGACGGCGACCGGCGTGAGATGAAGGTCAGGGGAGTCGACCCTGAAGAAGAGAAGATACTGATGGATTCAGCAGAGGGCGTATGAAGAATATCGGATTTATATGCAAGACCGGGCTGCAGGAGCCCGGCGCCCTTTTGCGTGATATTCTTCCCTGGATAGAGGAGCGCGGCTGCCGGGCCTTTGTAGAAGAGCATGTTGCTTCCGGAATTGGCGTGCCCGGATATAAGCGGGAAGAAATACCGGGGAAGGTCGATTTTATAGTAGTGCTGGGCGGCGACGGCACCATGCTCAGCGCCGCCAGACAGGCGGCAGGCAGAAATGTGCCTATTCTCGGCGTGAATCTCGGGGGCCTGGGGTTTATAACCCAGAGCAATAAATCCGACATTTTCAGCGCGCTGGATATGGCGATCAGGGGCGTATGCCCTGTTGAAGAACGCATAATGCTCGACGCCGTGCTGATAAGGGATTCTGCGGAGACCAGCCGGTTTACCGCGCTGAATGATATAGTCATCAACAAGAGCGCGCTTGCAAGGATGATCGAGGTCGAGACCCTGGTGCAGGAAAGGTATCTGACCACATACAGGGCCGACGGGCTTGTAATATCGACGCCGACAGGCTCAACGGCCTATTCACTTGCCGCAGGCGGACCGATATTGTATCCTACTCTCGGTAGTATTATCATTACGCCTATCTGCCCCCACATACTGACAAACAGGCCCCTTGTTCTGCCGGACTACCTGCCCATCCGGGTTGTGCTGAAGGTCAATGGGGGCAAGGTATTCCTGACGGCCGACGGGCAGACAGGCTGTCCGATGCAGAAGGACGATATTGTCGAGATCAGGAAATCCGGGCATATAACGAGGATATTTACCCCCGGTTTTTATGACCACTTTGAGCTGCTGAGGACAAAGCTCAAATGGGGGGAGCGTTAGAGGGCCTATGAATTCAGGCGGCAATATACGGACAATGGGCCCCGAAAGAGAGGCTGAATGAGCGCGGGATTGAGACATGGTGTTTGCGATCTGCTTGAATACTTCCGGGTCATGGGCATCGAGTATATCCCGGTAGAGAGGTCTGCAATAAAGGCTGCCGCCGGGGTGAAGAAGGTTGTGGTGAGGCAATCGGTTCCGGCCCCTCATCGGGAGCAAGAGGCTCCCGGCGCAATGGGTCCCGCGCAGCCCGGGCCTGAGGCATGCGCGGATATGTCTTCTGTTATCGGGAGGGTGGCCCCTGAAAAGGAAGCGGCCCTTGCGGAACTGCATAAAGAGATCGGAGATTGCTCATTATGCGGGCTTTGCAATAACAGGAAAAATGTGGTCTTCGGCGAGGGTGATCCGGAATCGGAGATAATGTTTGTAGGAGAGGCCCCGGGCAGGGAAGAAGACATGCAGGCAAGGCCTTTTGTCGGAGAGGCCGGAGTGCAGCTGACGCGCCTGATTGAGAAGCTCGGCCTTCATCGTGAAGGAGTGTATATAGCAAATATCTGCAAGTGCAGGCCGCCCGAAAACCGGGACCCGGAGGAGGCTGAAATAGCCTCCTGTTTTCCATTCCTGAATAAGCAGATCAGGACCATTGCGCCCAGGGTCATTGTCGCCCTCGGCAAGATATCCACATACAGCCTTATGAAGCCGCATTGTCCCATCACAAAATTCTCCATCCTGAAGACGCGGGGGAAATGGTTTCAGTACTGCGGCGTGCCGGTCATGCCCACGACCCATCCCGCTTACTGGCTCAGGAACCGGGAGGACAAACACAGGGTGATGGAAGATATGCAGGCCGTTCTGAAGATGCTCGGAGAGGGGGCGGCATGAATGTAATATGGGCGCCGTGGAGGATGGAGTATATTGTGTCAGGCAAAGAAAAGGGCTGTATCTTCTGCGTCAGGGCCGCGGAGAAGAACGACAGGGAGAACCTGCTGCTTTACCGGGGCAGGAACGTGTTTGTCATGATGAACAAATATCCCTATAACAACGGACATCTCATGGTTGTGCCGTATGCGCACAAATCATCTCTGTCCGGGCTGGATGACGAGACGAAGCTCGAACTGATGACGACGGTCACCAGGGGGATTGAGTGTCTCGGCATCTTTAGGCCCGAGGGGTTCAATGTGGGCATAAACATCGGAAGCATTGCCGGCGCAGGGATAGAGGAGCATGTCCACATACACATAGTGCCCAGATGGGGAGGCGACACCAACTTCATGGCTGTTACCGGTGAGACGCGTGTCATCCCGGAGCATATACTCGCCACATACGACAAACTATATCCCGTCTTTAATGTTGACTGAAGCCGGGCGCGCCTTTTCCGCCTCCCTGAAACCGACTCTCAGGATTTCACTGTTGATGCTGCGGGTATTCATCCCGCTGTCCGTCGCCACTCTTGTCCTTAAACAGCTCGGGATACTCGACCTCCTGGCGCCTCTTTTTGCTCCGGTTATGTCGCTGCTGGGCCTGCCCGGAGAAGCTGCGATAACCCTTCTCGTCGGCTTTACCAACACCATTTACGGCGCCCTTGCGACTGCTGCGGCAATGGACCTCTCTGCACGCCAGATCACCATCCTCGGAGTGGTTCTGGGGATTGCCCACAGCCTTTTTGTCGAGACCGGGATTCTGGTCAACCTGCGGATGGCTACGGCAGGGATAGCCCTTTTCCGACTGGTCGTGGCATTGACGGCAGGGACGGTCCTGAATGCCGTAATGCCTGAAATCGGCGGCGCAGCGACGCATGGGGCGGTCGGAGGAGAGTTTACATGGATGAGCTCATTGCTGCAGGTCGGCCTTACCTCGCTGCAGATAGTTGTGATTATCTTCTTGATCACCTTCGGCTATGAACTTTTTTCTTTATGGAAAAGGTCCGACCGGCCCGGAAGGGTTTCGGATTATGTCGCATCGGGTATAGGCATCAGCGGCAGGGCTGCCGCGCCGTGGCTGGTAGGATTGCTGGTCGGCATAACATACGGGGCCGCTCTCTTTTATCAGTTCAGGGCAAAGCATGAGCTGAGCCATAAGGACGCCTGCCTCATCACGATATTCATGTGTCTTGCGCATGCGATGATAGAGGACACGCTGTTATTTACCGTTGTGGGCGGCGATTTTGCGTGGATATTCCTGACCAGAATGGTCGCAGCGGTCCTGCTGGTCCGCCTGCTGTCGGCTGCGAATATATACAAGCGGTTTCTCTGGATAGGGCTCCCCAAGGAGCGTTGGCAGGCCTGAATCAGGGGGTTGGAGATGGATTTCTGGGTCCTCCGTTTTGTTGAATTCATTGGCATATGTATTGTAATATCAAACATGAAGATCACGAACAGGAAAATTGTTTCAGCTCTGTTGGCTGTCTTAATGGGTCTTTTATGCGTGTCCTGCGCCACATACAAGGTGTCTCTTGTTGATCGTGAATATGAAGGCCCGCTTCCCGACGGAGCGTATACCGTTATAAAATATGGCGGTAATCATTACGATGACTTTGCAACGTTCGCATTGCTTGTGCCTGATAATAGTGTGTACAAATTTGAAATATACAGGCCGGACTTTGAATACCGCACGGTCAAGGGCGTGTCCGCAAACTCAGCCAGGCAGATTGCGAGGGATTTCGTCAAGGGACATCCGGAATTTCTGAGGACGGCTTCAAGGGAAATCATAGCTCCGGACGGCAGCGTTGCAGGCTATGAGACAAGGGCGCTCTATAAGGGGGGCCTTTTCGGCATGGCTGATGTGTTTGATGTTAATTACCTTCTCAAGGCTGATAATGTCATCGAGGTCCGCATCAAGCTGGATGATGCCGTGCTCAGGTATTTCATGAGCGGAGGCAGCGGCAGCGACAGCGGCAAATAGACTTATTGATTAATGCGCCTCGGCCCAGTTGGCGCCGTGACCTATCTCCACCTTCAGCGGCACGGACAGACTAAGCGCGCCTTCCATCTCTTCCCTGATCATCACTGAGACTGTTTCGAGTTCGCCCTCGGGAGCCTCGAACAAAAGTTCGTCATGGATCTGTAATATCATTCTGGTCCCGAACGAACGCTCCTTCAGCTTCCTGTGGATATTGATCATCGCTATCTTGATCAGGTCGGCCGCAGTCCCCTGCACAGGCGCATTGATCGCCATCCTCTCGGCCTGCATCCTGATATTATTGTTCGGGCTGTTTATCTCGGGTATGGGCCTCTTCCTTCCGAGCAGCGTCTTTACATGTCCTTCGGTGCGGGCGCCGTCAAGGGTTGCGGACATGTAAGCCTGGACCCCGCTGTGCTTAGCGAAATAGAGGTCTATAATGGAAGCAGCCTCTCTTGCCGGTATCCCGAGAGCCTCGGAAAGCCCGAACGGGCTCATGCCGTATATAACGCCGAAATTGACGGTCTTGGCAACACGTCTCTGATCGGAAGTAACCTCCCCGGGCGGAATGCCGAATATCGAAGAGGCAGTCCGGGTATGGATGTCGATATCTTTCCGAAAGGCGGTCAGCAGTTCTTCATCCCCGCTCAGGTGGGCCAGTATCCTGAGTTCGATCTGCGAATAGTCTGCGGATATGAGGAGCGAGCCTTTCTCTGCAATAAAGACCTCGCGTATTCTTGTGCCCCATTCTCCGCGCACCGGGATATTCTGCATATTTGGATCGCTGCTGCTCAGCCTGCCGGTTGCGGTTATCGTCTGGTTCAGGGACGTATGTATCCTTCCGGTCTTTTCATTTATGAGCTTCGGCAGGGCGTCGACATAAGTGGTCTTCAGTTTGTAATAAGTGCGGTAATTGAGGATCTCTGCGGGCAGTTCATGGCCCTTTGCGAGTTCCTCCAGGGCTTCAACATTCGTAGAAAAACCGGTCTTGGTCTTTTTGCCGGGCTTCAGTTTCAGGACATCAAAGAGTATCCTGCCGAGCTGTTTAGGCGAGTTTATATTGAATTCCTCACCCGCGATAGCGTAGATCCTGGACTGGAGAGAATCGAGTTCCCTTTCGAGCTCTTTTGAAAGCTCATCGAGTCTCGCCGTGTCCGCCTTTATCCCCGCTTCTTCAATATCGCACAACACATAGATGAGCGGCATTTCCATGTCTGAATAGAGCTTGCCGAGCCCTTCCGCATCGAGTTTTTCAAAGAGTATATCCCTGAGTTCCCACGCGAGCGCAGCGTCCTCCGCGGCGTACTGGGTCGCCTCGCTTACAGGCACGTCGGCGAATGTGGACCTCTTTCCGATTACGTCGCTGAACGCCCGTTTCTTGTGATTCAGGTATTCCAGGCCGACCGATTCGAGGCTGTGCCCCGGTTTGTTCGGATTCAGCAGATACGATGCGAGCATGGTGTCGTAAAGTGCGCCGGCCACATTAACGCCTTCCTTGCGCAGGATGAGGATATCGTATTTCAGGTTGTGGCCGATCTTTGCTATGCGTTCATCTTCGAGCAAAGGCTTAACAATAGAGAACGCGTCGGGAAGGTTGGGGCCTTCGGTATGGCGCACAGGCACATAGCATGCCGAACCTTTTTCCCTGCAGAAGGACATTCCAACAATTATATCCGCCACCGGATTGCGGCCTGTCGACTCCGTGTCGAAAGCGAGCTCCATGACCGGTTTGCCGCATCTGATTTCCAGGGCAGGCTTCGGGGCAACGGAAGCGGGTTCATCAAAGAGAGATCCCTGTTTCATGCCTTTATGCCCAGAAAATTTTTCAGCCCTTCGGCGTCGGTTATGGCGACATAGTCCGCCAGGGGCTTATGGGATTCAGCCGGTATCATCCTGATCAGGCTCGTGAACTCGAACTCTGAAAATATCCGTTGCAGCGAGGGCCAGTCCGGGGCGCGCGTCCCGAGCAGCCTCATATCGACCTCGACCGGGATATCGGCATTGATGGTCGCAAGTGTCCTGCTCAGATGTATCATATCCATCCCGTCGATGATCATCTTTCTGATGCGCTCGTTTTTGATCTTCTCTGGGCGCTCAAGAAGCTCATCAAGGGTTGTCCCTGCCAGCAGCTCTTTTGCGGTTTTCTCACCGATACCTTTTACCCCGGGTATATTATCGGTTGTGTCTCCGGTAAGGGCCATCACCTCCGTGACCCTTTCCGGCGGCACGCCGAACCTCTCCATTACGGCGTCCGTATCAATGATAATGTCCTTCATAGGGTCGTAAATCCTTACATTTTCGTTGACCAACTGCGTCATGTCTTTATCGCCGGTAAGAATAAATACGTCGTATCCTTCGGAGGCCGCTTTTTTGGCGAGGGCCCCGAGGATGTCGTCTGCCTCATATCCGGGCATCTCAAAGGTATGTATGTTGAAAGCTCCGATGATGGTTTTTATATGTGGTATCTGGGCTATGAGGTCTGCCGGAGTTTCGGGCCGTTGCGCCTTGTATTGCTCGTATAGCTTATGGCGCTCCGTCGGCTCGCGGGAATCGAGCGCAATCGCTATCGCGTCGGGTTTCTTTTCGCGGAGCAGCTTTATGAGCATGTTCGTGAACCCGAAGATCGCATTGGTCGGCATGCCCTTTGAATTGCTCAGATTCCTGATGGCATGAAAGGCCCGGTAGAAATACGAATGGCCGTCGATGAGAAACAGGTTCATGGATTGATTATAACAGATTGAGCTTTTCGGTGATGATCGGGTAAATTAATAAACCATGGCAATAAAAATGATATTATTCGATCTGGACGGCACCCTTGTTGATTCGAGTGCGGACATATGCAATGCCGTCAATTATGCAATTGAAGGGAGCGGAATAAGTCCTGTTTCCGTTCAGGAGACCATCGGGCTGATCGGCGAGGGCATTACAAAACTCTTTGAATCGCTTATCGCAAGGCATGATGCCTCCGCAGATCATGCGTTGCTTGTCGCGCGTTTTCTGTTCCACTATTCGGCCCATCTTATGGACAATACCACATTATATCCGGGAGTTAGAGAGACGCTTGAGGACCTTGACTGTTTCACTAAAGCGGTTATCACCAACAAGAGGGAGATTTCTTCAATAAGGATACTTGAGGCGTTCGGGATCGAGAAGCTCTTCAGCCTCGTGGTCGGCAGCGACACTACGCCTGAAAGAAAGCCTTTGCCCGGGCCTGTCCTGTTCGCGCTCTCGAAATTCGGCGTTGCCCCGGGTGAAGCGGTCCTCATCGGCGACAGCTCGTTTGATATCGATGCAGGCAGGGCCGCCGGAGTTACAACCATTGCGGTTACTTACGGCTACAGGCCGGTCGATGAACTTCAAAAGGCCCATTATATAGTGAACAGCATGCCTGAAGCTCTTGGCATAATTATGGGGCTTGCAAACAGATGAGCGCATGTCATATACGATAGCGTTTGCAGGGAAGGGCGGCACAGGCAAGACCAGTCTCGCGGCCCTGACCATTAGATATCTGGTTAACGCACAATGCGGCCCCGTGCTGGGGGTTGACGCAGACAGCAATTCCTGCCTGAATGAGGCGCTCGGGGTAACGGTCCATAACACGGTCGGCAGGCTGCGTGAGGAATCGCTCGATACGATAAGGAGCGGCGCGGACAGGCCGGGCGGCATGTCCATGGAGCAGATGTTCAATTATGAGATTCAGCAGTCCGTAACCGAAGCCGGCGGTTTCGACCTGCTTGTGATGGGAAGGCCCGAGGGCGCGGGCTGTTATTGCGCTGCAAATAATGTCATCAGAAAGTATACCGACAAGCTTTCCGGGTCGTACTCCCATGTGGTGATCGACAATGAGGCCGGCATGGAGCATCTGAGCAGGCGCACCACCCACAAGGTCGATCTGCTCATAATAGTCAGCGATGCGACAAAAAAAGGAATCCTCACCGCAAGGCGCATCTTTGATCTCGTTGCAGAGCTGAAGCTCGACGTCGGACGTAAACTGCTTGTTATCAACATGGTGTCGGGCGAAGAGGGGCAGGTATTGCAGACAGAGGCGGAAAAGGCAGGGATCGATGTTGCAGGGCTAATCCCTCATGATGATATGATATCCAGGTACGATCTCGTGGGCAACCCTGTTTATCAGCTCCCTGAAGACGCGGTTTCTGTAAAGGCACTGTTCGGCATACTTGATACCCTTTGCATAGTCCCAAATCGCTGACCTATCGTTCGGTCAGCGCCAGTTTCAGCGCCAGCGCTACAAATACGGCGCCCGTCAGGCGGTTCATAATCAGTTGCGCCCTTTCCGACCTTCCAATCCACTGTCCTATCGTCCCTGCCAGCATGGCGATGGCCCCGAAGACCAGGATGGTGGCGACGATAAAAACAGCCCCGAGTGTGACAAGCTGAATAGTCAGAGGGCCGCTTCCGGGGTCTGCGAATTGAGGCAGAAAGGCGAGAAAGAAAACAGCGACCTTCGGATTTGTGACATTCATTATGATGCCGCGCCTGTAAAGCCTGCAGTACCCCAGTCTGCCGGCCTGCCCGTCCTCCATCCCCGTCGCCTTTGCGCGGAAGGCCAGCCATGCAAGATACAGGAGATAACATGCGCCTGCGGTCTTGAGAATAGTGAAGGCTGCGGCCGAGTTCTGGAAGATTACCGCAACCCCAAAGGCGACTGCAGTTGTATGCACAATAAGTCCTGTGCAGAGCCCCAGGGTCACAAAAAGGCCGGACGCCCTGCCGTGAATGGCGGATTGGGTAAGCACAAATATGTTGTCCGGCCCGGGCGCGAGCGCCAGCAGCAGCGAGGTCGCAAAGAATATGGATAATGTCTCAACAGGCATCATGACTTTAAGACCTTCCCTGATTATGAGTTTATTATACGCCAACAAGCTGTTGAAAAAGTCATTTGACGGACGTCACGAGCGAAGTGACGCAATGTCGTATTAAAAAAGCCGCTGATGGATCTTGCCGGGCCTGTCGCCGCCAAAGAGGTCGTGGTAAAATATGCAGATGAAGAAAAGTCCTTTACAATTTTTTGCCGCCTTTTGCGGCTCGATGTTTTTTATATATTATGCGGCGCTGAAGATTTCAGAGCCGGGACCGCTTGCCGGTTTTTCGCTCGTCTGGCCGGTATTCGGCCTTTTCTTCTGGGCGCTGTTTTTCGCGGGCGACAGGATCAGGATAATTGCGCGCAAATGCCTGTTGAGGAACCGGGTTTCAAAAATTGTCTGCGGAACCGTTGCCGCCGCATTTCTCGCAATTTCCGCAGGCCTTTTATGCTATATCTGTATCCCGGTCTCCGATGACGGCGTTATGGAGCCGGAGTATCTTCTGGTCCTCGGCGGCGGGATTCGGGAAAACGGTGAACCGTCGGCTACTCTCCTGCTCCGGCTCGACAAGGCGGCCGAATATATAAGGAAGCATCCTTCGATTGTTGTAATCGTGAGCGGAGGGAAATTCAGGTATATGCCGTGGGCTGAGTCTTATGCCATGGCAAAATATCTCAAAAATGAGGCCGGGCTCATCGGCACGGCAATTCTGGAGGAAGACAGGTCACTCGATACCGTTCAGGGCTTTGCATACACTCTCGAATTGGTCCGTGAAAGGGAAAAAACGCTTCACAAAGGACGAAACCTCGAAAGAGATCCGCCGCGTGTCTGCATTCTGACGAGTGGTTATCATCTGAAACGGGCCATATTCCTTGCTCACCGGACCGGATATGCGGCGACAAGCGGATTGGCGGCGCCGTGTTGTCCTCCTGTTTTGGCCCCGGCCAATTATCTGCGTGAGGTCGGGGCCTGGTGGAAACTCGGGATCAGGCTCCTTCTTGGCGGCCTGCCTGAAGCGCGTATAAGCGTCCGCCCTGAAAAATCGGGATAGTCAAAGTAATCCGATATGTCTTCTCTCCGTAAACGGATCAAGTCTCCGTCGGGCGGCCTTTTGTTTCATGCGCAACCCCGATGTATAAATTACACACTTCTTGGTTCTGTCATAATAATTATGACAACTTATTATGTCACTAAAGGGTGACCACAAAGATCATCGGAAAGTGTAGAATTAACTAAAGGAGAAAACCTGATGAGTTTTATATCTTCATTGTTCAGCGGGAAGAGAACGGAAGACATAATATATGAAAAGAGGCGCGAGCCCAGAAATCCATGCGCGATTAATACCGATCTCATGGATTCCTCGGGAATGCGCTGGAGCTGCAGAATAGTTGATATGAGCGAAAGCGGCCTTGGTATTTCCACCTCGGCCCTGCTGTCGACAGGCAGTAAACTGAGCATCATAAAGCCGAACATTTCGGTAAAAGTGTCATGGTCAAAAGACAACAGGGCGGGATTAAGGCTTATTAAATAGCGTATATGCCGGGCAAATCAAAAGGGTTTTGGCGTTTCCGCCAAAACCCTTTATTTTCATGGTGCCGGTGGAGAGAATCGAACTCTCACGCCCCGGAGGGCTCCGGATTTTGAGTCCGGCGCGTCTGCCAGTTCCACCACACCGGCGATGATATTAAGGTGTTAATTTTAAAGCATTTCTTTTAATCCGGTCAACCTCTCCCCGATCCCCGCACACGGTATGGTGGAATTGCAGTAATTGCAATCACGATGACCATCCACGATTCCGCAGCAGCCGCGGGCCTTGCCTATTGTTTGCCGCTTTCCATGTGAAATTTGTGGAGGATGCGGTGTGCGATCGGCGCGAGAATGATGCCTGCGACGAGGATGACAACCAGGCCGCAATAAAGTGAATACAGGCCCGCAAAGAGCTTGCCGGCAAAGGTGACCGGCGTATTCACCGGCCCCATTCCGCCCAGGAGCATTGACGCGTTCAGGAATGCGTCAATCAGGTCCAGCCCCTCAAAGCGGTGGTAGCCCCATATACCGATTAACAGCGAAACGGCTATGAATGCGAGCGCCGTGATTCCAGTGTGGACCAGCCGGATAATGAACTGCCGCCTTGGAATCAGGGGCTGCGAGCGGCGCTCAAATTTAGGGAGCAGACTTTTCATTTTGATTCAGTCTCCATGTTCGAGTATGACGTCCCACTCTTTTTTAAATGATGAGAAACGGCCTTCCTCTATGGCCTTTCGCATCCTGCCGAAAAAGTCGAGATAGAAATAGAGGTTGTGCAGGGTGTTCAGCCTCATGGAGAGTATCTCCCTTGCCATAAAGAGATGTCTCAGATACGCCTTTGAATAGTTACGGCATGTGTAGCAGCCGCAGTCCGGATCGAGCGGCGAGGGGTCTGCCTTGAATTCGGTCCTCTTTATGCTTATGCGTCCCCTGCTTGTGAAGAGAGTCCCGTTCCTGGCGTTTCTTGTGGGCATTACGCAATCGAACATATCGAATCCGTTCCCGACCGCAACCAGCACGTCGCGCAGATCGCCCACGCCCATCAGGTATCTCGGCCGCTCTTCCGGCATCTGCGGCCCGATATATGAGATGATATCGTACATCTCTTCCTTCGGCTCTCCCACGCTCAGCCCGCCTGCCGCATAGCCGTCAAACCCGATATCCACCAGTTCTTCGAGGCTTCTTTTCCGCAAGTCCTTATGCATGCCGCCCTGCATTATCCCGAAAAGCGCAGGGAGCGCAGTTCTGTTTTCGGCCTCCCTGTTCAAATATTCCTTGCACCTTCGCGCCCATCCCGAAGTGAGTTCCAGGGATTTTACCGCGTAATCGTATTCAGCCGGATACGGTGTGCATTCGTCAAAGGCCATCGCTATGTCCGAGCCGAGGGCGCACTGTATCTCCATCGCCTTTTCAGGGCCGAGGAAATGGAGCGATCCGTCAATATGAGACCGGAATTCCACCCCTTCGTCGCTTATCCGGCGCAATGCCGAAAGGCTGTAGACCTGGAACCCCCCGCTGTCGGTGAGGATGGGGCCGCGCCAGTTGATGAACGGGTGCAGTCCTCCAATGTCGCGGATGATATCGTGGCCGGGCCGGAGATAGAGATGATAGGTGTTGCACAATATAATGTCGGCGCCCATGTCGGCCAACTCGTCCGTGGACATGGCCTTGACCGTGCCGAGGGTGCCTACAGGCATAAAGGCAGGCGTACGGATTGCGCCCCTTGAGGTCTCCAGAATACCTGTACGGGCCGATATATCTTTATGTTTTATGCTGAACTGCATTCGATATTATACCAGAGCAATCGTGAAGTAGGGACATTCAGATAATATGGGCGCGGATTTGAAGCGTATTCCCGGAGTCCCGGACCGTAAGGCCCGCGCAAGTGTTATTGAAAGTTGTTGTTTTTAAGCCTGTTTTTCATGCTTTGGTTGCAGCCTGCAGTCTCAATTAATTTGTTCGTCTCCCGCAATGCCTGTAAAATCAGTATTTGGAGATGGGGGCTTGACAACACAATATATTGCGGTATACTGTTAGTCAATATACCAGATGATGCATTGCCGGCATGAAATCAATAGTTTGATAAATAGAGATATTTTTTTTGGTTCAATCTTTTTTTTTATTAATTTCATTCTTTCTTAGGAGGTTATCAGCATGAGCAAGACCGGAATACTTGATTTGTCTCCGAATGCATTACAGGTGCTTGAGAAAAGGTATCTGAAAAAGGATGAAGAAGGCCGTATTGTCGAGACGGCAGAGGAGCTTTTCAGGCGGGTTGCAGGCGCAATAGCTCAGGCGGACGCAAAGTTCGGCAGTTCCAAAGAGGACATCAGGAAGATCGAAGAAGATTTCTACGCGGTGATGACGGGGCTCGACTTTCTCCCCAACAGCCCTACGCTCATGAATGCAGGCCGAAAGCTGGGCCAGCTTTCGGCCTGTTTTGTCCTGCCTGTCGAAGATTCCATGGAATCAATATTTGACGGCGTGAAGTGCGCCGCTATTATACATAAATCAGGGGGCGGCACGGGTTTTTCATTCTCCAGGCTCAGGCCCAAGGGCGACGTGGTGGGTTCGACAAAGGGCATTTCATCCGGCCCGGTGTCTTTCATGTCGGTGTTCGATGTTGCGACCGAGGCCGTCAAGCAGGGTGGCACCAGGCGTGGGGCCAACATGGGACTGTTGAGGGTCGATCATCCTGATGTGCTCGATTTCATCACATGCAAAGACAATAACAAGAGGCTCAACAATTTCAATATATCGGTCGGGCTTACTGAAGCCTTTATGAAGGCGGTCCAGGAAGACGGCGAATATGAACTCCTGAATCCGCGCACAAAAAAGGTGGCCGGCAAGCTCAGGGCCAGGGAAGTCTTCGACAGGATCATCAAACAGGCCTGGAAGAACGGAGAGCCGGGCATCGTGTTTCTCGACAGGATGAACGCCTCCAACCCGACCCCGGAAATCGGCGAGATAGAATCTACGAACCCCTGCGGCGAACAGCCACTTCTGCCTTTTGAATCATGCAACCTCGGCTCTATAAACCTGTCCAACATGGTTGTTGAGACCGCGGACGGCGCTGCGCCGGACTGGGCAAAACTCAAATACACCACCCGTAAGGCCGTGCATTTTCTCGACAACGTGATAGAGGTGAACAAATATCCGCTGAAGGAGATAGACGAAAAAACGAGGGCAAACCGCAAGATAGGACTCGGGGTAATGGGCTGGGCGGACATGCTCATACGGCTCGGCATACCCTATAATTCGGACCGGGCGATAAAACTGGGCGAAGAGGTAATGAGCTTTATCCAGACGGAGGGCCGCCTCGCTTCAGTCGGACTTGCCGAGGAGAGGGGGGTGTTCCCCAATTATACCAGGTCCGTCTTCAACGGAGAGATGCCTGTAAGGAATGCAACCGTCACGACTATAGCCCCCACAGGCACCCTGTCGATCATCGCGGGATGTTCTTCCGGCATCGAGCCGCTCTTCGCAGTCTCTTATGTGCGGACGGTCATGGAAGGGGCAAAACTGATCGAGAGCAATCCGCTCTTCGAGAAGGAGGCCAAAAAGGCCGGCGTGTGGTCGCGTGAATTGATGGAAAAGGTGGCGGATTCCGGCACGGTCGCGCATTTCACCGAGTTCCCCGAAAATATGAGGGAGGTCTTTGTCACTGCGCACGATATCAGGCCTGTCGACCATATAAGGATGCAGTCCGCCTTCCAGAAGTATACCGACAACGCAGTCTCAAAGACGGTGAACTTTGCAAAAGAGGCGACTGAAAAGGATGTTGAGGATGTGTTCATGCTCGCCTACACAACCGGGTGCAAGGGAGTTACCGTGTATCGCGACGGGTCGAGGGATGAGCAGGTGCTCAGCGCGGGCAAATCCTCGGAAAAACCTGCCCAGGCCCTGCAGGCGGGGCCGGTCAGGATCATTCCCAAAAAGAGGCCGTCTCTTACCAGGGGCGGCACAAGGCTGCTCAAAACAGGTTGCGGCCATCTGTATGTCACCATCAACGAGGACGAGAACGGCAAGCCGTTCGAGGTCTTCACCAATATAGGCAAGGCGGGCGGCTGCGCTTCAAGCCAGGCAGAGGCCATAGGCAGGCTTATATCGCTTGCCCTCAGGGTGGATGTCGAAGTGGAGGAGATAGTCAAACAGCTGAAGGGCATCTCCTGTCATCAGCCGTCGTGGTATGAAGGAGGAAGGATTCTGTCCTGCTCGGACGCTATTGCCAAGGCGCTCGAAAGTTATATCCCGGTTGGGGCTCCGATCACCGAGAACGGCAACGGCAAGGCAAAATACAAGGAGATGATGCTGATCGGCGCATGTCCTGAATGCGGAGGCGCCGTGCAGCACGAAGAGGGCTGCGCCAAGTGTCTCAACTGCGGTTTCACGCAGTGTTGATTTTTTTATGCAATTAATGATAACTTTTAAACCATGCCGGAACAGATACGACAGATAGCGCTCAGGATAAAAGAGCTGAGGGAGATTGCCGGGATTCCAGTCGAAATGCTCGCCCGCGAGTTTCATCTCGATCCGGGCGTCTATCGCGATTACGAAAGCGGTACGGTCGATATTCCCATCAGCGTGCTTTTCAACATTGCGCGCAGGTTCAACGTGGAACTGACGGAGATACTTACCGGCGGCGCCCCGCATCTTCATGAGTATTGCCTTGTGCGCAAGGGCAAGGGCAAGGGTGTCGAGCGCAGAAAAGATTACGCATACCAGAGCCTGGCTTACAATTACGCGCATAAAAACGCGGAGGCGTTCATGGTGACCGTGCCGTCCGGCCCGGAGGACGCTCCATTTCCGCTCAATTCACATCCGGGGCAGGAATTCAACTATGTGATCAGCGGGACGCTGAAGATTATCGTCAACAAACATGAAATTCTGCTTAATGAAGGCGATTCGCTGTTCTTTGACTCAAAATTCGAACATGGTATGAAGGCTGTCGGGGGGACCCCCGCGCAGTTCCTTGCGATCATATTTTAATAAAATGCTGAAACGTTTCCTCCCCAAAACAGAATTCGGTTCATATGAAGAATTTGTCAGGGACTTCAAAATAAATATCCCCGACGGATTCAATTTTTCCTATGATGTCATCGATGAGATCGCAGCCGAGACCCCGGACAAAAGGGCCATGCTCTGGTGCGACGAAAACGGCGATGAAGCCGAGTTCTCGTTTAAACAGCTTAAAGAATACAGCAACAGGACGGCCAATTTCTTCGCAGCCCACGGCATTCGCAAGGGCGACCCCGTCATGCTTATACTGAAAAGGCGGTACGAGTTCTGGTTCTGCATCCTTGCCCTTCACAAGATCGGCGCTATCTGTATACCTGCGACACATCTGCTTACTGCAAAAGACATCGCTTACCGGAATAACGCCGCTGATGTCAGGATGATAGTCACCGTGGCGGATTCCGAGGTGATAAGGCATGTGGAAGAAGCCGCAGAGATGTCTTCATCGCTGACATCCATGGCCCTTGTCAACGGAGTCAGGGACGGCTGGCTCGACTTCAGGTCCGAAATAGAGGCTGCTTCCGATGATTTCAGGCGCCCCACCGGCTTCGACGCGACGGCCAACAGTGATATATCCCTGATCTATTTCACCTCCGGGACCACGGGCATGCCGAAGATGGTGCAGCATGATTTCACCTATCCCCTCGGACATATACTCACGGCGAACTACTGGCAGAATGTCATGGAGGACGGACTGCATGTCACAGTTGCAGAGACCGGCTGGGCAAAGGCCGTATGGGGAAAGATCTATGGTCAATGGCTTTCGGGTGGCGCGATATTCGTGTACGATTTCGACAAGTTCGAGCCGAAAAAACTCCTGGATGTTATTATCAGGTACGGCGTTACCACGTTCTGCGCCCCGCCTACAATATACAGGTTCTTCATCAAGGAAGACCTTTCCAGGTATGACTTCAGCAAGATCAGATACTGCGTGACCGCAGGGGAGCCGCTGAACCCGGAGGTCTATCAGCAGTTTTTGAAGAGCACGGGCATAAGACTCATGGAAGGTTACGGCCAGACCGAGACTGTGGTGGCGGTTGCGACCTATCCGTGGCTTGAACCGAAACCGGGCTCCATGGGCAAGCCCTCTCCGTCTTACGATATAGACCTGCTGGATGATGAAGGCAATATCTGCGACGTCGGGGTGGAGGGTCAGATAGTTGTGCGTACGGACAAGCAGAAACCGTACGGGATGTTCGGCGGTTACTATCGTGATCCTTTGCTTACGATGAAGTCGTGGCATGACGGTGTGTACTATACCGGAGATATGGCGTGGCGTGATGAGGACGGATACTACTGGTTTGTGGGGCGCGCCGACGATCTGATAAAAAGTTCGGGATACAGAATAGGTCCGTTCGAAGTAGAGAGCGCGCTGCTGGAGCATCCCGCAGTGCTTGAGTGCGCCATAACAGGGGTCCCTGATGAAATCAGGGGCCAGGTGGTCAAGGCTACGGTAGTCCTTGCCAAGGGTTATTCACCGAGCGAAGAACTGGTCAAGTCCCTTCAGGAACATGTAAAAAAGGTCACCGCCCCGTACAAATATCCGAGGGTGATAGAGTTTCAGCCTGCCCTTCCCAAGACGATCAGCGGCAAAATCAGGCGGATCGAGATCAGGGAAGGCGATATCCAGTAGCATGACGGATGTCCTCCACAGGGCCGGGAGGCCCTCCTGGGATAAATACTTCATCGAGATAGCCAGGGTTGTCTCGTCCCGCTCTACATGCATCCGCAGGCGTTACGGCGCAGTCATAGTCAGGGACAGGGTCATTGTCGCCACCGGTTACAACGGCGCGCCGAGAGGGTCCGTCAATTGCATAGATATCGATAAATGCAGGCGGAAGGAACTCAACATCCCGTCCGGCGAGCGGTACGAACTCTGCGAGGCCGTGCATGCCGAACAGAACGCCATAATAAACGGGGCCCCTGAGCGCATGAAGGATGCAACCATCTATATAGCGGGGTTTGAAGAGGATGGTACGACAGCAGAAGGCAAACCGTGCCTTCTCTGCGCAAGGATGATCAGGAACGCAGGTATCAGTGAAGTTATCTACCTTTCCAAAGACGGCGGACTTGTCCATATTGGAGATATCAGGACACTGTAAGCAGGGACGCGGGATGTTGACCGTAATTCCGCTGGACGTAATTTCCCTTTGCCCCCGGATGTGCCGTCGAAAAACCCGGCAACATCCGTCCATGCAGTCCGTTATGGCTTTACCGTGCAATCCGGGTTAAAATAATATTCAATCATTAAAGAGCGAGGTTTGTGGTGATATTTTCTCGGATTAAACTGCCCGATGGACCGGGGCATTGATGGGTCGAACCGGGGCTTCATTAAAATCGGTTCAGGATATCCTGCTTGAAGAGGACCGGGCGATATATGAAGCGAGGTCGGGCAAGATCCCCCGGAGTCCGCGCGCCCAGTTCAGGCTGATCGATCTTTTCTGCGGGGCCGGAGGCATGACCCTCGGCTTTTCGGGTCAATTCGGGCATCCGTTCAAAACAGTATGGGCCAACGATATCAATAGGCATGCCGTCGCTACATACAACGCCAATTTCGGAAATCATTGCACAACAGGGGACCTCTGCGGGATACTGAAAGAACCCGGTGTCATTCCGCCTGCGGATGTCGTCATCGGAGGGCCGCCCTGTCAGGGGTTCAGCCTTCTCAATAAAAAAAAAGACAATGATCTGCGTAATCAGCTATGGCGACCTTATCTTGAGGTTGTGGAGAGGTCGGGCGCAAGGGTATTCGTCATTGAAAATGTCCCGCAGATCCTCGGGACCTTCGAGCATGGCGAAATAGTCGGGGCTGCGGAAGCCCTTGGCTTTACCGTATGTTATGGGAAGGTTTGCGCTGCCGACTACGGTGTGCCGCAAACCAGGTGGAGGGCATTCATCATCGGGTCGAAGGACCTCGATCCCGGGCTGATATTCCCTCCGCTAAAGACCCATTACAATCCGGACGGGAATGAAAGGCAGTCTGTTTATGATACAGCCGAAACGAGTGAATTCCTGCCTGGGAAACGGAGATGGCGGACGGTCAGGGACGCCGTAGCCGATCTTCCGGAGCCGCGCGGCACGGAGATCAGGGATGATCCTCCGCCACTCGACCTTCATTTCGGAAGGACTCCGACACCTAAGAGCATGAAGCGTTACAGGTCAATACCGGAAGAAGGCATGAACCGTTTTGATCTGCAGAAACGCGCTCCGGAATTGACTCCAGCCTGCTGGATACGAAAGAAATCAGGCGGCACCGATTTGTTCGGCAGGTTGTGGTGGGACAGGCCCGCGGTTACGATCCGGACCGAGTTTTTTAAACCCGAAAAAGGCCGGTATCTGCATCCTGAACAGCACAGGCCCATAACGCACCGTGAGGCCGCAAGATTCCAGAGCTTCCCTGATTCATTTATTTTCAGGGGGAGCAAGGCGGAAATTGCGAGGCAGATAGGCAACGCGGTGCCGCCGCTTCTGGCAGCCCGTTTGGCTGATATAGTTCAAGCTCTTCTCTCAGGTCCTGCAGGGAAATAGGATGGATGTCTTTGACAAGGCCAAACGCAGCTGGATTATGGCGCGAATCAGGGGCGCCGATACAAAACCCGAGCTTCTTGTCCGGTCCATAGTGCACAGGCTGGGGTTCCGTTTCAGGCTCCATGACAAGAGGCTTCCCGGTAATCCGGATATGGTATTGAGGAGGCATCATAAGGTAATATTTGTTCATGGATGCTTTTGGCATGGGCATAAAGGGTGCATGCGGTCTTCACGCCCTGCCGCCAACAGTTCGTTCTGGAGGAAAAAACTGGACGGCAATGTTGCCCGCGACAGGAAAAATATGAGGCTTCTTCACAAGGCCGGATGGGAAACGCTTGTTGTATGGCAATGCCAAATCAGTAATATTGAAAGGCTGACCTTGCGCATAGAGAGATTTATGAAAAAGCAGGGGGATGGAGAATAGATAAATATTTATTAATGCCAAAGATGGAGGTCATTGAATGTCCGTCGGATATATAACGAGAGTCTTTTTTTGCGCATTGGCTCTCATATTGTCATTCGTCTGCGTCTCGGTAGCGGCGGAGCGTGACTACTATCGCATAGTTGTGCTTGGGGACCCGCATCTGCCGGGAGATACCCTGAAAGAAAAAGAGCTGGTCCGCGCCGATATCAATAATTGGAAGGACGTCGGGCTTGTCGTTGCAGTGGGGGACATCACCGGGACGGTCGGAAGTCCCGAAGAATATGCGGCTGCAAAGGCCTATTTCAGGGGATTCGATAAACCGTGTGCGCCTGTCGGCGGCAATCACGATTACATATATTCCGAAATCCTGAACCGGGTGGGCAAAAGAACGAGAGCGCAGGCTCATGAGAGGGCCGCCAAACTTGACCTGTTCAAAAAGACCTTCGGTCTTGAAAGCGTCTATTATACGAAGAACGTGGGGAACTATCTGCTGGTCTTTCTTACGCCTGATGATCTCCAGGCAACCTCCCTGGCGACCATCTCGACCGCCCAATATAAATGGCTGGCAGCCACACTCAGGGCCAACAGGCATAAACCCGTCATCGTCTTTTTTCATGCGCCGCTTGAAAACACGCTTGAGCAGTATAAAATGTATGTAAATACGGACAACTACATAGCTCAGCCGAAGAACGAGATCCGCAGGATACTCAGGGACAATCCACAGGTGTTCATGTGGGTTTCGGGACATACGCATACATCTCCGAAACAGCCGGGGTTTGCGTCCGGAGTCAATCTTTATGACGGGCGCGTTATGAACATCCACAACACGGACATGAAGCGTGAGCGCATATACACCAACTCGCTGTATCTTTATCCGGACAGGGTGGAGGTCAGGACGTTTGATCACACAAAGGCCAAATGGATTGCAAGGCTGGACCGGACCGTGCCTGCGCGCAGATAAGCCGGGGCCTGACGGCAAGGCGCATACTGGATTTTGTCGGACGGCTTAAGGGATAATTAGTCTGTTATTTTCGGATATCCGCGGGATATTTATTATCTTGAAGTTTAAATGGCAGGAGGTATTGTCTTATGCCGGAAACAGAAGCTGAAAGGCTGGTGGAGTTGATTGATTCAAAGATGACGGAACTGAAAACGCTTTGTGAGGGGATAGATGAGCAAACCGCGGGCTGTGCGCCGGCGGGCCGCTGGTCGCCCAAACAGATAATTTCCCATCTGTGCGGGCCTGAAGGAAAAGGTTTGATGCCGGCCATAACAGTGTTTTTTGAGCAGGATACGCCGCGCATAGACCTTGTTGCCGAAGACCCGTTTTATTCGGCAAACAGGGCGAATATGACGCTCATGCAGCTGATAGTGGAAGCGGATCTGGAGTACGCGAAAATAGCCGGGTTTACATCCACGCTTAACGAAAATCAACTAAAGAGGAAGGCCCACATTCCCTTGCTGAAGGACTCTCCCCTCGGTGAGTATCCGACGCTCGGCGCATGGATAGAGACAATCGCCGGCGGGCATATTGATTTTCATATCAGGCATCTGAAGGAGATTCTTCAGCAACCCGGCAAATAGCGGCGTCTTGCCGGTTTATTCTTTCCCAAAAGTCCGCATTGCCCATTCGATACGTGTTTGGGGGTCGGCAAATATATCAGGCGGGGTTTTATCGACACTGTTAAGCCGGGTGCGGAGTCCGGCCTGGTTTGCCAGCTGTATGCCGAGCCCCGGCCGGGCATTCAGTTCGAGCATTACAGGCCCCTGGGAGCGGTCTATTACCATGTCCACTCCAATATATCCGAGGCCGGTCATATCAAAGGCCTTTGCAGCTATCAGGAGCATCTCTTTCCAGAAAGGCACCTCTATGCCGCTTACGCAATTGCCGGTGTCCGGATGGCGTGTGACAACGGATGAATGATGAACTGCCGACAGGGTTACGCCGCGGGAAATGTCTATGCCTGCCGCGATTGCGCCCCGGTGCAGATTGGCCTTTCCGTCCGACGCTTTTGTGGGCAGTCTGACCATGCTGATTACAGGGACGCCGCGATACACCACTATCCTTATATCGGGCACTCCCGAGTAAGAGACGGATGCAAACACGGAGTCCGGATGGATCAGGGCTTCGATAATTGCGGCGTCGTCGAGGCCTGAAAGTGAATAGATGCCCGACAGTATCTCGGATATATGAAAGTGGAGTCCGGCTGTAGAAAGCAGCCTGTCGCTTGATGTCACAAGGCCTTCCGCTGTTCTGTCCTTTATCAGTATGATCCCCTGTCCGCCCGCGCCCCTGGCCGGTTTTACCACAAATTCATTCCTGTTTTCCATTGTTTTTTCGATCCTCGAAATATCGCCGTGATGTTCGATTACATGATAAAGTTCCGGGGTCGGTATGTTATATTTCACGGCCAGCTGTTTGGTCATGGCCTTGTTGTCCACGAGGGGAAAAAGAGATCTTGGATTGCAGCGCATGATATATTCGCTGTTTCTGCTGTTGATGCCGAGAGCCCCGGCCCCGGCCAGGGTTTTATACGCCTTTATCAGCATTATTATTGCCCAGTTGCCTGAACCGCAGCAGTTCCATCATCCTGTATCCGGTATAACGGCCTATGAGTATCTGGCCTGCCATTACAACCAGAAGCAGCTCGGGATAAACGAAGAAGGTAATCTGGAGGGGGTCGAACTGGATGATCCCGTAGGCCCCGGCCGCAACAGCGACGCTGCCTGCCGCGGTCCGGAGTCCTTCGCGCGCGCCCTGTTCTTCGAGTATGATATGGAAACGTTCAATAGTTAGTGTCAGGATTACGAAGGGGAGCAGGCCGACGGCCATGAATTCCCTGAGGCCGAGCTCGTTGCCGACCAGGGCGAAAATAATAAAGCAGCCTACAACCAGGGTAAGTATTACCGAGAGCCGGGGCACCAGCAGGAGCCGGAGTTTGTCCATGGAGTTGCGGACCGCATATCCGATCAGGAGCACTGCGGCGAATATACCTATGCCGTAAAGGAGCCCTGTGTTCCTGAAAGCGAGCGCCATAAGCACCGGCATGAAGATGCCGAAAGTCGGAAGCCCGATAATATTGCGCAGGATGCAAATGATCAGGGCGCCGAGGGGAACCAGGATCAGTATGCGGAAGGTGTCCTGGAATTTGGCCGGCAGCCTGAAGAGAGACCAGCGGTTGAGAAACCTTTCCGACGACTTGATCCTCTCATGCTGAACGCCCCATTGAGTTATGACCTCCCTGCTTAACGACCATCTGAGGTCGGATATGGTTCCGTTTGGTGAACTGACTACGGATGCCTTTCCGCGCGCCAGCGGCAACAGGTTGCTGGGCCTTTGTGTCGCCATGCCTGTTTCGGGCTCAATTACCAGCCAGGACCCGCCTGTCCATACCTCGATCCAGCTTATCGTTTCTGATGTTATATTTTCTTCAAGCGCCAACCCCTGCGCTGTCAGGGCATGCATGCCTGCAGCCCTGAAAAGAGCCGACAGGGCATTTGCAGCGCCGATCCTTTTTTTTATGGCCGCCCATCTTTCAATATCCTCAGGGGAATAAACATAAATGTCCGGGGCCCCTGAGAAGGCTGAAGCTATAGTCATTGCCCTGGCAGTTGGAGGCAACCGCAGGGTATTGGATACGAGTTTTTCGGCCAATTTCTGCCCGGAATCGTCAAGGCCTTCCGGATACGGCCCCAATTCCGAAGGCGCGGGGGGGGAATATGAGGATCTTACCATAAGAGTGGCGATGTATGACACTTCAGCGCCTTTAGGTCCGGAGGTCCCCGACCACATGGCATAGCGGTTCCTGTTTTCGGCTTGTATCCCGAAATCAAGGGGCCCTTCCGTCAGTTTTTCTTCAATAAGCGTTGTCCCATGTTTTTGGGAGGGAATGGCGATCAGCGCCCTGGTTTTACCATTCGTGTCTGCTACATGGGCCTTTAAAGACAGTTGCCAGACTTTCTCGGGAGCTGCGGGCATAAGTGGATAATCCAGCGAAATTACCCTGTATGCGATCAGCGTAACCGGCAGAACCAGCAGCAGGATTACCAGCGCCGTTACATAGCGGTTCATGATTATTCCGGGTGGGCTGAGGGCTTGAAGTTATCGCAGGCGCAGGTCGGCGGCAGTATATTCCTGCGGCTGACATCGACGACAAACTTTCCCTGAAACGTCTGTCTTCCCATCAGGAACGGATATTGCATTTTTGACCGGTCATTTATGGTGACAAGCGTCCTGACCACTTCTGCCCCCATGCATATATCCAGCTCTATTATGGGGCGTTTTTTACTGCCGTTTGAAGAGCGGATGAGCTTGACCCCGATTAAACGACTGCGTATTTTATGACCGCCGCATCTTTTGGCCAGTGTGAAGGTCACATAGTCGCCTTCGATGCTGTAATGGGCGACGTCAATGGACGATAAAGCAGCCCCTGTATCTATACGCGCAGGGACCTTTGCCCCGAAGGGCATAATAACGATATCTTCCACGGCTCCTATCTCAATTTTGTCGGCCGCGTATGCCTGCGCCGCAAAAATAATGATGATTGCCGCAAACAGGAATGTTTTAATCAGGTTCATGATCTCCCCCAGCTGATTTGGCGCTATACGTAAATATAGCCGATTTGTTGCCGTTGTGCAAATCCGGCGGCAGGAATGGCGATGAACGGTTGCTTTGAGATAAGCCGGGATATATCCCGGACGATTTCTCCACCCGCCTAAAAAAAGCAGGTATTAAAAATCCGGTCATCTCTTGATATTTCAAAATTGACAGTCTTCCCTGAAATCCACGCAAAGTATATACTTGCACCCTTTAACGTCCATGAAAGTCACGGACACTGTTCTGCATATATTCCCTGTGGCGAGAGATATATAGTGGTCGGTAGTGTATTTTTTCAGGTCGGTTTGGAGCAGTGGATATATATATTCTTTCATTGAATGGTCGTCGTTTTTGACGGCAGGCTGAAACAGCGCATGTTTTTTATGGGGAAATCCGGAGTTGATTATGGTGTCGGTTACCTGAACCCCCCGGTCGTTTACGATATATACGGCTTCGACAAGGAAGTTCTTCCGGATAGTCTCTCTCAGGCCTTGTTCGCAGTAGGCTATTTCTGCGGAACAGGACTCGGTCAGGATATTTTTTATGATTTTTGAGTACAGATTCTGTCTCTTTCTCGTTCCCTTTATTTTTCTTATTTCATTGTCCTTATATATGGTCATCAGCGCGGAGATTTTTTCCAAAAGAGCTCCGGTCTGAATTGCGGCATCGGGCTCTTCCGGTTTTGCAAAGTAATATCCCTGAAACAGGTCGGCACCCAGGTTCAAGCACTGAAGGGCTTCCTCTTCACTTTCGATCCCCTCCGCAACTACAATTGCCCCTATATTATGGGCCATGTTGACAATGGACTTGAATATTTCCTGCTGATAATAGCTGCGGTCGATGTTTTTCAATACCTCTCTGTCTATCTTGAGAATATCCGGTTTGATGAGAGAAATCCTGTCAAGATTGGAATGGCCGGCTCCTATATCATCAAGCGCAATAATGAAACCATAATAGCGGTGAGTCTCAACAAAATCCGTAAGCGCCCTCAGGTTTTTCACTTTGGATTCGACAATTTCAATAACGATGCCGGAGGGCTGGAGTTGCAACTCCGAAACAAGATTCAACAAATGTCCGGAACCGCCGGCCCCTTCATCGAGGAGTGAAGCTTCGAAGTTCAGAAAGATAAGACCTTTGTTGTCGTGGGTAAGGATATTTTCCCGGTAATTTTCGAGCGTTCCGGTTCTGCATAATCTGTCAAGTTCAAGCAGTCGCCCCTGTTCCCGCGCCTCGCTGTAAAGGTCATATGGAGAAACGAGGCCATCCTTTCCGTCAATGACTCCACGGCTCAACCCCTCATAGCCCAAAACCGCCATTTTCCTGATGGACACTATGGGTTGAAAATGGGTAACTATTTTCTGTAATTCAGGTATAGGCATTCTTTTATCTCGATCGAAAATTATTTAACTGACAGAACCATTACACAGCAAGTATAGCGCCAAAGAGGCATTTTTAAAAGATCAGGAAACAGAAGCCTCAGGAGCATACTTCCATAAAGAGGATTGGATGACTTGACTTCCCGCCCGGTCTATTTTAAAGATTATAGCGTCTGTTCAAAATGTAGTACAAAATTGTTGAAACTACAAATTTGTTTCCGACTTGGCCTTCTGAAGCCCGTGCGGATCAATATGCGCCGTCATCGTATTTATCGGGTTGCCTTTCCTGAATTCAGCGGAATACATGGATATGAGACGTTTGCGATATCATTGCCTATCGTGCGATATCGGCCACTATTCCTTTAACCATTTCAGCTATCGAAAGCGACGAGGTAAGTCCCGGAGATTCTATGCCGATCAGGTTAATGAATCCCGGCAAGCCTTTGTCGCTTTCCTCCCTGATGATGAAATCCCTAACAGCTTCACCGGGGCCATGCAGCTTGGGGCGAATACCTGCCATATCCGGCGTGAACGCATCGATATCGAGTCCGGGTATGATTTTTGACGTGCCGAGGAAGAAGGCGTCACGCTTTGACGAATCCACCTTGAAATCTGGGGCGTCCACGTATTCAGCATCAGGCCCGAAGCGCAATCTGCCGCCCATGTCGGGCGTGGCATGAACGCCGAGCCCGGCCAGGTTTTCATGCGGCACGGGATAGATCAGCCTGCTCACGGGCGAACGGCCCGAATAAGAGAAATATGAGCCCTTGCATAACTTCAGCCTGTAGCCGCATTTGTCGATGTCCAGCCCGGCAAGGGACGCGATCCGGTCCGACGCAAGCCCGGAGCTGTTGATCACAATCCGCGAAGTAAATTTGTAATCCTGACTGCCGATCCCGAGAACATATCCGCCCCCATTAATTTTCGTGATGCCGTCGAGTTCGCTGTCGAAAGCAAACATGACCCCGTTCGATTCGGCCTTGAGAAAAAGGCGCTTCATAAAAGAGTGGCTGTCGATAATGCCTGTGTTCGGCGAATGCAGCGCGGCGGCCGTCCTGATGCCCGGTTCGAGCTTCAGGGCCTCATCCCCGTCAAGCAGCGCAAGGTCTTTTACCCCGTTGGTACTGCCTTTTTCGAGCAGTTTCTTCAGGGCGGGTATTTCGGACTCATCGGCCGCCACAATGAGCTTGCCGAGTCTCTTGTGTGGTATCGCATGCCCGGCGCAGAACCGGTAAAGCTTCTCGCCGGAAGCCACGCATAGGGCGGCTTTCAGCGAGCCGGACGGATAATAAATCCCCGCGTGAATGACCTCGCTGTTCCTGCTGCTCGTCTCCTGTCCGAAGCCGTCATGTTTTTCGAGCACAACGATATCTTCGTATGTCCCGGACAATTCAGCGGCAATCGCCAGCCCGACAACCCCGGCTCCGATTATGGTGATCCCGGCCTCTTCCATAGTTTATTACAATAAAGCAGATCATCCTCATGGTGCAAGATGATGACGGATAACAGGCGGTTGCAACTATGAGATATTTGACGCTATACTTTTAATCTCAGGGATGTCCTTCAATAATCATATGGATGAATGGATGAATACATTGGGAAAGACGGCGGTTGTCACAGGAGCGGGCAGCGGAATAGGCAGGGCCATAGCAATAGCGTTGATGAAGGAAGGCTATTGTGTTGCGCTTGCGGGCAGGCGCGCGGAGGCGCTTGAGGGGACGGTAAAGGAATCCGGAGTGGAAGCCGCGCAGGCCCTGGTTGTCCCGACTGATGTCACCGGCCCGGACTCTGTCCGGGCCCTGTTCAGCGCAATAAAAGAAAAATTCGGGAGACTCGATCTTCTGGTCAACAATGCGGGCATCTTCCCGCCTGCGATACCAATGGAAGACCTGACGTATGAGCAGTGGCAGGCCTCTGTGGATGTGAATCTGACCGGATATTTTCTCTGCGCTCAGGAAGCGATCAGGACCATGAAGGCCCAGGAACCGCAGGGCGGCCGCATCATAAACAACGGCTCTGTTTCGGCCCATTCGCCCCGTCCGAATTCCGCGCCTTACACTGCGACCAAACATGCAGTCACGGGCCTCACAAAGAGCATATCGCTCGACGGGAGGAAATATAATATCGCCTGCAGCCAGATCGATATCGGCAATGCCCTTACCGACATGACAAAGATCATGAAGAAAGGAGTCAGGCAGGCGGATGGGTCAATAACAAAGGAACCTGTCATGGATGTGAAGCATGTCGCGGACGCGGTCATTTATATGGCAGGGTTGCCGCTTGAAGCAAACATCCAGTTCATGACCCTTATGGCCACACAGATGCCGTATATCGGCAGAGGATAAATTGTAGTGATAGTCTTGTGTGGCGGCCCGCAGCAAAACCAGGGCTTTCCATACGACCGGCCATGAGGTCTGTTTGCTTTTTGTTGATCTACAATTTTGCCAACTTTTCCTTGACGCTGGCGATCTTGTCGTCCATGGTCTGTTTCTTGTCTACCCGGGTGCCGAGTTTGAAGACTGTAAATATACGCGGAGCTCCCATGCCGAGCACGGTTTCATGGCATTTCTTTATGGCTGCCATCACAGTGTCCCACTCGCCTTCGATGTTGGTCCCGTTGGCGTGGAGCTGTACCTTGAGCCCCGAATCGTTCAACACCTTTTCGCATGCGGCCACGTAGGGCGACAGGGAGTTTCCCGCGCCCAAAGGTATAAGAGTCATGTCTACGATAACGTTCATTTTTTCCTCCCGTATTTAATGAATATGAAGCCGGCCCGTTATTGGGCGATGCCGATATTAGTATACCTCAGAATAACGGGCAGGGGAAAATTGCAGAAAGGGTGAGAACGGGCTGTGAAATTATCACTACTGAATTGATATTATTATGTCTGAAGCCGATGATTGTTCCCTGAGGCAGTCAATAAATCGGGTTTATTCGTATTGCGCCAGATCATCATCCGACAGACCGAAGTAATGGCCCACTTCATGGACGAGCGTAATCCTTATCTCATCCACCAGTTGATGTCGTGATCCGCATACGGCCTCGATATTTTTCCGGTATAGTATTATCGAATCGGGAAACGGCGAGGGGTGTTCGAAAAAACCTGCGCCCGCATAGCCCGCGCCCCTGAAGACCCCCAGCAATTCCTCTTTCGGGAACCCAACGGAATCCGTTACCTCCCTGTCGGGGTAGTCTTCGACATGAACGGTTATATTTTTGAAATAGCGCAGGAACTTTTTGGGGATGGTTTTGATTGCCTCTTCGACAAGGAGTTCGAATTCCTCCTGTTCAACATGGTAGGGCATCAGTTATTACAAACAGAGAGAGGAGAGAAGCGCATGTTCCATGCCTTCATGCAGGTGAATTCGAAATGGCCCTTACGAAGCTGATATATTCCGAAGGCGGGTCGAGGATCTCAAGGCCGATGCTGTCGACTTTTTCGGGCGGGACCATGTGATATGCCCAGCGGGTTATGCAGTGAAGCAATATCTTGATCCCCGAGGAGAGTTCGAGTTTCAGATCTATCTCCGCGCCGGGGGTGTATTTTTTTATGGCTGCCGACGGCGCGGTTATCATATGTATGCCGCGTTCCGAGATGTCTTCTATGAAAACCGAATGTTTCTCTTTGCCTGATATGCGCTCGGCCTTCAGGCTTACACTCACCCTTTTTATCTTTCTTCTCTCCATGACAGAATTGTAGCATATTTCATTTTGAAATAAAAGAAAAAAATGAACCGGCAAGCCGGTGTACAGCCGGACCCGAACCGGGACCGGGTGTAGAAAAGACAGGCTGTTTGAATTATACTTGTAATATTGGACTTACGGGGTTGATTGTCCGGGGATTGCGGCGTGTAAGACCGGAGAATTTCCGGACATCCGGTGTCCGAACATTGTAGAGGGGGCGGCCATGAAGGAAAATAAGGTATATATTACCCGGAGGATCACTCAGAAGGCGATGGATTATCTTTCGGAATATTGTTCCGTTGAGCTCAATATGGAAGAGCGTCCGTTGTCCGAGGCTGAACTTATGGACAGGTTCAGGGACAGGAACGCAGTCCTGACCATGCTTAACGACAGGATCGATTCCAAACTCATGGATGCGGCAGGCGGCAGGCTCCGCATAATCGCCAATTATGCGGTCGGATACAACAATATCGATATTGAGGCGGCAACACAACGTGGAATATTCGTTTCAAACACGCCGGATGTGCTTACAGACGCCACGGCGGATATGGCATGGGCCTTATTGCTTGCGGCCTCCCGACGTCTGAGAGACGGCGACCGTATGATGCGCATGGGGGATTTTACGGGGTGGGCCCCGTTAATGCTGCTCGGAGTGGGGGTGGCCGGAAAGACTATCGGCATTGTCGGCAGCGGCCGGATAGGGCTTGCTGTTGCAAAGCGCGCAAGGGGTTTTGACATGAATATCCTGTACACTTCAAGAAACCCCAGACCCGAGTTTGAAACAGCTGTCGGAGCAACCTTTGTTGGTCTCGACGACCTGCTGAAGAAATCCGATTTTATCACGCTCCATCTCCCTCTTTCATCCTCAACGCTTCATATGATCGGAGAGAGAGAGTTTGGCCTGATGAAAAAAAACGCCGTCTTCGTCAACACTGCCCGCGGGCCTATTGTGGACGAAAAGGCCCTGGCAGCGGCCCTGCGCGCGGGCCGCATATTCTCGGCGGGGCTGGATGTCTACGAGCGCGAGCCCAAGGTCGACAGAGACCTGCTCGGGCTCGATAATGTGTTTTTATGCCCTCATCTCGGGAGCGCCACGTTTGACGCAAGGGATAGCATGGGTATTATGGCTGCCGATAACATCAAAGCCGCCTTGCGCGGGGATATCCCTCCGCAGTGCCTGAATCCGGAAGCTGCAAAGAACAGGAGCCTTTCTTGATCAGCAGACCGTTGCCTTTGCTTCGGGATTGAAGGGATTTGTGCGCACTGCAAGCGAATACAGATAGGGATACTCTTTTTTCAGGTGGCGCATGTATGAAAGCCACTCGATAATCAGGGCGTTATATGCGCGAGTCATATCTCCCGCCAGATGCTGAAAATCTTTTTCTGTAGTGGACTCGAGATTTGTGCGCGCAACCAGCTCTTCGCCGAGGTGCAGCACCGCAAGGAGCATATCGGTAAAGGATTCATGCTCCATAAGGTTTGGGTTTCCCATCAGGCGGACCATTGCCGCGCGCTGCTGATGAAAAAATACCTGCATGTCGCCTATATATCCGGTGCGCGCGTCTATACTGACGTTCATCTCCAGTATCTGCTTCCGGGCGTTCAGGAAGTCGGCGTCGGTCCACTCATTGCTGATGAGCAGTGTTTTGCAGAACTCCGGCACGGTTTTGTCGAAACGGGGAAACAGGCGGATCAGGTCCGAGCCTATCTCGATAAAAAAAACGCCCACCACCATATTCAGCCTTCTTACCATGGCCTGGCGCTCAAGCCGCTTCAGCAATGTCTCCAGTATGATGACTACGAGGAGTGTATGAATCGGAAGGAAGGCCATGTCCTGGAAGAGCAGGAAGAAAGTTTCTTCATCCTTGTGAAAGATCATTATTTGAGCAAGATAAATCAGCACGGAGAGAGACGCGAAAATCAGCGTGAGTATGAAAAACCATTTGGTATCCTTCCTTGTCATAAAAACTCCTTCCATCTGGAGATTTATACTTCGGCCCGAAAGACGTTTTGCAGCTTTCCGGGCTATTTGCCTGTCTGGGCCTTTCTCTTTTCGGCCTCGGCCTTTGTCGCCGCAGAACAGGGGCCGACATAGCGGCCGCTAAGTTTTGTGAGAATTGTCATGGTAGTCCCGCCGCGCATGTCGGTGACCCTGGCGTTTATATTCCCGGTGTAGCTTGCCCCGCTGTAGGTGATTGTGCCTTCGCCTTCGGTCTTGCTGCTCTTGTTGTCGCAGACGACTTTCCAGTAGAAGGTGTTGCCCACAAGCCTCTGGTCTTTTATCACGCAATCTTTTTTATTACTGTTTCGGGGGGCGAGGTCTTCCTTTGTCACGCATTGTGTCATGGAATAGGTCTGCGGCGGCATCTGGAAAGGCATGCCCTGCATGGTAGTGGTCATGGTCACTTTCCAGTCACCCTCATTCATGTCGAGACCGGATGCGGCGGTCGCGGAAAAAAACGTTGCGGCGCAAAGGAACAGGGTAAGCGTCATAAGTCGTTTAACAGGCATGAAACCTCCGGAATAAATATTGCATTCTCTTATAGTATAGCGAAAATCGGCAATTACCATAGGACTTAAAAGGATAAACAGTAAGGCTGCATGAAATCAAGTTTAAACCCGTTTTTTTACCCTGCGTGTCGGCACGGCGTTCCACGGATCATCGGGCCACGGGTGTTTGGGATATCTCCCCTTCATCTCTTTCTTTACCTGCTGATAACTGTTGTCCCAGAACCCCTTCAGGTCCTGCGTGATCTGCAGCGGCCTATGGGCGGGCGAGAGCAGTTTGAGCAGGACCTTTACTCTCCCTTCAGCGACGGTCGGAGTGTCCGCGAGTCCGAACATTTCCTGAAGCTTGACCGCAAGCGCGGGTATATCTCCTGATGTGTAATCCAATGCGCTCCGATTGCCGCTTGGGACTGAGATATGGGTCGGAGCCCTTGTCTCAAGCAGCCTTTTCTGCTCTCCGGAAAGCATTGCCTTCAATGCCGGCAGGATATCGATATTCGATATATCACGCGCTGTCCTGATCCCCCTGAGCCATGGGCGAAGCCACTCTTCAGGTTTTTGCGACAGGCATTCCGCCGAAAGGTCCGGCCACGGCTCACAAGGAAATGTTTTTTTCATCAGCCCTGTGCGGCCCAGGAACTGCCGGGCTTCCATTGAAAAAGTGAGCGAGGCAAGGGATGATCCGATGACTTCGCACAGTATCGGCGCCGCTTCTTCATCGGACGGGACAAAAGGTCTGCCCGACAGGGTAATGCCCCCGAGTTTTTCTTCGATCGTGGCCGCTATCTTCCCCTCACGTTTGTCCCATTCAATGCGCCTTGAGGTCTTTATTCTCCCTGCGCATTCTTCCCTTATGACCTCTTCCGTGAGCGAGGCCGCGATATGCACGGAGCCTTCTCCCCGTCCTCCTGCATCGAGGTTTGCGGCAACGATATACGGAGAAGAACCAAGCCGGTTTATCGACGTAAACCTGACGCCGCTGCCTTTTGACAGGACAAAGCGGCCGTCGGTCCCTTCACGTTTTTTCGCTATGCGGTCAGGGAATGCCCGCAGGAGCAGGCGGGAGACCGCATCCGGCCCGTCCTGCCCGCCTGCCGGTCCTGTGCGGCCTGTTGTCGCCAAACGCAGCAGCTGCATAGAGGTTTTGTCAACGGTGAGCAGCGCCCGGGAATCCGCCTCGCCCCGGTTGTTCTTGTCCTTTCGCCATGAACGCAGTATTTCGAGCCTTTCCGAAATATCCGCATCATGCGTGTATGCCTGCTCCCTTTTTGAGGCCTGGCGTATTATATCCCGTTCGGAAAGCAGGGCGGCAAGATCGGCCCCCGTTTCAGCGCAGCCGAGGCCTTTTGCCCTGAGCAGCATTGCGGCGAGTCTGGGATGGAGCGGCAGCCGGGCCATCGCCTTTCCGGTTTCCGTGATTGGGCCTGATGCCGAGATTGCCCCGAGTTCTTCAAGCAGACCTTCGGCTGCATCCCATGAGGCTGAAGGAGGCGCGTCGAGCCACGAGAGGTCGGAAGGACTTTTGGCGCCCCAGACCGCCAGTTCGAGCGCCAAAGACGCAAGGTCCGAGATGAGTATTTCGGCGGGCGAAAACGCAAGCAAGGAGTTAAAGGCGTGTCTGCTGTAAAGGCGGTAGCAGACACCCGGCCCGAGCCTGCCTGCCCTGCCTTTGCGCTGTTCGGCAGAGGCCTGCGAGGCTGAGACGGTGACCAGACTGTTCATGCCTGTGGACGGGTCATATTGCAGTCTGCGGGTAAGTCCGCAGTCAATGACAACACGCACCCCTTCTATGGTCAGGCTCGTTTCAGCTATGTTTGTGGCAAGCACGATCTTTCGTTTGCCGGACGGCAATAAGGCCTGCTGTTGTTCCTCGAACGGCAGGTCTCCATAAAGGGTATGGATGGAGATTTCCGGTTTTTTCTTTTCCATCTCCGGACGCAAAATCGCCGCGCAGGCGCGAATGTCGCCGGACCCCGGCAGGAACACAAGGATGTCCCCGGCGTCGTCCCTGAGGGCAATCTTTACCGCATCCGCAACCTTTGCTGAGAGCGGCCTTTCCCTTTTGTCATCGAGGTATCTCTCTTCCACAGGGAATGCCTTTCCTGCTGATGATATGACCTCCGCATCCCCCAATAGCTCCGCAACAGGCCCGCAATCAAGGGTCGCTGACATCACGACCATCCTCAGGTCTTCCCTCAGGTTCCGGCGCGCATCGAGGCCCAGGGCAAGGGCAATATCCGCATTAAGGCTTCGTTCATGAAATTCATCGAAGATGAGCGCGGCAACGCCTTCCAGCGCGGGATCGGCCTGGATGCGGCGGGTGAGTATGCCTTCGGTCACGACCTCGATCCGGGTCGAAGCCGAGGTCCTGCTCTCGAAGCGGATGGAATATCCGACTGTCCGTCCCACATCCTCTCCAAGAAGATGCGCCATCCAGCGCGCAGCAGAGACGGCGGCAAGCCTTCTCGGTTCGAGCATGATTATGCGGCCCTCTTTTGCCGGGACCACATCCAGCAGGGCCGGGGGGACTCGTGTTGTCTTGCCTGCTCCGGGCGGAGCATGCAGGACAACGGAGCGCTGTCCTGCTATCGCCTCTTTCAGGGCCGGGATTATTTCATCTATGGGGCATGTGTTCATCGGGTCCGTTTCACTCAGATATTATATAACGCAGCTCATCATGATTACAGGCTTTTATTGACAACAGACGGCTTATATAGATTATATTAATAAGCTAAACCCAATTCCCGGGGGGTCATCAGCGCCGTCTCCGGGGGGTAGATTGGGGGCAGCGGGCCGGATTATTTTATATGCGGCGAACAGTAGAGATATCTTTAATGGGATATGGACGCAAAGTTTAAAAGGAGGCAGCATTATGGCAGGCAAGGTAAAATCGAAGACGGACGTTGCGGCAAGGGCCGAGGCAAAGGGCAAGGGGCTCAATTGCCGTTATTGCGGCAATAAGATTGATGTTGTTATGGCAGTGTCATCTACAGGCAAGAAGAAGATAAAGAGACTCTGCTGCGGGGAATAACCGATGACCATACCGGCCGCAGGCCCTCTGCGGCCGGGGATGTTTGACTCTTTTCAGAATCCCGGATTTGTCCTGATCGAGAAACTTGTTTCCTTTTCTGCGCGGAAGATCAATGAACGCTGCCTCCGGTTTTCGGAGCCGGCCTCCCTTACCCTCCCTCGAGGTTCTGCTGAGCTGCCCACACTCCTTTATATCCATGTGCCTTTTTGCGAACAGCTCTGCCCGTATTGTTCCTTCAACCGGGTGGAATTCAGGGAAGACCTTGCGAGGGCCTATTTCAGCGCATTGAGAAAAGAGATATTGATGTACAGGGACCTCGGCTATAATTTCAGGGCCCTATATGCGGGCGGCGGCACCCCGACGGTCCTGATGGATGAACTTGAAGCGACGCTTCGGCTGATCAAGGCGAATTATGATATCTCCGAGATATCGTTAGAGACAAACCCGGACCACCTCACGGAAGACAATCTCCGCAGATTAAAGGGCATAGGCGTCAGCCGCCTGTCGGTCGGTGTGCAGACCTTTGACGACCGCCTGCTCAAGAGCTTAAACCGCTACCATAAATACGGCAGCGGAGACAGGATATCTGAAAGACTGCGCAAGACGCAGGGGGTATTCGACACCCTTAATGTGGACATGATTGCCGGCTTCCCCGGCCAGACCATGGGCATGCTCGAAAATGACCTGGCAACCATTGCCGGCCTCGGCGTCGATCAGGTGACTTATTATCCCCTCATGTCGTCATCCGCTTCCCACGACTCCATGAACAGGGAGTTCGGCTCGCTTCCGGGCGGCAACGATCGCGCATTCTATTCGAGGATATGCGAAATGCTCGCTCCCCAATACAGTGCCGCAACTGTATGGTGTTTTTCGAGGGGCGCTTCGCCGATAGACGAATATCCTGTTGCATATGGGGAGTATGCCGGTCTTGGAAGCGGAGCGATCGGCATGCTGGGCGGCAGCGCTTACGCCAATACTTTTGATATAAGGGAGTACATCGAAAAGATCGATAACGGCAGGCTGCCGGTTGCCGCTAAAAAGGATTATTCCATCCGCGACAGGATCCGCTACGATTTTCTGATGAAACTCTTCGGCCTGCGACTCGATATATCGGAGCTTAACGCCAAATACGGCCTGAACGTATCCGGATATATATGGCCGGAGATATCCTTCTTCAGACTGATCGGCGGGATTGAAAAACAGGGCAATATGCTCACCCTTACACCGAAAGGCCGATATTACTGGTTCATCATGATGCGCGAATTTTTTTCGGCGGTGAACAATTTCAGGGATTATTGCCGCGCGCAGATCAAAGGGTAATAATATGGATTTCCTCCGTATACTATAATTACGGAGGCGGAGGTTACCCGGACATCTGTTGCGGTCAAAGAATCTTTTACCTCTCTTAATGTGTATATTCCGGGCGCGCATATCCGGACCCTGAAATGGACGGGGCGGCTGCCCTGGAAAAGCGGGAAGGGGGAGACGACATGCCGAATCTGATGGAAGCGATAAGGGCCGCGGTTGCGGCAATACCGGCGGAACTTAAAGAAGGGAAGAACGACACATATGGATTTGAGTTTGTGGTCGCGGAAAGGAAGGCCTTTCTCTCAAGGGAAAAGCTTGTCTACAAGGCAATGTTCCGCCTGGAAAATAATCACTATAAACTGCACTTTACCGAGCGGCTTAAAGAAAGCGGATTCGGGCTCGCATCAGGCGGCGACGACATGGACATGAGTCCCGGCTTCGGATTCAGGAAGGGGACATATAAAACGGGCATGCAGGGCAGGGAAGGCACAATGGAGGAGCAGTCGAAACTCTTCGGAAAGGACTACAACTACAGCTACAGCTTTGACTTCGGCAGTATAAGGGACAAATTCAGGGCTATTGCCGGCGATTTCGGTTACGGGTTCGAGTATCACATTATCAGACCGGGTTAGCCGGGGTTGCGCGCAGGCCGGCGCTGTGCGCGGAATGTTATTGTCCGGAAGGCCGCTTGCCGGAAACCTTATAGCCTATACGCTCAAGCTGCGCTGCAATGGCGTCGCAGTGGTCTCCCTGGATTTCGAGGGCTCCGTCTTTCATCGTTCCGCCTGTTCCGAGTTCAGCCTTTATCTGCCTGAGCAGGGCTTCCATCTTTACAGCCGGCAAGGGCAATCCTTCAATCAGGGTTACCGATTTGCCGGCGCGTTTCTTCCTGTCAAGCCTGACGGTTATTTTTTTTTGGCCGTTATTTTTAGTCTCGCCCGGTGACCTTGACTGAAGGGGCTCCTTTTTTGGGATATCCCTGTCCGTGGAATATACGAGCCTGTATTTATCGTCATTCATGTCTCATTTTAGCACAGATAATATTCGCCGAAAAACGTTTGTTTTGCCGGCTGTCCGTCTTATTACAGGCCTCTTCTCTATAGCGCGATTCTTTTTTCAGCCAGCGCGAGATTATCGTGATAGACCGCAGTTTCGGGTGAGAGCTCTATGGCCTTCTTATAATGTTCGCTCGCTTCGGAATATTTCCCGCTGTCATAACAGATATTGCCGAGGGTGTTGCGGTACGCAGCATTGCCGGGTTCGATCTTCAGGGCTTCCTGATATGCGGTTACAGCGTCATCCCACTGTTTCAGGGCATAGTATGCAAGCCCGAGATTGGCGTGATAGACTGCTGCTTCGGGTGAAAGCTCTATGGCCTTCTTATAATGTTCGCTCGCTTCGGAATATTTCCCGCTTTCATAACAGATATTGCCGAGGGTGTTGCGGTACGCAGCATTGTCCGGTTCGATCCTCAGGGCCTCTTGATATGCCGCCACAGCGTCATCCCACTGTTTCAGGGCATAGTATGCAAGCCCGAGATTGGCGTGATAGACTGCGATTTCGGGTGAGAGCCCTATGGTCTTCTTATAATGTTCGATTGCCTCCGGATATTTCCCGCTGTCATAACAGATATTGCCGAGGGTGTTGCGGTACGCAGCATTGCCGGGTCCGATCCTCAGGGCCTCCTGATATGCCGCCACAGCGTCATCCCACTGTTTTAATACATAGTATGCGTTACCGAGATTTGCATGATAGTGTGGAATGTCCGGATTTTTCCCGCATGCGCGCCTGAAATATTCAAGTGATCCCGCGTAATCCTGTTTCTTATTGAGGAAGTACCCCAATAAATTATTATGCGCTGCGCTTTCGGTATGTTTATCCAGCGCCTCTTTAATGAATTTGATGGTTTCATCTTCCGTAAAAAAACCTTCCGTCCAGCGCAGGGCAGTGAATTTAGCCGGGTCCTGGGAGAGCCAGTGATTAAGCGTTTCCCGCAGGCTTGTTCCAATTGTTTCATCCGGGGCGGCGTTGTCTTCACTTATTGTCTGCGCCCCGCCGGGGGTGTCTATAAGGTTATATTTTATTATCAGCCCGTCATAGCGTCTGTGAAAATCATGCATGTAATAAAGTATCAGATTGACATCAAAATCATCAGGGAGATATTTTTCCTGTATATGGCCGCATAAAAGTCTTGCAGCCTGCCGGTCATTATCATCAAAATAGTTTTTCGACAATATTTCCGCCCAGGACCGCAGCACGTCAATATCGAATTCGTCCAGTCTGTCGATCCGTATTTGCTGATTGAGCAGGTCATCTTCTCCATACTTTTCCCCCCGCTCTCTTTTATCCAGAAAATTCTGGAATATCCAGGCGAACTTCGAGTTTTTTACAATATTATTTTCCTCGGCGACAATCTCGGCATATCTTTTTTTCAGCAGCTCATTGATCTCATTATCCAATATCCCTATTTTTTCCTTATGCTTTTGCGACTTTTCCTCCAGGCCGAATATTTCCGGGCGCTTTCCCGGCAAATCCCTTTCCCGGAGATCGGAGCCATAAGTGTTGCGGCCCGGTTTTTCACTGCCGGTATTGATTCCTTCGGGACTTGAGCCGATATTCTCTTTCCGTCCAGGAGATTTTTCGTCCCCCGGTCCATTTTTCATCTTTTCCCGGGTTTCTTCGATCTCATGATCTTCAATTTCTATTTGCCCGAATATTTTATTGATCTTTTCAGACATCATTTTTAAACGCAGTTGAGCATAGGCGATAAGAGACACAGGCCAGGCAAAACCTTTTTCGGTGGCTGTTTTCAGGCATTCAACGGCCGATTCATTGTCTTTTTCATTGCCGTTTTCGATTGCGCGCCAGGAATAGGCGTTATGCAGATTATACAGCGAGATCATGTTTTGAGGATTCATACTGACTGCTTCTTCGTAATATTTTATGGCCTCATTCAGCCTGACCGGATCTCCAGAACGGTGATAGTAGTTTAAACATGCGTTGCCGTAGTCGTTGTATACATAACTGCGGACGGTCCTGATCGTGATGTCCGAAAATTCATTATTGTCCGCGTCCCGCCATCTGTTTCCGACCTTTTCCAGTCCGCCGATCTTTCCGTCGACCGTATTTTTATAGGACTCATACCGTCCCAGCATGGCGGAATCTATATAATCATAATATGCCGTCTGGAGCGTTCGGCCATAATGCGAAAAGGCGGCGACTTCCGGATAGGCGGAGACGGCTTCGGTGAATTTTTCGCAGCCGTCGTTAAATGCGCCGGTTTCCGCCTCAATCCGGGCAATCCCGTAATTAAGCTGTCCGATAAATGTTTCCCGGACTATCGCCTTGATGGCGCACCCGTCCTCATATTTCCCCCTGGCTTTTCCAGGGTCGTTAACCAGCCATGCCAGATATCCCTGGGCCGCCAATGCGGCTATGTTGCCGGGATTGATTTCGAGCAGCTTGTCATATTCCAATAAGACCCCTTCAACCCTTCCGGTTACCAGCTCGTTTTGCATCCTGAAATTCATTTCAGAATAGTAGGCCAGCAGATATTGGGCCATCTGGAAATCGGTCGAGCACTCGGCTGCGAGGAGCAGTATGCTGCGGGCATTGCCGATTTGAGGTTCTATTTCCCCGGACGCAAGGAGGAAAAGGGCGTTTTGCTGACTGAGATCAGGGGCAACGGCTTTAGCGTCTTTAAGCGCGTTTTTGGCTTTTTGAAACGCGTTCAGGTAGTTGAATGTAAGGGCGGCAATAACGTTTGCCTCAAACATCAGGCGTCTCTGTTTTTCGAAAAGAGATTGGCCCGGCCTGCAGAGCGCCCTGCGCGCCAATGAATCTGCGGGAAAGGTAAGATATCCCATCGACAGGTTAAGACGGTTCTTTTTCCTTTTCCCCTCATCCAGCTCATAATACTTCTGATTGGAAGCCGGCAGGATCAATCTCCATTCCTTTGGGAAAATCCTGTTATGAAGGCGCATTAAGCCGACTACGATTTCATCAAGCCTGAAATACACCTCGAATAAGGGATTCAGCCGCCTGCCCGACAGGGAGGAAATCTGCCTTCTGTAAATGAGACATTTTGCATACCCTGTCATGGCCTCTGCCATGGTATGCCCGAAATTGACGCCAAGTCGCCATAAAACAGGGAGCCTGATCAGTATGGCCGTAATCGTACAGCGTAATGTGATGTTGAGATATCCGAGAGACTCGCGATATAGTTCGATTGCCTGGTCATAGGCGTCTATCGTATTGGAACGGGCGAAATCCTCCGCCTCATGAAACAGGGCCGCGGCGCGCAGATATTTTGTAGGAAAGAGGCCGATCTTTTCTTTCAGGTCCGTCTTGATCTGCGCGTATATCTCCGTGGCGATATTCGAGTAAATACGTTCAATCAGCTGATTGTATTTGTCCGCGTCGAAAAAGGCGGCGAACTTTTTTTGAAATTCCGCGGGCTCACAATTCATCTCAAGGCCGTTAAGGTTGTATTTGACCGGAGACGCCAGGGTCTCCGGCCTGTCGGAAGAGCCGATCTGAATGCGGGGCCATATGTGGACAACGCACTTGCCTTTTTTCAGTTCGCGTATCGTATAGGTCCCGGAAATATGAAAGTGTGAGCAGAGCTTTTTTTTGTCCGTATCGCATAATTTTTCGGTGTTGAGCAGGGAAAGCCTCTTTATCCTGTTGTTGAGCCTTTCCATGAGGTCGTGGTGAAGCAGGTTGCGGAACCTGTCGTCGCAAATCGCAGGATCGGCAGGCTTTCCGGTATTGTCGGCAAAAATAAAAGGCTCAATCCGGAAGGTGTACTGGAAGGGCTCGGCGGAATACTTGAAAAGGAATTGCGTCCTTTTAAGCGAAAAATAGACAATTAAAACCAGCATGAGAATGAATAACGGAGCCATCACATAGTCGGGCCAGTAAGCAGGGTTCCTGAAATCGACCTCCGTCTTGTTCCCCCAGGCAAAAAGGATGAAATCATGGAAATTGATGATGCTTTGCAACAGGCTCTCGACCGACCTTTTTTCAAGCGCTGTCAGGATAAACTGAAGTATGATAACGGCAGCCGAAATGACTAAGCTGAAATGCTCGGTGCGTTTTCTTCTTTTGAGATATCCTTCAATCCCCTGAATCAGTTTAAGCTGCTCGCTGTTTGGGATGAAATCAGTAAGTTTCATGCAGGTCCCCGGAAGAAAAATTAATGGTTGATAAGGTCATGGCCGCGCCTTTCAGCTCAATGAACGCATATTCGTCTGCAGCCGGTTTCAGTCCCTGTTTCATGATGCATGATCGCTTTATCTCCCGGAAGTTCCTGTACGGCTCCGGCGCATCTTTCCTGATGAGAAGGCATAGCTGAAATGGCAGCAAAAATAATGCCGGACCTTGAGGTGTTGAAAAATATGGCGAATTCAAGGGATGCCTGCGGGCTATGTTATGAATAAAGTATATGGTATATGGAGTTTCTACATAATGGGCGTTTATATGGCCTGAGCGCAAGCAGGCCCGGCCTTGCTGCCGGGTCCATGCCGTCCATCCCGGCTGTCATGGCTTTGCCTCCCAACGACAAATCAGGCTTAAAAGCGCATCAATACTGTATACTTCTTCAGACGCAAATTCAGGATATAATTAAACAGGGAGCTGAAGATTGAAACTGCTTGTCACAAAATTGCCCGTTAAAATTACGGAGAAAGACCTCCTGAAGATGTTCCAGAAGATCGGAAAGGTCATCGCGCATAATATAGTCATGGACAAAGACACCGGCAGGTCCAAGGGGTTTGGCTTTGTCGAGATGCCGAATGATCAGGAAGCCGGGGCTGCAATAAAGACGCTGAACGGTAAACTCATCGGCGGTCGGATAATAAGGGTAAAAACCGCTGATAATACGGAAGGCGATGCCCCGGACCTTGTTGTCGGCCCTCGTCGGGCAAGGTATGTGCCAAAGGACGCCGGGGACGCAGGCAGGGTGAAGGACGGCAGTCCTTCGAGGGGCGCAAGACGCCCGGGGCCTGCGCGGAAAGAGAGGCATTGAAGCGGCTGCGACATGGGATATCGGGAAATCTCTCTTAAACTGCCTACGGATTATTCCGGTGAACAGATCAGGGCGCAAATTGCGAAAGAGCTGCACATCAGGGATTTCACATTCCAGATAGAAAACAAGAGCCTCGACGCCAGAAAAAAAACCGCCGTCCACTGGCTGATCCGCGTCGGGGTTTTGTCCCCGGAGCTTAAAGGCGGCGAGCCCGAAGACCTCCCTTCACTGGATATTCCCTTCAGACAGAGAAAAGAGAGGGCCGTTGTTGTCGGAAGCGGGCCGGCCGGTTTTTTTTCGGCATTTGCGCTGCAGAAAGCCGGGATCAATACCACCCTGATCGAGAGGGGTTCGGAGGTCGACAAGAGGGCCATAGGTATCAGCGAATTTGAGAGCTCAGGCGCCTTCAGCCCTGTAAGCAACTATGCCTTTGGCGAGGGCGGCGCAGGGACATTCTCCGACGGGAAATTGACCTCGCGCACCAAATCCATCACAAGAGAGAAACAGTTTATTCTATCGAGCTATGTTCGCGCCGGGGCGCCGGAAGAGATAGGCTATATGGCGCATCCGCATCTGGGGAGCGACAATCTCCTCAATATCGTAAAAAACCTGCGTGAAGAGTTTCTTGAAATCGGCGGTTGCATACGGTTTGAAACCTTGCTGGAAGACCTTGTGGTCTCGGGCGGCAGGGCGCATGAGGCCGTAACAGCGGCGGGACTGATCGGGGCGGATTATTTTATCATTGCCCCCGGGCATTCGGCGTATGAAACGTACCGCATGCTTATCCGCAATGGGGCTCTGTTCCGCGCAAAACCCTTTGCAATCGGTTGCCGCGTCGAGCATCCGCAGGCGCTCATAAACATGGCCCAATGGGGCCGTGAAAAATTGCCGGGAGTCAGGGCCGCCGAGTATCGCCTGACCTCGCCGGGAGACGGCAATCTTCCAGTCTATACGTTCTGCATGTGTCCGGGCGGGTGTATCGTGCCTGCGGCCGCATATGAAAATACGAACATCGTAAACGGCATGAGCCGCTACAAACGCGATGGGAAGTTTGCGAATGCGGCCTGTGTTGCGGGCATCAGCCCGGCCCAATTGTTCGGCAGGGAGATCGGGCCGTTGGAGGCCCTTGATTGGCTGGGAGCCCTTGAGGAGAGTTTTTACCGGTATTCGGCAGGCTACCAGGCCCCGTTTTGCGCCATTCAGGACTTCATACTGCGGAAGATGACTTCTGCGGTCGTTGAATCGAGTTACCCCCTCGGGCTGAAACCCGCTCCGTTATGGGAAATGCTGCCTGCAGTTGTAAGCGATTCCATTGCGGAAGGGCTCAGGGATTTCAGCAGGAAGGTCAGGGGATTTGAGGCGGGCGTTATTATGGGGCTCGAGAGCAAGACCTCGGCCCCGGTCCAGGCCCTGAGGGAACCCGACGGCCGCTGTCAGGGGTTTGATAATCTTTATATTGTCGGAGAAGGCAGCGGATATGCCGGCGGCATCATATCGAGCGGAGCGGACGGCATCAGGGCGGCAATGAATATCATAGGGAAAATCTCATAGAAAACGCCGCAATATAACTGCCGGGTCAATAAAATTCGTTTAAACGGCAAGCTGCGTTATAATGAATATTGACGTCTTCTTTAAAGCTTGCATCTATTCTCATGGGAGGCTCGTAAAATGCGCTATGGAATAGCCGGTATTTTTATATTTATCCTCGCTCTTGGTTTTTTGTCTCCTGCCCGGACAGTTGTCGCCGCTGAAGAGGTCATCAGGCTTGGCGGCTCCGGGATCGCCCTTGCTTCAATGAAGGCTGTGGCCGAAGCCTTTATAAAAGCGAACCCCGGCGCAGAGGTTATTGTGTTGCCGAGTATCGGCAGCGCAGGGGCGATCAAGGCTGTCTCCAAAAAAGTGATAGACATCGGTATATCCTCGAGGCCGCTGAATAATGACGAGGCCGGACTCGGCATATCGCCCGTCCGGTTCGGAAAGACGCCTTTTATAGTTATTGCAAACCGCAGTGTCAAGGCAGGGAATATTTCGACAAAGGACATAATAAGAATATTCCGGGGCGAGATGACCGTATGGTCTGCAGGCAGCCTCATACGCATGATCATACGTCCCGCCCGTGAAACCAACACGCTTATGCTCAAGGCTATGTCGCCTGAAATGAGTGAAGCGGTCGACATGGCCGGGACCAGGGAGGGTATGATCAGGGCCGACACTGATCAGGAGAACGCCGATATTATTGAGAAGACCCGGGGCGCTGTCGGTTTTTCCGCCCTTTCACTGGCGGTTGCGGAAAGGCGCAACCTGAAAATCCTGCGCCTTGACGGCAGGGCTCCAAGCCTCGGGAATCTGAAGAATGGCTCTTATCCCCATTCTTTTCCGCTCTTTACATTGACCAATAAAGAGACCTCTGCCGGCGCCCAAAAATTCCTGAACTTCATGAATTCTCCGGCAGGGAAAAAGATATTGAGCAAGAACGGAATCATGGTTATAAAATAATGAACGGGACCCCTGGGCATGTGGCCTGAAAGAAAATCGACCGGAAGATTCGCATGGCTTGCGCTGTTTATCATGGGCATGTTTGTAATTACCATTCCCGTGGGATACTATCTGGTCGCCTATAATAATTTGTCGTCAAAGCTTGAGACCGAGGCTGAGGTCAATGCAAATCAGATTTCCCGGATGATAATCTCGCTGAATCCCGGATACTGGCAGCTTCTGGAACACAGACTGTCCCAGTATCTCACGGGCCGCCCGGAGGAAGGGCAGGCGGAATCGCGGAGGATATTGACTATAAATAATGAAGTCGTTGCCGAAAGCTCGGATGAGCTTGAGGAACCGGTGATTACAAAATTGCACGACCTTACAGATTCGGGCGTGGTGGTGGGCAGGCTTGAGATAACAGCGTCATTGATGCCCATTATGATTGAGACGGGTTTATTATTTCTCTGCGTTTTTCCGTTTGGGGCGCTCGGATTTGCGGCGATATGCTATTTCCCCATTAAACGGATAGAGATGGCCGAAAAGGCGGAACAGGAGAGCCGGGACAAACTGGAAATCGCCTATAAAGAGCTTCAGGCCGAGATGGCCGAACGCAAGCTGGCGGAAGCAGAGAGAGAGAAGCTTATATCGGAGCTCAAGGATGCGCTTGCCGAAGTCAGGCAGCTGAGCCTGCTGTTGCCGATATGCGCCAACTGCAAGAAAATACGGGATGACAGGGGATACTGGAACCAGCTCGAGGTATATCTGAGCAAGCATTCAGGCATTGTTTTCACTCACGGCATATGTCCTGAGTGCTCAAAAAAGTTATATCCTGATGCTGATCTGGGTAATGAGTAACCGGCGTTATGCCGGCATTGCGACAAATGCAAGTTTGATGCCGCCGGACATTATATACTACAACCGCAACTCAAGGGCCTGCGCAGGGCTGTCGCTGCGACGCCCCATGATGCCTGCAGCACACAAATCTTAATTTTCATCATAATATTTTTCAATTATTGGTCCGACCAATTTGGTTGCATTATAAAGCGGACATTTCTACTTTGTCCTTGACAATTACTAAAAAAGCGCTTGCATTTCGGTCGGTATTATGCTAAACTTTTCAAATCGGTAGGGCAAGGGATTACAAAAATCAATAGGACAAAGCAGTATGTCCTAATTATTAATTAATAACGCGGTCATTGTTGGGAGGCGGTGATCGCGTAAAAAGGAAGGGAATTTTGCTTTTTGGGGTAGAGACAACTCCAGGCCTCCTGCAGTGCGATAAGTCGATTGCTCGTCTGAAACGCTGTAATAGCATATTGAGTGTTCAAAATAACGCATCCCGCGAACGGATTAATTCCGTTGCGGGATTTTTTTGTATAGCTGCCAGACATTGATAGCAAAACGCCATGAAGATATTTAGATCTGAGGGGGCTTTAATGAGGAATCGTTCCATACTATTCTGCCTGGTTTTTGCCTTCCTGCTGTTTTTAGGGACCATTGCATTTGCTGACGAAATCGAAGTGCAGGGCGCCATAATCACCGACCCTTCAAACGCCGGCGCAGCAGTAGTAAGCATTCCTGTTCAGGTGCCTCCAGGGCGAAAGGGCATAGCGCCGAATATAGCGTTGTCATATAATTCCAACAAAAAGAACGGCTGGGTCGGCGGGCAGTGGGACCTCGATATAGGCGCGATACAGCGGTCTACCAAGAACGGGCTCGATTATACCAGCGGCTCTTACGTATACACCGGCGGCAATTCTTCATCAGAACTTATAGCAAGGTCTGACTGGGGCGCCAATTATTATGGCGCAAAGAAGGAGAGGGCCTTTTCAAAGTTTTATCTTAATTCAACAACAGGCGGCTGGGAGGTCACTACAAAGGGCGGCACGAAATATTATTACGGCTCTACCGCCGCATCAAGGCAGGACAATGCAAATGGCGTTTTTAAATGGTGCCTCGACAGGATACAGGACAAAAACGGCAATTTTATGTCGGTCAGTTACTGGAAAGACCAGGGCGAGATATATCTTGACCGGATCGATTATACCGGCAATGTTAATGGACTCAGCGCATCGAACTACGTAAAGTTAGACCGCGAGGCCAGAACCGACTCTGCAACTAAATACAATACCTATGCGCCTGTGACCACGGCGTACAGGCTTAAGGCCATTGACGTATGGGCCGGCGGGCAGCAGGCGCGGCAGTATGTATTAAATTATACAAACAGCACGACCAATGCGCGATCTCTTCTCACCTCGGTGACCAAATACGGCGCTGACGGCTCAACGGCGCTTCCGGCTGCCACCTTTGTCTATCAGCCCGGCAGCAATGTCTTTCCTGACAGTTGGTCTGCTCCCTGGCTTTCCAGCATGGGGACAGGCGGCATAACGCCGGCAGATCTCAACGGCGATGGCCGCACGGACATAGTACAGTTTACAAACGCGGGCATGCGCGTGTGGTATTCCAATGGCAGCGGTTTTGCAGACGGCGGCCTCTGGCTCGGCAATCTCGGCAGTTCTACTGTGTTGATGGGCGATGTCAACGGCGACGGACTGACGGATGTAATCCAGCTTACGAGCACAGACAATGGCTCCGTGCATGTTTACCTCAATACCGGCAGCGGTTTTTCAGATGCAGGCGTCTGGCTTACTAATATTGGCGACATAACCAATATTCAGGCGGCAGATGTCACCGGCGAGGGCAGGGCCGACCTTGTCCAGTTTACTGGTGGAAATGCACATGTATGGCGCAACACCGGCAGCGGTTTTGTGGACGGCGGCATATGGATGCCCGGCATTGGCGACACTTCAAATATCCGCATGGTTGATCTCAATGGCGATGGTCTTCCTGACATAGTCCGGCTCACAGGCGGCAATGTGCATGTTTATCTCAACACAGGCAACGGTTTTACAGATGCGGACATATGGATGACCAATATCGCAACCCCGGCCAATGTCAAGTTTGCAGATGTCAATGGCGACGGCCTTACTGACCTGATATATGTGACCGGCGGAAAGGCTTATGCATACTATTCTACCGGCAGCAGCTTCCAGTCGAGCCCTGAACAGTACGCCGACAATATTACTGATGTAGCGCATACCTATCTTGTGGACCTTAATGGCGACGGTATTATTGACCTGCTCCAGATTACCGATGGGCAGGCTGTTGTGCAGCTCAATACAGGCAAGGTTGCGGACCTACTTACTCAATCCACCACCGGGCTTGGCGGCTCCACAACTATTGGCTATCGGGCATCGTCCGCTTACAGCAACATCTTTATGCCTTTTGTCGTGCAGACCGTCTCGTCTATAACTGTCAATGACGGCAACGGAAACATATCGACAAAGGATTTCACATACGCAGGCGGTTATTTCGATCTATCAAAAAGAGAGTTCAGGGGCTTTCAGTATATCAGGGCAACTGATCCAGTCGGCGCCACTTCAGAGACCTGGTATATGCAGGACGACGTATTCAAGGGGCGGCCCAAAGACCAGATCGTAAAAGATGCCTCCGGCAATATATATTCAAGGACGATCAGCGCTTATGAGAGCGCTGCCCCATATACAGGCGTGGTCTTCCCGTACCTGAGCAGGAGCGACAGCTATCTTTGCGACGGCGCGGCTACGGACCCTGCGCATCTTGAATCCTGCAAATGGAGCGTGGTCGAGGTTGCGTATGACGCCTATGGCAATGTGACCGATAAATATTCATATGACGCAAATGTTACGGGTAATGAAAGAGGAGAGCATACTGACTATGTCATTGATCAGGCAAACTGGCTCTTCCTTCCATCCCGATCTGCAATATACGACAATACCGGCGCTATCAAGGCGCAGACCTGGTTTTCTTACGACGGCAGGGGAAATCTGACATCAAAGACCCCCTGGCTCGATCAAGGCGCCAGCCCGGTCATTTCCTATGCGTATGATCTCTACGGCAACCAGACTGCTATAATAGACGGCAAGGGAAACAGATCGACCATTCAGTACGATTCAACCTATACCTACCCGGTCAGTTTGATCAATGCGCTGGGGCATGTCACTGACTTAACATATGATTACCGCACCGGCAAGCCTCTTACAAAGAAAGACCCTAATGGGAACATCGCGACCTATAATTACGATGTCTTCGGCAGGCTGCTTGAGTCTGTAAATCCGTATGACGGCGCAGCTGTTACCGCAACCTGGAAAGAATCATACTACGACGGCCTCGGCAGGGTCATAAAGACAAAGGCCCCGGGGTCTGATAATAAGACCATAGTAACCGAAACGACGTACAACAACCGCGGACTTGTGGCGTCTGTGTCTTTCCCTTATTTTGTCAATTCATCCGGTCAGCCATTGGAGACGGTGAGATGGACCAACTATACCTACGACGTTGTGGGCAGAAAGATACGCACAGACAAACCTGACGGCACATCATACCAGCAGCAGTTTATGCAGCTCCGCACCACAAGCATTAATCCTAACGGGCAGGTCAAGGTCAGGGAGAATGACGCATTTGGCAGGCTTATCAGTGTGCAGGAATATTCAGGGGTCTATCCGAGCCATGCGCTCTATGCGACTACCACATACAGGTATAATGTGCTCGGCAATCTCACCAGTGTTACAGATGCGCGGGGCAACACTATAACCATGTCTTATGACAGCCTGTCGCGCAAGGTGGGCATGACCGATCCAGACATGGGCAACTGGACTTACGCGTACGACGACAATGGAAACATTGTCTCTCAGACCGATGCCAAGGGCCAGACGATAACCTTTACCTACGACGCGCTTAATAGGGTACTCTCGAAGCATTATGTCAATTGCCCCTCATGCACTGACGCATCTTTTACATATGACGAGTCCTTTGCCGCAAATTCCATAGGGCAGCTTACTACGGTCACAGATGCGTCCGGCACTACGAAGAACTCTTATGACAAGCTTGGGCGCGTAAATCAGACTACCAAGACTATCGATGGGGTCACCTACACAACCCGGATGAACTTCGACGTGCTGGGCAGACCATCGGACGTCACGTATCCGGACAACGAGACCGTCTACTATGCGTATGACAGCGCGAGCAATCTTACCAATGTTGGCGGCTATGCAGTATATTCAAACTACAATGCATCGGGACAGCCCGGCAATGGTGAATTCCAGTTCAAAGTGCGCCACGTGAAGCCTGCCAGAAGACTTCATGAGGCGTCTGGTAACCGAGACACTTTCTCGGGCGATGATTTAGCTTTGC
>JGI20214J51650_10000036_pt1 | contig 80275 bp, 57 predicted proteins | sample WetSurMetagenome_FD_51650 | JGI IMG/M metagenome (IMG submission 51650)
TTATGCGGCTATCTGGATACCCGCTGCTTAATGCGCCTACTGTTGGCTTCGCGGGTATGACGACATTATTGCGGACATTTTGATTTTGAGATAGGTTCTAGGAGAAGATCCATTTTGCTATCGCAACCCGGCGTATCCCTGTTCTTCTGCCCAGCTTTGCTACAAACAGTAACACATTAGGCCTTGGTGTAACTTATTGTTACGCAATAATTGTGATGTATCATACTGTTTCATTGTTTATATTGCCTTTTTATTGATAACATCTACGGCATATTTATTGCTTTATTTAATTGTGTCAGGGCACAATAAGTATAGCGAAAAGTTTTTTTGCCGACTTTATATAAATATGGTATAGCGTGCCGGGCTATGACGAGGGATTGCAAGTCAAAGCTCCGGATATAATTGGCTTCTGACGGAAAAAAGATGGATTAGACCATCGGGAAGCCTCCTGCCGTAAAGCCGTCCGCCTGGGCTTTACTTAAGACAAAAGGGGGCTTGGAATGCGGGCAATATCCGGTAGTAGCGCTTTATCGCTTCTCTGCGTACACTTCTGTTTTTCCCCGGCAGTAACTTCCCTTCATCCCCTGAGCATTTCCGCGTTGAATTTTTGTTTCACAAAAAAATACGCAATTCATTATGGGATTTACGGCGACTTTTTTAAGAGAGGCTCTCTTTCTGTCTTGAGTTGTCTGGAGCAGCCATGGTTTTGACATAAAAACCTGGCATGGCATGTCTATTCCAAGTTTTGTTCTTTGGTATAGAACCGGATAACAGCATAATCAAAGGAGAATACAATGATAAGGCAAAATCCGCCGAACAGATGGCTGGTCGCCATAATGGGTACGCTTATGATGCTCGCTCTCGGAACCGTATACGCATGGAGCGGCTTTCAGAAACCGGTTATGGCTGCGAATAACTGGACTAACAGTCAGGCTGCATGGGCATTCAGCCTTGCGATATTTTTTCTTGGCGCGGCCGCTTCATGGGGCGGCATCAATCTTCCAAAATACGGTCCAAGAAAACTCGCAATGACTGGCGGGGCTCTTTTCGGAATCGGATATTTTATCAGCGCATACGCTCTTTCCATTAAAAGCATACCGCTTTTCTATGCCGGCTATGGCGTTATCGGAGGCATCGGGCTTGGCCTTGGTTATGTAACTCCTGTTGCAACGGCGGCTAAATGGTTTCCGGACAGAAAGGGCTTTATTACCGGGATGGTCGTAATGGGTTTCGGATTCGGAGCGCTGGTAATGTCAAAGATTCTGGCTCCGTTATTCCTGGATATGACCGGCGGCAATCTTTCTCTTGTGTTTTCTTATATCGGAGTTGTTATGCTGATCATAACATTGCCGGCAGGTTATTGCCTTGTCAATCCGCCGCAGGGATATGTTCCGCAGGGATACACTCCCCCCTCAGTCACCTCTTTTGCGCAGGCGTCGCAGGATTCTATTTCCGCAAAGCAAAGCATTCTTTCCATGAAATTCCTGTTGATATGGATTGTATTTTTCTTTAATATCAATGCGGGAATTATGTTCATCGGGTTTCAGTCTCCGCTTTTACAGGATCTTCTCAAGAAAACAATGGACCCGGCGGCATTGAGCGATCCCGCAATAATCGCCGCGCTTGCATCTTCAGGCGCTACGTTGATCGCTTTCAGCTCAATCTGCAACGGACTGGGGCGTTTTCTCTGGGGCGCATTATCCGATAAATTGGGACGTGTGCAAGTTTTCCGGCTCATACTCGGCTCCCAGTTCATTGTGTTCGTCGCGCTTATGTTTGTGAACAGCCCGGTTGTTTTCAGCCTTCTGGTTTGCTATGTTCTGCTTTGCTACGGCGGCGGTTTCGGTTCAATGCCTTCTTTCGTCCTGGATGTTTTCGGTCCGAAACTCATGGCGGTAGTTTATGGCGCTGTATTGACGGCCTGGGGATGCGCGGGTATTACAGGCCCGCAAATTGTCGCCTATCTGAAAGATAATTACCCGACGCAGGCAACTCAATATACATTTATCCTGGGGGCGGTGTTTCTTTTCCTCGGATTCCTTATCACATTTGCGCTCGGCAATGATAAATTCGATCCCAAACGGAAAGCGGCAGCGCAAAAATCGTAAACTAATCAGAATGCGCAAAATTGCCGGCTTGTCGGACCCAGGCAAACATGGGCTGTAGTCTTCATCCGGATGACCGGGCTGTATTTGATCAGAAAATGAAGTCCGTTGAAAGAAACCGGGATCTCCTTTCCGTGACAATGGACCTGATAATCTTTCTATTTGCGTCGGTGGCCCCGGCTGCGACAAGGGTTCGAATAGTGAAGACTCTAAGCGCATCCGAAACGGACAGAGTGCCCTCTGCCGAGTCCTTTCTGCCGGTGAATGGAAATGTGTCAGGACCGCGCTGGCACTGACTGTTTATGTTAACCCGGCATACCTGATTGACCAGAGGATCTATCAGGTCGGCTATGAGCTTCGCATTACTGCCAAACAGGCTGACTTGCTGCCCGTAGTCGGATTGAGTCACATAGTTCATGGGCTCAGCGATATCTGTAAAGCTTGCAATCGGGACAACCGGGCCGAACTGCTCCTCGGAGTACAGCCTCATGCCGGGGCCAACAGGATACACGACCGCCGGAGACATGAAGGTGTGTTTCACAATGCCGCCATTTTCGTTGACGACGCATGCGCCTTTGGCGATAGCATCATTGATCAACCCGGTGAGGTATTTTGTCTTGTCGGGTTCCGGCAAAGGTGTTATCTGAACGCCTGCATCCCACGGCATTCCCCCCTTGAGCTTACCGACTGCGGCGCTGAATTTTGTTATGAATTCGTCGGCAATTTCCTTATGAACAAAGAGTATCTTTAAGGCCGTACATCGCTGACCATTATATGACAGGGTACCCAATACGCACTCTTTCACCGCATTGTCTATATCAGCGTCTTTCAAAACAATGGCGGCATTCTTGGCTTCGAGCCCGAGTATGCAACGCAGGCGGTGCGGTTTCGGATGCTGGTGTTTCAGAATGTCGGCGGCTTTGCTGCTGCCGATGAATGCCAGCACATCTATTCTCCCCGATTGCATTAGGGGACCAAGAACTTTACGCCCCTCCCCGTAGACCGTGTTGATCACACCTTTGGGAAAGGAATCCCGAAAGGCCTCAAGAAGCGGCCGGTAGAGTAAAACCCCAAGTCTCGGCGGCTTGAGAATCACTGTATTGCCCATGATAAGGGCCGGAATCAGAGTGGCGAAGGTTTCATTGAGCGGGTAGTTGAAGGGCCCCATGCAGAGCGCCACGCCAAGCGGCGCCCGACGGATCTGCCCGATTACGTCCTTCTCGATAACAAAACGTGACGACAGGCGATCCAGGTCCTTCAGCGCTTCAATCGTGTCCCTTATGTATTCAACCGTCCGGTCAAATTCCTTTTCAGAGTCAGAAAGCGTCTTCCCAATCTCCCACATCAGAAGTTTGACTATTTCTTCCCGCTGTTCCTGCATCCGGTAGGCAAATGCTTCTACATATCGTATCCGTTCCCCGACAGACATGGTCGGCCACGGCCCTCGTCCATGATCGTACGCTCTGCAGGCTGCGTCAAGAGTCTCCATGGCCTGTTCTTCTGTCAGCAGGGGAAAGCTGCCGATGACCTTCTGCAGCACGGCATCGTCAATTGCTTCGCATATCGGAGACAGTACGTCGCGCTGCGGGCCGCTCCATTCCCTTATTTCACCGTCGCAGAGGTATTGGCGCTGCGCGATAGGGGAAGCGATGCGGTACTTCTCCGGAACCATATCCCCGGAGGGGAAGATTGAAGTAAAAAGCTCTTCTGTCATAGTAGTTCTCCATTCTGTACACCGCTTGAGCCAAGCGGCACGGCAAAACCGCGCCAGTCTTGAGCAGGTTGTTGGGGATTTATTTCATTGTTATTTGTCTTTATCGTCTGTCGATTTGCTTTGATCTTTGCCTGTGTATTGGCCCTTGCCTTTACCTTTATTGTGCCAAGCCGGTTTACTCTCAAAAGTATATCATAAATATATTCGGATTTGTAGATGTTCCCATTATCGATACCGGCTGCTGATTTGAGCCGAACGCTTAGTTGTTTATAATTATTATACTTCGAAATCTTGTACATTAGCGTATTAAGAAAATAAGAGGGTGAACATGGACCGGAGTTAAAAGCATCCTTCCGGCGAGCGATAATCCCGGATTGATAATCAGGCTCTTGTCAGTGACGCTCTTTTTTGCCATGACAGGTTTGTTCCCTCAACTTTACGGATTCACCGCACTTCAACAATAAACTTTCTGTTACAATATCCACATATTATATTGCTTTTACAATTGAGCACAGTTGAAATCAAGCCGATAAATTAATGTAATTTCAATAAGAGGAGAATATATGGCAGAGAAGATCAGGGTAAGAAACCCGATTGTGGAGATGGACGGGGACGAGATGACGCGGATCATCTGGCAGATGATCAAGGACAAGCTGATCCTGCCGTTTCTAGATATAGATCTCAAATATTACGATCTTGGCATGAAGCATCGGGATGACACCGATGATCAGGTAACTGTCGATGCGGCCAATGCGATAAAAGAATACGGCGTCGGCGTTAAATGCGCAACTATTACGCCGAATGGCGCGCGTGTAAAGGAGTACAATCTCAAAAAGATGTGGCTTAGCCCAAACGGCACTATCAGGACAATTCTCGACGGCACGGTCTTCAGGAAGCCGATCATCATGAAAAACATCCCGCCCTTGGTGAAATCATGGAAGAAACCGATAGTGATAGGTCGTCACGCATATGGAGACATATACAAGTGTGTCGAGTATGTAATTCCCGGACCGGGAACGGCCGAGATCGTCTTCACTCCTGCAGGCGGCGGCGAAGAGAAGAGGATAATGATCCACAAATTCGACGGACCCGGCGTGGTGATGGGCATGCACAATGTGGAGAAATCGATCAGGAGCTTTGCAAAGGCCTGCATCAATTACGCTGTTTCGGAAAAGATCGACATCTGGTTCGGGACAAAAGACACCATATCCAAACTTTATCACGGCTTTTTCAGGGATGTCTTTGCTGATGAGGTCTTAAAGGCAAAGGCGCAGATAGAAACTGCAGGGATCGAATATCGCTATTTTCTCATTGACGATGCCGTAGCCCAGATCGTCAAGTCTCAGGGCGGTATGCTCTGGACCTGCATGAACTATGACGGCGATGTAATGTCCGACATGGTGGCCACGGGGTTCGGCAGCCTCGGGCTGATGACTTCCGTGCTTGTGTCGCCAGACGGCAAGTTCGAGTATGAGGCGGCTCACGGCACGGTTACACGGCACTATTATCAGCATATCCAGGGCAACCCGACATCCACAAACTCCATCGCCTCGATATTCGCGTGGACAGGCGCGCTCTCGAAACGAGGGGAGCTGGATAACACGCCGGGAGTCGTGGATTTCGCAAAGACACTCGAAAATATCATTATTGAAACGGTAGAGGGCGGGATTATGACAAAAGATCTCATGCTTCTTGCCCAGCCGCCCGCCAATAAATATGCGCTTACCGGCGAGTTTGTGGACGTGGTCGCCGAAAGGTTGAAGAAGATTTATAACTTCAGGTCGCCTGTTTAGAAACTGACGGGACTATCCCTGTTTTTTGCAATAATTCCGGTCTGCAAATCCAGGGCGGTAGTCTTCTTGAATATACAATTGAAAGGAGCGCATTATGATAGAGGCTTATCTGAAGCATGAGGCGGAAAGGAGGGCTTTAGGCATACCCGCCCGCCCGCTTGATCCCGCGCAAACGGAAGGACTATGCGCTCTTCTCGAAAAGCCGCCGACAGGAAAAGAGCAGCTTCTGCTTACCCTTTTTAGAGAGAGGATATCTCCCGGAGTCGACCCGGCTGCAAAGGTCAAGGCGGTATTTCTCTCAGATATAATAAGCGGGAAGAAAAAAACAGCTCTTATCTCCGGGCAGGACGCTTTGCAAATCCTTGGCACAATGATGGGCGGTTATAATATAACCCCTCTGATCAGGGCGCTGAAAGATCCCGTTCTGGCCGACCCTGCCGCAGCGGCTTTATCCGGGCTCATACTCATATATGATGATTTCGATGAGATAGTCGGTCTTTCAACAACAAATTCTGCCGCAAAGGCGGTTATACGATCGTGGGCCGACGCCGAATGGTTTACCAGACGGCCTGCTCTTCCGGAGACTATCAAGGTCACAGTCTTCAAGGTCGAAGGTGAGATCAACACCGATGATTTTTCGCCTGCCGGCGACGCCTGGAGCCGTCCTGATATACCGCTTCATGCCCTGACCATGGGCAGGATGCGTTTTCCGGGTGGAATCGAGACCATTGCAAAGTTCCGCGCGGAAGGCAGAGAGGTTGCCTTCGCGGGTGATGTGGTCGGCACGGGCTCTTCCCGCAAATCAGCATGCAATTCTCTGTTGTGGCACATAGGGAGGGAGATACCGTTTGTCCCGAACAAAAAGACCGGAGGCGTCATCATCGGAGGGGCAATATCACCGATCTTCTTCAACACCGCACAGGATTCGGGGGCGCTGCCGATCAGGGCAGATGTAACCGCGCTCAACACCGGGGACGTGATCACCATCGATACAGTGAAGGGAGAGATCAGGGGTGAAGACGGACGTCGGCTCTCAACATTCAAACTTGCCCCCGGAACTATGCCGGATGAATACCGGGCCGGCGGGCGCATACCGCTCATAATCGGCAGGGCGCTTACTGAAAAGGCGCGCGCTGTTTTGGGTATGGGGTCTTCCAGACTGTTCACGCTGCCGGTAAATCCGGTTGTTAAGGATGGTCAGGGATACACGCTGGCCCAGAAAATTGTCGGCAGGGCCTGCGGATTGAAGGGCGTGCTTCCGGGCGCGGCGTGCGAACCCCAAATGGCTACGGTCGGCTCGCAGGACACAACAGGCCTGATGACCGCTGATGAGCTGCAGGAACTGGCATGTCTCAAATTCCAGGCTCCCATGTTTATGCAGTCCTTCTGCCACACAGCGGCATACCCCAAACCATCCGATATTAAAATGCACAAGAACCTTCCCGATTTTGTTTCCGGCAGGGGCGGCGTGGTTTTACGTCCGGGTGACGGCATTATACACAGCTGGCTCAACCGGCTTCTCCTCCCGGACACGGTGGGCACGGGCGGTGATTCCCATACCCGTTTCCCGACAGGCGTCTCTTTCCCGGCAGGCTCCGGACTCGTAGCGTTTGCAGGAGCAATGGGCTTCATGCCTCTCGACATGCCGGAATCGGTCCTTGTCCGCTTCAGCGGCAGTTTCAAGACGGGAATTACGCTGCGCGACGCGGTCAATGCCATACCTTATCGCGCCATTCAGCTCGGACTCCTTACCGTTCCGAAAAAGAACAAGGTCAACATTTTCGGCGGACGTATCATAGAGATTGAGGGGGTCGCCGATCTTGCGGTCGAGCAGGCCTTTGAACTTGCCAATGCAACCGCTGAAAGAAGCGCAGCAGCGGGTTGCATTCAGATTTCGCGGGAATCAGTAGTCGCCTATATGCGCTCGAACGTGGCCCTGATGAGAAGCATGATTCGGGACGGGTACCTGGACGCCGACACCCTGCGCAGGCGTATATCCGATGTGGAGGCGTGGCTTGCCGCCCCTGAACTTCTGGAAGCCGACGGAGACGCCGAATATGCGGCGTCTGTCGACATCGATCTGGCGGAAATTACCGAACCGATCCTTGCATGTCCCAATGATCCGGACGATGTCAAACTTTTGTCCGTGGTCGCCGGGACCCCTGTGCAGGAAGTCTTTATCGGCTCGTGCATGACCAACATCGGCCACTTCCGCGCAGCTGCAGAGATATGGCGCGGGCAGAAGTTGAATCCCGAAGTTCGCGTCTGGCTCACCCCGCCGACCCGCATGGACCGGCAGCAGCTTATGGAAGAGGGTTTCTTCGCAGTGTATGCAGCGGCAGGCGCGAGGACTGAGGTCCCCGGCTGTTCGCTATGTATGGGCAACCAGGCCCGGGTGGCGGCTGGAACAACGGTCTTCTCGACATCGACCAGGAATTTCGATAACCGGGTAGGGGATAACACAAAAGTATTCCTGGGCTCTGCCGAACTAGGGGCAGTTGTGGCTCTTCTCGGAAGGATTCCGACTCCTGAAGAGTACCTTGCGATCTACAGGGAGAGGGTTGAGCCGCGCAAAGACGCAATATACAGGTATTTGCAGTTTGATCAGATGGAGGATTATAAATAGACTGAACGCCTATGCGCCGACCTGTTTGTCCAGTGTTTCCCTTATTTTGGTCAGGAGCACGACCGGCGAAATAGGCTTCGGAATAAAGTCCATGCCGCCTTTGAGCGCCCCCCTTTTGTCGATGATTTCGGTCGAATACCCGCTCATGAAAATCACCTTGATATCGGGTTTATGAATCCGTATCTCCTCATATACTTCCCTGCCGCTCTTTTTGGGCATCACAACGTCAAGTAGCAGTAATTCAATTGACTTGCTGTTTTCTTCAAATACCTGCATGGCATTGCCGCTGTCGGCGCACAAGACAGAATAACCGAATTCGGTCAGGATGTCTCTCACGAGGTCTATTACACGGCTGTCGTCTTCCACTACCAGTATGGTCTCAGAGCCTGCGGGTGGAGCGGACGCTGTTGTGTGAAAAATTTCATGGGGAGGCAATACGGAGCCCATGGGGAGGTATATTTTAAACGTGCTGCCCTGGCCTGGGTCGCTATGAACAGTAATATTGCCGCCATGTTGTTTTATTATACCGAAAGCGATCGAAAGCCCCAGACCCGTGCCTTTGCCTACGTCCTTGTTTGTGAAGAAGGGTTCGAAGATGTGTTCCCTTGTGGCTTCATCCATGCCGATGCCGGTATCCGATATGGATATTACCGCGTATTTACCCGGCATGAGGCCGAAGCGATCGTGTATATAATCCATGCCGGCTGTTTCCTGCGCTGTTTTTATCAGGATTATGCCGCCGTTGGGCATTGCGTCTCTCGCGTTAGTCACCAGATTCATCAGCACCTGCTCTATTTGACCGCTGTCGGCAGTTATCGTCAGGTCCTGATCGGAGAGAACGGTTTTAAGTTCTATATCTTCTTCAATTACGTTGCGCAGGAGTTTGTCGATCCTTTGTACGATCTGATTGATATGCACTGCCGTCGGATTGATTATCTGTTTTCTGCTGAACGCCAGCATGCCGCGGGTTAAATTGGCCGCGCGTTCCGATGATTCAAGGATGTTGTCTATGTAGGGTTTTCGCGGGTCTGTTTCTTCCGTTTTTATCGCCAGCAGACTTGAGTATCCCATTACGGTCATCAGAATGTTATTGAATTCATGCGCGATCCCTCCGGCAAGCAGACCGACGGCTTCGAGTTTGCGGGAGTGAAGCAGTTGTTCTTCGAGTTTTTTGAATGAGGTTATATCCCTGGACATAATCACAAAACCCACAAGCCTGCTATTGTCGTCAAGCATGCCGTAAACATGGGAGTCTATATAGCGGATAGAACCGTCCTTCCTTATTTCGTGAGAAAAATTATACTCGCCTTTCCTCTGCACTTCGTTCATGATCGTATTGACAATCTCTGGAGCCGTTTTCCCTATAGCTTCGATATCGGACAATTTCAGCCCTATTGCATCGTCAACCCTGACATCAAAAAATCTTTCCGCCGCCGGATTGAAATAGGTAATGCGAAAATCGAGATCGGTTGAAACTATGGAGGTGTCGGTTGAAGAATTGAGGATGTTGTCTAGGGATACCGTTTTTTCGAGCAGTTCGAACTCTGTGGCGACTATCTGCCCTATGGTCTGAAGTATCTTTATGTCGCTGTCCGAAAAAAGTCTTCCGGCTCCGAACACATTTATAAGGCCGGTGACTTCGCCCCTCCGGTCGAATACCGGAATGCAGGCGTACGATTCGGAATTCGTCTCTGCCAGAGTCTGCGCATGCGGGAATTGCCTGGAGACCCCAGTCTCGATGACTAGCATTTTCTTGGCTTCGATAACCTCTTTGCAGGGGCTGTCCCCGATTGGGTTCTCTACATTCTCGCGCATGACCCCATTGACGCTCATGGAAAGAATATAGATCGATTCCCCTCCAGGATTGACCTTGGCTATCAGGGCATTGAGATCAAACATACGGGCGGTCGCCGCCGTAACTTCATTGAAAAACTCCTTGCCTCTTTTAGATATTGCTATGTGATAAATATTGTTCAGCCTGGCCGTCTCGCCCTGCAGGGACTCCAGGATATTACCGATGTTGTTGCTCAGAAATTCAAATTCATATATGCCCCTGTAATCGGGAGTTTCGCCGCGCTTTAAACGGTCTATTATCAGGTTCACAGGGGCTTCAATCGTCTTGTCGAGATAAAAGATAAATACTAATATGAGAGCGAGAAGCAGTAACCCGGTAAACAAATACGTATAATGCACCTTGCTGATCAGTTCGGCATATTCTGATTCGGCATTTATCAGGTATATGCGCCATTTCCAGGGCTCGAATTCGAAGTGATAAATGTAATACCCCTGGTCGTCATACCTGACATATGTCACCGTGTTTACGCCTATTTTATCAGTTGCGGAATTGATTATCTCATGGGAAATCCTGTCCAGCAACAATATCGTGCTGCGATTTTCGAACACAGCCCCCTTGAGTTCGTGGCGCCGCATATAGTCTTCTATGGCGGAAATAGTGAATGCCCTCTTTATTCTCAGGGCCTTTTCATCGCCGGAATGCTTGCTGCGGATAAGCTGGTCCACGCTGTCGTCTGCAATCGAGTAGATATATATTGCACGTTCCTTCAGATTGTCGGAGATAATCCTGCCCACATATTCGTCCGTCACATAACTGATGGCCATATTAAGGCATATGCCGGCAAGCAGAAGGGCTACGACGATTGGAGCTATAATCCTGAAAGACAGGCGGTTTGTTATAGAGGAAGTCTTCATTTTCTGAAAGCAGGTTTCGATGTCCTTAGATGCTCAGGCCATACTATCTTGTTTTTGCCCTTTTGATTTTGTATTATCAGCGGGAACTGTTTTGACTGTTTCACGGTTTTTCTGTCGTCTCCAAACCTGCCCATGATTGTCATGGTTTCCATCGTGGCAAGGGCATAGCGTATATTTCCCCTGTTCAGCGACTGGGCTTTTTTTATGGCTGCCTCAAGGATTTCTCCGGCTGCGAATGCGGCTGCAGCGTGATATGACGGTTTTACATTATATGTTTCGGCGAACAGCTTGTAAAAGATGTCGGAGCCGGGAAATTTTTCGGAATATTCCCACTGGGATGAAGTAAAGGTATAGTAGGCGTCCCTGCCGAGTTTCCTGGAATATGACGGAAGGGCCGGGCCGACAGAGGCATAAAAAGCCCGCGGGCGCCAACCGATCTTTTTCAGCGCCAGACTCATATTGACTGCGTCATTATAATATCCGCATACAATCAATGCCTGGGCTTGCAGACTGCGGGCATTTTTGGCGATCTCTGCGGCGTTTCCGGGACTTCTTCCCATTTCGGAAAAAAAGAGCGTCCTGAGTCCGAATCTGTCCGCCCACTCTTTTGCGCCGTTTGCAATGCTGCGGGAGACCTCCTCATTCGTATATGCAATAGCGATATTTTCGATCCCGTTTTGCGTCAGCATCTCGAGAAATCCGACTGTGTATTTGCCCGAAGGTGTGTAAAAACCGAAAAGATATCTGTTTTCTTTTTGCCATGTCCTGAATTGCGACGAGCCGGAGGCTATGACCGGATACCCGTGTTTCCGGGCGACCGGCAATATGGCTTCGGTCAATTCACTGGAGTAAGGGGCAAATATGAGATCGACTTTGTCTTTGTCTATAAGATATTCGTACAGATCTGCAGCGTTCCGGGGGGCGCTACTGTCGTCGTAAACGATAAGATTTATCTTTCTTCCGAGGATCCCTCCTCTCTGATTGACATCATTTTCCCACAGCCTGAATGCCTTCAGCTGCATGTCGCAGATCTCGGAATATTTGCCGGTAAGTCCGAGAGTCAGACCTATCTTAATAGGCTCCACAGCATTGACTGGAGAGGATATAAAAAAAGTCGCCAGTAACACGGAAATTACAAGCTTTACCATCGTGGTCCTGTTATGAAAACCTGTTTGTCGCAAAAAAACATTTATTCTCCTCTTATTTATTATACATAAAGTCATTGTTGTACTGGAAAATACGAATTAGGCCGGGGGAAGATGCAACCGGTATCGTGCAATTGGGCAAAAAGCCCGATTCAGGAATCTTCTTGACTCTTTCAATGGCTTGTCGTAAAATGGTTTATGTCCGGCAGGGATAAATCAGACGGCTGTTCGGGGATCAGGCAACCTGCTCAGCTACGGTTTCGGCGAATCTGCTGTGGGAATCATAATTAGTGTCTTTAGCCATCGGCCATAGAAGTATTCCGCATAATCTGCTCATTGTTTTAATAGGCATATCGTTAGCGACAAGCATCCTCTTGTATTATTATTATGAAACCCAGAAATCCCAGATAAAACAACGGATGGAGAACGAACTTGTAGCTATTGCCAATTTAAAGGCCGATCAGATCGTCAACTGGCGCAAAGAGCGGTTGGGAGACGCGGCCACTATCATCAATAATTCTTTTATAGTGGCCGATATCAATAACTTTCTTATAAGCGGCGGCGCTCCGAAGCTCAGGACGAGAATCCTGAAGTGGATGAAATCCTTTAAGAGGAACGAACAATATGACAACATACTTCTTCTTGACACGAAGGGGGACCTCCGCCTTTCCGTAGAGCCGAACAAATCGGACGCTGTGCCGGAACTGAAAAAACTTGTCTCCGAGGCTATCAGGAACAAATCAGTTGGTTTCTCGAACCTCTATTTGACAGAGCCTGCCGGAGAGGTACGCCAGAGCATAATCGTGCCGCTTATTTCCGAATCGGGTCCTATGACTGCGCCGGTGGCTGTTATTGTCCTGCAAATTAACCCCGATGATTTTCTTTATCCGATGATCAACAGATGGCCCACGCCGAGCACAACCGCCGAAACCATGCTGTATCTTCGTGAGGGAGATACTATGGCGCTTTTCAACAGTCGTCACATAGGGAGAGAGCTGTCTATCCCGGGCCTGGAAATAAATTTGTCTTTGCTGTCAGCGCTGACTTCCGACAAAGAAAACAGGGTGTTTTCCGGGCCTGACTACAGGGGAGTCAATGTGCTTGCGGCGATGAAATCCATAGAAGGATCTCCTTGGTATATCCTGGCAAAGGTCGACGCCGACGAGATTTTTACCCCGATACGGGAACTCGGTTGGAGGCTGTCGCTTCTTTTTATCGGATTAATACTCACATCCGCCGTCAGTATAGCGCTTATCTGGAGAAATCAGTCCGCAAGTTATTATCGTGCCCAGTATGAATCGGAGCTTAACCGTGTGGCATTGCTTCGTCATTATGAGCCGCTGACGAAACATGCCCATGACAGCATTCTTCTCTTTGACGGCGATGGAAATATAATTGAGGCCAACGAGAGATCCAGTTCCATGCTCGGGTATCCACTTGAAGAGCTGCTCCATATGAATGTCAGAACCATCGGCACAACATGCGCCCTTCTGGATATGGATGAGCTCGGCAAGAAACTCAACATGTCCGAGGAAAAGGGCCTGGTTTTTGAATCCGATTACCTAAGGAAGGACGGCGCTGTCCTCCCTGTTGAGGTAAGTTTGAGGGCGTTTGAGATCGAGGGCAGGCATTTTTTCCAGACGATAATCCGTGACATCACCGAACGCAAGAAGAGCGAGCTGCGCATAAGCGGCATGAACGCGCTTCTCAAGCTGTTCATGAAGAAGACATCAAGAACGGAATACCTTGCCGCCGTTATCAACCTTTTCCGCCTGTGGAGCGGCTGCCGCAGCGCAGGTATAAGGATGCTGGACAGGAACGGCTGTATTCAGTATGAATCACATCAGGGGTTCAGCAGCGCATTCATAGATTCCGAAACATGGTTGTCGGTTCTGGAACATCAATGTATATGTGTCAGGGTTGTGCTGGGACGGCCTGATTCTCATGATTTTAAATATATTTCACCTCACGGCTCGTTCAGGTGCGATGATCTGAAGCTGTTTCTGGGCAGTCTCCCGGAGGAAGAGCGGGGAAGATACAGGGGCGCATGTTTGAGCGAGGGGATCAGTTCTATTGCTATTGTTCCGATCAGGTACCAGGACAAGATCATCGGGGCCATCCAGATGGCCGACGAGAAACCGGGGGTCATTTCGGCTGAATCCCTTGAATTGATTGAAACGCTTTCGCCCCTGATAGGAGAGGCGATCTTCAGGTTTGCGACTGAAGAGGCGCTTAAATTGTCCGAAGAGCATTATCGTTCGCTGATAGAGAGTTCTTCCGATTGTATCTATCAGCTGACTCTTGATGGAGATTACCTGAGCATGAATTCAAAGATGAGTGTTTTTCTGGGGAACCCGGACAGTTCCGTTTTCACCGGACGGCAGTTTGTCGAGCAGGTTGCCGGAAACAATGAAGCTGTTCTTATGGCCATAGGTATGGCTGCCGGCGGAGACATTACATCGGTCCGCTATAAATCCGCAGTACGGCCCGGAAAGGCAATCTGGTGGGACGCCGTGCTCAGTCCGGTCAAAGACTCTGAAGGCAATATCATCAGCATACTCGGAATATCCAGGGATATTACAGACCGTATGGAAGCTGAAGATGAACTCAAACTTTCTCATATGCAGTTGAGAAATCTTTCCGCGCATCTGCAGTCGATAACCGAGGAGGAACGCACGAAGATTGCCCGGGAGGTGCATGATGAACTCGGACAAGTGCTTACGGCTCTCAAGATAGACACCTCATGGCTTGCCAGAAGACTTCCTCCGGATCATCCGGAGTTGGTTGACAAGGCCGAAGTAATGCTGAAGCTGATCGATAATGTCATCCAGTCCGTCAAAAGAATTTGCACGGAACTCAGACCGACACTGCTTGATCATCTTGGAATTTCGGCCGCAATAGAATGGCAGGCAGAGGAGTTCAGGAAGAGGACCGGTCTTAAATGCGAATTGAATCTTTACTCGACATCTGCAAACAAGCAGGTAAGCACAGTCCTTTTCAGGGTGTTTCAGGAGGCTTTTACCAACATTACCAGGCATGCCGAGGCGACTAAGGTCAGGGTATTGCTCAGAAAAGACGAGGGCAATATAATTTTAAAGATTACGGATGACGGCAAAGGCGTGACCAGGGAGCAGCTCAGGAAGCCGCAATCGTTTGGACTGCTGGGCATGAGGGAGCGGGTGCATAGCATCGGAGGAACATTCAACATCAGGGGTTTGCGCGGCGGCGGCACATCAGTTAAGGTGACGGTTCCATCAGGAAAGTAATACCGGCCGGCGGATCCCGGTATCGGGACCCGCCGGCATGCAGCGCTATTTATTGATACGCATCTTTTTATTGGGCGTGATTCCGAACATCTCCGGCGCATACATGGCCTCTACCCTTGTTTCAGGCAGGTTGAAGACCCCGTCATTATTCAGGCGCACTGTGTATTCGATCGTCCATTTGCCCTTGGGGACGTATTCATAGTAGGCCCTGAACGCTTCAAAAGAGCGCTCTTCAAACGCGGGCCATACCCAGCCGGTATTCTTCTCGCCGGTGGTAAGCAGTTCGGAGTCGCGGCCGAGTCCTGTCCCCAGTATGCCGGAGCCGGCAGGGATTGGATCATTGACAACCACCCATGTCATATCGGACTGGGCTTCGAGTTCGAGCCTGACCCTCACGACATCTCCCCGGTTCCATTTGCCGCGTTCTTTTTTAGTCACGGGCGTAAGTGTCTTCCTGATCTTGTATCCGCTTGAAAAAGACTCTTTGACCGGTATTGCGGCAAGGCTGCGCACAACAGCCCAGGGCTTTCCAGAGCCCTTGTGTGAAACAGAGAGGATTCCTTTCCCCTTGGGCCAGGGGAGCATGACGCTGCCACCCTTAGGGGTTGCAGTCCAGTTTACTGATTTTTCATGTTTTGAGAGCATGGCGACTGTTTTCCCTTTTACTGCCTCGGATTCATATTTTGCGGAAAACTTTTCGAGCGCCAGGACACCCCATGCGTTTGCCGTCGTTGTGCCCCATCTCCCCTTATGCTGTCTGCCGATAGCCCCGGTTACAAGTCTCGGCATATCGTCATTCCATTTGTCTATGTCGAGAAGCGTAAGGACGCTCCTGACAGCGTTTGAATCAGCAGATACCATAAGCCACCAGAGATAGTCCGACCCTTCGGTTGAGAAGGTCATAGTCGAACCCTGGAAATTCAGCCTTGAACGTATTATCTGTTCAGCGGCCGCCAGACGCCCGTTCCTGTCATTCAGGTGCTGAGAGCGCAGTAACACATTCATCCAGTCCAGCACAGCCGATGTGGGCCACAGATTGGGATCGATGGAAATCGATCCCAGCATATCCTGCTTAACCTGCGTATGACGCGACAGGGCTTCAAGGGCAGCCATCTTCCGTATCGCGAGATCGGCTGTGGGCATCGATGAATACCTGATCACGCGTCCGGTTACGAATCCCGCCAGGCCGTTGATAATCTTTGTTTTGACGCCTTCCGGTATTTTCCATCCTGCCTCGGCGGACAGGGACAGCACATAAGCCGTAAGCGCGTCGCTGCCACTGGTCATTATAGGGAAATATTTCAGCAGGCCGTCCGAGTCGAGATAGGCCGGCATATCGGCCGCTATTTTTTTCCACATGGACGAGTCCCTGAGGGCTACGGCAACAGAAACCTTCTGTTCAAGGCATGAGTAAGGATAACGTTTCATATACTCTGTTATCCCCGCAACTCCTTCGGACAGTTTCGGCTTCAGGGTGACACTAACGCCGCCCCTGCCGGCCAGCGCGCCTTTGGGTTTCTCAGTTTCGATTGTCAGGCTCTCTTTGACCTGCGCTATAGTAGCCTGATAGGTTGAGACAGGAACCGCTGTCCCGACCTTCTGCTTGAGCTTTAACTTGTCGGCAGCTTCTCCGGCCTTTTCCCTCACCGATATTTCCCAGGAGAGCGAATTGACACCGTAAGGAACAGAAACCTTCCAGCCGATCTCCCTTGCTTCCCCTGGTTGCAGGGAAACGGATACGGGCTCCAGGGATTTAACGCCCTTCGACGAGGCCGAGACTACCAGATCCATTGGCCTTTTTGAAGCGTTTCTGACGGTAACCCCGGCATTGAATAAGTCGCCTTCCCTGACCAGGGGCGGCAGTCCCGGCAGCAGCATCACATCTTGCGTTGTCCTCACCAGTGTGTGGCCCGCGCCGAAATATCCGGCCCCGGCATTGGCGACAGCTACAATCCTGAACGCGGTCAGGGAATCGTTAAGCGGGACAACGACCGAGGCCTCCCCGTTGGCATTGAGCTTTACCCTGCCTTTCCAGAGGATCAGGCTGTCGAACAGCTCTCTCGTGGGCTGTTTGCCTCCGCCGCCTCCATGAGTAACGGCCTTGATCCCGTAATGCCTTTTGCCTACAACCTGCAGCTGCGCAGTGGCCGTAGCCACTTCATAACCGCGCCGCGCCATCATGGCTTCAAGGAGCTTCCAGCTGTTGTTGGGCATCAGCTCAAGCAGCCCTTCATCGACAACCGCAAGGGCGATCTCGCTTTTTGCAGGCGGGATCTTGCCGTCGGCAGTCCTTACTTTTATTCTGACAGGCGCCTTGTCGCGTATCTTGTACGTGTCACTGGGAGAAGAGACATCCACTTTCAGTTCATGCGCTCTCCAACCCACTTGTATCTCCGTGATGCCGAGTTTGTAGGCAGGCTTGCCGAGATCTATCAGGGCAGTCGGTTTCACTCCCGAAACCCTTCCCCTTACGCAGAGAGCCGACACGAAAATATTCGGAGCGTAGCCGGCAGAGACAGGTATTTCGATCATGGGATTCTTTCCCGAAAGTTTTTTGATAAAGGCTTCCATGACGCCTTCGCGTTCAATGGTTACAAGCGCCGTCGCTTCCCTGAAAGGCATGCGCACCTGGAACTTCGCCGTATCTCCGGGCTCATACCGCTTCTTTTCAGGAAGCAGGTCTATCCTGTCATTGTCCGACACATCGAACCACCAGTCGCTCTTGCCGTACACCCAGATATCCCGGTTGGCGGCGGCGACATTGCCGTCCCTGTCTGCGGCGACGGCCTGCACAATCACATTGCCCGATGCAGGCGATTTGACATCACAAACTATCAGGCCCTTGTTGTCGGTGACCCCTTCACATAAGCTGCCGATTTTCTTTGTCTCGACAGTGTGCTGATAAGAATAGAACCCGCCTATGAGGCGCTTCCTGTGAGTGTAATTCTTTCTGGAAAAGAGATCGGACTTTATTGTCACGCCCTGCAGGGGATTTCCCCTATGGTCGAGCGCGATGAGATGGAATTTGAAAGACTCTTTTGACGCGGCCCAGGAATCGGGTTTGATCCCCAATATTACATGCGAATTCCAGAGAGGGATTCTCCTCGAAACGGTCTGAACCTCGCCGTTTGGATCTCTGAATTCGAGTTCGGTTAAAAGTTCCTGCGGCGTTGCGGATTTGCTGAAAGGCCCCAGCTTTGCCCTGAGCGCGCCGTTTGCGTCGAGTTTGAAGGCCTTTACCTCAACCTTCGGCTTGCCTGCGCTGCTTTCTTCACTGCCTTCATCATATGAACCCGAGCGGACAACTCCTTCCTTAACCGTTCCGTTTGAAAAAGAAAAGTCGTCATAATCCGCGAACTGTACGCTTTTCGGCTGAAGAGAGCTGCGAAGCTTTACATCCGCATTCCCCGCGCCGCCGCCGGAGAGATAAGTTACCATCAGATCAGCTTCGATTTCAGCCGCTCCGACTATCGGCTCTCCCTGTGGCTGGATAAGCCCTTTCATGAGAGGTATCCTGAACTCTTCAACACGGAACTGGCCGGATGTCCAGCTTTCTTCCTGGGTCAAATATCCCGACGGCTTGCGTTTTTTCTGTTTCTCGTCCTTTTTCTTTTCAGTTTTTTTCCGGACAAGGGTTACCTGATACTCGCCCAGGTTTGCTTCGGCAGGTATCTTCCATGATGTTTCGGCAATGCCCGCAGCGTCGAATTTAAGAGGGAACTCGAATTTCCTGGCGCTGCCGGTATGTTCGATAACGACCTGATTGGGAAACGCCCTGGGTATCTCAAATCCGCGCATGACGCGCTTTCTGATTATATGCTTCATGCTTACGGTTTCGCCGGCCCTTAGAAGCGTCCTGTCAAATATGGTGTGAGCAGTAACCTGGCCGTGATACGAAGCAGACGGAAGATTGAATCTCCACATCTCGATCCCGTCGTCCCAGCTCGTATGTACAAACGACATGTCATTATCTTTTTTCGCAAATACGAACAGTCCGCCGTTCATACCTTGCAGGGCCTTAAGCTGCGGCCAGTCACGATTATTCTTGTCATACTGTATGCTGCAGTGAGATATCTCGTTCTGCTCCGGCAGCGTCTTGCGGATCATTGCCACACCGCGCCCGTCTGTCTTTCCTTTCCAGATGATCTTACCTGTGCAGTCGGTAACAGACACGGCGGCGTTCTTAACTGGTTTGGCGTTACTGAGGGTAGTCACCCAGATGAGCGACGATTCCCTCCCTTTTTTGAAATGGACCGACATGTTGGTCACCAGCGCGGCCGCAGGCACAAAAACAGGCCTTTTCTGGCTTGCTCCGGAGCCGTCGTCAAGCAGCGACGAGCCGAGAATCTGACTCTCCATCTCGATCATGTACAACCCCGGCTCCTTCAGGGGGATGCCGACCACCTCAAAGGTTTTGGCCCCGCCAGGTTTTGGCATGTCGAATTGCCTGACGCCGTCTGCGCCTTTCAGTAATGAGCGTGTCCTGCCCACTGCGGCAACCGACCGAAGCCATGAGATTATTTTCCCTTCCCTGTTTGCTCCGAGTTTGCGTATACGCCCCTTTAGGCCGTCTACCTTTTCCACGGGCTTTTCTTTGGAGTCGGGTTTCTTCATATCAGGGGCGGCGCCCTTGCCGTCGACCTTTATTGTTCTTGTCCTGACTTCAGCCTCCAGGTTCCGCAAGGTTACGGGAAGGACAGCGTCGCCCTTGAGTTCGATAATACCGAAACGCGCAGCGAATTTTGCCAGAGGGGGATAATCCGCGGTCCTGACAGTGAGCGGGAATTTGTCGGCATTGGCGAGCGGCCTGCCTGCTTCATCCCTGAACTGCCTGGGAAGCGCAAGTGTGAATGAGGATTTCCCTGGCAGAGGAGACCTGAAGTATACCGAATGCACGAATTCAGGTTTCTCTTTTGCCGGAGTATCCGAAGGCGGGGTGTAATTTTCGCTATCTTCAGAGTCATCGGGATCAGCGCTTCCCGACGAGTCAGGCCTTGCCTTGTAACTCTTGCCGCCTTTGCCCTTCAATCTGATCTTTTGAGCGACCTCCCACGGCACGGGAGAAGAAAAGGAGAGACGCATCGGCAGGATCGGTATACATGCCGCATCCTTGCTCTCTCTTCTGCACGAGAAGGTGGCGGTAAAGGGCCTGCGAGTCTTATAGGCGAGGGTCTGGTCCTTTTCATTGGACACGCCTGTAACCGACTCCACATTATTGCTCCATACAAGCATTACATCAGACATATTCGGGAAACGCTGCGTTGCCTGGATAACCACTATATTGGGATGGTCTGCCGGCTTAAGCTTTTCGGATTGAGGGGTATCGATCAAAGACCCTGCCCATGAGCGGACATTGAAAGTTGCGAGTATCTTCCTGCGTTCATCCCCCCTGAGGATACGGATTCCGACCTTTTCATTGATGCCCGATACAGAGAAGTATACATTCCGTACAATGGAATCCTCTTTGGGCTCCGCGTCCAGCAGCAGTACGAAAATCTGCTCCTCGTCGATGTTCCTGTCGCCTTCATAGGGTCGCATTTTTAGTATGGAAGTGCCCCCGGTCGAAAAAGAGAAGGACTGAGCGCCGACAGGATTTCCGGCGAGAGTCTTGAGGCCGCTTTTTACGCTGAATGAGCAGGCAATACCAGCCGGGAGGTCCTTGTCGAAATCATAAACCCAGTTCTTGTTGTCGGCCCAGCGGCCTTTTCCCTTTTGGGCGCAGGCTATTTCAAAGGGATCGGAGAGGCGAGGGTCTCCAAACGGGACCATAGACGATGAAAAGCGGGCGACCACCTGCCGGACGCTCTTGACTGTGCCGTGAGGAGAGAAAAATTCCACAGAGGCGTCGTCGGCAAGGGCGGTTCCAGGGAGCGGCAGCAATAGGAAAATGAAAAAGAACGACAGGATCACAGAAAAGATAGCCGGCATAAAACCTCCCGTATATAGTAATTGCTGAATAGCAAGGGAAAGATTTATTTATTATAGCGATTGTTAAGGTTATATCATAATTTGCTATACATTGTCACTATGAGTGTCCTATTTCCATTTAAACAAAGACTGGATTTCTTTGCTCTGCCCGCAATGAAGGTCAAAAGCCCTTTTCGCGCAACCGGACTGTTTATAAAAATCAGCTGAAAATATTGACGTTTAGAAGATTTAACTGGTACTTTAAATATGTGTTAATCCTGCGTTCTGGAGGGAAGGGGGCGGCTTGAGCCATCTGAAGAAGGACCTGTGAGCTAAAAATAAGATTTAGCTGTCAGGTCTTTTTTTTGGTGTCATTCCAGTCGAAATATCTTTTTGCCTTAATACGATACATCCAAAATTATGAGATGAGGGAGAGAATCATGTCTATGCGTTTTTTCGCTGCTGTTTTTTGCGCGATTGTATTTTTGGCTCCGGTTATTGCGCCGTCGTTGGATGCGTTTGGGGCAGCTCCTGCAGTGGCTTATGGGCAATTTAAGTCTCCTGCTTCGACAACTGGAGAGAACGGGCTGCTGCAGTTCAGGTCGGGTAATCACATCCTGGGTTTTGGGCCTAACAAGGCGTATCTTGCTGCTATAGACCATGCCTTTACAGTAGAGTTCCTCGACACAAGAGGAGTTATCCCAAAAACCGATAGCCCTGTTTCATCCCAAAAAGCAGGGAAGACCCTTCCCTTGAGCAGGGTGACATATGAAAATCTTTGGAACGGGATAACTCTTTTTTACAAACCGGCGAAGAACGGCATAATGGAGAGCGTGTATCATGTGGCGCCGAAGGCGGATGTGTCGAGGATAAAGTTGAAGTACAATTCGTCTGTGGAGTTGCGGGAAAACGGGACGCTTAAGATCGTATGCGGCAGGGGATACATGACTGAATCTGCGCCTGTCGCATGGCAGAATATAGATGGCAGGATGATGCCCGTGAATGTTGCATTCAGGGTAGAAAAGGGAGAGGTCGGGTTCAAAGTCGGAAAGTATGACTCGAGATATGCGCTCATAATCGACCCCTCCTATGAATGGCATACCTTTTACGGTTCCGCTTCTAATGATTACGGCTCTGCCATTGCGGTTGATTTAAGTGGAAATATCTATATCACGGGCTATAGCTTTGCAACGTGGGCTGTGGGAGGCGTTCAGCCGCTAAATTCGTACAGCGGTGGAGCCGATATCTTTGTGCTGAAGCTTAGCAGCCAGGGCGTCTATCAGTGGCATACCTTTTACGGCAGTTCTTCTGCAGATGATTATGGCAACGGCATCGCGACGGATGGGGACGGAAATGTCTATGTCACCGGGGTCAGCGCTGCAAGCTGGCTTTATAATACAACGAGTCCGTTGCATGAGTACACAACGGGCGGCACATTCGGCCATGACATTGTGGCGCTGAAGCTGAGCGGCTCCGGAGATTATATATGGCACACCTTTTACGGCTCGGCGAGTGACGATGCCGGAGCTTCCATCGCAGTAGACGACAACGGTGTCTATATTGCAGGGTACAGTGAGGCGAGCTGGAACTCCGACAGCCTCCTCGGAACTTCTCCAAAGCATTCTTTCAGCGGGGCCGCTGATATAGTGGCCCTGAAGCTGAACAGCGACGGGGAGTGTCAATGGCATACCTTTTTCGGCTCGACAGATGAAGATTACGGGAACGGACTTGCTCTGGACTCAGATGGCAATGTGTATGTTGCAGGCCAGAGTTATGCGACGTGGAATGCGGATTCCATAAGTCCAAAACATGCCCATAGCTCCAGCGGCAAAGATCTGGTTGTGCTCAAACTGAACAGCAGCGGCGTGCATCAATGGCACACCTTTTTCGGCTCTTCCTCCGGCATTGCCCGCGCCTCGGCTGTTACTGCCGACGGCAACGGATATATTTATATTGCGGGGCGAAGCACTTCCTCCTGGAAGTACACCACTCATGACCCGATAAATTTGTTTAACAGTGCGGCCAACAGCGATCTGTTTGTGCTGAAACTGAGCGGCAGCAACGCAGCCTATCAATGGCACACCTTTTACGGGGCTTCCGATTTTAATGAAGGCATGGCTATTGCCGCGGACTCAGGCAGCAATGTCTATGTGGCCGGATATAGTTACGCGGCCTGGGACGGCAACCTTTCGCCTTACACCCCTAAGCGCGCCTATAGCGGAGATTCTGATATGGTAGCGCTGAAGCTGGACAGCTCCGGGGCTTATCAATGGCACACGTTTTACGGTTCCCTTTACGCTGATTTCGGACAAGGCATTGCGCTGGACGGAAGCGGCAACTTGTATGTCGTTGGGTATAGCGTTGATTCGTGGAATGGGGACAACGGCGCGGCGCCTCTCAATAACCATGCCGGAAACGCGGATATAGCGGCGCTGAAACTTACCCTGAACGGGGTCTGCGGCCCGGCAAACGGGCAGCCTCACACGAGCAAGCCGACTGCGAATCTTTGCAGCAGTTCGGGCGGAGTTTCAATTGTAGACGGCACAGGCCCGTGGAACTGGACCTGCTATGCCGAAAGCGGCGGCTATGCAGACGATAGCTGTTCCGCGAGTCTCGGGTATGTGATCAGTGTCGAGGCAAGCCCTGCGGCAGGAGGAAGTGTAAACTGTGCGCCAAACCCTGTGAGTTCAGGGGCAAAATCCACCTGCTCCATTTCGCCGAACACCGGATATACCGTGAAAGGAGTAAGCGGATGCGGCGCGGGCAGTCTGAGCGGGATCACATACATAACCGGAACGGTGACAGGGGAATGTACTGTCAAAGCGACTTTTATGCTCAAGAGCTATCCCCTGGAGATAAAAAAGAGCGGCACAGGCAAAGGTAAGGTTACTGGAGCGGGGACTTACAAGTATGGAACTACCGCAACTGTTGCAGCTGTGTCTGATACTGGATCGATCTTCAGCGGTTGGAGCGGGGATTGCAGTGGAAAGGAGAGATCCACGGCAGTGTCAATGACCGGCGCGAAGACCTGCACGGCTACATTTACAATGAAGAAATACACAGTAACAGCCAAATCCGCTGGAACGGGCAAAGGCAGCATTGTTTCAATCCCGGCAGAAATCAGCTATAATTATCCTGCGAAGACAACTGGAGCCGCCACATTCAACTACGGGGCAAAAGTTGTATTGAAGGCAAAGGCAGTCACAGCCAGACGAGCATCCTGGAACGGCACATGCAAGAGGGCCGGAGGATCAGAGTCGGGCAACGGAACAGGCACGGCCGTCTGCACATTCAGCAGCCTCAGCGCGGCAAAGACAGTTACTGTTACCTTCATCAAAGGTAACCATGTTTATTAAGGGATCGGATAGGCGAATGACCAACAAGAGGAGGGACATATGACAAGACGCATAATTATTTTGGCAGCGATTGCAGTGTTTGCCTTATTGCCCGTGGGGGCAGCAGCGGAGCCCATATCTTACAGCTGGACAGGATTTTACGCGGGAATCCAGGGATTATATGGAGTTGGGAATACCGACTGGGACTATACGAACTGGTATGGTCCGGGCAGCAGGAACAACCACAGCACATATGGAGTAATGGGGGGAGTGTTTGGCGGATATAACTATCAATTCAAAAACAATATAGTGATAGGGGCGGAACTTGAAGGAAACGGCGGAAAGATAAGCGGTAATAAGCAAGATAACGAGGGATGGGACTGCAGGAGCCATATAAACTGGATAGCGTCGGCCAGGGGCCGGGTAGGGTATGTGCTGTTTGATTATTACATGCCGTATGTGACCGGCGGCGGGGCATATGGCGGAATAGATGTATATGACCAGGCGCCTGGCGCGAATGAGACGTTTGGAGGGATGAAGGGGCATTTTGGTTGGACAGCGGGCGCGGGAATAGAGTATGCGGTGTCGAAGCGGTTCAGGATAAAGGCTGAATATAGTTATTATGATTTTGGCTCAGACAGCAGGAAACTGGACGGGTATTTGGGGACAAACTATAAGGTTCAGGTCCACACCGGAAAGATAGGAGTAAGCTACACGTTTTAAACCGGAGAAAAAGAGAAAAATAATCCGGATTATTGGATTCAGGCGACCGGATGAGAGGGAACGGTTTCAACCCTTTCCCTCTCATCCGGTCAGTATCTATTGCTTTGCGGGCCCGGCCTCATCTTCGATTGTGAGAATCGAGCCTTTTTCAAACATGGTGTCTCCTTCAACATTGTTCGCAATTTTGCTTCCGGACATGCGAAGTTTTGAGGGGTTGTCGACGCGAAGCCCGAGCTTGTTCTTTTCAAACAGACAGTCGCGGATAGTTACATCGCAGACGCTGTTGTCCTTGAATGTCCGCTTTTTACCATGGATATAAACAGCATATCCATAGTAGTTCTCATACAGGTGGCATCTCTCGATTACGGCAGTCGCCATTTCAAGATAAATATGGACGTAGACATAGCCTACCGAGCCGTTCCACATCATCGTGCAATCCCTGACCTCTACCCTCGGCGATTTGCATGCAGTTATACCGTTGTCGCCGTTTCGGCATATTACACATGATGAGACCGAAATCTCCGAATCCTTGAAGAGGGCTATACCCGGCCCTCCCACGCAATCGGTAATCTCGCAATTTCTGACATCCAATACTGCATGGTCGAGAAATATCTGGGCGTAAACCTTTTTCTTGGTGCCGTTGCCGGATATCCTGCAATCTTTCACGTTTGCTTTTGACAGTTCGTAAGCTGAAATTGCATTGCCAGTATTGTTTTTTATGGCGCAGTCAGAGATATCGGCGCTGCTACCCTTTTTCATTGTCACGCCATTGCCGCTCGCGTCATTTATGGAGCATTTTTCGATGACTGCCGCAGATTTTTCGATATAAATCTGGGCATCCACCTTGCCTTTGGTCGCGTTATCTTTTATCGCGCAGTCCCTGATTTTTACCGTGGATGAATTCTTTACAGAAAACCCCTTGTTGTTATTATGGCGAACAGCGCATGACTCGACCTCGGCGCGGGATTCATTAAGCGCTATGCCGCTCCCCCCTCTCGACTCGCTGACAGTGCAATTCCTGATTACTGCCGAGGATTTATCGAGGTAGATTTGGTCATAGGTCTTGCCGGTAACGCCGTTTTCGACGATCTTGCAATCAGCAACATCAGTCGAGGATGAATCGTATAAAGACAGCCCATTGCCGATATTGCCGCTTATGGAGCCTCCCCTGATCTCAGCGCGGGAATTGTCCCTGAGAGAAACTCCGTCTCCGCCCCTCGAAGTTCTTACAGTGCATTTGTCAATGATGGCCGCGGATTTTTCTATCCAGACCTGGGCGTTTATCAGCCCTCTTGTGCCATTTTCGGCGACCGTACATTTCTTAAGGGAAGCGGATGAATTTTTCAGTACAAGACCCATGGTCCTGCAATGATTGATCTCGGAATCTTCCGAGAGGAACTCCGACTGATCAAGCATGATGCCGCAATCGGATGCGCCTTCAATAACACTGTGGTGAAGCTCGACAATGCTTGCATTTTCGGCGGCAATCAATGCCGTATGCCGTTTTTTTGAAGAGCCCAAAAAAGGTATCTTCAGCTCATTGCCCAATATATTGAACTGTAAAGGCTCTTTTACAACAATCATCTCCGGCGGCATTCTCAATTCGATGTTGCTGAGCGTCAACTTGCCTTTGTTTATTACGGAAAAAGCCGGATTGAATGCGGCCTCGATTAACAGCGGTTTGTTCCCGGCCGAGATGACAATCTCTTCGCCATCGACAATCACCGGTGCGTCAAGCTTGTATGAACCCGACAGTATGATCTGTTTCTTTGCGGCAATATATTTGGAAAGAGATATCTTCCCGTCAGCAAACATCTTGTCCGGATTGGAGCTGACGATGTCAGCGCTATTAGTCTTGTCCGGCTGCGCGCCGTTTTTTTTTGCGTTCTGATATTTTCCCTTGCTCATCGGATACTCCCGTATCAAGTAATTAATGTGGTATAAAAGGCAGGCAGGGGGAATCCGCCGACACTGCTCCGCCTCTCCGGTCAGGACAATATGGAGGACTCATGCCCGAAAAAACAGTGATTTATCATGTCATACTTTCCCGGCTACGGTCAAGAAACAGATAAAGGTGATTTTGGGTTTATCCCTTATAGCGGATCATCAGCATGGTGATGTCGTCTGATTGGGGTTCCGCCCCGCTGAAGATTGTGACCTTGTCTATAATGACGCCGATAGTCTCTTCGGCTGATCCGTTACCTGCCTCAGTGAGGCCCTGCGCAAGGTTCTCCATGCCGAACAGTTCTTCTTTGCAGTTCATTGCTTCCGTTACTCCGTCGGTGTAGAGGAAGATTGCGTCATTATTGTTAAGGGTAATGGAATGGGTAGTGTATTCATAATCTTCTATCGCTCCGGCGACGATCTCACTTTTTGTGGCCAGTACATCCGCACAGCCGTTTTCACGGATAATGAACGGATAGTTATGCCCCGCGTTGACATACCTTATCTCACCGGTTGAGGTGTTCAGCGCCCCGAAGATCATTGTCACAAACATGCTGGTTGCGTTGTCCCTGCTCAGTTCCCTGTTCACGCTTCCAAGGATGGATGCAGGCTCGATGTTCCCTGACGCGTCAGCAGCTGAATCCGCCAGCGCCCTGACGAGGGTCTTTGCAGCAGCCATATGTAGAGCGGCCGGCACGCCTTTGCCGGAAGAATCTCCGATAACAAAGCAAAGGGTCTTTTCCCCCGCAAGGAAAAAATCGTAAAAATCGCCTCCAACCTCTCTGGCGCTCTTGAGTGTTGCATATATGTCGAAGTCGGTCCTGCCCGGAAACGGCGGGAAGACCTTCTGCAGCCCGCCCATCTGTATCTCACTGGCAATGTTCAGCTCGCTCTCTATGCGCTGCTTTGCGGCCACTGCCAGCGCCAGGTCGCTGACATACTGCTTTATCGACTCCTGCATCAGGCCGAAAGATGTGGTAAGGACACCCACTTCGTCTCTTGTCCCGGCCTGCGGAAGCTCTGCGTAGATATTCCCTTCCGCTATCTCCTTTATCGCATTTGTCATGGTTGAAAGGGGCCGGGTGATCGAGCGGGCGGTAAATATTACAGCAGTCAGGAGCGCTCCGAAGCCCACGATGCAGAGGGCCAGGATTATCAGGCTCAGCCGGTTGGCGTCCGCCAGTATCTCGTCTTCCGGAAAGGCAATCCCGAGCACCCATTCATTTGCCGGGATGGGCGCATAGTACACCCAGGAAACCTTGCCGTACATGGTTGTCATGCGAAGGTAATCTGTCTTTCCGCTCTGCATACGCTTGCCCAGTTCCCTCAATTCCGGGTTCCCGGTTTTTTCCGCCATCGTAAACATAGTTTCGGCCATGATCAGCTTCTTGTTGGGGTGGGTTACATATGTGCCGTTTTTAGAAATAAGGGCCCCGTATCCGGTCTTCAGAAACCGGATGGACGAAACGATGTCCCTGAGCCATTCAAGGGAGATGTCGGCGGTCACTACTCCTGCCAGGTCTCTGCTTCTCCTGTCTGCGGACATGCGATAGAACGGGACTGAATAGGTCGCCATCAGTTTATTGCCCAGACTCTTTTCCATATAGGGTTCGCTCCAGACCGGATTCCCTGTTCTCATGGGAACGGCGAACCACTCTTTTGTCGTGTATGGATCATGACTGTTTGAAACGTCAGAAATGCGCACCTGTTTGCCGTCCCTGTAAAAGTGCACGGCAAAAGGCGCGGTTTTATAGTCGGGAGCATATGCTATAGTTGTGCCGATTATTTCAGGATTGTTTTTTACGATAAACTGCGCGTATTCCAGTATGGCTTCTTTGGTGATCACTCGCTGTTCAAGGACTGACGCAGCATTCTCCGGCACTTTCATGACAGGTCTCAGCACGGATTCGATACGGTTGACTGTCGAGGTCAGCTGGTTCATGGCCCCGTCTTCGACACTCTTGGTCATAATATCTCGTGTCTGGTCATAATAGGCAAGGAATATAACCAGAAAGATCAGGGCGCAGCAGCAGGTCATCGACAGCCCGAGTTTGAAGGCTATGCCCCTGTTCCTGAATATGAATATTATGCGGCGGCCCCGCACTAACAAACGTCTGACTTTCAAGAAGTAATCCTCAACACGGCCAGGGTAAGGACGTTTCTGTCGCCAACCCTTTTATAGTTTTTGTCCCCGGTCAATTCGCGGATCAGGTGGAGACCGAGCCCTCCGATGCGGCGATTCATCAAATCCGATTTCATATCAGGAGGGGGAACGTCCAGAGAGTTGAACTCCGGACCATAGTCCGAGATTTCCATTACAAACTGGCCACCGTCATTAATAAAACATGCGATCTCCATATCTCCGGGTTTGCGGTCCCCGTAGGCATAGTTCATTACATTAGTCACAGCCTCTTCGCATACCAATTCTATCCTCAGCGCTTCATGCTCTGAAAACCCCTCTGCCCTCGCAGCCTGCGAAACGCATTCGACAATCCCGCCCAGATTATCGATATGCGCAGGGCGTGTAAGCCTGAGCAGTTCTCTCACTGCAGTTCCTTAAGCGCATCCTCCCCGCTTTCGCAAATACGGAGAATTGCCTGAAAACCGGAAAGATTGAATACCTCTTTGACCGCGTCCTTCATGCCGGCAAGAACCAGACGGCCGTTCTTTGCCTTGACCTGTTTGGCAGCCATGAGAATGCTTCTAAGCCCGGCGCTGCTTATATAATCGAGATTGTTCATGAGTATGAGAAAAGCCTGAATTTCCGATGACGAAATCTCCCTGAAAAATTTGTCGAAAGTCGGGGCGGTCACCGCGTCCATCCTTCCCGCGACTTCAATTATTGAGACTGCGCCCTCCTGACGGCTAGTGATCTCCATAGTCTGCCTCCTTTAATAGATGCCGGTTTAATGATTATAATGCAGCCTGATGCGGAAAAGTCTCTCACCTTCAGTCTGGGCAGCATTCACACGGATGAGGAACTCTGGCAACGCCACAATGATAGCGGCGGACCAAGGAACCCATCTTCCGAAGGTTTCGATATTCTGTCTTGAATTATAACAGACTTAATGCATATTTAAAGACCGGGAAGGGATTATAAATTCCAAAACAAAACTTTGCGCATAATCTGCCGCTTGCCGTGCATCATATAGTTAGATACAATTAAGAAAGGCTTTCCGTAAAATATATAAAAATCTGCTTTATCGAGGTGGAATATGAGCAATGTTCCGGCTGAGAATCCTCTTCCGTTGATTCAGGACGCCGATCTTGACGGCAAAATTGTCCTTGTGCGCTTTGATCATAATGTAGTCAAAAAGGGAGAGATACGCGATCCCTTCAGGATCGACCAGACTATCGGCACGCTGTTTCACATTGTCGAGCGAGGCGCGCGTCCTATAATGATGACGCACATCGGCAGGCCCAAAGACAAAAAGACAGGCGCCATTGTCTGCAAACAATCCGAGGCGGTGGAACCGATAGCGCAGTATCTCCAGCAGAAGCTCCATACAAAAATTCACATTCCCAAATTTACTATTGACCCTGAAAAGGGCATCACAAGCATTGACACCTCGATCAACCTCGCCATAAAGGAACTCAGACAGAAAAAGTTCGGGGCCATCTATCTTCCCAATACACGCTGGTTTTACGGTGAAGAGTCCAGGGGCGAGGCCTGTGAAACGCTCGAACTGCAGCTCGCGGGGCTTGCGGATATTTATGTGAATGACGCTTTTGGTTCCTGGCAGCCGCATGCTTCGACATATGGTATTACGAAGCGTCTTCCTTCATATGCAGGTTTTCTTATGCAGCAGGAAATAAAGAATCTTGACAGGGTGCTCAATCCAGACAGGCCTTTTCTTGCGGTGGTGGCGGGCGCAAAGTACGATACCAAGATCGGTCCGCTTTCGGCCATTTATGACAAGGTGGACAGACTCATTCTCGGCGGAGTCATTTATAATACGTACCTCTGCGCAAAGTATGATGTGCATATGCAGGGTGTGTCGGATGACGATATAAAGCTCGCAAAGCAGCTGGTCGAGAAAGATCGCACCCTAAAAAAGATCGTCGAGCTTCCGTATATTGTTGAATCGGATACCCTTGAGGGGAGGGTAGAGGGTAAATACCGGAGCCTCTCTGTAAAGGATTTCAAGCAGGGGAATTCTTACGGTTATGCGCTGGATATCGATCCGTCATCATTTGAAGATGGCGCAGTCGAAGCGGCCATAGCTTCGGCAAAGACCATATTCGTGAACGCGGTCATGGGCTTTACGCCTTATTTTACCGCGGGGTCCCAGGCGCTCGATCACGCAATAGACATCAACTCGGGAGCCATGAAGATGTACGGCGGAGGCGACACCCTGCAGGAGTTCAAAGACCTCTGTCCCGGGCTTTACCTGTCGGTCATTGATAATTCCAACTATTATTTCTTCACGGGGGGCGGCAGTGTGCTGACCGCTATCGAACAGGGCAGCCCCTATGGACTGAAGCCGGTGCAGGCGCTTATAGAGGCTGGTAAATAAGGCGGCTGACAGACTATGCCCAGTCCCGGTAGTTGATCGGGCGAAAGATGTTGTCCTGCTGTTCTATTGCTTCGAGCCATTTTTTGTCTATGACCCCGGCGTCTATCTGTTTTGAGAGGCGGTCGATTCTGATCAGGTGTGTTTTCAGTCTTTTTGTCGCATAGTCTGCGGTTTTTCCACCTTCTATCATGAAGGCCCAGTCGCTTGATTGCGCAAGCAGCAGTTCGCGGCATGCCTGGTTGAGCGCCCTGCGGACAAGTCCCCTGGCCGACGGATGACAGACAGCCAGATTTTTTACTGTCCAGGCGGCATGATACAGATGCTTGTAAATCCAGTCGTTCTTTGTGTTGAGCCATCTTTGGTTGTAGCCACGGTCTCCCCAACTTGACATTGAAGGCAGGACTTTCTGATTGTCCGGGTACTCTTCCAGATAATCGGAAAGCGTAATGAGACGCAGTCTTTTTTGACGACCTGATATTTGTCTTGTCAGGGCTTCCAGCCATACAGGTCCTTCGTACCACCAGTGGCCGAAGAGTTCCGTGTCGAAAGGAGCTACAAACACCGGTTTGCGCGGCATGCCATGCCCGATTTCATCGAGCTTTTCGACCTTTTTTGAAATGAAATCGCCGGCATGACGGACGGCCGTGTTTTCAGCCTTCTTCATGCTGTAGGGTTTCTTGTTTTCGGTCTTGCCCGTGATCCGGTAATATTTGAATCCGGTATCGGTCTTTATGCCTGCCGGATGAATATATGGGGTGATATAATCATGATCAAGTTCATAGGCGATATCCCGGTAGAACTCTCTATAGTTGCAATCTCCGGGGTACCCTTCCGTGGCCGACCAGACCTGTTTGGAGGAATCGGGATCGCGCCCGAATACAGCGAGCCCTGACGGGCATTCAGCCGGGGCGTAAATGCCGTAAGCGGGGGCGGGCCTGGAGCGGGTGATACCGTGCGTTTCGAGTATAGTATAGCGAACACCATTGTCGCAGAGCAGTTTGTCCAGCCCCGGATAATAGGCGCATTCCGGCAGCCAGAAGCCGTGCGGCCCACAGCCGAATGAATGTCTGTAATGATCGATGCCGGTCTTGATTTGCGCCTTTATCAATGCGGGATCGTCTGCAAGCAACGGCAGATAGGCGTGAGTGGCGGCGCTCGCCAGTATCTCTATTCTGCCCATTTTTTGTAACCCGGCGAAAGCGTCTGTCAGATCAAGTTTGTATCTGTCAACGAACGCATCTTTTATTTCAATAAGCCGTTTCCGGTAAGTCTTGGCCAGGGCATTCATGCGGAACTCCGATCGTGTCCTTGTTATCTCTTTCCCCGACAGCTCGATCAGCCTGTTGAGTCTGCGTAAATAGCGGGACCTCAGCAACGAGTCATCGAACATGGACACCAGCGTGGGGGTCAGGGACATGGTCAGGCGGAAGTCCACTCTTTCTTTTACAAGCCTGTCCATGATCAGCAGCAATGGCAAATAAGTTTCCGTTATGCACTCGAACAGCCAGTTTTCTTCGAGCGCATCATCATATTCGGGATGCCGGACAAACGGCAGATGAGAATGGAGTATGAGCGCAAGGTAGCCCTGCAGAGGGCCTTTACAGGCGGCAGAATCGGCCTTCATCTTTATTTGTCCGAAGCTGATGGATGCGATGATATGCCGGGCATGAAGACCCGATCGGTCTTTTCCGACAGGCCTGCCCCGGATATCCCGGATGGCTGATGATCAGTGATCCCGTCGTCAAGCGGGCCGGGGGGGGTCTCTGCGATGTTTGAGCGGCAGACCGGATAGAAAATGCCGTATTCATTGTTAAAGCCGAGGTCGGCGATAAATCGTCTGCCTGCCCGCCGGAGCGGGACATAGCAGGTTCCGGCTGCCGGATCAATTTGAATATCGAATTGGCTGTTGGCGTTGCTTCCATCAAAGACTATGCCCGTTATATCGAAAAATCTCAGGATCAGGTTCAAACGTCTGTATTTCCGCTGTTTTTTTTTGGCGATCATTCCGATATCGGACTTCTTTATTGTCCAGAATGAGAAGATCTGCCAGGGATCTACAGGGAAAAGAAAGAGCCTGTTCTTGTTCGAGATGTCCGGTAGCTCGCCTCTCTCTTCAAGCAGTGACAGGATTTCGCTGTTACAAAAAGAGTCGGCGGCAGACAGGATACTATCGGAGAATACACGGTTTAGACCGCTATCAGGCGCAGATACTGAAGGAGCGGCTATTTTTATTACAGCGCTCATACAATTAAAAGAGTATACCTACACAAAGAAAAAATGCAAGCGTCCAATTGAGGTGTTCCGGATTTGTCATTGTAGATAAATTGGTTAAAGACTATGCTGAAGACATCATGGGTATCCTTATCCCGATCCGTCAAATTAGAGTGGTTTTTCAGGCAAACGCAGATAAGGAAAAGGCGCTTGATGATATTATTTCTGAAATCGTAACGCAACTATCCGCGCCGGACTTTCGATTCGGCCACCCTTGATGTCTGTTAATTACAAATGCATGTTGACCGGACGGGTTCAATCTTCCGGCAACGCGTCACGCCTTGTTGTGAGGATTATTCCCTGGCCGGGAGCCAGATTGTAGCTGAAGGGCGCGGGTATATATTCCAGCTTATGACGTGGAGACACATCAATCAGCGGACTTCCGGCCTGGGTATAGTTGCGCAGGTTTTCGGAATAAAAGCCCTGATAGTTACAGATATCCTTGTTAAGGATGAAAAGGGCTTCTTCGCGCGTGGCTATGGAGGCCTTCCAGAAAAGCAGGACATGATCATTTCCGTGATGCAGCACATGGGTCGGGCCGTCCTCCTGGAATACGGCGTGTCTTGCTTTTATCCCGTTCACTTCCCGGATGAATGATGTTAGGTCGATTCCGGTCTGCTCCCAGTCCTCAGGCCCCGTGTTTGCTACATGCAGTTTTTTGCGGAAGCCGTATTCAAACCCCATGGGTATCATCACCCCACCTGAAAAAAAAGCGGAAAACAGATATCGTTGTTCAAGCCCGCGGATGTTTCCGTCGAGTTCATCGCATAGCCTCGCGGTGTCATGGCTCTCGGGAAAGCTTATAGACGGCCCTATATCGCGTGTCAGCGCATACTGTTCCATTAGCCAGCAATCATAAAAATTCCACCACTTTGAGCTGTTGAATATGTAATCGAACCCCGCTGCGGCAGTCCTCCTGGTCGCGTCCGACGGCGATCCAAGCGTTTCTGCGAAGAATACAATATCGTCATGTTTTTTCTTAATATTGCCGATCAGTCTTTCCCATATGCCCTTTGGCACCTGGTATGCGGCGTCGCACCTGAAGCCTTTGAATCCAAGGGCTATCATGTGTTCGATAACGGAAAGGAAATATTCGACAATGCCCTCGATATCGGCGGAGTTTTTGTAATCGAAGCTTGCCAGGTCTTCCCATATGACCCTTTTGCCGTTTTCATCCGCGCCGGGATGCGCCGCGGAGCCGTTCTCCCAGACAAACCATTCCGGATGGGTAGCCAGGAGTTTGGAATCGACCGCGCAGTGATTTATCACAAGGTCTCCCATGACTTTAAGTCCAAGCTTTTCAGCGGTCTGAATCATGTTTTTTACCTGCGTCTTGGCCGACTGGCCGCATCCGGTGTCGACCAGCGTCGGATTGAAATCGAAATGGTCGGAAATGGAATAGAGGCTGCCTGAGACCCCCGGACGCTGGATGGGGTTTACAAATATCCAGTTGAAGCCCATGTCAGCGGCCCTTTTCAGATGGGGAGCCCATTGTGTAAACTTGCCTGCGAGCAAAGGGAACAGGTTGTAGATGATCATCTTTTCGGGAGATCTCATAATTATTGGTTTCCTCCAGTTTGAAATATGATATGCGCGAAATAACGGATCAAGCATCCCACTAATTGAATTCTACCAACTATGTCCCCGTTGAGAAAATAGGGAACATATTATGGCCGTCATGGATGACCATTTCCCGTCTCGCCATGGTTCGACAGGCTCAGCAGCCGGCGCATAATATGGCAATTCCCGGCTAATCAGGCAACCGCTCACTTTTCCTCCAGCCTGTTCAGCCCGTTCAATATCGCCATGAAGGATGCCCTTTCGATATTCGGATCTATAGCCGCACCCCATCGACGGTCTCCTTTTTCGTCTTCGATCTCGACATATGCGACTGCCGAGGCGTCAGAACCTTGCTGGAGCGCGTGTTCGTGATATGCGTTCAGCTTTGTAGTTATGCGGCAATTTTCGCGAAGCGCGTTGCAGAAGGCGTCGATAGGCCCATTACCTTTTCCGCTGACCTTTTGAGGCAGATCATTAACCATTACAGTTGCAGTTATCGATGCGCTGCCGTCCGGATCTGAATTGGCTCTGCTGTCCCCGAGCCTGTACGGGCCTTCGGCTTCAAGGTATTCATTTCTGAAGGCGTTCCATATCATCGCGGAACTGACCTCTTTCCCGGTCTTGTCCGATATGGTCTGTACGACCCTGCCGAAATCCGTATGCATCTCTTTAGGCAGCCGCATGTCGTATTCCTTTTCCATGATATAGGCAACCCCGCCCTTTCCGGACTGGCTGTTGATGCGTATAATGGATTCGTACGTTCTGCCAACGTCAGAGGGGTCCGTCGGCAGATAAGGCACCTCCCATAAAGACGCACCGGAGCCCCGCGCCTGCATCCCCTTTCTGATGGCGTCCTGATGTGAACCCGAAAAGGCGGTATATACCAGTTCGCCCGCGTAAGGGTGTCTCGGATGCACAGGCAGACCGGCGCATCTCTGGAAGACATCCGCGATGCTGTCTATATCGCTGAAATCGAGGTTCGGACATATTCCCTGAGAGAACATATTCATCGCCAGTGTGACAATGTCGACATTCCCGGTGCGTTCGCCGTTGCCGAAGAGTGTGCCTTCCACACGGTCGGCTCCGGCCAGCAGGGCGAGTTCGGTCGCGGCAACCGCCGTGCCCCTGTCGTTGTGCGCATGAACGCTTACGATTATCTTTTCGCGGTTTTTGATATTGCGGCAAAACCACTCTATCCTGTCCGCATAAACATTCGGAGTAGACATCTCAACAGTAGCGGGCAGATTGATGATCAGCTTCCTGTCAGGCGTCGGCTCAAACACATCCATTATGGCCTCGCAGACCTCAAGCGCAAAATCGCTCTCTGTGCCGGTAAAACTTTCCGGCGAGTACTGATATATGATTTCTGTGCCATCCATTGTTTCGGCGTCTTTCCTAACCATCTCTGCCCCCCTGATTGCCAGAGCTTTTATCTCCTGCCTGCCCATCCGGAAGACTACACGCCTCTGCAGTTCGGATGTCGAATTGTAGAGATGGACTATGGCCTTCTTCGCGCCGCGCAGCGACTCAAAGGTCTTACTGACCAGATGTTCACGGGCCTGCGTCAGTGCCTGCACCGTCACATCATCGGGAATAAGCTGGTTGTCGATGATGTGACGCATGAAATCGTACTCGGTCTGAGAGGCGGAAGGGAACCCCACCTCTATCTCTTTAAAACCCATATTTGCCAAAAGGGTGAAAAGCTCACTCTTTTCCGGTGTGCCCATGGGCACGATGAGGGCCTGATTTCCGTCGCGCAAATCCACGCTGCACCAGCGCGGAGCTTTGGTAATCGAGCGCGAAGGCCACTTGCGGTCAGGCAGATCAGCCGCTGGATAGGGACGGTACTTCTCGACAGGCATCTTTTTCATTTACACCTCCAAAAAATAAAAGGCCACGGACTGAAGCCCGTGGCCTTTGAGATAGTATATTTGTTTTAACAGTTGCTAAAAGTCCGCAAAAATCCTCCCGGCCGGGGCCTTTTTATGGCATGCAGCGTTGATAAGTCGTTCGGCTGAAAGATTTTTGTTATACATGGTTTTAATATAGACAACCCGCGATATTCATGTCAAGGCCGGCTTTTCATCCGATTTGCTTTTCCGGAGAGAGGCGGCTCTTGCATGCGCCACCTCGCAGAACCCTGCGACAGGGACGTCAAGTTCACCTGTTTCGAGGTAAGCATGCGCAGGGCACCACAGGCAAAGGTTGATAACAGGGCATTTGCAGCACGTATCATGATATTCCTTGCGCTGAGAGCGTCTATCCAGCGCCTTAGGAATGAATATGTCCCAGGCCTCTTTCAGCGAGCCCTGTCTAAGGTCGTACATGCAGTCAGGATGCCACAAAGACGGGCACAAACGGAGAAGCCCATCGTAGCCTATGGCGAATGACCATCTTCCAATACCGCATCGAAAGATATGGTCGTTACGCTGGACAGATGGTCCCGAAAAGATAAATTTGTCGCAATGATCACTCAAAGCTTCGAATCTTTCTGAGTCGGCCCTTTCAATAGATGCTATCTTTTCAGGAGGGAGACGTTCAGAGCATATCAGGGCGTTCAATTTTTCATTCCGGTCGAACCTCAGGTGCAGGAGAGGGTCGAACCTGAAATAGTCTTTTGTCCTTGCCTTGCAGAAGTCTGAAATTTGCCGTAGCTCATGCACATTGGAGCGAATGGCTACAGCCTTAAGCCTTATCTTAATCCCATTTTCAATCAGGAGGTTCAGTCCTTTCATAAAAGCCGAAAATGATCCTGGTATTTGGGTAACGGCTTCATAAGTTCCTTTTGTGACCCCATAAACCGTGACTTCAATATCGTGCGGCGGGTATTTTTTGAAAAGTTTTATATGCTCAGGCGTAATTATTGTGGCGTTGGTGAATACCGAAACAAGAAGCCCTTTTTTCTTCAGGAGAATATATATATCTGCAAAGTCGGAGCGCAAAAGCGGCTCGCCGCCTGTGATCAGGCACGATAAGACCCCCAGTGAAACTGCCTCATCCGTAATAAGTCCAATTTCTTCAAGGGTTAGTTCATTTTTGCGCGCTTCAATATCGTGGGCCGGCAAATTGATATAGCAATGTCTGCAGGCAATATTACAGCGCGCAGTTATCTCCAGCGCAAACGAGAGAGGGAATCTCTTGTTCTTCAGCTCCTTCCAGAGAGAAAAGTCTTTTAAGTCCTTGAATGAAAGAAAGGAGCTGTTCATGGCAATATCTTTTTAAAACCGCTACGGACCAGCCTGCGCAGACCCGACAGCCCTGAGATCAGGCTTCTGAGCTGTGATCTCTCTGAAAAAAAAGCTATTATATATCTCTCAACTCCGAGGCCAAGATATACTTTTTGCCCGTCTCTTTCGATTTTTGCAACCTTGCCAAGTATGGCCGATTCGGGGATCAGCCCGTCGTCGATATGCAAGCTGTCCCCCCGGATTCTGAAGGCGGCGCTTTCTTTCCTTATGACCCTGTGGACAATCGGCTTTCCGCTTTCCGGGTGAACAAAGGCGACTATATCCCCGCGACCTACCGCCGATTTTTTTGTGGGAGAGATGGTGATTATATCACCGCATTTCACGAATGGAGACATGCTGAAGCCTTTAGCGCGGAACTTGAAAGAAGCTCCTTTTTCATGGACGGCTGTAATCAACTCAATCAGGGCTTCTCCGGAAAGGGGCAGTTCGTCCTTTTTTATTAACTCAGGGCGTTGATGCTCAGACATTTATTATTTCTTCAAGTATTTTTCTTCGGACAAGTTCTTTCATCAGGCCGGTGACATCTCTTTCAATCTCACCTGAATCGGCTTCAAATTCTGCTGAAAGGGAGTCAATTACAGCCCTGACGTTTTCCCCTTTGATAAGTCTGTCCCAGATGGCCTTTGCGCTTTCGTTCAGGGTGTAAATTTCGTCTTCCATATCACCAATGCCGGATGTCAGCGGAACAATGAGTATTTTGCCCATAACCTCCCGCACCACTACATCATCTGAAGGCTTGAAGCGCGAGTCGGGATTTATATCTGTTTCCATATGAATGACCTCCGGGATAAGAGAACCAAATTTGTGTTGCAAATGTCATTATAATAGTTTCGCCGCAGCCTTTGCCACCCTTTCCCTCCAATCCTTTACCTGCCATCCCCTTTCTCCGATTTCAAGCAGACAGATATCCCTTGCGAGCGCATGCGCAATATCGCAGAGATATTCGACAGGCGTATCCAGAGTTCCATGTTCCGACCATGATCTGGCAGGGCATTGTTCACAGAGGCCATGCAGAAAACATACGGCACACCTTCGGAGGTATTCCTTATTCGTTGCCTTCATTTCACGAATTTGCGGAAAAAAAACAGTCAGGGCGTCATGTAAAGAGCCCTTTCGTAAAGGATATACAGTGTCCGGATGTCGCAGTGGCAGGCACATCTGTAAGGAGCCATAGGAGTCCACGGCCGGCGCGTGACCGGAGCCGCATGTAAAAAGCGAAGCTCCGGGAGGCCCGATATGGCCGCCACAGAACTCAATAGTCTCTTTTTGATATTTGGTTTTTCGCCTGTGCAATACCGAGAGGTAAGTTTCGGGCGAAAGTCTCAGCTTTTTTATCAGCCTGTTTCTGTCCTGCGAATCTCTTCTGCCGCGGAGATTAAAGAGCATGGCAATGGCAGGCGGCCGCTCCATCCATGGCACGGCTGATTCAGACCATACCTCGAATTCATCAATTTCGTGCCAATTGTCCGGCAGCAGCGCTCCTTTGACTATGAACGGGATATTATGATGAATAAGCAGATCAATCCCCTTTTTGAACTCTCTATATGCCCCCTTTTCCCGGGTGACCGACTCATATGATTTTTCAGACATCCCATACACGGTAATCTCGATCTTGTCCAGAGGCGATATTTTCATAAAAAGTTCTGCGATGCGGGTAGTTATTAGACGGGCATTGGTAAAAAGCAAAACTTTAAGCCCGAGTTCTCTCGCGGAAAGATAAATCTCTTCAAAGTCATCCCTTAAAAGGGGCTCACCGCCGGTGAGACGAACGGATAATGCCCCAAGCGACGCAGCTTCAGTAAATATTCCTTTTATTTCAGCGATAGAAAGTTCGCGCTTCTTTCCCTGTCCGAAGTCTTCAGGTTGCCGGATGGAGCAATGGACGCAATTATTGTTGCACCGCTCTGTCAGTTCGATATCGAGATGATGGAGGAGAGGAGGCAGATCTTTCCACAGGAAAGCTTCAGGGTCGCATTTTATTTTTGAAAAATATTCTGTTTCCGACATGATATCACTAAAGGATAGGGATTTGTCCCGACAAACAAACGAGGCAGGGAAATGTATTGATAAATCTGATCACATGCCTAACAAAACAGCCTAGGGATCATATCTATATTTTCAGGCTGTTTTAGCATGCTGTTTGTAATGAATAAAATTTACTCAACTAACTGGTAAACTCCTGATTCCAGCATCTGCCCTCGCCGGTGCCTGCATACCCGCAGACAGATTGACTCTCCCCAGCGGAGAATGTAGTCTTACAAACATGAAGTACCCCTTCTTCAGGCCTGCTCCTCACTAGAACTATCAATTCTGGTTTTCCCCATTTTTGATTCATATCTTTCCTACCCCCTATCTATGACTTGTCAACCCAAAATTCCTGATTTTTATTCCTATATTTATATAATATGATGTTAATCTATAGACAGTCAAGCTTTTATTTTCTCATTTATGTGTCGCAGGTCACCAATTTGTCAATAAGAGGGATGATTCTGCCGCTTTTATCAAAGAGCAGCCTGTAACAAGGGATATTGGCGCCTACATCCTCGACATGCGACAAGGTTTTTTCCCACCATTCGGAGTCGACAAACGGCCTTATCACGCAGGCTAACAGCCTGGCAAGGGCCTCTTTTTTGTCCTTGATAGGGATAATGGTGTTTTCTCCTGCCTTTTCAAGAAAAAAAACGGCGCTGAGGGGCGCTGATGAGGGCGAAACATCAGGCACATCGCCATGGCTCCATGTGCCATATATATTCCATAATCCATTTTGTTTTCTGAGAATGATCCTGTCGTCACACAGAATTTCGGCCTTTTCTTTCAGCATCTTTACCATGGTGGATTTCCCGGCCTCGGAATGGCCGACAAATAACAGTCCGTGTCCACCATAGACCACCCCTGCTGAATGGAGATAGAACCCTGCCCTGTCTGCCAAGATTCTCGCAATCAGTATCTGGTCTGTCGGATATAGACATAGAGAGTTGTGTCCGCCGAGCCTGAAAAATTCGTCGGAACTATTATATATATGGCCGCAAGAGTAATCTTTATTGAACACCGATATCCGAAACGGCTTTGCGCCCTTGTCGAGAGACGTAATGCCGAGATACATCCAAGAGTCGCCTTTTTTGAATATTGCCAGGGGAAGTTTGCGATATAATTCCTGCCCCATGTCTTCTCCGGTGAGATCAGGCAGCGAAAAATGATGCCTGATTGTGACTATCTCCGGCCCTGGTTCAGAAACCTCGAAATGTCTGACGGCTTTATCAAAAGTTTTATCCTCAATTGGAATATCGGAATCAACCTGTATTGTTATTTCTGCAATCCGATAATAACGGCGGCAAGTCATTTTCATCCCCTCCCCGAATTGCCTGTTTCCTCCAACTGACAGCAGAGCATATCATCTGCAGAGAAAACTGTAATGTTCCGTCCGCTGCCAGAATCCATTGCCCGGGAAATTATTGGCAGAATTCTTAATATAATGGTATAATTTTTTTAATATTATTATTAATAGTATAATACTAGCATAAAATTATTGTATAGCTTATGCCGAATGATTGAGGTTTTGTTGTTGCTGCAGATATTAATAGGTTTGGAACCGGATCGGCGAAAAGCATTCGATCCGTCGTCAAGTATTAATACGGTTATTTAGTCGGGAAATTTAAGGGGGCAGGAATGAAAAGGATATTGATATTCGGGTTGTTGGTTATCTGTCTGGTTTTTTCAGGCGTGGCGCTGGCCGCCAATAAGGTGGTCAATGATCCGCTTAAAGCGGAAATAGCGAAACTTGTCAAGGATAACAACGGCGATATTGATCCGGCTATTATTAAGATGCTTGAGAAGGGAACGGATCCCCGGGCTCTCGTTAAAGCTTGTATAGAGATGGGGTATGAAGCATGCAAGGTCACAATGGTGGCGATAAACGAAAAGGCCGACCGTCAGATGGTTATCTTCGGAGCCCTTGATGGAGGAGCTACTAATGAACAACTGGCCCTCTGTGAAGGGTTGGGTTATTCATATGATCCGTCCGGGCCGACCTCGGACACTCTGCCGCCGAGAGGTCCGGTCTCGAACAGCGTGCCGAAATAAAGACAATCTTTGGTTTTATAACGTTACGATAGAAGGTGAGAGGTGAGGGGATGGAGATAAAACGGGTTTTGTTGTTGATGGGGTTGACGATCATTTTTCCCAGCGTCTTATGGGCGGGCAGTCCGGTTTATGATACTGTTGGTATACATAGCGAAGGGGCGCTGCTATATTCTGCTGACGCTGCTGATCGTGTCAAGTCTTCGAAGCCCATTCTTATTGCCCAGGCAGCCGTATCTCCTGAAAATCCGGTTCCGGCCGGCGTTGCGACCGGAACTCCTGCTCCTGCTGCGACCGGAACTCCTGTTCCTGCTGCGACCGGAACTCCTGCTCCTGCTGCGACCGGAACTCCTGCTCCTGCTGCGACCGGAACTCCTGCTCCTGCTGCGACCGGAACTCCTGCTCCTGCTGCGACCGGAACTCCTGCTCCGCAAGGTAAAGGCGGCGCTGCGTCCGCAGGTGAAGCTCCGCCTATGGGACAAGCTGCCGGAGGCAGCGGGGAAAGCGAATTGTCCGGTGATGTCCTGGAAAGGAAAAGCAATATCATTCATCCTTTCATGGCAATCAACGGAGCTTTTACAGATAATGTGTACAATACCCGCTATAATAGGAAGAGCGATTTTGGCATTGCATTGTCTCCGGGCATTTATTTGGCAGTGCCCGGCTTAAGGGAACGCATTATACCTATGGGTGTTGTGCCTATAGCTCCGGGCGGAGCGAATATGACAGGTTTCAGGCCGACGTCCCCAAGGGACCTGCAGACCTATCTTTATTACAGGGCGGATATCGAATCCTTTGCAAATGAAAGTTCTCTTAACTCGGTCAGCCATCTGGCTGAAGCGGCGCTGCAGTATAATTTCAGGGGAGGCCTTCAGTTACAGCTCGAAGACCAGTTTAATTACAGCCATAATCAGCGCGGCACCGGCCTTTCATTCGGGCTGGACAAGTATTATGCAAACCTTGCGAGCATTTCAGCCAGATATCAGATAAGTGAAAAGACGCTTGTAAGGGTTGATTATGGGAATTATTTCCTTCAATATGTAGATTCCGGCAATGATTTCCGGGATCGCTTTGACAACAAGGTATCAGCGTATTTCTTCTATAAAGTATTCCCGAAAACGGCCTTTTTCGTGGAGTATGAATATGTCAATACATCATACAAGGAAGATGTTGTTTCGGGAAGCATGGAGCATCATGGTTTTTTTGGGGTCAAGCATGATATTACCGACAAGACACGGGGAATGCTGAAGGTCGGCTACGGTGTCAAGGAGTTTGACCACAGGGGGATTCAATCTACGGCCAATTTATATGCGGAAGCCCAGCTTGACCATAAGTTTACGCCGAAATCTTCAATTATACTCACGGCGGTAAGAAGGACAGACGAAACCGATGTTGCCGGCGCTGCTTCGATAGTTGAAACAACAGGCGACGCTACATTCGTTCACAAAATTACCCCCAAATTAACCGGCGATATCAGCCTGAGATTTAGCGATGAAATATATAACGGCGAGGTTACATACGGCTCGACTTCCAAGAGGCTCCACGACCAGTATCTGAGGGCAGGGGCCTCGCTGCTCTATTCGTTCAGGGACTGGCTGTCATTCAAGGTCGGGTACTATTTCACCGACAGAATGTCTAATTTTAACGATCTGAGCTATACAAACAATACGGCGTATTTCAGGATATCGGCCATTTACTAGACAGGCAGAACTTTATTTTATAGATGTCCGGACTACGTTTTTTGCCGGCAGTTGCGAAGAGGGAACATTCACAACAGCCGCAATCATTTAAAAAAGTCGTTGCCGCAATATACAGGAAGCTCTTTTCTTTTTATGGCCCTCGCGAATGGTGGCCGGGTGACAGTCCGTTTGAGGTGGCTGTCGGAGCCATTCTTACCCAGAATACCAACTGGTCAAATGTCGAAAAGGCAATCGCAAATCTGAAACGGCAGGGCGCTTTGTGCGCGCATGCACTGCACGGAATGCCCAATCATGAGCTTGCGCAAATGATCAGGCCGGCAGGTTACTACAATATCAAGACAAAGCGGTTAAAGGCGTTTTTAGAATATCTGATGACCGGCTATGGCGGCGATATGGAGCTCATGGCAAATATCGATACAGACCGGCTCAGAGGCGATCTGCTGGCCGTCAACGGGATTGGGCAGGAGACGGCCGATTCCATACTCCTTTATGCTCTTGAGAGGCCGGTGTTTGTGATTGACGCGTATACAAAGAGGGTCATGTCGCGCCATGGCCTGATGGATGCGGAAGCGTCTTATGAGGAATATCAGTCTTTTTTCCATCGTAACATGGATTACCGCACAGAAGTCTTCAATGAATATCATGCGCTGATAGTCAGTGTGGGCAAGGATTTCTGCAAGCCAACTCCGAAATGCGAAGGCTGCCCGTTGAATTTGCTATAGAGGATCTGGGTAACCGTCTTTCGCTGCGCTGAAATCAGAAATGTGTAGAATAAACTGATATCGATTCATTCATCGGGAGAATACAATCAGTGAACAGGCAGGAACATAGGGTCGATCTGACATCGGGCAGCATGTGGGCGAATATCATATACATGTCGTGGCCCATGATTGTTATCATGCTCCTGAATTTTCTTGTCGGCGTCACTGATGTCTATATCGCAGGACTCATCAGCCCACAGGTCCAGGCTGCAGTCGGTTTTGTCAGCCAGATATTCTTTCTCACCATCATTATCGCAAACGCTATAAGCATCGGAGGTCTTGTCCTTGTTGCGCGGGCCGTGGGCGCTGACGATTCTGCAAGGGCTGTGGCGGTTGCCCGTCAGGCCATGATGTTCGGCGGCATTGTGGCGTCGGCAATAACTGTTGTGGGACTTGTCTTTTATCGTCAGGTTGTTGTCATGGCGGGGTTTCCGGATGAAATTGCGGAAATGGCCGGGAGCTTTCTGCAGATCTATGCCCTCACACTCGGCTTCAATTATCTGCTCATCATCTCCAATGCGATGTTCAGGGCGAGCGGAGAGGTCGGAAAACCTCTTGTTACCATGATATTCGTCAGCTCGCTCAATATTGCCGCCAACTATATTCTTGTATTCGGACTCTTCTTTTTCCCCGAACTCGGCTATATCGGAATCGCTGTGGCGTCGGCCCTTGCTGTTGCTTCAGGAGTGGTGATAAACCTGTTTTTCTTCCGGTCAGGCAGGTGGACGGCCATCTATAAGCGCCCCTGGTCTCTTTCTCCTGATATCATAAAAAGCATGCTTGCCATAAGCTGGCCTTCCGCCCTGCTCCAGATAGCCTGGAATGCCGGCAGCATTATTTTGTATAACATACTTGGCAGACTCGGGGAGGCGTCTATTACATCGTTGGCTGCAATTACCAACGGCTTCAGGATCGAGGCCGTCATATTCCTGCCTGCCTATGCGCTGAGCATGGCTGCGTCGGCCCTGATAGGCCAGAATCTGGGCGCCGGGCATCCGGACAGGGCCGAAGAACTGGGTTGGAAGATCGCCAAGTCTGCGGTTGTGTTGATGAGCGGCATGGCAGTTATCGTCTTTATCTTTGCGGAGCATATCGCGTCGGTTTTCACATCCGATCCTGCCGTGCTTGAGGAGACGGTCAGGTATCTGCGGTTCAATATGCTTTCCGAACCATTTATGGCGCTGAGCGTCGCGTTGAGCGGCGGTTTGCAGGGGGCAGGCGACACCCGCGGGGCCATGTGGTCTGTGGTCACTGCCATGTGGCTGATCAGGCTTCCGCTGGCCTATGAGCTTGCGCTTTCATTTGGATATGGGGCGACAGGGGTCTGGATCGCGATGGTTGCATCCATGCTCATTCAGGGCATGCTGATGGCGTGGAGATTTCACGGCGGAAAGTGGAAGACCATAAGGGCCGGTAATATTTGATCCGGATAATATGATATATTTTTAGTATAATTATATATCAAGATTCTAAATATAACAGGCGGGAGACTATGGCGTTCAGGCTATACAATTCATTCGGCAAAAAGACAGAGACTTTCAAACCGGTAAATCCGGAAGTAGTGAGTGTTTTTACCTGCGGACCCTCAGTGTATCAGCGGGCGCATATAGGGAATATGCGCACCTTTCTTTATGAGGACGTGCTTGTCCGATATCTCGAATACCTCGGCTATAGCGTAAAGCGCGGCATGAACATTACGGATGTTGAAGACAAGGCCATAATTCAGGCCGGTAAAGAAAAAATCAGTCTGAAAAAACTGACCGACAGAAATATCGCAAAATTTGTCTCGGAGATGAAGATACTTTGTATGAAGGAACCCGATTATCTTCCGAGGGCTTCAGAGCATGTTGAAAGGGCGGCGGATATTATTCAGACGCTTCTTGACAAGGGCATTGCATACCGGCACGGCGTGAATATTTATTTTGATCCCCTCAAATTCAGGGGCTTCGGCAAACTCTTCGATCTGGATATGACGAAGTGGCCGAAGACCAGACGCAGATTTCACAAGGACACCTACCCCGGCATTCAATGGAACTTCGGAGATTTTGTGCTCTGGCATGGCTATATGGAAGGCGACACTGTTTACTGGGACACGAAGATAGGCAGGGGAAGGCCTTCGTGGAATGTCCAGGACCCCAGCATGGTGGCCGGCTATTTTAAAGAGACATTGTCGATCTACTGCGGCGGGATAGATAATCTGTACCGGCATCATGATTACGCGCTCGCCATACTCGAATCTGTAAAACCGTATAAGATGGCGAGGTACTGGCTGCATGGCCGACATCTGCTGGTGGACGGACTGAAGATGTCGAAGAGCAAGGGCAATATCGTATATGTCGGAGACCTTTTGTCAAAGGGGTACTCGGCCGCCGAGGCGCGCTTTTTCCTGATATACGGTCATTATGTCAAGAGACAGAATTTCTCGTACGTGAAGATGGAAGCGGCTGCCGTAACGCTTCGCGACTTCAAGAAAGCAGTGGCGGCAATCAGGAGACGCGCGGGCAGGGCGACTGCGGTTGATAGCGCTGCATCAGCGCTTCTCCAAAAGACCTTTTCGGACAACATGGACAATGATCTCAATGTAAAGGCTGCCTTTGATGGCCTGAGAAAAATAGTCACAAGAATAGATGCAGGCGCGCTTTGTTCTGAAGAAGCCGCAGGAATAGTGAAAAGCTTAAAGAAAATCGATGATGTTTTGAAGGTTATTTTTTAATGTAGGGGCGGTGTAATAAACAGGGCTCTGCCAGCCGCGCCCCCGCATTTTATTCATTATTCCACTTCTCCAGATGTTCCTGAATAAAGGCTATGATAGCGGCGTGTTCCTCTACTCCTCTGATTTTGATTGTCATCGGCGCTCCGAAGTGAAAATAAACTTTTTTCGACGGGTCGATCTTCCCGAAGTCTTTGAGCATATTGCCGTTACCCCATGCGTCGGTTTTTAGCGCAATCGGTATTACCGGCACATTAGCTTTTTTTGCGAGTTTCTCTCCGATGGTGTTGAATTCTTCAGGATTGAAATTCGGGGTCCGTGTTTTTTGCGGGAAGACGACGATGGAACGGCCCGAGGCCAGTATCTTTACGCCCTCCTCAAAGACTGTTTTGAGGTCTTCACGCGGGTCATCGCGGCTGACTACGACGGGGTTTCTCGAACGCATTACGTATCTGAATACCGGGTAGTCGATAAGGCTTTTCTTTACGACAAAGGTAGTGTCTTTAAAAGGTTCTATAATCGCAGGCAGGATGAAGGTTTCGAGTGTGCTCATGTGGTTGCCGATAAAAACGCAGGGGCCTTCGAGGCGCCTGAAATTATCGACCCCTGTTATTTCGAACTGTACACCTGAGTTTTCAAGGGCCTGAAATACCTCAAAACTGCTCATGGCCCATCCCTCATCCCCATATTTTGAACGCTTGGCGCGGCGGCTTGCCTTACATACGATCCATATAAGATGGGCATAGAAGTTTGCGGCTGTAAACAGGCGGCTTAATATTGAGGTTTGTCCGGATTCGGTTTTGTATGTTCCATCTATAAAAGGGATCGGATGTTTCAAGGCATATCCTCACAAATAAATAATGATTAAATCAGGATGTCAGAGCGGACATACCCGCAAGAGTTAAAAATTCAAAATCTATTTAGATTAATTTCTGTTGTCAGCCGATGTCAAATTTTCTGATGGACAATCCGGGATCGATCATGGGGAATGACGGGGTTGATAGAATCGGCTTGTTTTATGTAAAATTATTCCATGTGGGAATATACTGATAAAGTAAAAGATCTGTTTTTGAACCCGAAGAACGTAGGCGAGATCGAGAACCCTGATGCGGTTGGCGAGGTGGGCAGCCTCACCTGCGGCGACGCGCTGAAGCTTATGCTGAAAATCGACAAGGAGACAGGCAAGATACAGGACGCGAAGTTCCAGACATTCGGCTGCGCTTCCGCCATAGCAAGCTCATCCGCGCTTACAGAACTCATCAAGGGCAAGACTCTGGAAGAGGCCCGCAAGATAACCAATCAGGAGATTGCGGATTATCTGGGCGGTCTGCCTGATGAAAAGATGCATTGTTCCGTCATGGGACAGGAGGCCCTCGAGGCGGCCATTGCAAGCTACAGGGGAGAAGAGGTTGCGGCCGAGCCCCATGAGAAGATCGTATGCCGCTGTTTCAATATCTCTGAAGAAAAGATAAGACGTGTGGCTATCGAAAATCATCTTACCACGGTTGAGGAGATCACAAATTTTACCAAGGCAGGCGGTGGCTGCGGGGGATGCATACCGGATATAGAGGCTATACTTAAGGATGTGTGGGCAGTGAAGGAAGCGCCAAAGCCCAAAGAGCCGAAGAAGCTTACGAATCTCCAGAAGATAGCCCTGATTCAGGATGTGCTCGAAAGGGAGATCAGGCCGAAGCTTCAGGCCGACGGCGGAGACCTTGAACTCCTCGATATAGAGGGCAATAGAGTGGTTATAGCGCTTCGCGCCATGTGCGTATCGTGTCCCATGGGCGGAGTCACGGTGCAGGGCATCGAGGCCAAATTGAAGGAGCTTGTCAGCGCAGACATCGTTGTCGAATCGCGCTGATCAATAAATATTACTATGAAACCGATCTATCTTGATAATAACGCTACTACCGCCGTAGCTCCCGAAGTCCGGGAAGCCATGTTGCCGTTCCTGGAGGAGTTTTACGGCAATCCTTCCAGCATGCATACATTCGGCGGACAGGTCCATCGCAAGGTGGAGGATGCAAGGGCGCAGGTTGCCGCCCTCATAGGAGCCGACCCCGGAGAGATAATTTTTACAAGCTGCGGCAGTGAAAGCGATAATACAGCTCTGATGAGTTCTTTAGAGTCTTTCCCGGCCAGAAAGCATGTAATAACCACAAGGGTCGAACATCCGGCTGTGCTCAATTTTGCCAAACACCTCGGACGCAAAGGTTACAGGATCACATATATCTCGGTGGACTCTTTTGGCAGGCTCGATATGGACGCATTTAAGAAGTCGCTCGATGATAACGTTGCGGTTGTATCGATCATGCATGCCAACAATGAAACCGGGGTCGTGTTCCCGATAGCGGAGATCGGGGCCATTCTTAAGGAGAGAGGAATACTTTTCCATACCGACGCTGTCCAGACGGTCGGCAAGATCGCTATCAATCTGAAAGAACTGCCTGTGGATATGCTTTCCCTGTCGGGCCACAAGCTGCACGCGCCTAAAGGCATCGGAGCTTTGTATGTCAGGAAGGGGACGAGATTCTATCCCTACCTGATCGGAGGCCACCAGGAGCGCGGCAGAAGGGCAGGCACAGAGAATGTCCCGTATATTATTGCGCTTGGAAAGGCCTGCGAGATTGCCCTGGAAAATATTTCCAATGAGGGAGAGTATGTCGGCAGGTTGCGGGACAAGCTCGAAAAGGCGCTGCTCGCAAGTTGTCCTGACACCCGCATAAACGGCGACACGGTTAACAGGCTTCCGAACACGACTAATATAAGTTTTGAATATGTCGAGGGTGAGGCGATATTGCTCAGGATAGACAGGCACGGGATATGCGCCTCATCCGGATCCGCTTGTACTTCGGGCGCGCTTGAACCCAGCCATGTTCTGAGGGCAATGGGAGTGCCCTTTACAGCGATTCATGGCTCCGTGCGCTTTTCATTGAGCCGCTATAACACCGAAGCCGAGATCGACAAGGTAATCGAGGCGCTTCCTCCCATTATAAAGGAGCTCAGGACTCTCTCCCCGTTTGGCAGGGATAAGCTACCGGGCTGCAGCGTTTCTGCTTAAGCAATATCCCAATACGCTAAAAAGACTGCTGGCAGCCGATGCGGAAGATATATTCCGCAGGCTGTCTGCCGCAGTTGAAAGGCGTATATTCAATCTTTCGGTCCCGCATCTTGCCTCCCTCCTGATTCATTCGGTGGAACGGTTTCTGGTTGTCGAGGACACTCCTGAACATGCGGAAATACTCCGGCACGATCTGGAATCTATCTCATCTATTTGCGGCAGGAACCTGCCTCCTCCGGAATATATGCCGCCATCGTCTTCTGTGGAGAATATCGGGGAAAGAGCGCGCATAGCCGCCAGGCTTTCCAGCGGCGGCGTCCAGGGTCTTGTCACATCTGCAGACGCACTGTTTACCGGATTCAGTCCCGGCAATATCAGGAATTTTGAACTGCGCCTTGCCTCGGGGCAGAGTATTGTCCGTGCCTCGCTTGAGGAGGCCCTCATCCGGCTCGGTTATCGCAAAGTCAGCGTCGTGATGGAAAAAGGAGAATATGCGGAGAGGGGCTGGCTTTTCGATATATATCCGTCGACAGAGGAACTGCCTGTCAGGGTCGAATTCTTCGGAGATGAGGCGGACCTGATCAGGACGTTCGATATAGAGACACAGCGGTCGATAAAAAAAATGAAAGAGTTGGTTGTATATCCCGCGAAAGAGGAACTGCCGGAAGGCCCCGTAGACTGCGTTGATATGCTGAGTTCATGGGACGGCTCTTACTATATTAATTCCGGCTCCGTCATCGACCCCCCGAGGCTTGAACCTCATCGGTCCCGCATTACCTTTTTTTCGCATTTTGCTTTTGCGGGCAGGGGCATTGATTCCGGAGCCCTCCCTGTCGCCGGACTCGGGATTTTGCCGCGAGAGATAAAGTCCGGAGGAGATCTGTCGAAATCCCTGGAACTTCAGAATAAAAAAACTGTCATAGCTCTGCCGTCTCAGGCCCAGATAGAAAGGTTCAGAAACATCGTCAAGCCTGCCGGACTCATTGCCCCGGTTATTGCGATGAAAGAAGTCTGTTCTTATGAAGGCGCGCGTTGTGTAATCCAGGGCAGACTGTCTGCGGGCCTGCATTTGTCTGATTTGCTTATATTGACCGGCAGGGAGATATTCGGTGAGCAGCCTGCCTACAGACCCATAAAGAGATCAAAGGTGTCGAAGCTGCTGCTGACAATGGACGACCTTAAGCCGGGCGATTTCGTTGTCCACAGGGACCATGGCATAGGCAGATTCATTGAACTTCACAGGGAGAGTTCGGACGCCTATGAAGGCGATATCATAACCCTCGAATATGCCGGCGGCGACAGGCTGTATATACCTTTTCACGGCATCGGCAGTTTGAGTAAATTCAGCGGCGGAGAAGGCAATGCCCCGGTTCTTGACCGGCTAGGCAGCAAGAGATGGCAGAACACGAAAAGGAAGGTCAAACAAAGCCTGAAGGATATGGCTGAAAGGCTGCTGAAGATCCATGCAGGGAGAAAGGTCGCCAGAGGATATGTATTCAGCTCAGACACGCCCATGCATGCCGAATTCGACGGTTTTTTCCAGTATGAAGAAACGGAAGACCAGATAAAGGCAATTCAGGCGATTATTAAACATATGCAGTCCGACCAGCCGATGGACATGCTCCTGTGCGGAGATGTAGGCTACGGCAAGACCGAAGTCGCGATCAGGGCGGCCTTCAGGGCGGTTTATGACGGCAAGCAGGTTGCAGTCCTTGTGCCGACCACGCTTCTTGCGGAGCAACACTACCGCACATTCAGCTCCAGGTTTGCCGCATTCCCGGTCAAAATAGATTATCTCAGCCGCTTCAAGGGAAGCAGGGAGGCCAGGGAGACTTTAAACGCCATTTCGAAAGGCGAGGTCGATATTATCATCGGAACGCATATGATACTCGGCAAAGGTGTGCAGTTTCAGGATCTGGGCCTCATCATAATCGATGAGGAGCACCGGTTCGGCGTGGCGCAAAAGGAGCGGCTGAAGGAGATGCGGCAGGGGGTCGATGTCATTACTCTTACTGCCACTCCCATCCCCAGAACCCTGCATATGGCCCTTTCGGGCATACGTGAGATAGAAACTATTGAGACGCCCCCTGAAGAGAGGCTTGCCGTCAGGAGTGTGGTGTCAAGTTATAACGACAGGATCATCAGGGAGGCCATAGAGCGGGAGCTGAAGAGAGAGGGACAGATATTTTTTGTCCATAACAGGATCTATGATATCGAAAAGGTGACGAACCGGCTCAGGAAGCTAATGCCCGATGCGCGGATAACATATGCTCACGGACAGATGGCGGAGCGGCAGCTCGAAAAAATCATGTTTTCATTCCTGAACCGGGAGATCGACCTGCTCGTAAGCACGGCAATAATAAGCTCGGGGCTTGATATCGCGACAGCCAACACCATAATCATCGATCGCGCAGACACATTCGGACTGTCCGATCTTTATCAGCTGCGGGGAAGGGTCGGCAGAGGCAATGCCCAGGCATATGCGTATTTTCTCATCCCCGGCGAGGAGCTTATGACCGGCGATGCGCGAAAGCGTCTGCAGGCAATACAGGAGATGAGCTATCTGGGCGCCGGATTCAGGCTAGCGCTTAAAGACCTTGAAATCAGGGGCGCCGGTAATCTGCTCGGCGGAGAACAGTCCGGGCATATCTACAAGGTCGGTTTCGATATGTATATGGAGATGCTCGAAAAGACGGTGGCGGAACTGAAGGGCGGCGAGATAAGAGAAGATTTCGATCCGCAGATAAGGCTCGCCATATCCGCCTATATACCTGACGATTATGTGCCTGATATTGCTCTGCGACTGAGTATATATAAGCGGCTGACTGCCCTGAGGTCCGACGAAGAGGCCGGTGGTTTTGAAGCGGAGATGGCCGATCGTTTCGGCAAGATACCGCATGAGGTGAAGAATCTGCTCAGCATCATAAGGATAAAACTGCTCGCGAAAAGGCTTTTTATATCCAGGATTGTATATGCGGACGGATATTACAGGTTTGTTCTCGCGGGAGCCGGGGAGATCAAGCTTCCGGATGGGGTTGGAGAAAGGCTGTTGAATGCGCTTTTTGCGATGCAGAAACAGGCGCGCAAGGGCAGGGCCATGAGATTTATGCAGGATGGTTTTGAGTTGCGGGCCTCAAGGTCTACTCCGGAAGCCGCATTGCTTGCGGTCGAAGATGTGATGAAAGAGCTGGAAATGATGACTAAGGCGCAGGCGCAAAAGTGAAATGACTGCAATAACCGCTACAGGCGGCTATCCAGCCGACAGCTGCATTGTATATTAATGATGATTGTTACCTTTATCTCTGTTATAATAAAAAATGAAGCAGTATCAGCTGATAGCTGTCATATCAGCGAATGGAGCAGACGATGGAAAATGGAAGAATTAAACTGACTTGCGCAACTTTGGCGATTTGTTTTCTGATGTCGGCCGGATGCGCTTCATCTCCTTCTTCTACCGAGGTTGCGCATGAAGGAGACGCCGGTTTCCACAATACAATGGGTATGGCTTTTCTGAAAGAGGGCAAGATGCAGCTTGCATATGTCGAATTTCAGAAGGCCCTGCAGCTGGATTCCGATCACAGGGACGCCAATTATAATCTGGGGCTGACATGTTTTCAGCTCGAGGATTACGAGAATTCAATGAAATATTTTCTGAAGGTCACAAAAATCGCCCCTGACTTTCCCGACGGGCATAATAATCTTGGTGTATCATATATGCAGCTTGGAAAATGGAGTCAGGCGGCCGAATCATTCAGCCGGGCCATTGCGAATCCGATTTACCAAACCCCTGAACTTGCATATTACAGTCTCGGACTGGCCATGTACAGGATGGGGCAGTATGTCAAAGCGGTCGACTCTTTCAAGGATTCTATTCGCCGCGACAGGAAATTTGCGCTGCCGTATTACGGGATGGCGCTTGCCTACAACAAACTGGGAAGATACGGCGAAGCGGCGGAGGTTTTGGAAAGGGCGATACAGCTTGACACTCAATTTCAGGGCGACAGGGAGAAAAAGTTGGCTTCGCTTAAAGAGCGTTTATTTGCAGTACGAGGTGAAGAGGAAAGGGATGTCAGGGATTTTCTCGATATCATGCAGTATTGATGGCTCCCACAAAGCAGCAGCCATGATAAGGCTTTAATTGTGTTTCAATTAAAGCCTTATTTTTCTTTTGTCTTAGCAGCCTCGTAATAGAAATAGAACTCACATAATAAGCGTGAAGCCGAAAGCCACGCTATTCTTATTGTCATTCAGGCTTGTCCGGACCATGGCCACCCATGATGTTCTTTAAGGCTTTGCCGATTGTCAGCGACAATCCGGGTTTATGTTTCACTGCATGGAGTTATAGTAATTTCCCGTATAACATCGTATTCAAAAAAGAAGAGAGACTGCCCGAAGGCAGCCTCTCTTCTTTGTGTCTTGTTAATACGGCAAGCGCCGTATCGGTCAATAATTAGAAGCTAAGCTGTATTCCGTGCCTTACTGCCCAAGGATCGTTGACTTTGCTGCTGCCATGATTGTTAACGATGCACGGATTCTTCCAGAAGTCACCTGCAAACAGATAACCGGCCTCTACGAAATACTTGAGACCCTTGTCTATCTGGTAGGTCAATGTTGCGTCAATTTCTGTACCGATATAGCCGCTGCTGGTACGGATTCCCTCTAAGGTTCCGTTATCATACGCATAGCCGAAGCCATAAGACTTCTTCGCTGCGCCGAGAACTGTTACGGAACCAGCAAGCTTAAGGTTCTTAAGGACATCGGCGTCTGCAAATATCTTGCCGAATACGGTGTTCTGCAAGCCGCCTGTCCTCTGGCCGGCTGCGTTTCTGGTCAGATAATCATAAACAAATGTGTAATGCACTTCGTTGGCCTGTGAAGTCAGGAATGTGGACTGGGTATTGTTTCTTGATTTGTCACCACTTCCATAACCGAAATCGAGACCTACGTTAACAGGATTGAATTTGTAGCTTGCGCCGGCTGTTACAGCCCAGCCTCTGTACTTCAATTCGTTCCCACCAAATATCCTTGTATCCTGGCTTCCTGTCTGGAAGTCACCGGTGGCATAGAGTTTGAAGCCTGAAACATTGGCCTTTACGTTAACGCCGAAGTTCCAGAGATTTGACTCGGAGTCAAATGCGTTGCCATTACCCATGTCTGCTCCGTGCTGGCTCTGGAGCCATGATACGTCAAAGCCAACCTTGAGGTCCTTGTTAGGAGCATAGGAAAGCATGAATCCATAGAGGTCCTGATCGTCAGCGCAAGATTCGCACCATTCCTGAAGCTTTACGGTGAGGATTGACATGTCAAGACCCTTGACCGGGGTAATGCCTGCCACTATGGCGTCGTCGCCATGCTGAGTGTGTTTGTAGAATATACCTGCGCCAACGGTAATAGGCTGATGACCAACCTTGATGTATGCAGGAATTCCGAGGAGGCCTGAACCCTTATGCTGCATCCATGCCTGGGAAATCATGACATTGCTGGCCTTCTGATCGCCATACCTGAATGTTCCGCCGTTACCTCTCTCCTCACCCTGGCCGACATCGCCGTTATCATCTGTGGCTCCGCCTGAACCCTCGAGCCTGATGAATCCGATGGTGTTCGGAGTTACCTGGGCCTTGATATCGAGCCTGTACCTGTAATCATAGGTCAGTCTCTCATTTTTGCCTGCCCAGTTGTCATTTGGCTTAACGCCATCATTCAGTTTTGAGTTGAAATCGCCGGTGTTCTGCTGGTAGATACCACGGTACCTGAGATCGCCACCGATTGTCACCTGAGTTTTGCCCTTGGCAACAACTGCGGTGGTGTCAGCGGGAATTTCGGCCTGGATTGCAAATGAGTTAGCTGCAAATGCCAGAGCCAAAAGCGCTACGGAAAAAATTAATAATTTTTTCACTTCCTAACCCCCAATGGTTAGTTCAGTCTTCTCCGCCAAAGGCAGAGTCAATTAGACCGTTCTAAAAATAACTTCTTGCCGTGTTATAACCTTCCTTTTCTGTTTGATGAAACCCCGAATCAGGGTCTGCTGAAATTTATATAGTTTAGAATATATATCATAAACAATGTCAAGCAATATATTTAATATAAAAATCCTTCGTTAAAAGCAAGCATTAATTATGCCATATATATACATAGCTGATATATAAGAATAGCTCATATCTGTGTAACCGGCTATATGTGTCTTTTAAATGACACTATGTGAAAAATAGACACACTTTTTTACATTAACGGCTACACTATATCGAACTATTTCCCAATACAAGGCGACTGCGGGGGTCAGGCCCTGCCTACGCTGTAATAAATGAACCCCATTGAGCGCATTTTCCCTGGTGTGTATATATTCCGCAAATCGATAAATATCGGGCCGGCCAGCAGATCTTTGACCCTATTCAGGTCGAGGTTTCTGAACTGGTTCCATTCGGTCACGATAACCAGGGCCTCGGCGCCCGAACATGCGTCGTAGGCGTCAGCGCAATACATGATATCCGGCAGTTCAACCTTTGCGTTTTCCATTGCCGCCGGATCGAAGGTCCTGATTTTGGCTCCGGCTGCGAGCAGGTCCCTGATTATGCTGACAGAAGGGGCGTCGCGCATATCATCAGTATTAGGCTTGAAGGAGAGTCCCAGTATGGCGATCGTTTTGCCGCCCAAATCCGGGACGGCCGCCCTGATCTTTTCACACATCCATTGTATCTGCTTGCGGTTGGCGCTGACGGCTGCGGAGACAACCGACATTTCCGCGCCATACGAATTGCCTGTGCTGATAAGGGCTTCAGTGTCTTTTGGAAAACATGAACCGCCGTAGCCGGCCCCTGCATGCAGAAATTTGGAGCCGATCCTGTTATCGAGTCCCATACCCCTTGCAACAACATTTACATCCGCTCCCACCTTTTCACACAGTCTCGACATTTCATTAATGAAAGATATCTTGGTTGCGAGAAAGGCGTTGGACGCATATTTGATCAACTCGGAAGTCTCTATATTGGAAATCAAAATAGGCGTTTCTATCAGGTAAAGCGGTTTGTACAGATCTTTCATGATTGCAGTGGCCTGCTCACTATCGGCTCCGATTATCACCCTGTTGGGTCTCATGAAATCTTCTATAGCCGCTCCCTCGCGAAGAAATTCGGGATTGGAAACCATGTCAAAATCGACCCGGTTTTTCAAATTGCCGGAGATGATCTTTCTCAGTCTTTCTCCGGTTCCAACCGGCACAGTGCTTTTGGTGACAATAACCTTGTAACTGTCGAGATGTTCAGCTATTTCTTTTGCGACTGCCTCCACATAACTGAGATCAGCCGATCCGTCGCTGAGAGGGGGCGTTCCTACGGCTATAAATACAACAAGCGCGTCCCTGACAGCGTCGGCGACGCTGCTTGTGAAATTCAGTCTCCCTGCGGAATAATTTCTCCTGACCATGTCGTCAAGCCCCGGCTCATAAAAAGGGATCACGCCTTTTTTCAGGGACTCCACTTTGTCAATGTTATTATCGACGCATGTTACGTATGCCCCGAATTCAGAAAAACATGCGCCGGTGACAAGCCCGACATAACCCGTTCCAATAACTGCGATGCGCATAATATACCTCCAAAATCAAATCCGCAAATTTGATAAAAAGTTCGACCCGCCTTGACTTTTTTAATATCATAACATATATTTTTAACATCACTTGTAAAAACTGTTTTAAGGGGATGCCTTGGATATAGACTTCAAAAGAGACCCTATTGGCTATTACAGCCGCCTGATTAAAAATAATCCGCAGGATTATCGCGCCCTGAACAACCGCGCCAACGAATACGAAAAGCGCGGCCACCACGATCTGGCAATTGCGGATTATAACCGCTGCATCGAGATCAGGCCCGATTTTGCTCTGGTCTACATTAACCGGGGGAATGCCTATCAGAAAGTGGGGGAATATGAAAAGGCCCTTATTGATTACAGCAAGGCCATTGAGCTCAAGCCGCGCAGCGACATGGCCTATAACAACCGTGGATTTCATAAAATGCTGATGGGAGATCTCGACGGTTCCGAGCAGGATATAAAAAAAGCCCTTCAACTCAGCCCCAACAATATATACGCGCTAAACAGCATGGCCGAACTGTATGCCGCCAGAAACGACGCGGAAAAGGCCTGCCAATGCCTGAAGGAAGCGATACAAAAAGGTTACAACAACTGGAATTATATAAAAACATCCGGGACCTACGACAATATCAGGGATTCCGAGCCGTTCAGGGCTCTGCTTCAGGGGAAATAGCGCAACCCTGTTGCGGCCTCTGCTTCCTCTGGCCGGGCAATTCCATCAGCAGAAAAAATGGAGGGAAAATTATGATTACGGCTCTTGTTCTTTTTAAAGGGGAGAAGGGGAAGATTCCGTGGCTGGCCAACCAGCTGGGGGGCATCGAGGAAGTAGTGGAGGTGCTCTCAATTACCGGAGAGTACGACCTGCTGACAAAGATTCAGGTCAGGGAGTATGAATACCTTTCCGACATCGTTACGGAAAAGATGCAGAACATTGAAGGGGTCATTGAAACAAAGACAATGATGGCCTTCAAAACCTACAAGTTCCATGAGCTCGACGCGGGAGCCCCTTCGGCCATGATCGGGGAACCGGCGGAGGATGCGGCTAAAACTGTCGAAACCGGCAAGATGACGATCAAGCCGATTCTTGCCAGGCTTACCGAGAATTTCAACCTCGAAAAAAATGAAATCAACAGTGTCATTGACTCAATCAATGCAGGCTGGTTGTCCGACGTGCAGATAGCAGGTTTCCTGGTCGGTCTGCTGTGCAAGGGGCCGAGCATCAAGGAAGTGGCTTACATTGCCCAGGCCATGCGCAGGAATTGCATACCCATAAAGGTCTCAGGGGGCCTGGAGTTGACGGACACCTGCGGGACCGGCGGCGGATTGACCACCTTCAACGTGAGCACCGCCAATGCCATTCTTACGGCTTCGGCGGGTGTGCCGGTTGCCAAGCATGGCAGCCGCTCGATCTCATCATCTTCGGGCAGCGCCGATGTCCTGGAGTCGCTGGGCGTCAATATCGATGGCACGCCTGAGCAGGCGGCGCGGCTGATCGAAGACATCGGCATCAGTTTCATTTATGCGCCAAATTTCCATCCAATCATGCTCAAGGTTTTCGGCCCCGAGAACCAGCTTGGCATCAAAACGATCTTTTTCACCATTATCGGCCCGCTCATTAATCCGGCGGGAGCCAGAAATCATACAATGGGTGTCTACAAACCTGAACTCGTCGGCATGATGGCGGAGGTGGTGGCTGAGATGGATTTCAACCACGTCATCATTGCCCACGGCCTGGACGGCCTGGACGAGATATCCCTTATCGGAAGGACATCGATAGCGGAGATCAGGCAGAAACAGATCAAGTACTATGAGGTCACACCGGAGGATTTCGGGATGAAACGGTGCGCATTGGCCGATATCGCCGGAGGTTCGCCGGAATTCAACGCGCAGGTGATCCGTGACATATTCTCAGGCAAAGAGCGCGGACCCAGGAGAGATTTCCTTGTCCTGAACAATGCGGCGACCCTTTATGTGAGCGGCAAGGCGTCGAGTATACAGGATGGGATCGAGTTGTCCCGTTCCCTCATCGATTCAGGGGCGGCTGCGCGTAAGCTTCAGGATCTGGTGGAAAAGTCAAACGCGGTTTCATAAGGCGGCCATGGCAAAGAACAAGGCTGTTCCAATGCAGGGACGGAAATTGCCGCTGTCGGAATCCATAAGGATGCGGCAGCGCGAAGGCCGGTTCCCGGTGATCTCCGAGATCAAGGTCCGCTCGGACAAGGAGGGCGACCTTCTGTTCGGCCGTGATCCGGTGTGGCTTGCGCATGAAATGGCGCACCTGCCTGTTGCAGGTATCAGTGTGGTGACCGAACCCGCCCATTTCGGGGGGAGCATGGGCCTGTTGAGCGCCATTGCCTCAACCGTTGATGTTCCGGTCCTCCACAAGGATTTCATCAATACGGAGCGCCAGGTTCAGGAATCGGCTGCCTGCGGCGCCTCGGCGATATTGCTGATAACCTCCATGCTCGAAATCGGGCAGATGGAGCGGCTGATCGATGAGGCCGGACGCTGCGGGCTGGAGACCCTGGTGGAAGCCCACGACCTCGCAGAAGTGAGGAGGATTGAATGTCTTCCGTTCGACCTGATGGGGATCAACAACCGGGACATTACATTTTTTGAAACAGATGATGGTGATGTGAGCAGGACTGAGGGGCTAGCCGAAGCTTGCGAAGGGTTACGCATCCTGATCAGCGAAAGCTCGATCAGCTCTGCCGGGGATGTGAGGCGCGCAGGCAAATGCGGGGCTGATGCGGTACTGGTCGGCACGGCAGTCCTGAAGGCACTCAATATGAACGCTTTCCTGGATGAGCTGATAGCCGTTGGATGGCCGGTGTGACCCGGATAAAGATATGCGGCATAACGACAGTTGAGGACATCCTTCTCTGTGAAGACGCGGGTGTTGAGGCGCTGGGATTCGTTGTCGAATATCCCATAGATGTGCCCTGGAATCTGGACAGACAAACCGCCGGGGAGCTTATGCGCATGACCTCCCCCTTTGTTTCGCGGGTTATCGTGGTCGGGGACGATCCCAGAACGATCATCGAACTGACAGAACTCCTGAAACCCCATGCAGTGCAGCTGCACGGAAACGAGCCGGTTTCAGCCACGAAAAAACTTGTTTCAGAAATACACAGCCTCGGCGCAAAGGCGCTCAAGCCGCTGCGCTTCTCTGTCGAAACGGGGAAATGCCTGTCTGCATGCGAAGACCCTTTTGACGCGGCAAGGCTGATTGAGGACACCGGGGCGGACGCCCTTGTTCTGGATTCGGTCAGCGGCGTCCGACCTGCGGGAACAGGCCGGAGCATCGATTGGGAGCTTGCCGGGGAAATACGCGGGCGCGTGAGTCTGCCCATCGTTCTTGCCGGAGGACTCGATTCAAACAATGTCGGCAAAGCAGTCGCAGCCGTCATCCCTTACGGTGTAGATGTGATAAGCGGCGTCGAAAAGCCGGTTGGGAGAAAAGACTCTGCCAGGGTAAGGGCTTTTGTGGAGGCGGTTCGTGCGCAGAGTTAAGGGCAATCATATTTCAACGGATGTAAGGGGACGACCAAAACAGAGGCGCGAAATTCTGAGCAGAGTTGGGGAATAGGAGATTACAGATAATTATTTATGGCATTGATCGGCTTGCAGGAAATCAGGATAGCGTTCGGCGGCCCTGAGCTCCTTGATGGAGTGACTCTCCAGATCGGGCGCGGAGAACGGGTCTGTATGGTAGGGCGAAACGGGGCGGGGAAATCCACACTCCTGAAAATCATCAGCGGCGAATTGTCTCCCGACGCAGGCGAGGTCGTTCGCTCAGAGGGGCTGAGAATTGCCTTTCTTTCGCAGGAGGTTCCACAGCGCCTGGACGGCACAGTGTTTGATGTTGTTTCCGGGGGGCTCGGCGGCGTGGTCGGACTGCTTGCCGAATATCGCGAATTGAGCATACGGCTCGCTCATGAGAATGACCCCGGGCTGATGTCTGAACTCGAACGCATTCAGCATGAAATAGAGCATGCGGGCGGCTGGCAGATGAGTCTTAAGGTTGAGGCGGCGCTGTCCCGCCTCAGCCTTGATCCTGACGCGCTTGTGGATGAACTGTCGGGAGGTTATAAAAGGAGGGTATTACTCGCTAAGGCCCTTGTCAATGAGCCTGACCTTCTTTTGCTTGATGAGCCCACCAATCATCTCGACATCGGTTCAATCGAATGGCTTGAGGAAGCCCTCAGGGAATTCCGCGGGGCCGTTCTGTTCGTAACCCATGACCGCAGGTTTCTGCAGAACCTCGCTACTCGCATCATAGAACTGGACCGCGGCAAGGTCGCCGACTGGCCGGGAGATTATGCGGCGTATCTGAAAAGAAGACAGTCTGAACTGGACGCGGAGACAACTCGCAACGAGCTCTTCGACAAAAAGCTGGCGCAGGAAGAGGCATGGATCAGGCAGGGCATAAAGGCCCGACGCACCCGCAACGAAGGACGGGTGAGCGCCCTGGAGGAAATGAGGAGGGAAAGGCTTGCCAGGAGGGAGCAGACAGGAAGCGCCGATATGAAGCTGAACGAAGCGCGCAGGTCGGGCAAGCTGGTCCTTGAGGCTGAGGGCATCGGGTTTGCCTACGATGGCCCTCCCGTCATTAATGCTTTTTCCACAATTATAATGCGCGGTGACAAGATAGGAATCATGGGGCCGAACGGTTCGGGCAAGACCACCCTGCTCAATATTCTGCTCGGCTCTCTGGAACCGCAGCAGGGTTCTGTGCGCAGGGGAGTCAATCTGGAAATCGCATATTTCGATCAGCATCGCATGCAGCTCGATGACGACAAATCGGTTATCGATAATGTTGGCGAGGGCTCTGAACAGGTAACGGTAAACGGGAGAACCAGGCACATAGTCGGTTATCTTGAAGATTTTCTCTTCCCTTCAGATCGTGCGCGCATGCCTGTGAGGACGCTGTCAGGGGGAGAAAGAAACCGCGCCCTGCTCGCGAAACTCTTCACAAAACCCTCCAATGTGCTTGTAATGGATGAACCGACCAATGATCTTGACATTGATACGCTTGAGCTTCTCGAAGAGATGCTGATGGAATACGACGGCACGGTACTCCTGGTGAGCCACGACAGGGAGTTTCTGAATAATATCGTATCAAGCACAATTGTCTTTGAAGGCAACGGGCGGCTTGTCGAATATGTTGGGGGATACGATGACTGGCTTCGGCAGAGCCGCGCAACTGTCCCGGAAATGCCGGAGAAGACAGATAAAGCCTCCAGGCCCGAGCGGACGAGACCGCGGAAGGAACGTCCGCGCACGCTTACTTTTAACGAGAAGAAGGAGCTCCTGGCCCTTCCTGCTCTCATTGAAGCTCTTGAAGCCGAGCGCGCCCGGATTTATGAAGCCATGGCGGCGCCTGATTTCTACAGGCGCGAGGGAAGCGGATTGTCCGAGGCAAAGGCGAGGATTGAAGAACTGGACAAGGAGATTCCCGCAGCCTATGAACGCTGGGAGCAACTGGAGGCAATTGCTCAAGGGCAGGAGTAAGCCGGATAAAAACATAATCTGCGGATGAGAACATGGCGATAGGCGCCGATTGAATCATTGATTCCAAGTAGAGGATGTTGTTGAAATCATAGGTTGCGCCGCCGGTCCGCCTACGGGCGCTTCTGGTCGGTAATATCCTGCATGATGAAGATAAGGCACGGCTCATCTGCGATATTTATGGATCGGGCGGAATAGACGCCTGTGCGCACATTCCCGTCTTTGCTCCTGAACTGGAATTCCTTATAAAGAACGTCCCTGCCTGCCTTCAATTCCTCCACCATAAGGTCCCGCTCCGCCGGATTGACCCAGAAATTGATGTCAAGCGAGGTCCGACCCCTGATCTCATGCGCTTTCCAGCCCGAGCTTTCCTCGAACCCGGGGTTTATGTCCATGAACTGACCGTCTTTCATCCGGGTAATGGCGATACAATTCGGAGTTGTCAGGAAGACCTTGGAGAATTTCTCTTCGGACAGGCGGGACATTTCTTCCGCCTGTTTTCGCCTGGTTATGTCCAATATTATCCCGTCAAAGACCATACGGTCCTTATGGCGCGTCGGCGTGGACAGGCTGTTGATCCAAAGCGTCTCGCCCGACGGCTTAACAAACCGGCCTTCGAAATTCCAGTGAGCGTACCTATCGACAGCCTTTTTGATGGAAGCCAAAAACCTTTCCCGGTCTTTCTCATGGATATGAGAACAGAATTCCTGGAACAGATTAACATGGGCAGGCGATAGTCCGAGAATTTCCGGCATGCGTTCACTGGCATAGCTCACTGCCATCTCGCCGCTGTCTGCCACATAAAACTGATACATAACGCCGGGCATGTGACTGGTTATGCTGCGCAGCCGTTTCTCACTCTCCTTCAATATCTTTTCCGTCTTTTTGCGTTCGGTGATGTCCTGCATGACAAAGACGAGACAATATTCGCCGGCGATCTGGATAAATCTGGCGGAATAGATACCGGTCCTCAATGATCCGTCTTTGTGCCGGAATGGAATTTCGCGCCGAATGATATCTTTGCCTGCCTTCAATTCGTCCACCATAAGGGCGCGGTCAGCCTGATCGATCCAGAAGTTGAGGTCATAAGAGGTATGTCCGATGACCTCGTCTCGTTTCCAACCTGTAAGGGCCTCGAATCCCAGGTTGACATCCATGATCAGTCCGTCTGCCATCCGTGTAATGGTTATCATGTCAGGGGCCATCATGAAAACTTTCTCAAACTTTTCTTCCGTCTGTTTTAGCCGGGTAATATCCAGGGAAATATTAGCCATATACTTCTTGTCCGGAGTATGCGGATCATCGATCGAGAAGGCTATGGTGTGCATATCGAAAACCGCGCCCGTTCTGAGATCAATAAATTGAAGATTTCCCTCCCAGGTTTGGCCGGACAGAACCGACGGAAGCAGCTCATTTTTCACAAAGTCTTTCATGGGATAGTGGATGACCTGCACGATATTTGTTTTTATAATGTTGTCGGGATTGATGCCTAATATCTTTGATCCGGCCTCGTTAAGAAAAACCATTTTCCCCTCGGGATCGACAAGATTCACCAGTTCGCTGCTGTGCCGGACAATGGCCGCAAGGGTCTTGATCTCCTTTTCAGCGCGCATCCTCTTTGAGATATCGTTTGCGATTCCAAGATAACCGATGATTTCGCCTTCATCAGAGCGTATGGCCGTTACTACAAGAGAAACAGGGAAGACAGAGCCGTCTTTGCGCACATAGGACCAATCCCGCGTCTCCGAGCCTTCCAGTTTCGGTTTGGCCGCAAAAACCTGGAACCCCTTTATTGGATAGCCGATCTCCGTTGTCAGCTCTGTTTCACGGGCTGTAATTTCGGAATCGAGATGCAGGAATAATACGCTCTGTATCCCGACCACTTCGTCAGCGGCATAATCGAGCATCAGTTCAGCGCCCCGATTGAAAACAGTAATTATGCCGTACGGGTCCGTGGCAACAATCGAGAAATTCGACGCGGCCTGGAGCAGGTTGTCCAGCAGCTTACGTGAATCCCCGGCACTCGTTTCCGTTTGTTTACGCTCCGGCACGTCTTCTATGCTCCTTCATAAATAGATGTGGCTCTCATCTTCATTATATCCGGCAACAGAGCTAAGGGCAATCCAGATGAGCGCCCATTTGCAAGTCTTAACGCCTGATCTTTCAATATGGTGATCCTGGTCATAGCAATGATCCGTTAGACGCTTATAATAAGTCCTGTTCCGAGCTTCGAGACAATACCCTGCAAGAACGGAAAAGAAGGGGGGAATAGGCGCCCGGCTGGACCGTGAACAGAAGATATGGGCCGGAATGTGATAAAGAATGAAAGTCAATCTGAAAAGGAATAGCCGCAGCTTTACCAAGTTTAACTTATGTTTACACTATTTTTCTTGACCATGCTTTGCAGTTGCATATTACAATAAGGCATTGCCGCTAATCGGCATGGCGCAGAGGTAGTATAAGAAACCGTCCCGTTAAAAAGGAGGTCAAGAGGTGGACATAGCCAACAAGGAACTAAAAACTGTTATAGCTCTTCTCGACTCCGCCATAAGGAAAATCAAGATCCCCCCCGATGAACTCAAAAGGGCCAAGTCCAAGCTTGTCGAGTATATGAAGAAGCATTAGCGATAACGGAAAATTCCTGCCGCTGAATATTGTCAGTGAAGTTAAATTAGGGGTATAATCACTTTGCGGCAAGTCGCAAGGGCATGAAAGCCCATTGCGATACCGGTCTGCTGTTGCGGCCCAGAGCGATTTTTCCATCAACCATGCTTAAATTGTTGCAGTTGATATATAAAACAACGCAGGAGGACGATTTCATGAACAGCTTCAAGAGACTGCTGCTTACTGTTATTTCTGCATTGACTATCTGCCTTGTTGCCGGGCCGTCTGTCGCCCAAAACCCGCTCGATTCCACCCTCAAGCCTTATTTGTCCAAATACGATCTGCCGGCTCTTGGAGCGGCTGTGGTCAAAAACGGCAAAATCATTGCGGCCGGGGTTGTCGGGACAAGGCGCGCGGACGCAAACATCCCTCTTACGATAAACGACCGTTTCCCCCTGGGATCGAACACAAAGGCGATGACCGCTCTGCTCTCCGCGATGATGGTGGACGAAGGCAAATTGCGCTGGAACTCGACCGTCGCCGAAGTCTTCCCCGAACTTACGGACAAAATGGACAGCCGGCTAAAGACCGTCACGCTTGAACAGCTCCTGTCCCATACCAGCGGCCTCCCGGGCGATAATGAAGCTCTCACGAAGATTTACATGAACGGCATGATGCAGGGGGGCAACCCCGACGACATGCGTTACTCGCTTGTCGTGGAATTGGTCCAAAAGCCCCTTGCGGCCGCTCCCGGCGCAAAATTCGAATACGCAAATATCGGCTATTCGCTGGCAGGCGCGATGGTCGAACGTGTCGGCGGCAAGACCTGGGAAGAGTTGATGGTCGACCGCATCTTTATACCGCTCAAGCTTGCGACTGCCGGACTCGGAACTCAGTCATCGCTCGGGAAAACCGATGCGCCTCTCGGCCACGCCGTGATCAACGGAAAGCTGAAGCCCATGCTTGCAGGGCCTAACAGCGATATACCTGTAGTGGTCTCTCCTGCAGGCTCCGCCCACATGTCCATGCTCGATTTTGCCCGCTGGGCAGGATGGAATGCGGCGGACGGCAAACGCGGTCCTGCGCTCCTGAAACCGCAGACAATGAAAAAATACCATTCAATGATTGTCTCAATGCCGGCCCCGAAGAACCCTGTTCCCGGCACGCCCCCCGGCGGCAGCTATGGGCTTGGTTGGGGACAGATACAGCATGACTGGGCGCCATATCCTCTCCTGTATCACGGAGGATCGAACACCATGAATCTTTCCCATATCTGGGTAGATGTTAAACAGGACCTTGCGATAGTCATAACCACAAACAGAGGCGACAAAAACGCTGAGGAGGCGTTGCGGTCCCTGGCAAAAGAATTGTACGGAAGATACAAAGCAAAATAGGCTGCGTATGTCCAGATAGCAAAGGAAATCGTAGGGGCGGTTCGCGAACCGCCCTTTTGTTTGTTGCCCTGTAGGCGCAGGTCTATGTGTCTGTCCGGTGGTCTGTTATTCCGCACTGATGCTGCTAATCCGGAAACGCTTCTTCGTCTCATACAGACTGTTCCGAGCCCCAATTTATAAAAAACATGCTGTTCCCGTAATTCCCCTGTTGCCGGTTTAAAACCAGTCTTCTTCCGGGAATGGTGTCTTCTTGTCAGGGCCGCCGCCGAAAAAGCAGTAGTCGCACAGCCCCTTGCGGTGATGGACCACGTCTTTATACGGGAAAGGGAGATCATTAAAATAATGAACAGGCATTTCCGTCATCCGGAGCAGGGCGGCCTGTTTCTGAAGCATCTTGCATCTGGCTGAAGTAGCGATGCGGTGGACACTGGAGGTCCTGATCTTTTCCCACCATTGCCCGTTTGTCCCTTCGTTGTTGAAGTGTACGCAGTGCGGGCCCCATGTTATATATTTGAACTCGCGCTGCAGATCATCGTAAACCGTTATTGTTTGTTCAAGCGGCCAGATCTCGCCCAGCTGGGCCCCGGCCATAATCAGAAATGAACAACGGACAGTGTACGATCCGACAGTGTAAAGCTCCTTGCTGTGATGTGGGATTAATGGCCCGTTGCCGGCGGGGTCGTTATAAGGCCTTGTCTCCTGGATAATAATTTCGTGGGTGTCATCCCTGATCACCTCCCATTTTACCTTCGCATTTGCAAGCAGTTTCCCAAGATTGTCCCTTGCAGACACAGTAACAGGGATCGGCTCTTTATCCATGGCCGACCATGCAGCCGGCTTTATAACCGCGACAGGCGGCTCATTGACGATATTGTAAAAGGAGATAGCTGAATCGATGCCTTCCGGTGTAATGGAAACATATCTGAGCATGCCGTGGTAATCCGGCCAGGTGGTTCCGGGCAGGGGGGCCTCCCAGAAAGTGGTGAAGCCTGCGGCTCCAACACCATTCTGAAGATTCTGCTGAGTCTCATATTTAATATTCTCAACAAGCCCCGGGATGATCCCGTCCAGCAGGGCTATGTCGCCAATTATGATAATCGGGGCAAGCCCAGGCATTAGCCCGTCCGCAAAGATACTTGCAGCCACAAGGATTGCGCTCAGCCATAACGGGACATCCAGATCGGTCCTGTCAACCATCAGGCTCCAGTGATCCGGGCGGCTGCAGACATATTCTGTGGAGCCGTCAGCCCTCGTCAGATATGCCACCACATAAAAGGCCCCGCTAATATCAACGCCCTTTGCCTCCACGGTGAAGTGGACCGCCAGGCCGTCTTCCCACTGAAGGGTCTTCGGATTCTGAAACCCGGCATGGTTTATTGAAACCGACTTCATTTTGACCCCATCCCGGATAGTCTGGCCATGAATCTGGGGAGAAACCTGATTTGCCACAACAGCCGCAAGGAAGTCCATATTAACAGCGACGGCGACGCCACCGGTTGCCGGCTCGGGCTTTTTCACCAGATAGGGGCCATATTCATAGTTGACGCCTTCCATGCAAGTGAACACATATGTGTTGCCCACTCCTCCGACAGATGTAAGATCCACAAGAGCTTCCGGGTCTCCTGACGTATATCCCGCGAAATCCACGGCCACGGTCAGGGCCTTGTCGAGCGGCCTCAAAACGATCCGGCTTGCATTCAGATTGACCGAAAAACTCAGCTGCGCGTTGACCGCATAGCCGATGTTGGTTGCAAGTAAAGGCGGCGTAATTGTAATCGTAGGCAGCGCCTGGATACAGGCGGTGAGGAAATCCGCAAGATCCTGCGATTGCAGTGCCTGCAAGACAGGATCAGGCAGCCCCGGGCCATCGATCACTTCAACATTAAAGGGATGGAAAACCACGGCCTGCATATTGATCTGGAGCGCTATTCTATTATTGGTGATAATGGGGATCAATGCGATATCAGCTCCGGCCGTCAGCCGCACCCCCCAATGCATGGGCGGGTATCCGGCGGCCACGGCGCCAAGACGGCTTTCGAGGGTGAACCGGATGCCTATGAGGTTATCAGTGTTTGGATAGAGCGAGAACACGGGCGGACGCAGCTCAAGGATGCCGTCAAAGGTAACTTCTGTGCTACCGACATGAATTGTCTGAGGCAAGGGGAAAAAGAAAGGCGCGCCGACCGCATTGTTAAAATAGGTTTCGGCGATTGTATTGATGTCGCCTTCAGAAATTGACGCTGCGCATGCAAAACCTGCATGACGTGCCATGCTTTTACCCTCATTATTGATGGAGAATAGCGGGAAGTGATATAGTCCGTAACCGGTTAGGGCAGATCCACTGTGGGACCAAACGCGTTCTCGCGAGACGCGCAGCCTATTTCACTCCCGCGCTTAATAAATAACACATAAAACGAGAGATGTCAATATCCCTTTCCCCTTTATTTTGGTAAAACCAGTGGCCCCGGCAATACGCATCTGTTTTGCAGGGGCGGAAAATTTCATGGCAAATGTTATATGAGCCGCGTAGGCTGAAGAGAGTTTTATCCTTTGTTGGCGCGGCTTTTGGGTTTTATCTACCAGAGGAATAAGGGATGTGTCCCGATTATCCCTAATCTATGAAAATAGGCGGGGAAAAAGTAGCGCTGGTTGTGGTTTAATAGCTTGTCAGGTGATTGGAGATAAAATATTGCGTAAAATGTGTAAAATGTATAAAAAGGGGGCTAATATTTTATATTCAGCCTGATCCAAGCCAGCTATTTCGATACCGGAGGAGGAATAAAACATGCGACATTTCATGAAAAGTTTAATGGTTGGGATAATTGTATCGGCTGCAATTTTGTGTGCGGGTCTGACACAGGACGTCCGGGCTGAAGTGCGTAATGCTGCTTCTCCAGGCACAGCAATGCCTTTGGTAGACGGGGCGGTACAGTACAATATCGAGGCAATCGACTCAACGAAAGCAGAATATGTGGTTGCCGCTGCGCCGGTATATCACCGCACTTATACCGCGTTTGAGTTCCAGTCCACCAATTCCGCGCTGACTTATTCCGCATTTGGAGCCGCCCTTTATGCCACAGGGATCCCTGGGGGAGGGTTCGGTTTCAAAAAAGCTCTGGACCTTCCTGATGGCGCGCAAATTAAACGCATCGATGTGTATGTAATCGATAACAGCGCAACAGATGATATCACTGTGTACCTGTATAAGAATACACCGGGCTCCGGCTCCGGCCAAACCTCCTTAACTCAGCTTTCCACATACGGATTCCCGACAAGTCCCGACGTTCAGACCGTGTCTGTCACGGGGAATCCGATTGTCACAGTAGATAACAGCGTCAGTCAATATTATCTGCGATACGCGCCTGTGATTACCGGCCAGAATCATATGCTTGTGGGCGCTCATGTGGAGTATACTCTTCCGGCAATCTACTTGCCGTCTGTTGTGATAAAGTAGTCCCGTAGAGCTATCCGAATGGAATGCAATAAAACCAAGATAACCAGTTGTATTGACTAAGAAAAAAGAATAGCGCTATCCTAAGCGCGTTGTATTAGGGCAATGATTTTTATATAGGTTTTACAGGAGACGACAGGAACGCTGCCGGGGGGAAGGCGTTCCCAGGCTGATAGTTATATGAGCCGCGTCGGCAGAGGAGAGAAATGTATCCTTTGTTGACGCGGCTTTTTTGTGTTTTATGGCAGCGGATATCTTATCCGTAAACAGTATAAACAGCGCTTAACTGGTTTGATTATGTGATATAATCATTCTCAGTTTGAGTTGAAGTCAAAACCTGGAGCTGGCGTTCGTGTTGAACTGCTTTAACGATGCCGCAGTCAGAGAATCAAACAGTTTGTGGGACACAGGCCTACATCCCCAGCCGGAGAAGTGTCCCAAAATCCTGATATCAAGATTTCCAAAAACGTTTCATAATATTTTGACGGGCAAATTGTGTAGAAGAAAAGCTATTTTACAGGGCTGTGAAAAAGCAGGGGTATATAAAACGTGGGGACATGAAAATGGATAGTAAGATTACTTGCATAGATGCAAGCCAGCCCCCGAGTTTCGCCCGAGTTCCCTGAGGAACCAGGCCAGAAATCCCTGTTTGGCGAGGAGGGGCAATGAAGGACGCAGGCGAGGTCCTGATCTATCAAACCGAAGACGGTAGCAGCGCTCTGGAAGTCAAGCTGGACCATGAGACTGTATGGTTAAACCAGAAACAGATGGCAGAGCTTTTTGACAAAGATACGGATACGATCGGCTTGCACATTCGGAATATATATAAAGAAGGCGAGTTGGACTCAGGGCCAACTACCGAGGAATCCTCGGTAGTTCAAAATGAAGGCGGACGCCAGGTCAGTAGAAAAGTACGGTTCTATAATCTTGATGTCATTATCTCAGTGGGTTATAGGGTAAAATCATTGCGTGGAACACGGTTTCGTCAATGGGCCACGAGCGTTCTTCGCGACCATCTCGTGCGGGGTTTCACAATCAATGAAAAACGTATGCGTGAGCAGGAAGAAAAACTTGCGGATTTGCGCAGGACTGTGACCCTGCTTGAACAGACTATTGCTAACCAGCCCATAGGATTTGAAGAGGCAAAAGGACTTCTAAAGGTTATAGCCGATTATACCTATGCTCTGACTACCCTCGACCGATATGATCAGAGCGCTCTGACCATCGAGGATACTACAGGGCCTGCCACATTTGTTCTTTTTTATGAGACAGGAATACAGATTGTAGATTCGATGAAAGGCGATTTCGGAGGTCTCTTTGGAATCGAAAAAGATAACGGCTTCAAGAGCGCCCTTAAGACCATATATCAGACCTTCGATGGGGCCGAGCTTTATCCGAGTGTTGAAGAAAAAGCCGCCAATCTGCTTTACTTCATTGTTAAAAATCATGCCTTTATTGACGGCAATAAACGTGTTGCCGCAGCCATCTTCATATACTTCCTTGCCGCAAATAAGGCTTTGTACCGCGCTGACGGATCAAAACGGCTTGCGGATAACGCACTCGTTGCGCTGACGCTTCTCATCGCCGAAAGCAAACCTGAAGAAAAGGAAACCATCGTTAAGGTCATCATCAACCTGATAAACCGTCGAAACAATTAAGCTGTTTGTTGCGTTTGCCTTTTTTGTTTGCTGTTGTTTTTGTAGGGGCAGCCCTTGTAGCTGCCCGGGTGTGTTTGGTTTGCCGTAGGGGCGAAATTCATTGCGCCCGCATTTACATACATGACAAATCAGCATCGCGTGATAAATAACGCCCCTGCAATTAATGAACCCCTGATTATATTTTTTGAATAACAATCCATGAAAAGGTTTATGACCGTAATGATAGCAAATAATAAAACACTATAAATAATTGTATTGACTAAGAAAAAAGAATAGCGCTATCCTAAGCGTTGTATTAGGGCAATGATTTTTATATAGGTTTTACAGGAGACGACAGGAACGCTGCCGGGGGGAAGGCGTTCTTAGGCTTAGAATTATATGAGCCGCGTCGGCAGAGGAGAGAAATGTATCCTTTGTTGGCGCGGCTTTTATGTTTTTTAGGCGGCGGAGAAAATATCCGCTAACAGTATAAACAGCGCTTAACTGGTTTGATTATGTGATATAATCATTTCAAATTTGAGTTGAATCAAAACCTGAAGCTGGAGCTCGTGTTGAACTGCTATAACGATGCCACAGTCAGAGAATCAAACAGTTTGCAGGACTTTGTCCTACATCCCCAGCCAGAGAAGTGTCTAAAAAACCTGATATCGAGATTTACAAAGACGGTTCGTAATATTTTGACGGGGGAATTGAGTAGAAGAAAAGTTGTTTTACAGGGCTGTGAAAAAGCAGGGGTATATAAAACGTGGGGACATGAAAATGGATAGTAAGGTTAATTGCATAGATGCAAGCCTGACACCGAGTTTCCATTCAACTAGAGGAGCGATATGACAAATAATGCGTTTAATTATTTAATTCAGCAGGCTAAAACACTACCATTCGACGTCAGAAAGAAAGGCATTGCTTCGCTTAAAGAAGTAGAAATGCATAGCAATCTGAAAACTCTTTTCCAAAATATGGAGCCCAGTTATCAAGTGGAAATTACTCACCAGGCTGGAGAATTAGGAAAAGATCTTGTGATAGTGAAGAAAGACAAGCTGACAAGTGATGCGATTGCTGTAATTGTCAAATGCGGCGATATACGGGGCAAGACAGCAGGTGACGTTGATGATGTTACGAGATCCATTGAGAATATATTAGGCTCAAAAGAAAAGAAAGTATTGTCAGAAATTGAGAGTCAAATTAGACAAGCAGTAAGTCATCCAGCTGAAATAAAGACAGATTATTCTACTCTTTTCATTTCAAAAATAATAATTGTTATAGTCGGCGAGATTGGTAGCCATGTAAGAAAGCGTTTAAATGCTGAAGTCGATAAAACCAGGGCAACTTGCGAAATATTTGATTTACATTGGCTTATAGACAAATTTACTGAACATTACCCACAGTTTTTCTTTAGTGGAAATGTAATTGATTTTTTTCAGCGCAAAATCCAGGAACTTGAAGTGAAGTATTGTATTACTAAATGCGGTAAAAACCTCTCTGAATACTTCGTAGACCCCCGTGTGGCCGAGGCCGACAGCCCTATCCGATTCGATGAGGAGAGCTTGCCATTAATTTTTAATAGAAAAAAACTTCCTTTCTCTGATCTCGCAAGTCTCTTGTCAACACATAAAAGATTAATTTTACTCGGAGATCCCGGTGTTGGAAAATCTGGTACGCTTGCAAAACTGGCGATTGATATATTCCAGAAAGCGTATGCAAATGCCGTCAAAGGAAAGGAAAATATATCAATAGAAATACCGATATTAATATCGGCGCGAGAACTTTCAAGTCTTGATACTGTAGATGCTTTATTGCAATATTACGTCAGTGACCGTGCGATACAGGATACCTGCAAGATACAGGTGTTAATGATAGATGCTTTAGATGAAATATCATCTAAAGAAAGAAGTGCTATTATTCAAAAAGCGCAGCTCCTCGCAAATGAACTATCAAGCGCCCTAATAATAACAAGTCGTAAGATTGATGTTGTTAATATTCCGCAAACGGGGTTCGAAAAGTACGAATTATTGCCTTTTCAATTTAAACAGGCAACGCGTTTATTCGAAAAGCTAATTATAGATAAGAAACATCTTGACAAATTAAAGCAAGGCTTAGAGAAGATTAAATATCAGATTCCTATGATTCCGTTATCATTAATCTTATTGATTGACTTGGTCGAAGAAAGAAGAGAAATACCGGCTTCAGTAACCGAATTATATGACAGATTCTTAGATGCGGTTCTAGGCAGGTGGGATAAAGATAAAGGGATTGAAGTCCTTTTTGAATATCTGGTGAAGAAAAAATTCTTAGCGGCATTGGCCTATGATGAATTCCTCAAAAAGAATAGGCTTGAAATTCCTGTAAAAGAATTTGAATCCTATTTAGAAGAGTATACAACAAGATATGGCTGTGATATTAGTTATTTCGTAAAGGAAATTGAGCGTTCTGGCGTAATCCATATAGGTGCGGAAGTAATGTATAGTCACCGATCATTTTTAGATTATTTTGCCGCTTTCTATATATTTGAAAAAAGAGCTGACTTCTCTGATTTAAATGATTATATTGTGGACTTATATTTCAGCGATTTATTTTCTGACGGAGCATTTTATTATATCGGATTAATGAGAGAAATTAATGATGTTCTATTAAATAAGATATTTGACTACGATAAAGATGGAATAATTGCAGACATGGAGAAGTTTCTATGCGGTAGGCTTTTACAGGCTGGATGGCATACAGAAACAAAAATAAAGTCTGATGCAATAGAAAAAGCTGTTTTCTATGCACCAAAGATTTATTTAAAATACCTTGAGATAAAAGATAAAAAAGGCAATAAAATGCCACGAATATTCGGTGATTTCCTGTTGGCAGGGTTGGCAGATTATTCATTTGGTAGTAGTTTTTTGTTTGATGAGGTAAAAAATATATTCGATAAACTTTCTGCGGATAGCTCGCGTGAAAACCTATATGTAATGCTCATTCTTTTTTGGGCGATGCACAGGCGACTTGAGGCAAGTGAAATAGCAGTTGTTATTAATGTACTGCTTGACGGGATGGCAAAAGCTGATTTATTGCTCAATGCTGAAGATAAGGCAAGGTTCTTTCTGTTGTTGTCGATAATTGATGATAAGGACAATAATAAAGAAATTAAAAAAGTAATAGATAGAAAGTTAAACAAACTAAAAAAACGATTCCCTGATATTTTTAGAGGATTATTGCCGAGTAAACCTAAAATACATTGAGTGAAATGAAAAAAAAGGAATTAAAGAGTACGTAAAAGAGGATAAAAGAGGGACAGCTATCATTTAATAACAGTAGCTAAGAGTAAACAAACGGTCGCTGACCCTCTTTATAAGAAGAAGAAAATTAATATCGGTGGTAAAAATTTAAGTTGTCAAGTATATGTGCATCATCAGTTTTGGCGCCCGAAAAAACCCGCGTCAGACATTTGACTCTCTGGGTCAATTCCGGTATATAATTTACCCAGAGAGGATAAACAGAAATTATGCCAAAAATTCACATCAATCTGAAAACTGACACTCATAAAAAGCTCCGTGCAAAAGCCAGGGCGTGCAATTACAGCATTCAGGAATTCGTCGAGCGTTCATTGATGATGGTTGCCGACAATGTGGCTCTTCCCTTTGCACACCCCAAAGAGACGAAGGAATTCAAATTTACTTTTATAGACCTGTTTGCAGGTATTGGCGGAATAAGGCGGGCTTTTGAGAAACAGAAAGGAAGATGTGTATTCTCCTGTGAATGGGACAGATGGTGCCAGAAGACATACCTTGAAAATTTCGGGGAAATGCCACAAGGAGATATCAATGAGATAAGACCGGTGGATATTCCCGATCATGATATTCTGACCGCGGGTTTTCCCTGTCAGCCTTTCAGTATTGCGGGTGTTTCAAAGAAGAACAGCCTGGGCAGGGAACATGGTTTCAAGGATAAGACACAGGGAACTCTTTTTTTCAGGATAGCCGACATTCTGGAGAAGAAACGACCAAAGGCGTTCATGCTGGAAAATGTAAAGAATCTTTATAGTCACGACAAAGGCAATACCTTCCGGGTAATTGAAGGCGCTCTTCAGGAACTTGGCTATGAAGTGGTTTCAGATGTCCTGGATGCCTGCCATTATGTTCCACAACACCGCGAACGACTTTTCATCGTCGGTTTTGATAAAAAGGTTTTCGGGGACAAGCCTGATTTCAGTTTTCCGCAGCCGCCAAAAGAGAAAATCACACTGAAAACCATTCTTGAAAAGAAGGTAGACAAAAAATATATTCTGTCAGACCACCTCTGGAAATATTTGCAGGACTATGCCGAAAAGCACAGGTTGAAGGGTAACGGCTTTGGATATGGCCTGTTTGACGGCAATTCCGTTGCAAGGACACTCAGCGCCAGATACCACAAGGACGGCTCGGAGATATTGATAAAGATGCCGAATTCCAATCCGAGGCGACTGACACCGCCTGAATGCGCAAAGCTGATGGGGTTTGATGACATTAAAATAATCGTTTCTGACACCCAGGCTTACCGTCAATTTGGCAATTCTGTTGTTGTTCCTGTGGTTTCAGCAGTTGCATCAGAGATAGTCAGGACCTGCGGGCCTTTTCTGAACCATAAATGACCGACATTGTTGATGCGTCTACGCGCAGTCGTATGATGTCCGGCATACGGAACAAGGACACAAGACAGGAACTGGAAATAAGAAAAAGACTCTTTGCCCTTGGATTCCGCTATCGCCTGCATGATGGCAAATTGCCCGGAAAACCTGATTTGATTTTTCCCCGATATAAGGCTGTTATTTTTATACATGGCTGTTTCTGGCATGCTCATGACTGCGCTCTCTTCAAATGGCCTGGTTCACGCAGGGATTTCTGGAAAAAGAAGCTGACTGGCAACAAGCGGCGCGATGAAAAGAACCGGGATGCCCTGCTTGCCATGGGCTGGCGGGTTATGACTATATGGGAATGCGCCTTGCGTGGCGCTGGAAATAAAAAAGAAAAAAAGATTGATACTCTTCTGCGTAAAACTGTAAAATGGTTGTATTCCAAATCAGGTTCCGGGGAAATCAGGGAATGAAAAAAGGATATCTATCAGACTATTTTACAGGTATTGCTGCAAAACATTTGAGCGCAGTGGAAGCAGACACCAAAACATCAAACCAGCATGAATTTGATGGCGTTGCAAATTTCAAGAAAATCCTCGGCGTCGAGAAGCGTAAATTTCCAGCCCTGTTTATGTATTTTTGCGACGATGAAGACTCAACGATTACGGCTGACGGATTTCTTACATGGTATGATGCCAGGGAGAATCATCCAAAGAGATCAGAATACCGGTTATATTTCCCGACGACAGCTGTTTCTGAGCAGGCAGAAGCGAATGACCTGCTGATAATTGCCAAAAGACCCGATAATAGTATTTTTGTTATTGTTGCGCAAGCGAATTCAACTGCAGAAAACCAGTTGCTCTGGCTTTTTGGACTTCAGTTGTCTGACTCTGATTTTGAACTGAAAAAAATTGATGATTCAAAGGGTACAGAGCTTAACTATGCCGCCAAACTCATTCTTGAAAATCTTGGATTTGAACCTGAAGAGCCGGATGACTCCTATATGGACATAATGCTTTCCCGATTTGCTGCAGATTTTCCGACAACCAGAATTTTTTCAGCATTCGCTCGTGAAACACTTTCCGGGATTAAAGCGAGGGAAGATCCCGATACTGCTCTGGTACAGTGGATGGAACAGGAGGAAATGCTCTTCCGAACCATGGAAAGACACCTTGTTGCTGAACGTCTGAGAGTTGGGTTTGGAGATGATGTTGATGATTTCATATCTTTTTCACTTAGCGTTCAGAACAGGCGTAAGTCCAGGGTTGGTTATGCATTTGAAAATCATCTTGAACAGATTTTCAGGGAATGGAATATCAAATATTCGCGCAACCAGGTTACCGAGAACAACTCAAAACCAGATTTTATTTTCCCTGCAATTGCGGCCTATCGTGATCCGCTTTTTCCACACCAGAGATTGACGATGCTTGGCGTAAAAACTACCTGCAAAGATCGGTGGCGTCAGGTGCTTGCAGAAGCAGCCAGAATTCCTGAAAAGCATCTGGCAACCATGGAACCTAGTATCAGTATCAATCAGACTAACGAAATGCAGGCTCACAATCTTGGGCTTGTAATCCCTAAAAGTATCCACGAAACGTATTCGGCTTCTCAGCGGCAGTGGATTATGGGCATTGCGGATTTTATTTCTTTACTGGAAAGAAAATAATTAAGGGTCGGAAAAGAGGGCTGGCTACCATTTAATGACATTAGCTAAGAGTAAACAAACGGTCGCTGTCCCGCTTTATCTGTTGTCTCTGTTTTTTGTGTAGTCGAATTTTCAGTAGTCAATGGGCACAAGATTCGCCGTTGTCGACTCATAGTGAAACTCCAGTTGTTTCCTGACAGCCCTCAGACAGACGTCTTCAAATATATCTCTACCGAGTGTTTCTAACGCTGCGTCGAGGCTGTTGGTCAAACGGGCACAGTCAGCTTCTGAGAAAAGCGGCATACCGTCGGGCTGTAAATAATCTTCAGGCGAAGTGTCGAAATGAAAACACGGACCAATTACATCAATAACTCTATGCAGCCATCCAGATGCTTCATCTGCAGTACTCTTCTTTTTAAATGCTGGAATTAATTTCGTCATGTTCAAAAACCTCTTTTTTAAAAGTTGTGCAAACCGTTTGGCCTGCTTATTAATGTTGCTAATTTAACACTCTCATACTACTATTATACGCAATATGAGATTATTTTTAAAGCTAAATTGATGATTATTTCGAGCGGCAGGCATGGTCTCGGCAACGCATCGAATGCCGACAGGGCCATCTGGGAAGAGTTCAATTCCAATTGGGACAAGCTGGCTTTTGA
>JGI20214J51650_10000037_pt1 | contig 79495 bp, 50 predicted proteins | sample WetSurMetagenome_FD_51650 | JGI IMG/M metagenome (IMG submission 51650)
AAAGCCAAAGCAAATCCCCCGTAAACGGGGTGTTTTGTTTTTATTCATGACCTTCACAAAACAAGTTTTGTTCGGTCATTCTAAAAACAAAACCACCACGCTTTCACGGCGTGGTGATTTGCTTTGGCTTTGGCGGAGAGAGGGGGATTCGAACCCCCGGTTCGCCGGAAGGCGAACAACGGTTTTCGAGACCGCCGCATTCGACCACTCTGCCATCTCTCCAGTCTCTCCTTTCAAAATCATCTCACCCGGTGAGGAGAATTACGGGATGCAAATATAACCAAATTGTCATGAGTCCCCACCTTTCCATGCCCATTAATCAATGTGCAACAACAAGCGGCAAACCGGTAGTTTTATTTTTTATTGTGACAAGTAAAATATAGTATCCGTTTTCAAATCCGGTTACATCCATCATGACAGGGCTTCCTGAGGCAGTCTTATCCATTATAACCTTACCTGTAATATCCACAATCCTGATCTTATATTCCCCTGCAAAATCATGCGGGATATCAATAGTTGCAGTACTGACTGCAGGTACAGGCCATATCCTCACAGATTCATCTTTTAAAACAGATTCTTCTGTTCCGGTCTGCGATCCCCAGATGAGGCCTGCAAATGACGTATTATCTATGAACGGATTCCGGTTCCCCTGGATGCCATAAACTGTATTATTACGGTCTCTTTCCTTCTGGCTAACCGGATCGGCAATATCCCATTCCAATAACATTTTCAATGCCCAGGCTTTTGGCTGTGACCCTGTTACCATATCACTGCCCGGCCAGCTGTCATCTTCTCCATAATAGCGGACAGCCATATAAAAGTATGTCCTTGCCAGGTCTCCTTTATATGCATTTACTGGTTCAAAAACGATCCCGGTATAGCCAGGGTATGAGGAAGGCCCGAGCCTGCTTCCGTTGGTTGATGTCCAGGTTGGACTTGATGTCACCCCGTACGGATAGTTGTCTCTTCGGTTATTTACGTAACCATCAGTCGGATACAGATGGAACATATCTGTATACATTGGCAATATTTCACCGCCGAACCAGCTTTTCGGAAAAGAATGTTCCCTGTTATAGCAGTCTCCCTCACTGTTATAATTACCGCACTGGTTTGTTATAAAAACATAGCTGTATGCCGGTGTCCCGGAAGGAATATCCGAGTACATATCCCAGACCTTCCCGTCAGACCTTTTATCTGTAGACTGAAAATATGTCCACAGGTCAGCATATGTGCACGAAGTATGGTTATCGATAATATCATGAAGGGCCTGCTGAAGGGCAGTACCATTTAACCCGGTTGCAGAATCGTAATAACCTGCAGGCTGGGCCTGCAGAATTGCTGACACCAGGAACAGGTATGTACTGAAAATGTAATATTTCAGGTTTTTCAGGGGCATACCTAGTCTTCAGCAATAACAACATTATCTACTTCCCATGTTGTGGTTTTATCACTTGCTGTACCCGTTAGGTCAGACCCCTTATATACGAGGGCGAGGTATATTGTACTTCCATTATAGGCTGAAAGATCCACTAGTCCGGAAGAAACAAAGGCACTATAACCTGAAGTTGTTACAGGAGGCCTGTTGAATTCAAGTTTCGTCCATGTTGATGTCCATGGGGTTGCAGAGCCGGTATAGTCAGTCGATACAAATAGCTCAAGGGTAGCTCCATTATCATATCCATCTGCACTTTCGAACTGGATATATGGTTTAACTGCAACCGACAGATCGAGCTGGGGAGTGATCATCCATGTTATCACAGAAGCCTGATTAGAGCCGTATGCAGTGGTTTCCACAAATGGCCCCAGCGAGCTGGTCTTATAGCTGAACCATGTCTTTGTCCCTGCTTCTGAATATGTTTGCCATCCAGCAAGTGCAGAAACATTTGTGTAATTGGTCGTAAGTGTATTGAAATTCTGGCTCAGATATATAAAGGATGGTACACCACAGAGATCTCCTGTCATTTCAAGTTCAGCAGGATCGCGGAGCAATATCTGGGTTGTGGTATAGATTGAGGCTATTCCTTTCAGGGTTCCATTACCGCCTGGAACAGTATTGGCTGCAAAAGTCGCTGCTGATCTTGTATATACGTCTATTTCTGAGCTGCAATCTGTCAGAACTTTTGTACCTGAGAATGTACCTGTAGCTTTAAACTGAACACCTGTAACAGAAATATATTCAGACTGGTGCTTACCTTCCAGGAGTTCCCTGATGGTAACACTTACCGGTTCAGGAGACCCGGCTGCAATATCAATTACTTTAACCTGGTAAGGCAAGGTAAGATCAATATCGCCAAACTGAAGCAGGCCGTTGTAATATGTAAGGGATAATCCTTTGCAGTTTATTCTTACTTCTGAATTCATGGCAAAGGTGTTTGTACCTGTTATCTTGAGGCATATTCCCGCAGTACTGTCCTGCATATATGCAATCTGCCCCGGAAGGTTACCCAGTTCAGGGGTGAGTGTAACTATTCCCTGTATATAAATATTGGTATCGATGACGAAAGTAGTATCAGGGTTACCGTTATGAAATGCTCTTAATTCCGATATCTTAACATAATCAATTACCGGTTCCGGGGGGGTGATCGGTTCCCTGTCGCATGAGCTCAGGATTAACACTGCTGCACTTAAAACCGGGATAAAATATTTTATCATTTTCATGGAATGTTTCTCTGTTATTTTGCTGCTTCAACTACTATATCATCGACCCTGTAGCTTGTGCTTTCCGTACTGCTTCCGGTATACCTGAAAGCTATGACACACGATTTCCCGGCTTCAACGGGCAGGTTTATGTTACCCGATTCGTAAAAGGTATGCTCCACATCATTCTTTCCTGCTAACCTGCATGATATCGGGATCCATGTTGCTGTTACCAGGTTTTTTCCTGTATAATCGGTGGAATAAAAGACCTCAAAAGGCTTGTGTGTTCCTGTATGAGCCCAGTATGCCTGGGCTGTAGTAAATGAGAGCACTTTCTGTGCTGATATTGTAACAGGTTGAGTGATCAGCCAGGTTACCATCGAAGAAAGACCCGAACCATAGGCTGTTGCCTGTGCATAGGTATTTGGCGAGAAATATTTTGCCTGCCACGTTCTGGTTCCATTCTGGGCAATATTCTGCCAGCCGCTGATAAGAATCTCGGCGTTATTGGAGAATGATGAGAAATCCTGGTTAATGGTCTCAACAGGCGGACCAAGATCGGGAATACCTGGGGTACACCTTTCATTCGTCAGGATGACTTCCTTGAAATCCCTTATGATGAATTGATAATCACCGCTGAAGATGGTTATTAAACCGGTCATTATACCGTTTTTGTCTTTGATAGTATCACCTGCAAAGGATGCATATCCTGATGTCCTGACAATGATCTTGTTTTTGTTACAATCCATAAGATCCCAGTTGACAGTTACAGGTGGATCTGATACAATGTCAGCGTATGTTTTATTAATTGCAGCATCGGTGAACTGAACATTTTTCAGGGTAACAAGCTTCCCGAGGTAGGCTGCGCTCTTAGCCTGGGCAATAGTTAGTGTATCGGGATAGGTAGGGTTATGAACTGAGGTTTTATGTACATGCATGTATGTATCAATCCCCGACACCCTTAAACTGCCATTTGAAAGATAGGGTATGCTTCCCACCTGCCAGAAATTTCCATAATCCCCGATATAAAGACCTTTGAGGTTTACTATTACCGAATCGCCTATGTAGAGTCCGCTTGTAGACTCGAAAACAAGACGCAGTCCTCCCGTGGCATCCTGGATATATGCTTCTTTATAGAGGTTGCCATCGACCTTGTCGCTGGCGGTTATGATTCCCCTGAGAGACCATGAACGTTTTATTTCCACAGGAACACGCTGGGTATAATCAGTGATCGCCAGCTGGCCGGCATAAAGGTTTTTGACCAGCTGTACCGTTGTGATAGTATCAGCTTTGAAAATAACAACAGGAGGATCCTCTTCATTATTGTCCGTACAGGTGATGGTCAAAATTGCCAGCAGAAATAAACCTGATAAATATTTAATTGCTTTCATTTTCATTCTTTGCTTCCTGATAATCAAAATTCCATTTACTCCTTACTTCGGGTACCAGACTCAATTTACATCCTGATGCTGAAGTTGATAAAATAATTAAAGCCATTATAGTAATAAACCTTCGGGTCAAACAATCCGGGGTTTTCAGGATCGTACCTGTATTGCTCAAAACCTCCTGTTGACAGGCTCTTGTTATTGAGAACATTGCTCAGGTTCGCACTTACATTGAGATAGATATTGTTGATCTTCCATGATTTTCCAAAGAAGAGGTCAAGGAGGATTCCGGGCGATTGCTTATCCTGCATTGTCCAGTACTGGTAATATCCTGTCTCAGAGTCCATGGTTCGTGTAACCGGATTGAAATCGAGATAAATATTATCATAATAACTTCCTGTGATGCTTGCCCACCAGAACCTTGAGGAATTGTATTCAACGCCCAGTGACAGTGCTGTTTGAGGGGTGCCGCTCTGCCTGAAATATTTGATCCAGACTTCTTCAACCCTGAGCATTTCATTATTGTTGTCCCGGGTGATGGTTATATCAGGATTGTTGACCCAGAGATATTGTCCCAGGGCTGCTGTGGCATTTATATTTAGTCCTGTGGCTACTGTAGCCTCGAGTCCAAGTTCAAGACCGTAGTTTTCTTTATCGATATTTGTCATGGCATAATTGACAAGGGTCATCAGATCGTCATGATAGAAGCTGGTTACCTCTGTCTGGTTCATGAATCTTGTATAATAACCGGTGATCCTGCCTTTAAAAACCGGTGATCTCAGCACATAGCTTGCATCTGCTGAGAAGATCGTTTCTTCTGACAGGTTAGGGGTAATTGTATTACGTGTCCTCGGAGACAGAAATGAATTCCGGAATAGCGGAGGATTTGTGGCAATGAGCGTGTTAACTGAAATCAGGTGTCTGCCAGTAAACCTGTAATCTCCGCCGGCTTTTACTCCCCATGTCAGGTAATTCATTTTCTCAGAATCTCCCATGGAATTATCAGGGAATAATCCCTTTCTCATAAGACCTTCTCTCCACATCGAGGTATACCTTCCATTTGCGCCCAGGTAGACAGAATAGCGTTTGTTGCTGTACCGTCCTGTTCCCCACAGTGTTCCTCCACGCTGGAATGAATAGTAATTATTGCCGAAGATATCGCCTTCTGTTACGAGATTATTCGGATGGTTAAGATCGCTCTGTATGGCATTGGGATCATCCGGCACGTCGGTTTCAGCAAACTTGTCGATATCGAGCCAGTAATCTCCACCCAGGAGGTCCTTTACAACATTGAAATTGTGACCCCTGTAAATATCCACTAGCAAACCGCCTGTTAGGTTTATCCTGTCATTTAATTCCCATGAAGCCCTGGTGTTGAACTGGAACTGGGAAAGATCATTACGGCGGTCCTCAACAATATACTGCGACCTGTTGGCTGTTACGTCGTTACCTTCTATCCCGTCAACATCAGGTGTATAGACCGGGTTGTTCCTGTTTGTATTATAAAAACTATCCCAGTCCAGGTGGCTGATATTCGGGTCATTCAACCAATCCTGTGCTACTCTTGCAGAGTCAGCCGGGCTGCTGTTTACCTCAGTCTGGTATGAAGGAAGCTTCTTGTAATAATCGGGCTTGGGATCTAACGGGTCGTACCAGTTCAGTGCTGTATAACCGCTCTTCCCGAACCAGTAGCCTGCTGTTGTCTGGATATCAAGCTTGTCGCTGGGATTCCAGAAATGTGTAAGTGTGAAAAGGGGTTTGTTATTACTGCGAACCCTTGCATTGCGTACTTCTCCATTCTGGTAGCCCCAGTATGGGTTGTAATAGTTGTCATTCATCAGGTCGTAGATCTCCTGGGTGGTACCGCCGGCAACACCTCTTTCATATATGGCATCCAGGGCTGTAAAGTTTAGGCTGTGCTTGTTGTTTATCTTTTTCTCAGCAGACATGAAGAAAGAGTTGGCGTTATAAAAAGTGCCGATCTCATATCCATGCTCACTCCATCGCCTCGAATAGCTACCAGTAAATGCCCAGTTGTTCTTCATTAAACCGGTTGAGTATGTAAGCATAAGCCGGTTTCCATAGGTGCGGTTTGAAAGAGAATAAACAGCTTTAACTCCTGACCTGTATTCCGATGCTTTTGTATTTATCCTTGTGGCTCCGCCTACAGGTTCAAAAAGGAAACCTATGGGTTCAGGTCCTGATGATACCATTGCACTGCGCATAACATCATTCAGCCCTCCCCAGTTTGACCAATATGGGGCACCTGATTCTATGTCATTCATTACGAACCCGTTAAGGCTGACATTCGAATAGTTGGCATCATATCCTCTTACACGGAACATCATTGGTCCGAAAGTATAGGCAGCATTGCTCAGGAAAACATCGGCTGTTGAGCTGAGAACACCCTGCACCGACTGAGTCTCAAATCCGTCTTCCTCAACTCCTTCACTTATATTTAAGGTAAACAGGTCCTGTACTGAACCTGAAGATGCTTTGAGCTCAATGGTACCTGCATCGTATACTTCACCTGAAGTAATTGTAACTTCCAGCGTCGATTGTTCGAAATCGGCCATATTTACATACAGGATTTGTTTTCCTGCAGGCATATTTGCCGTAAATGTGCCGTCATTAATACTTACGGCAATTACTTTTCCTGAAGCATCAGTAACCTCGGCGCCGGGCAGCCCGGTCTGTTTGTCTTTATCGATGACCTTACCTTTAAGAGTGCCTGGTTGCCCAAAGGCTGATGCAGAACAAATGAAAAAGGCTAACAGTGTTATTAAGAGCTTATTATATTTCATATGGGATTGGAAAATGTCTGCATAAATATACTATTAATATTAAATTCTAATGCGAACCTTCATCATATTGGATGCAAAACTTTATGTATTACCTTTGCATGATTCATAAAGATCAAAATGAAGAAATTCCTGATATTATCCCTGTTAATTTTATCATTTGCCGGATCGAATGCACAGTCTTACAAAGCCGGCCTGATAGCATTCTATAACCTCGAAAACCTATTCGATACAATCGACAATGCAGGAATACTCGACGAAGAATTCACTCCTGAAGGCCTTGACAGGTGGACAGGTGTGAAATACAGGCACAAATTGGATAACATGGCCCTGGCAATATCGAGGATAGGAGAGGATGAAGGCTGGAAGGGTGGTCCCGCGATTCTTGGAGTATCTGAACTTGAAAACAGGCAGGTGCTTGAAGATCTTATAAATAATCCATTGCTGAAGGAATCCGGTTACCAGATCGTTCATTATGATTCACCCGACCTGCGAGGTGTCGATGTGGCACTTTTATACCGTACACGTTTTTTCCGTGTCACCACATCGACGAGCACGGAGCTGAAGATATTTGATGAAAAGGGCGAACGTGTATTCACACGCGACCAGCTGGTTGTTTCAGGTCTTTTCGATGGAGAACCGATACATTTTATTGTAAATCACTGGCCCTCACGCAGTAGTGGTGAACTTACTACCAGGCCCAGAAGAAATGCTGCTGCAGATCTGACCCGGCATCTTGTAGACAGCCTCCTTTCTATTAATCCTGAAGCAAAGGTTTTGGTTATGGGAGACCTTAACGACGACCCGTCGGATGAAAGCCTCAGGAAACACCTCAGGGCTGCCTCAGACCCCGACGATATAAAAAAAGGAGAGATGTTCAATTGCATGTACCCGCTCTATAAAAAAGGTGTCGGGTCATTATATTACCGTGACGGAATGAATCTGTTCGACCAGATAATTGTAACTCCGGCCTTTCTTGGCAAAGACTATTCATCATATAAATTTTACAAGGCAAGAATATTTAACAGCCAGTTCCTGGTTCAGAAGGATGGCCAGTACAAGGGTTATCCTCTGCGAACTCTGGTGGGAACGGTATTTCAGGGTGGTTTCTCCGACCATTTTCCTGTTTACATTATGATAGTGAAAAACCAGGGAAAATAGAGCTGATCAGTTACCTGCTGAGATCTTTATGCCTACCGGCCTGTGATCAGAAATATATGTGGAATATTCTGAATAGCACGGTGCAGCCTTATACACAATGGTGGTATCCACGGCGCTGAATAATTCATTTGTGATAAGGATATGATCGATATGGCTGGGATACGAAGGGTATGACCACCAGAGCTGACTTCCTTTAGCAATATCCATATCAGCAAACCTGAAATCGGAGGGGTCATTAATAAAGCTCAGAAATGGATTTTCACCGACTGAGGTTCCTGTTATTTCATCATTCAGATCACCCAGTACGATCACAGCATCATCCGGGCGTGAGGTATCGATGTATTCCTTAAGTAATTCAGCAGCTGTTCTCCTGCTGGTCTCGTTTTCCGTTCCTCCGCAACATTTAAGATGATTATTGATGATAAAAAGATCGAGATCCGTAGGAGCGTGATGGACTTTTATCTCAAAAGGAGGACGCGGGAAGTATTGTGAGTCAGTGTATAAAAGTCGGGTTGAGGCCTGGTAAACTGAAATTTCCGATACCTTATAAATATAGGCCAGGTTCCAGTCTGAGTTATTGATAAGGTAGAACATCCCGGCATAACCGGGCATAAGGTCAAGAAGCTGGTTAAAGCCAGCCTCCGATGCCACTTCCTGGAGTGCATATACATCAGCATCGATTGTTTTAAGAAGATTGGCAACCTCTATAACCGAGGTATAACCGTTAATCGGGAAAGTTTCCACATTGAATGTGACTATATCGAGGCTTTCATCCGTTCCTTGGAATGGAATACATGCTAAAAAAACATCAGAATCTTCCGGTAAAGGTGGCTCAGGAGTTTGCCGGCATCCGGAGGGTAGAATGAATAACAGGAAGGTTATAAATAATAGTATACGTGTAAACTTCATTTTTGTTCCATAAATATTTTTCAAAGATTGCATTATTTTCAGAGACTTTTTACTATTCGTAAAGATTCCTCATTACCATCTTCTAAGTTGTGATTAACAATACATTATTAAATATGAGTGGGAAAAGATATTACCTGCCGGTAACACCCTTTCCCACTCAAAAATATATTTTCAACAGATCGTGACCCTTTTAGATAGCAGGGATTTTTATGCCGCGATCTGTTTTATTGTCTTACAAACCTTTTTACAATGACACCTTCAGAAGTATTGAACCGGAGCATATAGGTTCCGCCTTTAAGTTCCGAAACCGGGATACTTATCAGTTCGCTGGTGGTTGTTGTTACTGTGCGTAAAACTTTACCTGTAACATCGAGGATCTCAACTGATTTCAGGTTGGCAGCTCCTTTAATATTAATAACAGACCGTGCAGGTACAGGATAGATCTTAATCTGGTCGCTGAGTGCAACCTTTTCAATTCCTGTAGGTGTGGAAACCGTTGCAGTATATGTCTGGGTTGTACCATCCTGTGCTGTCACAGTAAAGACAACAGGTGAACTGAAATCAGTTACAACGCCGGAGAGCGGTGATACAGTTGCGTTAGCCGAAACGGCAATAGTAGGAACGAGAGTTGAGAAGTCGGTTCCTGACGGTACAAGGAGGGATATTGTCTTGGCAGTTTCATCAATTGTTCCTGTCACATCAGGATCGAGGCCTGCGAATACGAATGATGTTATTGCTTTTGCATCACTGAGGATAGTGAAATCTGCCAGGTTCCTTGCGGTAATCTGCATCTGCGCATTAAACTGGCCGACCAGCACAACAGCATCGAAATATTTTGTAGGAACTGCTGTTCCAATATAATCGGATTCGGAAAAAGCTGTCCTGAAGACATCACTTGTATTCGCATATCCTGCGAGATCGTAATTCTTACTTGAGACGAAATACCCGTTTGTTGCATCGAACTGGAAAGGATCATTAAACTTCAGCTTTTCGACCTTAATAAGCTTGCACTGGTCGTCTGCTGTCAGGCTGGCAAGTGTTCTTACTTCGGGAACGATGGCGGTTCCTGTTGCAGGTTCCCCGGTTGTTGCCTGGGGTACCAGCTCGATCAGCCCGTTGTAAAGAGTGATCTTGCCTTCCACATTGGTGATACCATCACCTATATTATAAGTACCGGTAATATAACCGGGTGCAGTTGTCTGATCGTGGATCAGAACAGCTCCCGTAGCATCCTGGATATATTTCTGGTTGTATGAGGTTCTTGCATAGGTAACTGTTGCAATACCTTTATACTTGACGATTGCATTAGCCGGATTCGTCCTCAGATCGGCAAGAGTGGTGGCAGTTGCAATAACCGTAAATGGATTGTCGCTCTCGTCGGAAACACCATTTGTGGCCCCAGATACCCTTATCAGGTAAGTTGTTCCGTAATCGGCATCCGGACCTACGTTCACGGCCTGTGAGCCGTCGTTGGGAGTGGAAGCTTCAAGAGTAAACCATTGTGAAACAGGGAGCCAGACTTCAATCTTTACATTTTCAGCTGCATCGAAATTGGTTGTTGTCCATGTAATTGTGGCCTGGTCACCGGAATAGAATTTCTCTCCACCGTTGGGATAGGTCAGGGCAATTGTGGGGGTAACTGCTGAAATTGTTGTAAAAGTGACGCTTGCTGTTGTTAATTCATTTCCCGATACATCCTCTACCGGTCCTATTCCCAGATAGTATACCTGAGCGTTCTTTAGATTTGAAGAGGGGGTAACAGTGACTATTTTCTTTGTGGCATCTATTGTTGCGGTGAATGGCACAGCTGTACCTGATGAACTGGTTTCATTTAAAGAAACTAAACCAGCCAGGTCGGTATTTGTAACAGGCGAACCGTCGGTTTTCAGAATTGCCTCGTTGAAAGTTATTGTTGGGACGACATTTACAAGAACATCAGTTGCACTGTTTGCAGGATTAAATGTAGCAGATGGTGGATTTGTGTCAGGGCCAGGTGTCACTGATGCAAATGTTTCACCTACATATATTTCATCAATTTCTGCTTTTGGTGTCGTTGCGTTATTTCGCAAACAAACTGATGCGAATGCAGAAAAGGCACCTGTTCCTGAATTATTGCTGACTGATCCGGAAGGTTCAGCTCCTCCAAGAGTAGAAGGATTGACCCATAGGGTTGCAGTTGTTGGGCTTGTACTTCTATCATACTTAACTACTACCAGATAGGTAGTACCGAAAACCATATCGGTCCCAAATTCTGTAAAAGTTGGAGTTCCACTGGAAGTATTTTGTATCATAAACCGGTAATTCGCTCCATCATTAACAGTTTTAACACCTAATCTTCCTCCAAAAACAGTAACTGTTGTTCCGGATGTCTGTGCAATATGCATGAAATAATCTCCGGTGGCAGTCAATCCTGAGTTGTCAACAACATTAATCAGAGCCGAAAAATAAATAACAGTACTTGTTGTAGTAAATGCCCGGTTAACATCCCTGGACGTCGCATTTGCGTTACCAAAGATCATTACTTTATTTCCTGAGGAAGCATGAAGTCCGGTATATATTAGATTCCCACTGTACAGGTCAAGTGTTGTAGTCTGACCAGATGTAACACTATGGGTTGTCCAGTTATTTGAACTGGTACCTGCATTTCCATTTCCACCAATATAGCCGGGAATGGTGTAATCAAATCCTTCGTAAAGAACCTGTCCCTTTATTGCTGGAGTAGAAACAGTTAATAAAAGGATAAGCAAGGTAGTAATAGAGAGTAAAGATTTTTTCATATAATATAGTTTTAATATTTCAGAAAAATAATAACCTTACAATTTCTAAAAATCATTGCTAAAAGTCAAATTGTACGTCAACTATTATTGAACATTTTTTAATCTTCAGCACATTTTACTGAAAATCAATTTAAGATAACCATTGGCAGGTTTAAATAGTCCGCCTGCAAATTATCATTGTCAATGAAAATCAAAAATCCTACCTTCGCCGGAAACACAATAACCTATACCATAACCTAAATCCTGAAATCGTGAAAAAGCTATTTGGATTATTAATCATTATCGCTCTAACGGCAATGACATTGACTTCATGCAAAAATGAACCTGTGGTTGACAAATCCAACCCTCTGTTCTGCAAATTCGACACTCCTTTCGGTGTGCCTCCGTTCGAAAAGATTATGGCAAAACATTATATGCCCGCATTCGATACGGGGATGGCCTGGGGAAGAAAGGATGTTGATGCTATTATTAACAGTAAGAAAACCCCCACTTACAAAAATACCATTGAAGCCCTTGATAAAAGCGGCGAGCTTCTTACCAATGTTGCAAGTATTTTCTTTTCACAGTCGAGTGCAAATACCAACGACTCCCTGCAGAATCTGGAAATGGAAATCTCTCCCAAGCTCTCTTCATACAGCGACGAAATAAGACTTAACCCTGTTCTCTTCGGAAAGATCAAGAGCGTATATGAAAACCAGGCAAAGTTTAAACTTAATGATGAGCAGAAATATCTCCTTGAAAACCTTTATAAAAGCCTTGTAAGGAACGGTGCAAACCTGAATGACCAGGACAAGGAGACATTGAAAAGCATAAATCAGAAACTCGCTGTCCTTACAGTAAAATTCGAACAGAACGTTCTTGAAGAAACCAATAACTACAGGCTTTTTGTCGATAAGGACGGTCTTGCAGGACTTCCCGAATCATTGATTGAGCCTGCTGCAGCAGTTGCCAAAGCATCGGGGCAGGAAGGCAAATATGCATTCACAACACAAAGACCGAGCATATTCCCCTTCATGACATATTCCCCTGACAGGGACATGAGAAAACAAATTTTCAACGCATACACAATGCGCGGCAATAACGGGAATGAGTTTGATAACAACAATATCCTTGCTGAGATTGTGAAGCTGAGAGCTGAACGCGCCAAACTCCTGGGATATAAAACACATGCCGATATCGTCCTGGAGCCACGGATGGCCAAGACTCCTCAGAATGTTTTCGACCTGCTCAACAGCCTCTGGTCAAAAGCTATCCCGGTAGCTAAGAATGAGGTTGTACAGATGCAGCAGATCATCGACAGCGAAGGAGGAAAATTCAAACTTGAACCATCTGACTGGTGGTATTATGCTGAGAAACTGAGAAAACAAAAATATAATCTTGATGACAATGAGCTGCGGCCATATTTTAAGCTCGATAATGTACGTGACGGCGCATTTGAGTGTGCTAACCGGCTCTTCGGTATAACATTTACAAGGCTGACAGATATCCCGCTTCCTCACCCCGATGCACAGGCATTTGAGGTTAAAGAAAGCGATGGTTCTCATGTGGGGGTCCTGTATATGGATTTCTTCCCGCGGGAAAGTAAACGACAGGGTGCATGGTGCGGTGGATACAGGAGCCATCTGATCCTTAAAGGCAAGGAGATTACCCCGGTTGTTACTACCGTCTTCAACTTTTCGCTGCCCAGTGGCGATAATCCTTCTCTCCTCAGCCTGGAAGAGGTATCCACTCTTTTCCATGAATTCGGACATGCCCTCGAAGGACTCTTCAGCAAGAATACCTATAACCAGACCTATGTGGCACAGGATTTCGTGGAACTGCCATCGCAGCTCATGGAACATTGGGCTACCGAACCTGAAGTCCTGAATCTGTATGCAAAACATTACAAGACAGGTGAGACCATCCCTGCAGAACTGGTTGAAAAAATAAAGAACAGCAGCTATTTTAACCAGGGATTTGAAAATGTAGAAGTCTATGCAGCATCACTTCTTGATATGGCATACCATAGCCTTGAAGCCCCGGCAGAAGTAAAAATCCAGGATTTTGAAAAAGAATATTTTACAAAGCTTGGACTTATACCTGAGATTGTTTCACGTTACAGGAGCACATATTTCACTCATATAATGGGTGGCTACGATGCAGGTTATTATAGCTATACCTGGTCTGCAGTTCTCGATAACGATGCATTTGAAGCATTCAGGGAAAAAGGTATTTTCGACAAGCCAACAGCAGAATCGTACCGTAAGAATATTCTTGAAAAAGACGGCACAATGGATCCGATGCAGATGTATGTCAATTTCCGCGGGCGCGAGCCTCAGATCGAACCTCTGCTGAAGAATAAAGGCCTGCTTTAAAACTAAGTAAGTCCGGGATAAAAAGTACCGGCAGATAAATAAATATTGCTGTTCCCGAACCTTTTAACAGGTTTACAGGAAACCAGCAGGAAATACACAGGGATGGTAACCGGAGGATAACGAACCGGATGCCATCCCTGTAATCATTTTTGATAATATCTATTTGAAAGCATTCTCTATTTCCTCGAGGGAAACGCCGAGCGTTTTTATACATACACCATTGAGCAGGGTTCTGTTGCCTGTAAGATGAAGAGTGTACTGGGTATGTACAAGTTCTCCGCCGGGCTTGAGTGCAGCGGCTGGCGATGAAGTTTCAATTTCATAAAACGGACCCATTTGTGATCCATCCTCCAGGGGCCCGTCATTATAGGAGTTAAGTGCATCCCCTGAGAAAGGATCTTCCTGTATCTGCCAGGCTGAGTTTACATAGTCAGTCACACCTTCAGGTATCTGGCAGAATAATAATGTAAGTATGTTGTTTGCAGAATCGAAGCTTCCGATTGTACCTGTGGCCCTGAGCGGAGGCAGCCCTAATTTGCCCCTGCTCTTGCCATCGGCTTTAAAGAAAATATGTTTCTCTGTTACCTTCAGCCTGTCAGAAGCTATCTTTCCAAAGTAATTGTCATTTACTATAGGTCCCATAGTTTTTTCATCTCCGGGGTTATAGGGTATAGCCACAACAACAGAAGGAGATGGGTTGAACATTCCAAGCATCCAAATCGAAAGTAGTCCTGTCTCTTTTTTCCATTCATGGTCTCCCTTGTTTATCAGCTTGTTATCGGAACGGTACGATACGCAATTAAGCCCCGAAAGATCAAGTCCAAGGTTATTCATGATTTCTTCTTTCCTCACCAGTTTTATTTCCCTCTCGATCCTGAATGTGAGATCAGTGCCACTGTAATTAGTGGTCTGGATACTTAATCCGAACAATGCAGAGGAATCGGTCTGGCTGATTACTTCAAAGGGTGCGGTATCGAGCCATGCTGGCACCTGCCAGTTGTCGAATGTGAAGGGTTCCCCCTTCCTGAAATAAATTGAAAACTGTCCTCCTTCAGGACCGAGCCATAATCTTTCTTCTCCTCCGAATGCATTTATGTGAGGCTGAATTTTGCCGGAGGCTATAAGCTCACGGTTTATCCACCCGAAGCTGAAGCCCTTATCGCCTTCAGCAGTACTGGTCATAACTCTTCCCTGCCATGCCGGTATTATTGCAATGGCAGAATTCCCGTTTCTTATTTCAATCACCTTAACATATTTGCTTAAAAAGTCCCTGTTATAGCCATACTGACTGGAAGTGTCGGTTACCATAGTTGTCGGTTTTTGATTTTCTTTTTTCCCGTTGCCTGCGCAGGCAAAGAGAAAGAGCGTGATTAATGAAGTGAATACTATCCGGTACATGATGATATTGTATTTAATTACTATCTGTTTTTAGGATTTTCCGTTTTTTTTCTTCAGGTACCTGTATCTTCTCCAACCACGGATGGAGGTGAGTGATGTAAAGCGCAGCAGTAGTTTTACGGGCTTAAGCTCCATTGCATAATGTATTGCAATATAAACGATTGCAGATACTGAGATCATTACAGCTATACCGATAAGCTGTGAAACTAATTTCCACCACCAGGCGTCGGGTGCAATGCCAAGAGAATTCACGATATGGATCATCAGCCATGCGTTGACAGCAGTTACAGCCAGGATTATTCCTGCTGCCATACCATGTGCCGTCTCAATAGCCTGCTGAGGACAATTGTTCATACACCTCATACAGCTCTCACATGTCAGCTTCCAGTATGGCCGCTCCCTTACATATATTATCGATGATGTGGGGCATTCTTTTATGCAAATCCCGCAATTGTTGCACCTGGAAGTGGCAATGAATGTCTTGGCAAGAAAGAACCTGCCACCGAGGTAATATCCCGCAGAAATTGGACTGATAAGCAGGTCGACCGGGAGACTGTAAAGTCCACGGTATACTCTTTTCCCCGAAAGTATCTTGTTTGCAAATCCTTTGACAATGGGTTTACATCTGGCAATTATCGATTCAACAACTTTGTTCCTGATACCAGGGTGAAGAGGAATCCAGTTGGAGGGCATGTCAACAGGTCTGAACCCGACACACCTGTAGCCTTTGAGCCAGAGCATGAACGCAGGCAATACAAGTGCAAGCCCTGTTATTCCCATCATAAATATCCTGGAAAGTTTCATGCCGGCACGTGTATTAAGAAGAAAGACCTCTTTTCCCAGGCCTCGTGGAAAACCTGCAATAAACCTTAACATTATCGGGGCAGCATTGAAACCGTGAGTAGGGAAGGCAAAGCCGATTAAGGGTTTTTCTTCTGGTGACGGCATAGTTATGTCTTCGAGCCGATCGATTTTCCGGACAACAGTTTTAAGACCTCTCCTGAGGGCTTCCTCCGCGATCCATTCCGACGACAGGCGGGCATTGCCGGTACCAGAGATATAATAAATGTATAGTGAATCCCAATCAGCCATACGTACCAGTGTTTCTGTAAAGTCAGTTTGTCTTTACTAAGATATTGATTATAGGATTAATTTTGCATGTACCCCGATAATATGAATAAAAAGAATCTTGCAGGATTAACAGCGAATGAAATTTCCGATCTTATCAGACCGGAGGGATTTGATCATTCACATGCCATTTCAGTTGCAACAGCAATATACAGGAACCGGGTTATAGACGTTTCGATGATCATGAAGATCCCGAAGAAACTAAGGGATCACCTGGCAGACACCGGATCGTCGCTGATTCATAAACCAGTAAAATCAGAATTCTCAGGTGACGGAAGCATTAAATACCTCTTCAAGAATTCCGATGGTCAGCTTTATGAAACAGTTTATATCCCTGAAAAGAAAAGAAAGACATTATGTATATCTGTGCAGTCGGGTTGCAGAATGGGCTGTCCGTTTTGCGTAACTGCAGGTTATGGGTTTCATGGTGACCTTGATAGTGGCGATATTGTGAACCAGGTACTTGCAATTCCGGAGACAAGGGAGCTGACACATATTGTTTTTATGGGAATGGGTGAGCCTCTCGATAATATTGATAATGTTCTGAAGGCCTGTGATATATTTACGGCTGAATGGGGGATGGCCATAAGTCCAAGGAATATCACAGTATCAACAGTAGGAATTACCCCGGGGGTTACTCGGTTTCTTGAAAATTCACGGTGCAACCTGACACTCAGCTTGTTTTCACCTTTCCCTGAAGAACGGATTGAAGTGATCCCCGCTGAAAAAAGATATCCTGCCCTGGAGATCATCGGGATGATGAAGAATTTTCCTGCAACAAAAAAAAGACGGCTGAGCATAGCCTATGTCATGATAGGAGGAAGGAATGACACTGATAAGCATCTTGATGGTCTTATAAGCTTGCTCAGGAACTCGGGGATCAGGGTAAACCTCCTTCCTTACCACACTGTGGCAGGTGATAAAATTATTCCTTCAACGTCAGAAAGGATGATGTATTTCAAGCACAATCTTGTAGTATCAGGAGTACCGGCTTCTGTCAGGAGGTCGCGGGGTGCAGATATCTCTGCAGCATGTGGTCAGCTCGCAGCAGGGCTGAAACCGGGCATGATAATCAAATAAATTTGCAATAATTTTTTTTAGTAGATGAGCCTGATTATATTTATGACATAAAACAAATGATATGAGAAAGACAGCTTATTTTATTACTGCCCTTGCCATGATTCTTGCTGGTTGCAGCACAGGGAACCAGGCTACAGGGGAAAAAACTCCCGCCCTGATCCCCGCACCTGCATCGATTTCGATGGTTAACGGACAATTCCTGTTCACAGGGAAAACAAAGATCATAATTCCATCAATGGATACTGATGTTAAACTGGCTGCAGATTTTCTGGCACAGCTTATAAGCAACCCTACCGGAACAGCTCCGGAGGTTGTTACCGGGACTAAACCATTGAAAGGATCTGTATTCATGACAATTGATACTGCAGTCAGGAATAAGGAAGGATATGTTCTTACGATAACCCCTCGCAAGATAACAGTACAGGCCAGGACAGCGGTAGGCTTTTTCTATGCAGTCCAGACTTTAAGACAACTTTTGCCTGTAGAGGTTGAAAATCAGAAAGTTGTTGAAGGTCTGGCTCTCACAGTACCGGCATGTATTATTAAAGATGAACCCAGGTTTTCATACAGAGGCATGCATCTTGATGTGGGGAGGCATATGTTCCCGGTTGCTGCTATCAAGAAGTATATCGATATGCTGGCTCTCCATAAAATGAACACTTTTCACTGGCATCTGACAGAAGACCAGGGATGGAGAATAGAAATTAAGAAATACCCGAAGCTGACAGAGGTTGGTGCATACCGGAAAGAAACGATTGTCGGACATGCCGGAAGACCTCCTTTTGTATTTGACGGTCAGCGCTATGGTGGATTTTACACCCAGGATGAAGTGAAAGAGGTAGTGGCATATGCCAGATCAAAATTCATAACTGTGATCCCGGAGATTGAAATGCCAGGCCATGCTATGGCAGCACTGGCATCATATCCTTCACTGGGTTGTACAGGGGGTCCTTATGAGGTGAATACCAAGTGGGGAGTTATGGATGATGTCTTCTGCGCAGGAAAGGAAGAGACATTTAATTTCCTCCAGGATGTGCTGACTGAAGTTATAGACCTTTTCCCCGGAACTTATATCCATATCGGAGGTGATGAATGTCCTAAAGCAAGATGGGAAAAGTGTCCTTTATGCCAGGCTCGGATCAAAGAACTCGGACTGAAAGACGAAGGCGAGCTGCAGAGCTATTTTATTCAGAGGATTGAGAAATTCCTGAATTCGAAAGGCCGCAAGATCATTGGATGGGATGAGATTCTCGAAGGAGGTCTTGCACCCGAAGCAACAGTTATGTCATGGAGAGGAACACAGGGTGGTATAGCAGCTGCCAAGCAGAAACACGATGTTATCATGACACCCAACAGATTCGTTTACCTCGATTACTATCAGTGCGAGCCTGAAGGCCAGCCACTTTCCATAGGAGGTTATCTGCCGCTTGAAAGAGTCTATTCTTATAATCCTATGCCTGAGGAACTTACTCCGGAAGAACAGAAATATATTCTTGGAATTCAGGGTAATGTCTGGACAGAATATATTCCTACTCCGGAACATATGGAATATATGGCTTTCCCCAGGGCTTTTGCGATTGCTGAGACTGGCTGGACACCTGACAGGCTCAAAGATTTCGAGGATTTCCTGTCAAGGCTGGAAGTTCTCGGGAAAAGATATGATGCACTAAATCTCAATTACTTCAAGGGAGAGTACAGGGATACAAGAGCAGCAGCTGAAAAGAATAAGAACTGATAATTTCCTGGAAGAAGCAGTTTAAAAAGCTTACGAGGGAAAAGTTATTGTCATTAAAAAATACCAGGCTGGTTCAAAACCGGGCTGGTATTTTTTTGGTATTAACGGTTTTCTGTATTCATAAGCTGGAACAGGTGCTCGTCGAGCCACCCATCAGAGGTCTTTATCCAGTCTTTCTTCAGGCCTGCCTGGACAAAGCCGACCTTCATGAATAATTCGATACTTTCCTTATTATTTGAAAGGATATTGCAATAAACCTGGTGAAGCTGGAGGGTATTGAAACAATAACCAATAAGTCCTTTCAGGGCCATAGTGGCATAACCTTTCTTCCTTTCATTTTCGTCGGCGATGAGGATACCGATCCCGGCTCTTTTATGGAACGGATCAAAATCAAAGATATCTATCGCCCCGATGGTTTTCTTTTCCGAAGGCAGGTCTATCATCAGGCGAAGCTGCCCAGTCTCATAGATGTTCTTATGTGAATTCTCAAGATATCTCTTAAGAGTAAATTTTGAGAAAGGAACCACCGTCTCGCTTATGATCCAGTACGATTCGTTATTTTCCCATTCATAGAGTAGTTCCAGGTCTTCAGGTTCCAGAGCCCTGAGATTTACTTTTTCGTACTTCATCTGGCCTGTGTGCTTAATGAGGAAAGCCGGGAGTTAAATTTATTTAGAGACTTTTTTAATGAAGATCTCTTCGGGATAGCCTTTTCTGATCAGTTCCAGCCTTAATGCATAAGCCTCTTCCCTGGTTGCCAGTCGTCCTGTTGTATACCTGTAGAACTTGTCATTCTCATTATACATAACCTTCATATCGTTGATATGCTTGAAATAGCTTACATCAACAGGATTATGAAGTGCCATGACCTGGACAGTATAGTAGAGCACATCGGAATCGATCACATCGTCAACATTGCTGACCTGCATATTTTTTATGAGGATGGAGCTGTCTATCTCTGATACCACAGGTATAGCTGAAAGATTTATCTTCTCATAGGTGACCTGTTTTATAAGAGAAGAATCTCTCCTCAGTGTAACATCCAGTGATATTACCAGATCTGGATTATCCTGTATAATTAATGTATCTGTTGTTTTTGTGAAGTAGCCATCTCCGGAATATGCTATCCTGAAATTTCCCGGTGATACTGAAACAGAGTATTTACCGGAGATCTTATCCGGCAAGGCATGGTAAATAGTATCTCCGGATATTTTATTGATCACATGAATATCGTACTTCTTATTGCCGGCGAATGCTGTGTCGTTGAGTCTGAAATTACCTGAGATTTCGTAAATCTGGTTTACATCAATTCCTCCAAGCCCCAGGTAGTATATGTCTCTTTTCTTATAATCCGACTTCATTGAATAATAAGCAGTCATTCCGTTATTTGAAGGCTGGAAAAATTTATCATCATCTGTTGTATTGACAGGGTAACCCAGGTTCTCGGGTTTTTTCCATTCATTACCAAGTTTCCTGCTCCTGTAATTGTCGTAGCCGCCCATAGAGCTGTGCCCTTCCGAGCAGAAATACAATAACGAATCATTTGAGGTTAAGAACGGGTTATCCTCGTTATAAGGAGTATTGACAGCTGTTCCGAGGTTAACTGCAACACCCCAGTCTCCAGATGCATCTTTCTCAGACATATAAATATCGAGGCCACCCTGTCCGCCTTCCCTGTTACTTGTGAAGAAAAGTTTTTTGCCATCAGCCGATACAGAGGCATGGGATTCATAGAACTTGGTGTTTATATTCCTGTTGAGTTTCTGAATCGGGGTCCATTTGTCGTTCACATACTTCGATGAATAAATATTTCCATCGAAAATATCAGTCTTATAAAGAAAGAGTTCTGTCCCGTCAGCATTAAGTGCACAGGTGGAGCAGTCTTCGCCTGCATTAAGTTCTGTAGTAATTTCAACAGGATCCTGCCATTTTCCACGGACCTTTTTTGAGAATAGGATAATATTTACAAGTCCCCGGCGCTCAGTATATGCTATTGTATTGCCGTCGAAGCTCACTGCCGGGTTTTCATTTACCGACCCCAGGATAAAGCCGGGGCCAAGGGTTTTTTTTGTAAGTTTTACGGGATTCTCCTCAAATTTGATCGCATTCTTGCAGGCCAGCATCTGCTGATCAACGAATTCAACGTTTTGTATTCCTCCCTTTTTTTCGTTTTCAGAAGCCAGGTTTGCAAAGGTCTGAAGAGTCTTGAGGCCTTTTTCAAGTTCGTTATTGATCATATATGCTTTACCGAGGTAGAAGAATGCATCGAGAGGTGCTCTCATTTCCTTGAAAGAACCTGTCTTTGAATCATAAACAGCATTCTTCACTGCAGCTTCAAGATAAGGTATGGCTTTTTCCTTTTCGTCCGGGATACTGAGATAGCAGGTGCCGATTTTATAGCTAAGGTTCAGGTTCTCGGGATTTTCCATGACAAGATAAAGCTGGTTTGCCAGCTCATATTCTTCATAGAGGTAATATGTTTCTGCCTGGGCAAAGATACCCTTCAGCTCTTTTGCAGACTGGGCTGAGGCAGCAACCGGGAAAATTATCAGAGTCAATAGCTGCAACCGGAGGCAAATTATTATCCCTCTGAAACTTTTCATTATAACAAATATAATATTTTTTCCATTACCAGGCACATGGCTCATTTCTTATTTACGGATGATAGTGAAGATGTTATCTATATTTATCTCAGGTTAATATTTTGTTTGATAGCCCGATCACTGTTTTTTATCCTTTTTCCGTTTTCGCAGTAATATTATCACGAACAGTATAATTCCTGCCCCCACTATTACCCACAGGTACCATAGGCCGCAAGTGCGCCCGGAGCCTGTTTGCGTAACCGGTGGTAATACAGGTGGTACTACAGTCTGCTTTCTTGCCGTATCTACAACCGGGGCAACCTGCTTAACCTCAGGTTTCGAAGGTTCCTTTGAAGCCACATACCTGGTATAATCAGTGCGGATAACCTTCCGAGGCTTTTTGGTTTCAACGGGAACATCAAAAGCTGTTGCATTGCCATACCTGTCAGTTACTTTGAACGTAAGTTTGTCAAAGTTGCCTGTCTTATTTGTTTTGTAGTCAAGTATTGTATCGTTGATGTTTATCAACTCTGAGGATATAAGAGAATCTCCGGCCCATTTTTCAACAGTAAGCACTGCCCCGGGTTCTGACTTTATCCTGAATGCAATATCATTACCTGTCACTTTGCCTTCTTCGACTTTCAGGCTGGCCACGAGATCAGTTTTTGGCAGTGTGACACCCGGAACAATGATTGTATCAGAAGGTGAGGTAAGTGAAAGGTTTAGTTCTTTCGTAATCTTTTCGGCGCCCGGTGCCTCAAATTCAAGAATATAATCACCCTGGTCGGCAGGGAATTCATATTTTCCTGTAAAAGGATCTGAATATAAGGTGATGGATTTCTCCGGGTTTTTATTATTTGAAGACCTTATCTTTATGCTGTCTCCTGCAGAGGCTAAAAGTCCATCAACCTTTGCTGATCCCTTAACGATGAATTTGCGTGGATGATTTTCCGAGAATATTTCAATACGGTAGATATCTGAAAGACCATAGCCTCCCTCGCCGATCATCGAATAGTAAGCCTCGTAACCGTCATTCAGGGGATGGAAGAACAGATCATCATCAGTCGTATTCAGAGGGTACCCGACATTCAGTGGTACAGACCATTTACCATCGTCTAAGAGGGTTGAATAAAAGATGTCGTAACCACCCATATTATAGTGACCAGCTGAACTGAAAAACAGTGTTTTGTCATCCTCGCTGAGGAAAGGAGTATCTTCATTATATACAGAGTTGATTACAGGACCGAGGTTTACAGCCGGTCCCCATGAATTTCCTGTGTCTCTGACAGATACATATATATCCAGTCCCCCATAGGTGTCTTTCCTGTTGGAGGTAAAATAGAGTTTTTTACCATCATGGGAGACTGTGGCATGCGACTCCCAATACTTGGTATTTATATTGTCATTAAGCTTTACAATATTTGTCCATTTATCATTGCTGAGCTTTTTGGTAACGTAGATATTCCCGTCATAATCGTTTCCACGGCGATAGATAAAAAGCTCTTTCCCGTCGTTTGACAGAGAAGTGGCATAATTGCCTGTTTCCTGTCCAAGCCCCAGGTCGGGAATGATATTTACAGGATCGCTCCAAACTCCGTTTTGTTTCCTCACATAGAACAGATCCTCCTGGAATGGTGATAACCTGTTATAAACCATCGAATTCTGATCGCCGGAGACAACCGGATTAAGGTCAGGATATTGATTATTGATCCGGTCTCCGAGGTTCTGCTTCCTGAGGTATAACGGGGTTTTCATGAGTTCCCGGGCGTTCAGGCACGACTGGATCTGCATCTTAACGACATCGGGATTATAGATTTTCGTATTCAGGTTTTTATTGAAGATCTCATAAGTCTCGAGGGCTTTGTCGATCTGGTTGTTAATCCTGTAGGCATTTGCCAGGTAATAATATACATCATATGGAGCACGGTTTTCCCTGAACCTTCCTTCTTTATATTTAGGATTTATATTTTTTACAGCTTCCTCGAGGTAACTGAGAGATTTCTCTTTTTCATTGGGGATATTTATGTAGCACTGGCCAATCCTGTATTTCAGGTTGTTATTATTTGGATACGACTTGATCAGCTCCAGGTATAATGTAAGCGCCTCTTCATATTCCTCGAACAGGAGATAACCTTCAGCTTCATAAAACTTGTTCCTGTTTTCTATTCTCGCCTGAGAGAATGAAAGATTGCTTGTCAGCAAAGCAATTGAGGCAGTTATAAGAAGAAACCTTTTCATCTTTCGTAATCAGGTATAAGTTGGTATAATAAAACCTTGTCCACGAAATTCTTCAACTCAATTTCCCGATTATACACAGGCAGGAAGGTTTTATGCTATGGTTACTAAACTTTTCAGGTACTAATATATAAGAAATATTAGAGAAAAGGGCACAAAGAGGAAGCTCTTTTATTGACAAATGTTCATAAAAGACTGACAATCCGGATTAATTCCGGGATGTGTTTACCTGAAGAGTTCAGCCAAGATCGGGATTATAGTTCTCGAGTATTTCTTTTACCCTGTTTAGAAATTTCCCTGCCAGCGCGCCATCTATTACCCTGTGATCATAGCTCAGCGATAAAATCATTATATGCCTGATAGCGATCACGTCGCCATCGTCTGTTTCAATAACTGCCGGCATTTTCCTTACAGCCCCGGTGCCCAGGATGGCTGCCTGCGGCTGATTAATAACAGGTGTTCCTGCAAGATTATTATAACTGCCAAAGTTTGTGATTGTGAATGTTCCTCCTGTAATTTCATCAGGCCTGAGCTTATTATTCCTTGCACGTTCAGCAAGGTCGTTGACACTCCGTGCAAGACCTGTAAGGCTCTTTTCGTTTGCATTCTTTATTACCGGAACAATAAGGTTCCCGTCCGGCAGCGCCGTCGCCATACCTATGTTTATATTTTTTCTTTTGATGATATTATACCCTTCGACAGATACATTTATCATAGGAAAATCATAAAGGGCCCTGGCTGCTGCATCAATGAATATAGGTGTCAGCGTAAGCTTCTGGCCTTCAGTTGCCAGGAATTTCTCCCTGACTGAATTTCTCCACTTTACAAGTCTGGTAACATCGGCATCAATAAAGGAGGTGACATGTGCGGATGTCTTTTTTGAAAGCACCATGTGATCTGCAATAAGCTTTCTTACACGGTCCATCTCTATAACTTCATCACCGCCAGTATGCCCGGTCGTATCATCAGAATGTGTTACACTCTTTTGTGGCCTGGTTTCTTTCTCAGGTTTCTCAGGTTTCTCAGTTTTCTCCAGTCTCCTTGATGATTCAATGAATTGCAATATATCGTCTTTGGTAATTCTGCCATCCATCCCGGTCCCTTTTATTGAGTCGAGTGTAGCATAACTGATATTCTCCCTTGCTACAATGCTTTTTACAAGGGGTGAGAGGAATTTCCCCGAAGGAGTCCTGCTCTTCATCGCAACTGATATGTTATCAGCTTCTTTGCGTTCTTTCCTGATCTCAGAGATTGTCTCCCGTACCCTTTCCACTTCCTTCAGGATTTTAGCGGAATCTTTACCAGTCTCACCGGTTCCTGTCTCGAGAACTGCAATAACTTCACCGATCTTTATAACTGATCCTTCTTTTGCAATTAAAGAAACAATCCTGCCGTCAGCAGGTGATGGAACTTCGGAGTCAACTTTATCAGTTGCAACCTCAACAAGAGGATCATCTTCCTTAACTTCTGCACCAACCGGTACAAGCCATTTTGTGATTGTGGCTTCAATCACTCCTTCTCCCATGGCAGGGAGCATAATGTTAACCTGAGCCATTGCTGTTTGCTTAATTTCAAATTGTTGCTTCTGACACACCCGGTTCCATGTAATCATGATTGCCGGATGTCAGTATTATTAAAATACAACAACTAAACAGAGATCAGGGCAAAATGTTCAGGATATCATGATCTTAATGATAAACAGTAACGGCTTCCGGCAATGAATCCGGCATTTTCAGCAGCGATCCTTACAGAACATTTAGTGTCAGTTATCCGGATCATTGAGTCGATGATCATTTCGGTCCTCATGCTTTTAGCAGAAAAGATGACCTCCTTAATCCGTTTTGATGAGATCACGCTCCTGAGATTGACCAGAGAGTCCAGGGCGTCGGCCTCTGTTCCCGGCTCTGACAGGCTGATCCTTCCTGTTACAATATTTGAAGTTCCTGCATTGGAGAGGAGGTTAGTAATTTTCAGAAATTCTTCTTTGTCAGAAACTATAAGTGTTTTCCGCTCTTTTTTTTCATTTTCTCTATAAAAACTTTTATCAGACAATTTAGTCAGAGGCATGAATACCCTGGCTAATGACCTCCTGACAAGCGACAGTAAACCCCTGAGAAATATTGCAGCTTTAATGAGATGTACAAAACCTTTCATGGTACCATCGGAAAAGTGTTTTTGCACGAATATTACCATGGCCTTGTAAAAATTAATTATAGTATTTATATGAGCCTTATCGGTGCTCTCTCCCTTAAAATGAATTACCCTGACCTCAGGGAAATAGTAGTTATAGTACCCGGCTTTCAGGAGCCTGTAGCTGAAATCTATATCCTCGCCATACATGAAAAAATCCTCATCGAGAAGTCCTGTCTTTTCGATTGCCGCTCCTCTCAGGAACATGAACGCCCCTGAAATAATGTCAGCCTTCGAGATCTTCCGGTTATCAAGATGTCCAAGATAGTAGCTGTTGAAGAATCCTGACCGGGGGAAGACCCACGACAGACCTGACATCTTGAAAAAGGCTGTCCTGGGAGTCGGCAATGCCCTTTTTGATTCCGGTAAAAGCTTTCCGGAGCCATTTATCATCATAATACCTGTTGCCCCGGCATCAGGATGGTTCTCCATAAAGTCAATGCACCTGCTGAATGAGTTTTCTTCTACAATGGTGTCGGGATTAAGGAGCAGCTTGTATTTTCCGGAAGCCTGTAAAATAGCCTGGTTATTTGCTGCTGAAAAGCCTTTGTTTGAAGTGTTCCTGATGAGCTTCACTTCCGGAAATAATTCTTCGACCATCGCCGGGGATCCGTCGGCAGAGTTATTATCCACGACAAATACTTCATGATCAATATTCTCAGAAGCTTTACGCACTGAAGAGAGGCAAAGTTCCAGGTAGTACCTGACATTGTAACTGACTATTATTACAGACAGATCCATAATATGTCAGCAACTTATTATTTCATCTTTTATTACTGAAGCAAGGCGTTTGATACCTTCCTCAATATCAGGTGGTGATGAAAATGAAAAATTGAGACGCATTGTATTTCTGCCGGAGTCGTTACAGAAGAAGGAAGATCCTGAGACGAATGCCACATTTTTTTCAATGGCTTTTTTCAGGATGGTATCGGAATCGATAGCGCCAGGAAGAGTGACAAAAAGAAAGAGTCCGCCTTGAGGTTCGGTCCAGGTTACCCTTTCAGGCATATATTTCCTGAGACAGCTTATCATATGGTTCCGTCGTTCCCTGTATAATTCGATTGTCTTAACCAGGTTCTTTTCGAGTAGGCCCCTGCTGACATACCGGGCAATTATTTTCTGAACGAATGATGATGTGCACAGGTCGGAAGTCTGTTTAGCCATGACTATCTTATCGAGGATCTCAGGGTTGCCAATTACCCATCCGACCCTGAATCCGGGAGAGAGTATTTTGGAGAACGTGCACAGCGTTATCACCCTGCCGCTTGTGTCAAGTTCGCACATAAGCCGCTGGGAAATACCTTCAAACCTGACTTCCCTGTATGGGCTGTCTTCGACGATCAGGAGATCATGTTTTTCTGCAATCGCGATTATCTTAAGTCTTCTTTCTTCAGGAACAGTTATGCCCGCAGGATTCTGGAAATCAGGGATTATATAAATGAATTTGATCTTTTTACCCAGCTCTTTGAGGTGTATTATTGTATTTTCAAGTTCATCGGGTTTCATACCGTTGCTGTCGAGAGGTATGCCTTTGAGTTTTGCGCCATATACAGAGAACGCGTTGAGCCCGCCGAGATAGGATGGCAGACCACAGATCACATAATCTCCCGGATCGATAAGTATCTTTGCAATAAGATCGAGGGCCTGCTGTGATCCTGTTGTGATTATAAGATTCTCTATACCAATCTTCAGCCCCTGCCTGTTATGTCTTTCCACAAGAGCTTTCCTCAGCTCAGGATCTCCCTCAGTGGTTCCATACTGAAGACTATCTTCTCCATGATGTTCCAGGACTTCACTGACAATCTCCTTAAGGTCATCAACAGGAAATGTTTCAGGAGCCGGGAGACCTCCCGCAAATGATATCATTCCCGGTTTCTGGAGGAGTTTAAGGATTTCTCTTATGGCAGAGCGTTTCATGCTCTTTCCCGAAACAGATATGAACTTTTTAAAGGATCTTATCATTGCTGGTATGGATTTCGGTTGTTTATTGCCCTTCCCAGGGTTATCTCATCAGTGTATTCAAGTTCATCGCCAATGGCAACACCCCTGGCCAGGGTAGTGATGCTGGTATTATATTTTGAAAGCTTCCTGTAGAGATAGTAATTTGTGGTATCACCTTCCATGGTTGTACTTAAAGCAAAGATCACCTCCCGGATACCGCCGGCGCTGATCTTTTCTTCAAGCGTATCGATCTTCAGGTCTGAAGGACCGATCCCGTCAATTGGTGATATAATTCCGCCCAGTACATGATAGACCCCCTTGAATTGCCTCGTATTTTCTATCGCCATGACATCCTGGATGTTTTCAACGACACATATCACAGACCTGTCACGCTTTTCATCGCCGCAAATATTGCAAATCTCCGTATCTGAGATGCTGTTGCATATCTTGCAGTAATGGATCTCATCATGAAGTTTTGAAAGAGTCTCTCCAAACCTCCTTACTTCTGATGGATCTCTCTTCAGGAGGCTCATTACCAGCCTGAAAGCTGTCTTTTTGCCTACACCCGGGAGTGAGGCAAATTCATTTACGGCATTTTCAAGCAATCGGGAGGGAAACTCAGTGAAACTCATTTCGGGTTGTTTAAGGCAAAATTAATCCAATTATTGCTTTAAAAAAAGCAAGTCGTTCCCGGGTTGCATTCTTTTTATTATCCTTGTAACTTTAATTATTCAGCATGTCGCCATCCTTAATACTCGGCATCTTTCTCTTGTATACAATATTGCTGTTCGCAGTAACCTATATTACTGCGCGCAAGGCCGACAGCCAGTCATTCTTCATTGGCAACAGGAAATCACCGTGGTTTGTGGTTGCATACGGAATGATCGGCGCTTCCCTATCGGGAGTGACCTTCATGTCGGTACCGGGATGGGTGAAGGATACACAATTCAGCTATATGGTGGTTGTCCTGGGATACCTGGCCGGGTATTATGTAATCGGGCTGGTTCTTCTTCCTCTATACTACAGACTGAAGCTTACCTCTATTTATTCGTACCTCGACCAGCGTTTCGGGTTCTGGTCGTACAAAACCGGGGCCGGATTTTTTCTGCTCTCGCGCACACTGGGAGCATCATTGAGAATGTTCCTCGTCATTAATGTTTTACAGGTGTTTGTCTTTGATGCCTGGAATATCCCTTTCTGGGTAAATGCCCTTGTATTCATAATACTGATCATCCTTTATACCTTCAAAGGGGGCATACGGACAATAATCTGGACCGATACCCTTCAAACAACATTTATGCTGCTGGCAGTGGTGCTCTCAATAATTTACATAAGCAGGGAGATGCATACGCCGGTGGTAAATCTTCTGACGGAGATAAAGAGCAGCGATATATCGAGGATGTTTATAACCGACTGGACCAATGAACGGCATTTCATAAAACAATTCCTTTCAGGCATGTTTATAACCATCACCATGACAGGCCTCGACCAGGAAATGATGCAGAAGAACCTGAGCTGCAGGAATCTCAGGGAGGCTCAGAAAAATATGTTCACCTTCAGCGGGATACTGATTTTTGTCAACCTGATGTTCCTTTTCCTGGGAGCCTTCCTTCTAATTTATTCACGAAGCAAAGGGATAGAGGTAGATATGTCGGATAAGCTTTTTCCAACTGTTGCTCTGAAATTTCTGAGCCCGATGGCGGGGATCATTTTTTTAATAGGATTGATATCTGCGGCATTTCCCAGTGCCGACGGGGCAATGACATCCCTGACAACATCGGTAAGTATAGACTTCCTGGGACTGGACAGGCGAAAGGATCTTTCTGAAAAGTCTTCAACCAGGATAAGGTATACAGTACATTTATCAATCGCCCTGTTGTTTTTTGTCAGTATATTGATATTCAGTAAATTGAATAACCGGGCGGTAATTGACAAGCTGTTTACAATTGCAGGATATACTTACGGACCACTATTGGGACTATACTCATTCGGCCTGTTTACAAAGCGAAAGGTAAAGGATTCACTTACTCCGGTTATTGCGGTTGTATCTCCTTTGATATGCTTCTTCCTGAGCAGATACTCTGTCCAGTTGTTCAACGGCTATAAATTCGGATTTGAACTCCTTCTGTTAAATGGACTTCTGACCTTTGCAGGACTGTTTATGTTCAGCAGGAGGTCATCTGAAAATATTGAAGGTAATAGCTGAAATTTAACCTTGGTTCCAGGGCATCAGCGTCCGATCCCCTGCCTTCCCACAGACTGAGTCTCATCCTGGTTCTGTGTTTCCTCATCTTCTTCAGGTTCTTCGACAGGTTCGGGCTTTATCTTTACTTTTATTTTCTTATAAGGGATACTCCAGGAAATATAGTAATTAAGTCCAAAGCTTATTGTTTTTCCTCCATTTCCATAACCAGGATAATAAATAGGAGGGAGATTCTTGTCGGCACCTGAATAGACCATCTTCCTGACATTTATTAGCCATCCTATATTGAAGTTCCTGAACAATTCAGCTTTGAACCCGCCGGATACTTCAAGATAATGAGCCCACCCTGACTGCCCTGGAAGTGAAGAAGTGACAGATCCCCAGTAATTATCGTGCCTGTACGACGAGGTTTCATAGCTGAAATTAGAAAGCCCATAATGAATCCCCAGACCGGCCCAGTATTTCCCAACTGCCATTTCAGGTCTCAGGAGATTGAAATCGGGTCCGACCCTGAAGTATATACCTTTCGCAGTGAAATTGTAATTATACTGAGAATAGGAAAAATCAGAATAGCCAGTTCCGAGGAACACCGACATTTTTTCATTTATATCGCCTGATACAAATCCTTCAAGGTTTAATGTTGATTTATCTGTGAAATAAATAACAGGTCCTGATATCTCCAGGCCGGCACTGATCCTTAGCGGAATGACAACACTGTCAGCTTTTTGTTCAGCATCCTGACCGGCAGCCTGGATGTAAAGCAATAGCGTCAGCAGGCTAATAATATATCGAAATGTTCTGTTCACTCAGTGTTGTGATGGTGCTTTTAACTACGATAACCGTATCGATTATATGCTTTGTATATTCAGGTGTTTCGATCGAATGATAAAATGCATACCCGCATTCCTTCGAAATAAGCTTTGAATATGTCGAGTAGGTGAATGAAATTGTATCATTAACTCCGTTTATCTTCAGAACCAGACTGCAATTTTCGGCAGAGGCATCAAGCGGCATCAGGGCCTGGCTCACCTTCAATGCTTTCAGGTATACGTAACTGTTCTCTCTGCCAACTCCATAAAGGGTTATACTGTCAGGAGCGGCTGCTTTTGAAGTACTTGTGAGAAAGAATTTTGCTTTTACATAGGCATTAGTCTCTTCAAAGCATGATCCCGGGGAGCATGATGACAACAAAAATATTACTGTTGTTGCCACTATCAGTATATACTTTGGAATTTTCCTCATCATTCTGAATAACGGCTCAAAATTAAGAAAAATATAATGCGCTGTCATCTGGTTTGAAATTCCAGGGGCATGAATCTATGGTATAAATGGGATTACCCTCGGGGATATTTCAGAATTTTGGGAGTCCCTTCAGTATGCCGGTTATCCCGTTCCGTATGCGGCCGAGGACATTAACGTCTTTGTCAGATCCGAAATAGATTTCGGAGACTATTTCCTTATACCTGTCCATCAGGTAGTTCCTTCTAAGCTTAAGGGTAGGGGAGAGTTCCCCGGTCTGGGGTGTCCACTCTTCGGTAACAAGTCTGAACCTTTTTATTTGTTCGTGCTCGCCCAGTGATTTATTAACCTCCCTGACTTCCCTGGCAAATCTCTCAATCACCTCAGGCAGATCAATAAGGTCGATATTGTCGCGGAATTGAATTTTGTGCTCTGAACACCAGTCGTGAAGGAATGTAAAGTTTGGTGATATGAGGGCGCTGGCAAATTTTTCATTTTCACCGATTACCATTGCCTGCTCAATGAAAATAGACTCCTTGAGCTTGTTTTCGATAACCTGTGGTGCAATGTATTTACCGGCTGACAGCTTGAACATCTCCTTTTTTCTGTCGGTTATCCTGAGCCATTTCCCTTCTTCTATCACGCCAATATCCCCGGTGTGGAACCATCCATCCTGGTCAATAGCCTGGGCTGTGAGGTCAGGGGCTTTATAATAACCCATCATAATGTTTATGCCCCGGCAGAGAATTTCACCGTCATCGGCAATTTTAACTTCCACATTTTCAAGTATGGGACCTACCGTTCCGAACCTGATCTCCGGTATCCTGAAAGGATTTACAGCAATAACAGGTGAGGTTTCCGTAAGGCCGTATCCCTGGATAACCGGCAACCCGGCAGCCCAGAATATTCTTTCAAGGCGCGACTGCAGTGCCGCTCCACCGGATATAATCACAACAATCTCGCCACCCAGGGCTTCTCTCCATTTACTGAAGATAAGTTTTCTTGCAATGCTCAGGCGTAAACGGTAAAATGCCGAATTTTTGTGAAGCCTGAACCTTAGGCCAAGGCTTACTGCCCAGAAAAAAATGGTCTTTTTAAACCAGGAAAGATCCTTGCCTTTTGCAAGAATGTTATCATATATTTTCTCAAGAAGCCTCGGTACAGTATTGAAAATATTCGGCTTAACTTCCTTTACTGCTTCTGATACTGTGCCCATGTTCTCGACATAGTAGACGCTTATTCCCTTATATTGGAAATGGTAATTCATCATCCTTTCATAAACGTGGCACAGTGGAAGAAAACTCATAGCCCTGTGTCCATAACCGAGGTCGTGTGCGGTTGACGTGGATACCGCATTTGATACCAGGTTCTTATGAGATAACATCACTCCTTTGGAGTTTCCTGTCGTACCGGAAGTATAGATGATTGTAACCAGGTCTTCAGGTTTAATGCTGCTCCTTATTTCATTTACAACAGGACCATATTTTTCAGAGTTTTTCTTCCCCGTTTCAATGATCTCCGAGAATGATCTGATTCCATCAACCGGGTCAAAGGAGAAGATTGAGTTCATTAGACCCAGTTTTTCCGCAATAGGCTTCACCTTATTGAATATACCCTTGTTCCCCAGGATTATAGCTTTGACTTCAGCGTGCTGAAGAATATAGCTGTACTCATCGGAACTGATTGTCGGGTATATTGGGACATGAATTAACCCGGCCTGTGAAAGGCCCATATCGACAAAATTCCACTCTGGTTTATTTCCGCTTATAGAAGCTATCTTATCGCCCTTCTGAAATCCCATGGACAGCAACCCGTAGCTCACCCAGTTTACATTATCGCGGACTTCATCAGTAGAGTATGTTACCCATACTTTATCCTGTTTACCGCCATACATATCTTTTCTCGGGTACTTGGCGACATTAAGATCAATTATGTCAAAGGTCCTGCTGATTTCCATTTTTGGGATATTTAATCTGAATACAATTCTAATAAAATTTTTAGAACAAAAGTCACCAGGCAGCTAATATGACATCTGAAATTCATTTAAGATGCATATAATAAGCATAATATAATGGCAAAGTGAATAAAGGAAATTCGACTGAACCGGGAGTAAATTATAATTATAAATATGCTTAAGCTTCGCTGAAAGAAATGCGATTTATTTCTTTCTCAGGTACTCTTCAGCTTTTTGTATTGCCTTATTGATGCCATCGGGATTTTTTCCTCCGGCACTGGCCAGGAATGGTTGTCCACCGCCTCCTCCGTTGATTTCCGTGGAGATCTCCTTAATGATCTCGACAGCATTTAATTTCTTCTCATTTACCAGCCTGTCGGATACCATAACCACTATACTGGCTTTTCCTCCGATTGCCGAGCCAATGACAACGACACTATTGTCAGATGTTTTTCTCGCTTCAAAGGCAACTGTTTTAAGTGTATCCGGTGAATCAGCAACGATATATCCTGAAAGAAACTTAATGCCATTTATAGAAACTGCTTTAGCTTCAAGATCTTTAAATGCAGTCATTGCTGAGGCAAGCTGGTATTTCTCAATAGCTTTTCTCAGGGAAATATTTTCAGCAATGAGTTTTCCAACCCCTTCTTTTATATTGCCGGGAGTCTTCAGCATTGTTGCCACCTCTTCAACAGATGAAATCTTTTCGTTAATGTATTCATCTGCTTTCTGTGCTGTTACAGCCTCCAGCCTTCTTATTCCTGCAGCTATTGCTCCCTCGGAAATGATCTTGATTATTCCTATGCTGGCGGTTGTCTCAACATGCGTTCCCCCGCAAAGTTCAACAGATCTGCCAAACTCAACTACCCTTACCGTATCGCCATACTTCTCCCCGAAAAGTGCCATTGCACCCATCGATTTTGCCTTCTCTACAGGTATGTTTTCAAAAATCCTCCTTTGGTGTCCTTCCCTGACCATTTTGTTTGCAATCATTTCAATCTGGTCCAGTTCTTCCCTTGATATTTTATTAAAATGACTGAAATCGAATCTCAGCCTGTCGGGGGTAACCAGGGATCCTTTTTGCTCGACATGGCTGCCAAGTACCGACCTCAGTGCAAAATGCAACAGGTGTGTGGCGGTATGGTTATTTGCTGTCATCAGTCTTTTCTCAGTATCGATTACAGCATGGAATTTTTCACCCGGATATAAAGGAGCCTTCCTGGCGATATGTATGATCAGGTTATTTTCCTTTATGGTATCGGTTATTTCAATGCTTTCTTTTTCCGACTTCATAAAACCGGAATCGCCTACCTGTCCGCCCGACTCTGCATAAAAGGGAGTCTTGTCGAGTACGATCTGGCACACTTCACTGCCCTTGATCTTTACCATACGGTATTTGCTTATAAGGGCATCTTCTTCAGTATTATTGTACCCGGTAAAGATTGTGTCATCAGCTTCACGTACAATTTCCCAGTCACCTGCGTTTATTGTTCCGTCCTCACGAGACCTGCTTTTCTGGCCTTGCATTTCCTTTTCAAAACCCTCAATATCCAGAGTCATCCCGTTTTCTTTCAGGATAAGCTGTGTGAGGTCTGCAGGGAAACCATAGGTATCATAAAGTTCAAAAGCAACCTTGCCAGGGAAAATGCTCTCTTTGGCTTTTTTAAGATCAGAAATTATCTTTCCTGTCATTTTAAGGCCTTTACCAAGGGTCTTCAGAAATGCGGTTTCCTCTTCAAGAATGATCTTTGTTATAAGATCGTGCGAGGAATTCAGCCCGGGGTATTGCCCTCCCATCGTTTCAGTAAGTATTGGTACCAGCTTATAAATAAAAGGTTCCTGGGCGTCAAGGTAATTATACCCATACCTGACGGCTCTCCTGAGTATCCTTCTGATGACGTAACCTGCCTTGTTATTTGAAGGCAACTGGCCGTCGGCTATAGAAAAAGCCACTGCCCTGAGATGGTCTGCCACAACCCTCATAGCTATGTCGCAGTTCTCATTCTCACCGTATTTTTTCCCGGTAACAGATGAGATCACACTGATTATGGACTGGAAAATGTCAGTATCGTAATTTGATTTCTTATTCTGAACAATCATGCAGAGCCTTTCGAATCCCATGCCCGTATCGACATGTCTTGATGGAAGTGTTTCAAGAGTGCCGTCTGATTTCCGGTTATACTGGATGAATACTAGGTTCCATATCTCTATTACCTGAGGATGCCCTTTATTTATAAGTTCATGTCCCGGGACCTTTGATCTCTCTTTGTCATCCCTTATATCCACGTGTATCTCTGAGCAAGGCCCGCAGGGGCCCGTTTCGCCCATCTCCCAGAAGTTATCCTTTTTTGAACCTTCGATGATCCTGTTTTCCTGTTTTCCGAAACATTTTTTCCAGTAGCCAAAAGCTTCATCATCGCGGGGCACATTCTCCCCTGTATCACCTTCAAAGATAGTTGCATAAAGGCGGTCCGAAGGAATTGCCAGCTTCCCATTAAGAAATTCCCAGGCCATTTCAATAGCTTCCTTTTTGAAATAGTCGCCAAACGACCAGTTTCCGAGCATTTCGAACATCGTATGATGGTAGGTGTCGTGACCTACCTCTTCAAGATCGTTATGTTTGCCTGAAACCCTGAGACACTTCTGGGAGTTTGCCACCCTGACGCTCTTCGGAATGCTGTTTCCAAGGAAAATATCCTTGAACTGGTTCATCCCGGCATTTGTAAACATCAGTGTGGGATCGTTTTTTACCACCATCGGTGCCGATGGTACAATGTCATGACCTTTTGAACGAAAATATTCCAAAAACTCCTGCCTCAGCTCCTGTGCCTTCATAACTAACTGTCAATCTACTATGTAAATATATCTTAAAATTGGCTTGTAAAATTAGTTTTTTTGTTTAGATTTGTCGATTGTCACAAAGAATTATTCAATATCCAGGTCCGGTAAATGGGGAAACGGAAATATATTCTTGATCTTAATGATCTGCAATTCAAGCAGATACGACATCCGTTAAGGAAAAAGTTCCTTCATTCGATAATCTGGTTTTCAGGATCAGTCGCTCTTACTGTTCTGTATGCAGGCTTTATTCAGAATTATTTTGGTTCACCCAAAGAACATCTTCTTAATCAGCAGATTGAAAATATTAAACTGAAATATGCACTTGCTGAAAAAGAGCTTGATCTCTCAATGAAGAATATAAAAAGCCTTGAAAAATCGGATGAAATGCGATACCGCCCTGTACTTATGATGGAAAGCATTCCCGGGATTATCAGGAACCCCGGATTTGGTGGTGTCGAGAGATTTGCTGACCTGAACGGTTATATGTACTCATATCTTATGAAGTCCACTCTCGGAAGGATTGAAGAGATGAAGAATATGCTAAATGTTCAGAACGAATCCTTTGCAACAATAAAAGATAAATCTGAAGAGTGGAAATTTGAGAAGAATCATATGCCGGTAATAAGTCCTGTAGATCCTTCTTTCCCTCTTGGCGACAGGTACGGATTCCGCGAGAAACACCCGGTGCTTGGATATGGCCGGATGCATTATGGTCAGGATTTTGAGGTTCCTTACGGCACAAAGGTGTATGCTACAGGTGATGGAAAGGTTATCGAAGCAGGAAACAGCGGAAGCGGATTTGGAAACCTCGTGGTTATAGATCATGGGTACGGGCTCGTAACAATATATGCTCATCTTAGCAAGATCAATGTTCCGAAAGACTTAAATGTTAAAAGAGGCGATATGATAGGCTTAAGCGGCAGCTCGGGAACACTATCTACAGGTCCGCATCTTCATTACCAGATCAATAAATCAGGAACTCCTGTCAATGCTATCAACTTCTTTAATAATGATATTACCAAACAGGAGTTCGATGAGATGATACAGGCTTTCGGATCTGATTCAATATTCAGGTAATCCGAAGACAGATTTCTTCTTCCGTTAAAGAGACCATTATGGTCTTTTTTGTTTTTTTGTGAATTGTTTATCTTTGCACGGTTATGCCAAAATCAAGATACAGGTTCAATCCCGAATCGCTCAGCTTCGACAAAATTAAACTGGGTGTGAGATCAGTTGTTCTCAGGGGCCTTGCATATCTTGTCGGTTCTCTCCTTGTGGCAATTGTCTATTATCTCGTTTTTGCTTCCTTTTTTGATTCCCCCAAGGAAAAAGCCTTAATCAGGGAAATCAACCAGCTCACCCTTCAGTATGACATTATCCACCGCGAAATGGATAACCTCGACAAAGTGATAGTCCAGCTGGAAGAAAAGGATGATAACCTCTACCGGACAATCTTTGAGGCAGAACCAATACCAAAGACTCAACGCGAAAGCGGTGTGGGAGGAATTAACAGGTATGAGAGCCTGGAAGGTTACAATAACTCAAATATAGTTATTGAGACAGCAAAGAAACTGGATAACTTGAAAAAGAAGATTGTTGTTCAGTCCAAGTCATATGACGATCTATATAACCTTGCTGCAAATAAGGAAGAGATGCTGCAGTCGATACCTGCAATTATGCCTATTTCCGACAAAGACCTTACCAGGGTGGCATCAGGCTTCGGTCTCAGGATACATCCATATTATAAGATTGTTAAGTTTCATGCGGGAATGGATTTTACAGCCCCCATGGGAACCGATATATATGCTACCGGCAACGGCACAGTTAAGGATGTTATTTCCTCACAACGGGGTTTGGGAAACCATGTTATTATCGATCACGGATTCGGAATAAATTCCATTTATGCACATCTTGATAAACCAAATGTGCGCAAGGGTCAAAAAGTGCAGAGAGGTGATGTTATCGGATTTGTAGGAAATACAGGAATGTCACTCGCCCCGCACCTTCATTATGAGATTAAGCTTAATGGCAAGAATGTAGACCCGGTTAATTATTATTTCAACGACCTTACAGCAGCAGAATACGAGAAGTTGATCGAAATTGCTTCCAAGACTGGTCAGTCATTTGACTAACATTCTCCCGGTATTATCATGAAAAAATGCCTCTTTTTTATAATTCTGCTTCTGATTGCGGGCAGTTCATTTGGCATGATCTCTTTCGGGTCACCTGATTCCTCGCGAGTAAAAATCACCAGAAATATTGTAATAACCGGGGTGGGTGATATCATGCTCGGTTCAGCCTTCCCGTCACCAGGGATACTTCCTCCCGGTAACAATCCCCTGAATCTCCTGGGAAGCCTGGCAGATACACTGGCAGAATCGGATATTACATTCGGAAACCTCGAAGGATCTTTTCTTAATAGTGGTGATCCTGCAAAGAAATGCAAGGACACAACAATCTGCTATCTCTTCCGGATGCCTGAGCGCTATGCCTCGGCTCTCGCAGTTTCAGGTTTTGACTTCCTGAGCCTGGCAAACAATCATTTTGGAGATTTCGGATACCAGTCAAGAAGACGAACAATGCAGCTGCTGGATTCGCTTGATATAGGCTATGGAGGCCTCCTGGAATATCCATACTCATTCCGGCGCACAGATACCCTTCTCTATGGATTCTGTGCTTTTGCGCCAAATGCAGGAACCATGAATATTAATGATATTGATAAGGCAGAACTAATCGTTAAATTTCTTGCAGATACCTGCGATATAGTTATTGTATCATTTCATGGAGGAGCGGAGGGAGCTGATTATCAGCATGTAACCAGGGCAGATGAGATGTTCTATACTGAAAACAGGGGTAATGTGTATAACTTTGCCCACAGGATGATAGATGCAGGCGCTGATGTAATCTTTGGCCATGGCCCTCATATCACCAGGGCTGTTGAGGTTTACAATGAAAGGTTTATTGCCTACAGCCTTGGTAATTTCTGCACTTTCGGAAGGTTCAACCTTACCGGTCCAAACGGTATTGCACCATTGATAAAAGTTAATGTAGATACATCGGGGAAATTCCTCTCCGGAAGGATTATCCCTGTTTACCAGGTATATCGTGGAGGTGTTAAGGTTGATCCTGAGAAACGAGTAATCAGGAAAATTAAGGACCTTACAGCTTCTGACTTTCCGGATGCAGTGATTGCCATTCATGATAACGGTGAAATTTTATATAAATAAATGCCATGCCATACAAGGAAAAACCCGTTGAGAAACTATATTATTCTATAGGCGAAGTCAGCAGGATGCTCGACGTGCCTGTTTCTACAGTCCGTTTCTGGGAAAATGAATTCGATATCCTGAAACCGATGAAGAATAAGAAAGGTAACAGGATGTTTACACCTGCCGATATAAAGAACCTGAAAATTATTCATCACCTGTTGAAAGAGGAAGGAATGACACTTCCCGGTGTGAAAAGGAAACTTTCAGGAAAATGGGATGAGACCGACTACAAATATGAGATCAACGAATCGCTGCAGAAAATTAAAAACCTTCTGCTCGATTTAAGAGATAACATCTGATGATGACTTTTTCTTAACTGTTCCTGGTAATCGGAGCAGGGTTTTGATATTAATTAGTTTCCTGGTTTTTATTTGCCTGACATAGCACTAACTGAAAGCAAAAATGTTACTGAAAGAAATTACTTCATTTCTGGATTCTGCAATCCCCTTGTCGTTCCAGGAGAATTGGGATAATTCAGGACTGCAGGTTGGGAATTTTGATAAAGATATCTCCTCTGCTCTTGTAACCATTGATGTCACAAGAGAAGTAATCGATGAAGCTTTAGCTAAAGGGTGTAACCTTATAATTTCACACCATCCCTTGATTTTCAACGGGATAAAACAGCTTACAGGCAGGAACTTCACTGAGAGAATGCTTTTAACAGCTTTGAAGAACGATATCGCAGTATATTCAGCACATACAAACCTCGATATTGCAGGTAACGGTGTAAGTATGAAGATGGCTGAAAAGCTGGGTCTTAAAAACCTGAAACCACTTATTCCTCTGCGAAATAAGCTTTCAAAGCTTGTTGTATTCATACCCGAAAGTAATCTGGAAAAAGTCAGGGAAGCAATATTCGCTGCGGGGGCAGGTTTTATAGGGCTTTATGACAAATGCAGTTTTACAGCGGAAGGAACTGGCAGCTTCAGGGCCGGTGAGGGAACAAATCCGTTTGTTGGCGAAAAAGGGAAGCTCCATTTTGAGAAGGAAGTGAGACTGGAGACTGTGATCTTCTCTCATTCTAAAGGCAGGATTATAAAGGCACTACTGGACTCACACCCTTATGAAGAACCTGCATATGACATTTACGCGCTTGAGAATGATATCCCCGGTGCAGGATTGGGTTGTGTTGGTGACTTGACTGACCCAGTGCCGGAAAAGAGATTCCTGGAAATGCTTGCAGGTATTTTCTCAGCTGAAGGGATAAAATATTCGCAGCTGACAGGCAACGGGATAAAAAAGGTTGCATTATGCGGAGGTGCCGGCGGCCAGTATATAACAGATGCAATAAGCTCCGGCGCTGATGCTTATGTCAGTGCAGATATAAGGTATCATAGTTATTTTGAGGCTGCGGATAAAATCCTGATAGCAGACATAGGACACTTTGAGAGCGAAAAATTCTCTACAGAGATATTATACGATCTAATTATCAAAAAATTCCCTACATTTGCAGTCCGGTTTTCAGCAGTAAATACGAATCCGATAAATTATTTTTAACATGGAAAAAAATAAATCCCACGAATCTGAGATCCCTGTAGAAGACAGGCTGCGTGCACTTTACAGCCTCCAGCTGGTCGATTCAGAAATCGATAAAATAAAGACTCTCAGGGGTGAACTGCCTCTTGAAGTCCAGGATCTTGAAGATGATATTGCAGGACTGGAAACAAGACTTGGCAATCTGAAAGACGAAGTCGTTGCCCTGGAGAAGAATATTGCTAAAAAGCATAATGAAATTACTGATTCTGAAGGTCTTATAAAGAAATACGAAGAACAGCAGAAGAATGTCAGGAATAACAGGGAGTTTGATTCTCTTTCAAAAGAAATTGAATATCAGAACCTTGAAATTGAACTTTATAACAAGAAGATAAGGGAATATACAGTACAGGTAGATGAGAAGAAAGTTCTTATCAAGGATTCTGAAATGACTCTTAATGAAAGAAAATCTGACCTTGAGACCAAAAAATCAGAGCTCGATGAGATCATTTCCGATACCAAGAAAGAAGAAGAGGGACTCTACAAGAAGCTGGAGAAAGTTCAGAACCTGATTGAAGACCGGTTGCTAACAGCATACAAAAGGATTCGTTCAAATGCAAGGAACGGTCTGGCAGTAGTACCTGTACAGCGCGATGCATGTGGTGGCTGTTTCAACCAGATACCACCACAGCGGCAGCTCGATATCAAATCAAGGAAAAAGATCATCGTTTGTGAATATTGCGGAAGAATCCTTGTCGATGATGAGATAATAAAAGAAGGTAAGATCTGAAATACGATCATGTAATATAAGCCGGTCAGATGTTGACCGGCTTTTTTGTTTAACTTTGTCTTGTAAAATTCCTTTAATATTAAGATGACTTCAACCGAATTTAAAAGTCTTATATCCCAGGGAATACCTTCAGAACTGCCTTCTCCGAAACCTTATGATGCCTCCCTGAATCATGCGCCAAAGCGCAAAGACATACTGACACAGAAGGAAAAAAAGCTTGCACTAAGGAATGCATTAAGGTACTTTCCTGAAAAATTCCACAAGGTACTGGCCGAAGAATTTGCCGCCGAGCTCAGGGATTATGGCAGGATATATATGTACAGGTTCAGGCCTGCCTATGAAATAAAATCTCGACCAATAAGCGATTTCCCTTCCCGTTCGGTGAAGGCTGCTGCCATAATGCTTATGATATCAAATAACCTCGATAAGTCAGTGGCACAGCACCCTCATGAGCTGATTACTTATGGAGGAAACGGTGCAGTCTTCCAGAATTGGGCTCAGTACCTCCTGACAATGAAGTATTTGTCGGAAATGACCGACGACCAGACACTGGTAATGTATTCAGGCCATCCGATGGGGCTATTTCCTTCTCATCGTGATGCTCCCCGGGTTGTGATTTCCAATGGAATGATGATACCTAATTATTCATCACCTGACGACTGGGAAAGGTTTAATGCCATGGGAGTTACACAGTATGGACAGATGACCGCCGGATCATATATGTATATTGGTCCCCAGGGTATTGTTCATGGAACTACAATCACCCTTCTCAATGCAGCCAGGAAAACAGGATTGACAGAATCAGCTGAGGGCGGACGACTGTTTGTTTCATCAGGCCTTGGTGGTATGTCAGGGGCACAGCCTAAAGCGGCAAAAATTGCCGGTCTGACATCAGTAATTGCTGAGGTAAACGGCAAAGCAATAACTACACGTCATTCACAGGGATGGATAGACGAAGTTATAGATGATATGGGCAAGCTGATACGACGCGTCAGCAAAGCTATAAAAAACAAAGAAGTTGTATCGATAGCCTATCACGGGAATATTGTGGATGTATGGGAACGCTTTGCCGACGCCGGTATAAAAGTGGACCTTGGTTCTGACCAGACTTCCTTGCATAACCCGTGGGCAGGAGGCTATTACCCTGCCGGTTTGAGCTTTGAGAAGTCTAACAAAATGATGGCATCTGATCCTGTGCGGTTCAGGGACTATGTCAGAAAATCGCTTGTACGTCAGGTGAATGCAATAAACAGGCATTCGGCTTTTGGTACCTATTTCTTCGATTATGGAAACGCCTTTCTTCTGGAGTCTTCAAGAGCAGGAGCAGAAATTCTTAAAACCGATGGAGAGTTCAGGTATCCCTCTTATGTTCAGGATATAATGGGTCCTTTGTGCTTCGACTATGGATTTGGCCCTTTCAGGTGGGTATGCTGTTCAAATGATCCTGCTGATCTTGAGACTACTGATAAAATTGCATTAAGCACACTCGAACGGCTCTTAAAAAGATCCCCCTCGCAGATAAGGCAGCAGATGTCGGATAATATCCACTGGATAAAAGAGGCCGGGAAAAACAGGCTTGTGGTTGGTTCACAGGCAAGGATACTTTATGCCGATGCCGAAGGAAGGATTGCAATCGCAAGTGCATTTAATAAAGCCATTGCCTCAGGAAAGCTTAAGTCACCTGTGGTTATCGGCAGGGATCATCACGATGTTTCCGGAACTGATTCTCCCTATCGTGAGACATCGAACATTTATGATGGTTCGAGATTCACTGCGGATATGGCTGTTCAGAATGTTATTGGTGATTCATTCAGGGGAGCTACATGGGTCTCAATCCACAATGGCGGAGGAGTAGGGTGGGGCGAAGTGATTAATGGCGGTTTCGGAATGGTCCTTGATGGATCCGCTGATGCTGCCAGGAAATTGAAAATTATGCTGCACTGGGATGTAAACAACGGGATTGCCAGGAGAAGCTGGGCAAGAAATGAAGGGGCTATGTTTACCCTTAAAAGGGAAATGGAAAGGACCCCCGGTTTGAAGGTCACCACTCCTAATCTTGTTGACGATCAACTGATAAATGAGATGTTCAAGCAGGGTTATAAACAGAAGAATACCAGATAATTAACATCCAGATCCGGATACTTGATTTTTCTTCAGAAGGACAACGGCAAGAGCCATAACACCTTCTTCTCTCCCGATGAAACCCAGTTTTTCGGCGGTTGTTGCCTTGATGGAAATATTTTCTGCCGGGGTATGAAGTATATCTGCAATGGCTGACCTCATTTCATCAATAAAGGGTGCAATCTTTGGTTTCTCAAGGCAGAGAGTGCTGTCTATATTTACTATCCCGTAATTCGCGGCAGTGATAAGATCGTAAGTCCGTTTAAGAAGTATCTTGCTGTCAATATTCTTAAATTCCTTACTTGTATCGGGGAAATGATGGCCTATATCGCCCAAACCTGCAGCTCCGAGTATTGCATCACATATTGAATGCAGAAGAACATCGCCATCAGAGTGTGCAACACAACCTTTTTCAGAAGGGATCAGGATACCTCCAAGCCAGAGTTTACGTCCCTGTTCCAGACGATGGAAGTCAATACCCTGGCCTGTTCTCAGATTCATCTGCTTACCTGGCTGGCTTTCCTGAGAGCGCTGCTGTCGAATGAGATAGCAAATCTGAGAGTACGCGCTAGCGGATGATTCTGCGTCAGAGGCATTAAATATGAGAAGTCAATTGTAAAGCCACTAAGCCTGAATCCGGCACCCGCAGTAAAGAACTTACGGTTACCCTTAAAGGCATTCTCATGGAAGTACCCGGCTCGAAGCGCGAAAACGTTATTATACCAGTATTCTGCTCCGTAAGAATAGGTAATCTCATGAAGCTCTTCGACAAGACCACCAGGGGCGTCGTAAAATGATTTAAACAGAGCTTCCGGGACAGAAATGTTCTGTTCCTCAGTGATTGTGGAATCAGGTGTCGGTACAAGCAGCTTGTTAAGATCTATAGATAGAGCGATTTTATTGAACCTGTCAAAATCATAGGTCAGAGACGTACCTAATCTCAGGTTCATCGGAATGAAATCGGAATAAGATTCTGTGTAGCTCATCTTTGATCCGATGTTTGAAAAATCGAATCCAAAAGCAAACACAGATTTCTTTTTGAATAAGCTCAGGTTCTTATGGTAATACCCTGAGATATCAGCAGCAAGTGATAAACCTGGTTTAGTATCTTCTCCTCCGACCTGGAATCCCTGTGTAAGGTTGGAATAGATGAACCTGAATGCAACACCCCCGGAAAATACTTCTGAGAAAAGACGTGAATAACCGAGATCTACAGCCCATTCATTTGGTTTAACGTTGAGCTGAGGTTCACCGGCATCATTTGTAAATTCAATCAACCCATAAGAGGAATATGACAGGCTTCCGCTAATTACCTGTTTCTTGTCGAAACGATAATATCCTGTAAGATAACCCATGTAAATATCAGGTACCATGGATCTTAACCATGGAATGAATGAAACGGCCACACCGTATTTGCCATCTATAAAAGCAAATTTTGCCGGATTCCAGTGCATACTGTAAATATCTGGTGAGGTGGCGGCCCCTACATCTCCCATTCCTCCAGCTCGTGAATCAGGGGCAATTGTAAGAAATGGTACTACAGTCTGAATGGGGTTATAATCCTGGCTATTGGACCTGACACTGACCGTGACGGCCAGTAACAAAAATAAGATTGCAATTTTCCTGTTTTTCATCATCATTCCTGTCATTCAACAAAAGTACAAATATAAAACTATTTTTTTCCTATGTTATTGTGTTTTAATTATAAAATGACTATTCTGCCTGATGCTGTGGCCTTTTCCCCATCTTCGGAAATAACTGTGATCCGGTAAGGATAAATTCCCCTTTCGACTCTTGTTCCTCCACTGTTATTTCCGTCCCACACAAGCGGCGGGATCTGGTAACCTTCTGCATATTCTGAAATTGACAATAATCTTACCAGCCTCCCCGTGCCATCATAAATTGAAATAGTAATGTCAAGCTTTTGTCCCGGCCTGTTATGTCCTGCACTTATGTTCGTTTTATCAGTTGCCGGATTCGGGTAGTTTATAAGATCTGAAAGAATAAATTTCCCGTTTGTTTCGACAACGAAGAGCACTGTTTCCTCGGATGAATTATTGAAATTATCCCAAGCCTTGAGCCGTAGAAAATGTTTTCCCGGCAAAAGATCAGAGAGGTTGTAATATACCCTTCCTTTCATATAGCTGTCGAAATCATTCTCAAAGTAATTATTCAGGACAAATGAATTGTTCTGGTCATTGTCCAGGTGGGCTGTCAGATCGTGCCCAATGCCTGATCCTGTGGTATTTATTCCTCCGGCATCCTCTATTATCGCAAGCATCCTTGGATTAGCATCAGTCATTCCTCCGTTCCTGAAGAGAGTATCATTCATGAATAACCTTATCGATGGGCCAGCGGTGTCGGAAAGCGATGTATTGGCAAATCCTCCGACAATAATATCGGAGAAGTATCCTCCCACATCTGTCCCGTTATTAAAGGCATAATAGCTGATCTTACCCTTGCCAAAAGTATAATCTATATCTCTCGGTACGATAAATGTGAATTTAAATTTTCCATCTACTGCTGTCGTCTTTCCACTGAACAGAATATTATTAAGCAGGTTGAATTTCATTGATAATCCGCCATCATTGGCAAGTGTTCTTACAGATGATTCTTTCTCATACACAAGAGGCATGACAATACCGTTGAAGCTATTCACAGGTGCTCCTGAATTATCCTCAATATGACCCGATACTGTTATGGTGGAGAGGGCTTTAAGGCTGTCGGCAGGATTTGTAACTGCGATATGGTTTATTGAATCAGTGACTACCTTCCCATGCCAGGGATAAGCAAGCCTGAGTGCCGGGTCGCCAAGCAGTGAAAAATTCCTTTTATTGGGACCATTTCCCGCGTTGTTTTTGGCAATCCTGTTAATATCACCCAATCTTAAAGGGTTCCCCTCGCTGTCGCGTTTAAAGGCAATTTCATAGATATTCCTGTTCAGGAAGTAGTTGGGAGCAGAATATACAAGTCTTGTTGTCGACATCAAAGCTATGGCTCCCCCGTTTTCATTCAGGAGAACGAGCTCCCCGGCGGAGGTTTTAGCAACCATATCACCGCTGACGACATTGAGCTCAGCGTCATCAAACCTGCTGAATTCGCATGTGGCTGTTATGAAAAGAGGCAGCCTGGTGCCGTTTTTCCAGGTCTTTATATCCTCGGTTTTCATTACTCTTTCATGGGCTAACCCTGTTTCGCTGCCATGGCCTATATAATTGAAAATGAGACACCCGGTGTTTATACGGTCATTTATCGCTTCATTTACATCAGGGTATGTCTGTCCGTTTGCTGTGGTGACCTGGCGGAATGCATCCAGGTATATCTTATCGATATTAAATTCAGGCACACTGTCGTTAAGCAGATCTGACAAGGCTTCTGCATCTGACATATGGGCATTACCATCCTCGTCATCTGCCACGATGCTGATAATATTCTTCCAGGCGCCGGTATTGGCAGGATTTAAATATGCTTTTATTTTCCTGACAAGGATACCTGCCTGGGTGGTATCTGAAACAGGTAATCGTCCTATCCCGATGTCTTCTGTTCCATCCGCTTCACCTTCGCCATCCTCGAGTAACCCGTAGAAGTCGTCTGAGGTAAAGGACGAAACCACGATATTTGAATTTTGTGACTGGTATGTAGGTATAAAATTCGGATTCCCGGGAGGGAGGGTACGATTCTCAAAAGATCCATCACCAAAGAGAAGCAGGTATTTAAGCGGAAGCTGACTACCCGATTGTCTCAGGAACTTCATCCTGACGAAATTCCTGATAGCTGCAATATCAGCTGTGCCTCCGGAAAATTCATTGTAAATCTGCTCCGGCGTAACAACCTGCGACTTCATTCCACACTCATCAAAGTGAAGTTCTGCCAGCATGTTGGCATACTTCAGAAACAGAGGGTGAGAGACAATTATCATTTCCGAAGCTTCAGAGCCGTGAAGATCCTGGTTTGGCAGCGGGTGTGATCTGATTACCGGTGCAAGGAAACCAGATTCACTGGAAAATATAAATGACCTCAGCGAGTCGGTCCCTGATTTAAAAGACAGGTTATCACCAGTCTTTGTATATTGTATTTTTTGGGGCTCAACCGGATTTGAAATATCCCATACATGCGGGTTGCCTCCGGGGCACTGAAACGAAAATTCGGTTATACGGCCAGTGCTGACTGTCCTGGCATCGCGGAAGATACTTGTCTGGCCGTTGAAGACATTCCTTTTCCTCGCATGCACCTGCACGAAATCGAGCCAGCCATGTGCACCTGATTCTCCGTTGTTATAATATTTAATTGTGAAAACAGGTGTCGGTGATACAGGAAATTCTGCCCCTGCCGAATCTGTTATCTGTGCATAGATTCCGGTATAATTAAAAAGGTTGACACTTTGCACCTGGATGCTTTTATGCAATTCTGCGGCTTCATAAAACCTGAAAAGTGTATAAACCGAGGCCCTGGCAAGAACCCTGATCCTGAATTTCATCTTTTCAGTCAATACAATATCCGAAAATCCAGGGTCTATCGTAATACCTGAGACAGAATTCACCGGTTCGTACCATTCCCTGCCTGATTTTATCAGGTTTACTTCATCGGCCTCATGTCTGAAAAGGGCGTCCGATTCAGAGGAAAAATATGATGGCGATGGGACAGGCAATGCAGCATTAATGATTTTCTTATCCTGACCTCTTCCGGATGTCAGGAAGTAAAATGCAGTATCGGAATAATTATGTTTAACATATTCATATTCAGAAGATGAGTAATTATATTTCCATCTGTCTGTTCCCTGGCCATAGAATAAAAGATAGTCTCCCGAATTAAAGATACCGTCACCGCCTTTTTCGATATAAACAGCAACCTGGACCAGGTCATCAGGTGAAGGATCATTATTATAAAATGACAGCTGGCCGAAATTATTTGCATATATCTCCGGATCCATTGGATTTTGAAGTCCCAGCTCAACAAGCTTTGAATAATCTATCCTGTAGATGCCGTCACGCAGTACGCCCATCTTAAACCACTGGCCCTCAGCTAAAACCGATGATGAAGCATTGTTTTTTTCAACCGTCTGTGCATTCAGGTTGAAACAGGTAGAGAGCAGGATGATTAGTGATATTTTAAATAATCTTACCATCTTTCGGGGCAAAGATAGGAATGTGTTTCAGTTTACAGGTTAAATTTGCTTGTTTGTGAAATGACCAGGCTTAAAATAATAACGATGCTGGAACGTTGATATTGCAGAGATGCCGGATAACTTGAGATATAGATTAATTGCCACTGCTTTGTTAATACTGATCCTTCCCGTCGGGTTGTTCTGCCAGGAAGGGATCAGCTACCAGTCCACGTTGATAAGCAACCCGGCTCTTACCGGCAGTGCAGGAGACGGGATCGCAAGATTATCTTACCTGAACCTTTACCCCGGGAATAATTACAATTTTCATTCGGTTACGCTGACTTACGACTGCTATTTCGAGGAGTTGCACGGGGGATTGGGTTTAAACATATCCGACGAATACCTCGGGGGCATTATTAATAATCTCAAAGGGGGTTTGTCATATTCATATTTTCTCAGGGCAGGTAAAGACTTTTTTATCGGCGGAGGATTGTCAGCTTCATTTTACCACCGGGGTTTCGACTTCAGTAATGCAGTGCTCCCTGATCAGATTGATCCTGTGCTTGGAGCAATATTGCCTTCAGGCGAAGTTCTTTATGACAGGCAGAGAACGGTTTTAGACCTGGCTACAGGATTTCTTTTTATAAAGGGAAAATTCTTTGGAGGGTTCTCTGTTAATCATCTTGCGGAACCTGATCCTTCAGGGTCAGATCTTGCCGGTGGAAAGCTCAGGAGAACATTGCTTGTTCACGGAGCTGCCGATCTTATGCTGAGCAGGGAAAAGAACCTCATGGTGATGCCGCTGGGGATGATGGAACTTGCCAGCGGAACCTTTCTTGCCGCGGCGGGTGCATCGCTGGAAAGCAGTTACCTTTCTTTAAATGCAATATTTCTTGCAGATGATGAACAAAATATTGATCTTCAGGCAGGTTTCTCAATAAGCACGGGTAAGCTGATGCTGTTCTACAACTATAGATTCAATATCATATCGGGAGATAACCTGCTTCCGTTATCTCTTCAGCACCACACTGGCATTGCTTTGAGTTTAAATTCTGTTGATAAAAGAAAAACTGTCAAAACAATAAATTTTCCTAAATTGTAGTTATATTTGATGATCAAAAAAATTGAATTTTAGAAAAAGTATTATATTTGAATATTCTTAAAAGCCATAAAATTAAAGGAGTTATGTATAAATTCAGAACCTTATCGGTAATTATATTAGCTTCACTTTTTCTTGTATCATGCAGTTTGTTCAAGAAAAAGGGCGATTCAAATGTTTCTTCGACTACAGGATGGGCTTATAATGATCCTGATAACGGAGGATTTGAAGTGGCTCTGGGCGCCGAGCAACAGACCGGTCCGGGACTGGTTCTGATCGAAGGAGGAAGGTTTACCATGGGACAGATTACCCAGGATGTTCTTTTTGACTGGAACAATAAACCCAGGACAGTTACTGTATCCTCTTTCTACATGGATGAAACGGAGATCACTAACGTTGATTATCGCGAATTCCTTTTCTGGCTTCGCAGGGTATATGTTGATTATCCTGAGGTATACAGGAGGAATCTCCCTGATACACTCGTCTGGAGAAGCCCGATGGGTTTCAACGATCCCTATGTTCAGTATTATTTCAGGCACCCTTCATATAACCAGTACCCTGTTGTTGGTGTTAGCTGGGTCAAGGCAAATGACTATTGCGCCTGGAGAAGCGACCGCGTAAATGAACAAATCCTTATTGATGAAGGTGAATTAAGCCCTAATCCAAACCAGTCAAACCAGGATAATTTCAATACTGAAGCCTATCTGGCAGGCCAGTACGAAGGAGTCACAAACAAACTCCGCGAAAGCCTGAATCCAAATCAGACTGAAAGAAGAACAAACTTTGAAGATGGACTTCTTCTCCCAAGCTACAGGCTTCCTACCGAAGCAGAATGGGAATTTGCAGCTTATGCTCTCAGGGGCACTACCTTCGAGGAAAGAATATATGAAAGACGTGTTTTCCCATGGGACGGACATAATGTCAGAAATTCAGCTCCCAAAAACCGTGGTGAGATGATGGCGAACTTCGTCCGTGGCAGAGGCGATATGATGGGCGTTGCAGGGAACCTTAACGATAATGCCAGCATTACCGGCGAAGTAAAATCATTCTGGCCAAACGACTATGGCCTTTATTGTATGGCAGGAAACGTTAATGAATGGGTATCGGATGTCTATCGCCCTCTTACTTCTGATGATGTCGATGAATTCAATCCATTCAGAGGGAACGTTTATACAGACCTCCGCCGTGATGCAACCGGCAGGGTGGTTACCAAGGGAAACCTGGGTCGGCTTTATGTAGATACAGTAAAAGCTGCCGATGTTTCGAACAGGTATAATTACCAGAAAGGCGATTACAGGAACTACAGGGACGGCGATCAGAAATCATCAATTTCAGCAAGTAATGAATGGACTGCAGATGAGGATCCCGACAATAAGAAAGGTTCATTCAGAATGTATTCCCAGAAGGAAGCAGCTGAAGGTGTAACAGCAGATTTTGTTACTCTGATAAACGACAACGCAAGAGTATTTAAAGGCGGTTCATGGAAAGACAGGGCTTATTGGCTGAATCCTTCCACAAGAAGATTCCTCGATCAGAATGAATCCCGCGATGATATCGGTTTCCGTTGTGCAATGATCAGGGTGGGAAGTCCCTCCGGATTATAATAACGTATCAGGCAAAATATCAATGGGGCTTCTTAATAAGCCCCATTTTTATCAATAGCCCACTTAAAGCTGATCAGTGGCCTTGTAAACAAAAGAATCCTAACCTCCGGCTTGAGACCATGATTGTATAATTCTGAGACATTTGGAAGATGAAAACAGAACAGATCTATAAGCTTTACAGGGAATCGAATGGCATATCCACCGATTCAAGAACAGTTACTGAAGGTCAGATCTTTTTTGCCTTATGGGGTGAGAATTATAATGGAAATAAATTTGTTAATGATGCTTTTGAGAAAGGTGCCTCATGGGCCGTTATTGATGATCCTGCTTTTGAAACAGAGAAAACAATCCTGGTTGATGATACCCTGGTTGAACTGCAAGCCCTTGCAGCTATGCACCGAAAGGAGATAAATACTCAGGTACTGGCGATTACCGGCACTAACGGGAAGACTACTACAAAAGAACTGACTGCTAAAATATTATCACGGAAATTCAGGGTCCACTATACCCAGGGTAACCTGAATAATCATATAGGTGTGCCCCTTACCATATTATCAGCTCCCGCAGATACAGAAATGATGATACTGGAAATGGGCGCAAGCCACCTTGGCGAAATACGCACTCTCTGCCTGATAGCAAAACCTGACTTCGGAATTATTACCAATATCAGTCATGCACATATTGAGGGTTTCGGATCATTTGAAGGTGTTGTAAAAGCAAAGATAGAACTCTTCGAGTACCTTAGAAAAGTAAATGGACTCGCCCTCTTCAATGATCATGATGAACTGATTAAAGAGAAGATATACAGGTTAATAAACAGGGCTGTTCCTTTTTCAAATCCATCAGGTATAGGATTAACCCTGAGCGCTGTGCCTTCTGAATTAAACCTTCATATTAATGCCAGGTACCAAGACAAAACATGGGAAATAAAAACCAACCTCTTCGGAAAATACAATATCGAAAATATTCGGGCTGCCATGGCAACCGGACTTTTCTTCGGAATTGGAATGGATGACATAGCAGAGGATGTGGAAAATTACATTCCACAGAATAACCGTTCTCAGGTAATTGTTACGAAAAATAATAAACTGATATGCGATTCCTATAATGCCAACCCTGTTAGCATGAAGATGGCAATTGAATCATTTGCCTCTATTGATGCCGGTAAAAAGGTTTGCATTCTCGGAGATATGCTGGAGCTTGGCGACAGGAGCGAAGAAGAACATATTGCGATACACAGGGTCCTTTCCGATAATAATTTACGTGAGGTAATGCTTATAGGTCCTGTATTCTGCAAAGTTTCCGCCGGATTCCGTTTCAAGACATTCAGGGATATCGAAAGGGTGAAGGAATACCTTAAGAGTAAACCACTTAAGGGTTATCATATACTTATAAAAGGTTCGCGCGGTATAGCACTCGAAAAGCTGTATGATTCACTCTAGTTCTTCCTTTTTCAGGCTAATCAGTCCCCGGTGAACTTTAAATTGATCACAAGAACCTCCGACCTGCTGGCCGATCTTATACGGGGTCCCCATATTCCGAATCCTGATGAAACAATGAACTGGGTATTGCCTGTTTTCTTATATCCGTAGCTTAACTCATAGATTGCCCTGGTGAAGTAGTTCAACGGCCAGAACTGGCCATTATGGGTATGCCCTGAGAGTTGCAGGTCAACTCCGTTCTTTACAGCTTCTGCGAGATTCATCGGTTGATGATCCAGGACTATTACAGGACGGGTTTTATCTACATCCTTCATAAGCATCTCAAGCGTCTCTCTTTCTTTTGAATAGAATCGCTTCGAATCCCTGTCAAGCCTTCCTATTACCTGTATCCCGCCCGGAAGTGTAATAACTTCGTCCTTTAAAACCCTGATTCCTTTACCTTCAATATATGGTATGGTCCGTTTGGCACCGCCAATGAACTCATGATTACCTGTTATTGCAAAGAGTCCGTCAGTGGTGGCCGGAACAGTAAAGTATTTCAGGAGATCACCCCTGAGCACCGGACCCATCTCCCCGTCGACAATGTCGCCAAGCAGGAATATAACATCGGGCTTAGCCTGTTCAAGGATCCCAGATAGTTTATGCATGCTCCTCTTCCGGATAATACTCCCAAGGTGAATATCGGAGACAGCTGCTATCCTCATACTATTGAGACCTTCTGTTTTCTTTGGTATTTCAATATTATATTCCCTGACCCTGGGGATAACCGCATTTATAAATCCACCTGATATCAGGATTACAGAAAGTGATATTGTAATTATAAACGACCATTGTCTGTATATCTGAATATTCTGCAGGTTGATTATGCCTGCAAAACGGAGGATAAGTAATGCGATGTCGGAAATGAGGAAGAAAAAGAAACCATAAACCAGGAAAGCGAGCCAGAATCCCCCTACTATATTAAGGATATCGGAAAAAACTGTTGAGTGCCTTGCTTCCAGGAATTTGGCAATTATGAATGATAAGGCAACCGCAATGAAAATTGTGGTATAAAGGATTTTATTCTCCTTAATCCCGGGGATTGCATTATAACCTTTGAAAAAGATATAAGCATTCCCGAGGAAGTAAACTGAGAGTACAACTGCCAGGAATACAATGATCTGGTAAATCTTCATAGAGTCCGGAATTACATTTTGAAACTTCTGAAAGTCTTGTTCTTTCTGATATAAAACTCAAAAATGACGAACTTGTTCAAAATGAGTCCCGTTGCTTCATTGTTCCCTGATCTTTTAACCGCCTCCCGTTTTTCTTTAAGTGTGGTAACTGATTTCGCGGCATCCCTGTGTGCTTTCCAGACAGCTTTTACACTCGCTAAATCACCTTTGAAAAGGAAGAAAAGCGCTGCAACCCCATCGAGTATTTTTCTGAAGAAAATAACTGTGGAAAAATTCCTGTCAGGGAGGTTTTTATATAAAAGGTAAATGCTGTTACGGAAGTTGAGGTAAGTCTTGAATGGTGAGGAATAGGGGAGCATGCCGCCTCCTACATGGTAAACTCTTGAACCGGGGATATATGATACCCGGTAACCCATCCTGTGGAATCTCCAGCACAGGTCTATCTCTTCCATGTGGGCGAAGAAGTCGCTGTCGAAGCCGCCGCATTTTTCCCATGCCTCCGATCTTACAGCCATGCATGCACCTGTAGACCAGAAAATATCTGTTGCGGTATCATATTGGCCTTCATCTTTTTCAACATGGCTAAGCACTCTGCCGCGGCAAAGAGGATATCCAAGCCTGTCGATATATCCGCCCGCTGCACCTGCATATTCAAAGAACTCCCTGTTATTCCATGAGAGTATTTTAGGCTGACATGATGCCACCTCAGGATTATTGTCAAGATGGTATGTTAAAGGACTCAGCCATCTCTCTGTAACCTCGACATCTGAATTCAGGAGGACATAATATTGCGCTTTAATCTGTGCAAGAGCCTGGTTATATCCGCCTGCAAAACCATGATTCTTCCCGAGTCGTATAACCTTTACATTATTTATATTCTGTTCGATCCATTCACATGAACCATCTGTTGAACCATTGTCAGCCACATATATAGTTGTATCGTCAGCGGCAGTTCTGCTCACCACTCCCGGCAGGAACATCTGCAGGAACCGGAGGCTGTTCCAGTTGAGTATTACGACAGCGGTTTTAACCATCAGGCAGTTCTCTCTTATGTTTCCACCGGCGATGGCTCCAGATCCAGAATTCAGGGTGCTCCCTGATGATCTCTTCAAGCCTTTTAACATGTGTTTCTGTTATCAGATGTTCCGGCAAACCTGCTGTATGATCGAACAACAGTTCCACAGTAAAAGAATACCGGCCCCTCTTGATTTTCTGAACATTGAAGAGGATAACAGCCATGTCGTATTTTGATGCTATCTTCTCGGTCCCTAAATATACCGGGGTAACCTGGCTAAGAAAGTTTGTCCAGAATTTAATATCTCCCTTTGGGGGTGTCTGGTCGGTAAGAAAAGAGTAAAGAGCCCTGGTATTATTTTTCCTGTTTTCAATTACTTCCCTGACCACATGCTGCATCGGAGTTACAGTCATCCCGAACTTCGATCTGCTGTTGATCATATATTTATCAAAATGCTTGTTTGCCAGTGGTTTGTATATGGAAACGAATTTGTATTTGCTATAGAGAGGAAGGCATGTCAGCATTTCCCAGTTTCCATAATGACCAAGCACTGCAGCTACATCACGACCTTCATTATAAAGTTTTTCAAGCAGCTCCGGGTTGGTCAGTGGAATTCTCCTCATGAGCTGACTGCTGCTCATATGAGTCAGTTTAAATGTTTCAACAAAAAGGTCGCACAGATGGTGGTAAAATTTCCTCTCTATATCGATGATCTCTTTTTCGCTTTTTTCGGGGAAAGAGTTCTTCAGATTGGTTCTGACAACCTTCCTGCGATATCCGGGGAAATAATATAAGACAAGAAACAGGAGGTCGGAAAAAACATATAGTATCCTCAGGGGCAGCAAGGTCAGTAACCAGTTGAAACCATAAAAGATGTAATAACCGATTGCTTCCATGATTAAAATGTTATTCAAACATAAATTTACTCACATTTTTGAGAAATTCAGGAAAAACAGGTCCGCAGCTTGCGACTATTTCGCTGCCGCTAAGATTTTGTTCATTCCCTGAGAAGTCGCTCACACAGCCCCCGGCTTCACGTACAAGCAGCATTCCGGCAGCTATATCCCAGACCTTCAGGTCATATTCAAAAAAAGCTTCATAACGGCCACAGGCAACATATGCAAGATCGACAGAAGCCGATCCTAATCTCCTGATACCATGTGTGACCCGGCAGAAATGTGTGAGGCACTTCATATAACTTTCGAGGCGGCCGAAATTGCTGTATGGAAGCCCGGTGGCAATAAGGCATTCCGACAATTCAGATGCAGAAGACCCGTATATGGGTTTATCATTCAGCCAGGCACCACCGTTTTTCCAGCTGCAGAAAATCTCATTTTCCCCTACATTGCATACCACTCCTGCCACCGGCTCTGTGCCATCCGACAGGGCAACACTGATTGCATACGGATGAAGCCCATGAATGAAGTTGGTTGTTCCGTCGAGAGGATCGATGATCCAGTTATATCTTATTCCTTTCCGGGTTGAAGTGCCCTCTTCAGCAATAAATCCAGCTTCAGGCAGCACCTTGCCCAGTCTTTCGACGAGCATTTCCTCTGATTTTTTATCAACATATGATACGAAATCATGCAAGCCTTTTGATACCGCCCTGCTTTTATCAAATACTCCTGATTCCTTAAGGATGAATATTTCAGTTTCCTTAACTGCATTCACAGTATCGTAGCAGATCTTTTTTAAATCAATCATTGCCAGTTATATTAATTCAATACTCATCCTGTTTTCCCCGGCAGCATCCTTAAGCCTTACCTTCTTTATCGAGCCGGCAAGGCCAGCTTCCCAGGGATATTCAACCCTGATATAGTTCCCGGTATATCCGGTGATCAATCCGTTCACCTTTGTCTTCTCAAAAAGAACATCGGCGGTCCTGCCCTTGTTCATCCTGAGAAACTCTTCATGTTTTTTACCCGAGAGCTCAATCAGCCTTTTACTTCTGTTATCCTTTTCTGCCTGGATTACTTTACCTGTCATTTGTGAGGCTTTTGTGCCTGGCCTTTCAGAAAAGGTAAACACATGAAGATAGGAGAGAGGGGCAGATTCCAAAAAGGTCAGGGTATCCTCAAAGTCTGTGACTGTTTCGCCGGGGAAGCCTGTAATTACGTCAGCTCCGATACCGGCAAGCGGAATATGTTTTTTAATCGTGGCTATCCTGTCCGCAAAAAGCTCTCTCTTATACCTTCTTCCCATAAGAGCCAGGATCCTGTTACAACCACTCTGAAGGGGAATATGGAAATGAGGGAGTATCTTCGGGCTCACAGAGCAAAACTCCACGAGCTCGTTGGTCAGAAGGTTAGGCTCTATTGAAGAGATCCTGTAGCGTTCAATGCCTTCGACTTTAATTAACTCTTTCAGGAGACTTGTAAAGGTGTCGCCTGTCGACTTCCCGAAATCACCAATATTAACTCCGGTCAGCACTATCTCCTTTACTTCGTTTTCTGCAATTTCTGATGCCTCCCTTATAATTGATGCAATGTCAGGATTCCTGCTGGCTCCTCTTGCCAGAGGTACTGTGCAGTATGAGCATCCATAATCGCAACCATCCTGGATTTTAAGGAATGACCTGGTACGATCCCCTATTGAATATGAAGGGAAGAACCTGTCGGAAGAAGAGATATCACATGAATGTACTTCTGTTTTTAACTTTTTGTCATGTTCCGCGATATAACGAACTATATCGAATTTTTCATTGATGCCGAGAACCAGGTCAACACCTTCAATTGATGATATTTCCTGAGGCTTGAGCTGGGCGTAACAGCCTACGACTGCAATAAAAGCATCAGGCGACTGGTTGATAAATTTTCTTATTGCCTGCTTGCATTTTTTGTCAGCAGCATCAGTTACTGAACATGTATTTATAATATATACATCAGCCTTTTTACCTGCAGGCACTCTTTCAAACTGATCCTCAGGGAATGATCTTGCGATTGTAGATGTCTCGGTAAAATTCAGCTTACAGCCTAGAGTATGAAAAGCTACTTTTTTCCTGTTCTTATTATTCATTTCAGGGCTGGATACTTCTATTTCTTAAGTTTTTCCAGAACCACATTCCTGAATTCAAGTTCCTTGCCTTCGCTTTGAAGACAGATGTGCCCGCTGTTAATATTCAGTCCGGTGGCTTTGTTCTGAAGGACACCGTTTACATATACTGTAATCGTGTTTGATTGGCATGTGATCTCCATCTTATTCCATTCCCCGGCAGGTTTTTCTGAAGATTCGGCAAGTTTCTTAACTGACCGGACAGCTTTATCTTTGCGTTCATTCATATCTGAACCATTCATGCATACAAAGTCGCCGGCGCTACCTGCCTTAAGCTGGCATTCAACACATTTGGGCCAGATTGTATCAGGTTTTTGAACATGAACAAAAACACCGCTGTTTGTTGGTTCTGATGGCCAGCGCCACTCCAGGGTCAGCTTATACTCTGAATATGAATCTTTAGTCCTCATATAGCCAAATGGATCTCCGGCGATTCGGATAACACCGTTGTTTACACTGAAGACTTTTGCCGGATCAACAGAGGGGTCCTTAAGGTGGAATACCCAGTTGTCGAGGTTCTTACCATTAAACAGCATTATTGTTCCGGTCTTTTTCTTTGGGGTATTGGCTTTATCAGTTGCGGAACCTATTGAGTATGAAGATCCGCCAGTCAGGATCACTGACAATATCAGGAGAATAATTGATCTTGATTTCATATGTTTTTATAATAGTTTACTTGCAAGTTCGGCGAGGAAGCTTCTTTCACCTTTGACCAGGTTTACATGGGCAAAGATATCCTGGTTCTTCATTTTGTCGGATAGGTAGCTTAGGCCATTGGATGCTGTGTCGAGATATGGTGAATCTATCTGTTCAATATCGCCGGTGAAAACCATCTTCGTTCCTTCCCCTGCACGGGTAATTATCGTTTTTATTTCATGGGGAGTAAGGTTCTGTGCCTCATCAACGATGAAAAAGATGCTCGAAAGGCTCCTTCCCCTGATATAAGCCAGAGGAGTGATAACAAGCTTTTCTTCCTTAACCATTTCATTTATCCTTATAAATTCCGGGCTTTGGTGGCTGAACTTATGTTTTATTACTGTAAGGTTGTCATACAGAGGCTGCATATAAGGATCCATTTTTTCCTTTACGTCACCCGGAAGAAAGCCAAGGTCGCGGTTTGCCAGTGGTACTATCGGGCGGGCAAGAAATATCTGCTTATATCTTTTATGCTGGGCCAGTGCTGCTGCTAGCGCCAGGAGAGTTTTCCCGGTTCCGGCTTTTCCTGTAAGAGATACCAGCTGGATATCGGGATTTGCAAGTGCCTCAAGAGCGAAGGTCTGTTCAGCATTTCTCGGGTCTATTCCATAGGTGGTTTGCTTGATAACCCTGGACATCAGCTTGCTCACGGGATTATAATGTGCAAGCGCACTCGATCCGTTATTCTTCATAATAAAGAACTGATGTCCTTTAAGTTCAGGATCAATCCTGAAATCTTCGGCATTGACTCCCTCCGGTACCTCATAGAGCTTGCTAATCAGTTCCTGATCAACACCCTCCATTACTTTGATCCCCTTATAAAGATCATCGATGTTTGCTACCTTATCGTTCTCATAGTCCTGTGCGATTATTCCGAGCGACTTGGCTTTCATCCTGAGGTTAATGTCCTTAGAGATCAGGACAACGGTTTTATCCTTGTTGATACTGCAGATATAGTCTGCAATTGCAAGTATGCGATGGTCGGGGGTTCTTTCCGGGAAGGCAACACTGACCTTATCTGAAAAATCCTTTGTCTCTATATGCAGGTTACCAAGATTTTCTCCAAGCGGAATATTGGCAGTAAGGAGCATATCGCCCGACAGCTTGTCAAGCTCCCTGGTAAACTCCCTTGCATGGAAATTGATCAGATCGTTGCCCCTCTTGAATTTATCCAGCTCTTCAAGTACCACAATTGGTATTATTACATCATTTTCCTCAAAGTTGTAAATACATTTATAATCGTGAAGCAGAACATTGGTATCGATTATGAAAAGCTTTTTGTTGTGTTTTCTTGTCATGTTGTAAGTAGTTATTAAACAACGTTTTATATAAGAACGACCAGGACAATCACCGCGTTGTAAAATTAACTAAAAAAACACCATTAATTGCTAACTGTTATTAAAGTGTGTTAATTTGTGGAAAAAAGTATTCCTATGGAACTTTATGAAGGAATTCTCAGCAGGCGATCCATCAGAAAATATTCAGGACATAAAATAGATGAAGAGAAGATTACTGCAATAATAAAAGCCGGGATGTATGCGCCATCAGCGAGGAACAGGAGACCTTGGCATTTTATTGTAATCGACGACAGATCGACGCTGAAGGGCATTATGGATTTTCATCCTTATGCCTCAATGCTTTCTGAGGCGAGCCATGCAATAGTTGTCTGCGGTGACGAGAACCTCGAGAATGGCCCCGGTTATTACAAGCTTGATTGTTCAGCAGCATGCCAGAACATATTACTGGCAGCCCATTCGATGGACCTTGGCGCTGTATGGCTGGGCATTGAGCCAAGAAAGGAACGAATCGAAGCATTAAGCAGGCTGATGAATCTTCCTCAGCATATCCATCCCCTTTCGGTAATTTCAATTGGAACGCCTGTTAAAATCCCGGCAGATATACCCGAAAGATTCGAACCTGAAAAAATTCACAGGAACAGATGGTAGTTCTGGGTCAATTTGCTTTAGAAAATACAGGATCTGCTTACTCCCGGGAGCCACAAAACTTAATATATTTTTGAAAAGTAATATGCTTTCATAATGACGTACGAAGAAACCCTTGAATTTCTCTTCAGCCAGCTGCCGGCTTATCACAGGATAGGTAAGGCAGCCTATAAAAACAACCTTGATAATACAAATGCCCTGGATAATTATTTCGGACACCCTCATCGCAACTATAACACAATTCACATAGCAGGGACAAACGGAAAAGGTTCTGTCTCACATATGCTTGCATCGATTCTCAGGGAAGCAGGACTGGCTACCGGCCTTTATACATCACCGCACCTGAAGGATTTCAGGGAGAGGATTCAGGTTAATGGTATGATGATCCCTGAACAGGATGTCATAACTTTTGTTTCGGAACATAAGGAAATAATCAACAAGATAAGACCATCATTTTTCGAGATGACTGCAGCCATGGCATTCAGCTATTTTTCGTCGCGGAATGTTGATGTCGCAGTAATTGAAACCGGTCTCGGTGGCAGGCTTGATTCCACGAACATAATAAATCCTGTATTATCTGTAATTACTAATATAGGACACGATCATATGGACCTTCTCGGGGACACCCTTGCTAAAGTTGCTGCCGAAAAGGCAGGAATAATTAAGGAAAGTGTTCCTGTGGTAATAGGTGAAACTGATCCAGAGTCGGAAAAGATATTTACTTCTGTTGCCGCTGAGAAAGGTTCTGATATCTGGTTTGCGGATAAAAATTTCAGATGCACACTTCTGGAGTGGGATCACCTGTCAGGTCAAAGAAAATATACTGTTAATCAATTAACAGATAAATCTTTATGGACCGGATTCATTCCTCTTGGTGGCGATTACCAGCAGAAAAATCTGCAGACCGTTTATCAGATATTCAGGGTTTTACAGGACCGGTTCAGCCTTACCGGGAATAACCTGGCAGACGGCATAAGAAAGGTTATTGAAAATACACACCTGCAGGGAAGGTGGCAGGTAATCGGAAGCAATCCACTTACAATCTGCGACACCGGACATAATAAAGAGGGTCTTGAATATGTCCTGAATCAGATAAGTAAAGTCCCGTCCACCGGTGTTCATTTTGTTATAGGCTTTGTCAGTGATAAGGATCTGGATGGGATCCTTCCCATGTTCCCTTCAAATGCCCGTTATTATTTTACAAAAGCATCTGTCCCGAGGGCAATGGATGAAAATAGTCTCCGGCTAAAGGCATCACTATCAGGGCTTAAAGGTGATTGCTATACGGATGTTAAGAGTGCAGTTAAAGCAGCCAGGGAAAATGCATTACCCACCGATCTTGTTTTTATCGGAGGAAGCACTTTTATTGTGGCAGAGGCAATATAATTTTCTATTTTTGAAAAAAACAAGGCATGAAAAAATCTTTAGCAATTATTTCTGTTGGTTTTCTTATGATTTCGGTACTGTCAGGACAATCGGGGAAGAAGCTGACAATAATCCATACCAACGACATGCATTCACGACTTACCGGTTACGCTCCGGAACTATCCTACACGCCGCTCACAACCAATGACGATAAAACAACTGGCGGGTTTGCCAGGATAGCTTCAATTTTAAAAAGTGAAAAGAACTCTTCCTCAGGGACAACGCTTGTAGTTGATGCCGGAGATTTTCTCATGGGGACCCTTTTCCAGGCTCTTGAACCTTCTTCAGGATTCCAGCTTAAGCTGATGAAGAAAATGGGCTACGATGTAGTATGTTTAGGTAATCATGAATTCGATTTCGGACCCGCGAAACTTGCAGCTATAATAAAGGCATCATCAACAGGCGATGGAATTCCTGGTATCCTTCTCAGCAATGCAGTTTCGGATGATGAAGATCCTGCGGATGATGAGCTGACAGAACTTTTCACCAAGGATATAATCAGGCGTAAACTGATAATGGAAAAGGACGGGATGAAAATAGGTTTCTTCTCACTTATGGGTGTTGTTGCAGATGAAAATGCCGCCTATGCCAGGCCTGTATCTTTTGCAAAACAGCTGCCTGCAGCGAAAAAGATGGTGAAAGAGCTTGAGGATGAAGGCTGCAACGTCATAATCTGCCTTTCTCATTCAGGCGTAACAGAAGGAAAATCAGGTGAATGGACGGGGGAAGATGTTGATCTGGCCAGGAAAGTAAAAGGTATTGATGTTATTATATCAGGTCATACTCATACCAGGCTCGACAAACCTTTAATTATTAACGGTGTGCCTGTGGTTCAGACGGGAGAGTATGGACAAAACGTAGGCAAGCTTAGTCTTACAGTATCTGACGGAAAAGTCACCCTCGATAGTTATTCACTGATTACTGTCGACGACAGGATCGCGGGTGACCCGGTTATTAATTCCCTGATTGAAGACCAGAAAAAGGTTGTAACCGGCCAGATACTCAAACCCCTGGATATGGAATATGATAAACCACTCGCTGAAAGTGAATTCCTCCTGGAATGCGATGAAGAGGGTGATATCAGGGGTAGTAACCTGGGTCCTCTGGTTGCTGATGCCATCTACAGTTATGTCAACAGGCATGTAAACGGAGGTACTGATATAGCGATGGTTGCAGTTGGAGTAATCAGGGACAAGATCGTCCCAGGACTTCAAACCGCACCTGACATATTCAGGATAATGTCGATGGGAAGAGGAAATGATAATATTCCCGGCTACCCGCTCTCAAAAGTACATGTTACCGGCCATGAGCTAAAAAGTATACTCGAGATCCTCCTGCTGGCTGGTAACTCAACTCCCGAAAACTACTGCTATTTCTCCGGGATAAGGGTGGAATATAATCCTGATAAGGGATTGCTTAAGAAGATCCGGAAAGTTGAGATCATTCATCCTGACGGAACCGCATCTCTCGTGGATTTTTCAAAGAAGAACAGCGACCTCTATTCTATAACAGCAAATTCCTATATGCTGGAATTTATTGGTATAATCAGGAAAATGAGCAAAGGGCTTATCAATGTCGTACCAAAGGATAGTGCCGGGAAACCGGTATTAAACATGAACACTGCCGTAATGGATTTTGATCAGAAAAGTCCGGGTACCCAGGAAGGCAAAGAGTGGCTCGCAATTATTGAATACCTCTCGGGAATGAAGGATATCAATGGCAATGGGGTTCCTGATGTCGACCAGAAATACAGGTCAGCAATTCAGTCGTTTTTTGATGTGAGTCCTAAAAAGTAATTACCACTTACTGAAAGGATTATCAACGGTGATCCTTGTTTCCCTGTTTGCGACATCGTAACCGATCCGGAACATGGCCCTTGTTATCAGTTCCATATTACTGAAACTGATCTTTTCGAGGACATCTCCCGGGGTGTGGTAATCAGAATGTTCTCCTGTTGTAAAAAAGAAAACAGGTATATCCTTACGTGCGAAGTTATAGTGATCGCTCCTGAAAAAAAGCTGAAGAGGATGGTTCCTTCCGCTCAGGCTGTAATCAAAATCAAGTACAGTGCTGCTGTCGACTTTCCCGGCAATTGACAGCAGGTCTTTGCTCTGGAAGTCGGTGATGACAAATACCCTGTCAGGGTCTGCAACAGGTTTCTCCTTCAATGAGTCTGCAACACCTTTAATCCTTCCTATCATATCCATATTCAGATCGCATACTGTCTTTTGCAATGGAACAAGAGGATTGTCAATGTAGAATTTTGAACCATATAGACCTATCTCTTCTCCTGATACCCAGAGGAATAATACCGATCTCAGAGGCTTCTTATCGAGACCCTGGAATGCCTGTGCCATTGTCAGAAGGGCTGCACACCCGGAGGCATTGTCATCAGCTCCGGGATTGACAATATTTCCGGAACTCCCCAGGTGATCGATATGACCCGAGAAGATTATATATTCATCCCTGAGAACAGGATCGCTGCCCTCAATGCATGCTGCGACATTATTAAGCTCAATCTCTTGTTTCTTTACTGTCTCGGTAATTATTACCTGCAAGCCGGGAATAACAAAAGTAAATGGCTTCAGTTCCCTGTCAATTTTATTCTGAAGGTCCTCAAGTGTATAACCTGTACCGGCCAGCAGCTCATCAGCCAGGCTCCTGTCAACAGAAAGTATTTTAGGTGCCATAGGGAATTGTGCAGGCAATGGTTTTGCCCCTTTCAAACTGTATGAGACCTGGAACTGCCATGCCATTCCCGGGAATTTTTCATCAATTGAGGTGAAACCTGATTTAGGATCTGTAACAATTATAACGGCTTTTGCGCGCGAGGTTAATAAAGCCAGCAGCTTAGCTTCTATCGACATCGAAGTTGACCAGTCCACTCCGCCGAAAAGGTATTTTTTTCCATCTTCTGATGTCGGTGCGCCATCCATTATCAGGAGTATCTTGCCATCGGCTTTCAGATCTGCAAAATCGTTATATCCATATTTATCCTGTCTGAGGCCGTAGCCGGCAAAAACTACTTCACCTTCAACGGAAAAATCAGTCGGGCCTGTTGGAAATATCTGGAAAACTGACGGCCTGACAGTTACTGCATCATTACTTCCCCTGGTAATCCGGATCATAGTTTTATCAGGGTCAAGTGTACTCTTAATCATTGAATAAGGTTGATAATAACCAGATCCGTTCGCAGGTTTAAGCCCAAGGAGCTTTAACTGTGAAACAATGTAATCCTGTGCGATCCTGAGTCCCGGATCTCCATTTCCACGTCCTTTTAACAGGGGTGATGCCAGGAATGCCATATGGTTCTCCAGTCCGGCAGCAGTTATTATTTCAGCAGGAGATTTTTTATTCTGGGCTGACAGGCCTGAAATGCACAGTATGGCTGCGCATGCTGCAACTAAGGTATGGTTGAGGATCCTCATCATGAATTTTTCTTCGGTTTTATGGGCCAATTTAGCAAAGATTTATATTAAGACATCAGGATATAATATGCATAGGGGAGTTATTTGACTGAAAAGTATTATTTTTACTTCTTCATGGTTATTCTGTGAAAGAAGAGTCCTGTGTTTGATAAGAGTCTGAAAATAAATCTGAAGAAAGAAAGACCGGCAACCCAATGGCCGCTTGTTTTACTTGTGGTAATTGTTTTTACTGTTGCCCCTGCCGGTGGAGTATTCTACTATTTAAATCAGAAAACTGTACTGCTCGAAAATACCAAACAAAGACTTTCCGCAATTTCAGACCTCAAAATCAAACAGATTGCGCAGTGGAGAAAGGAAAGGATAGGTGACGGGACATTTATCAGCCAGAGTGAGGCTGTTTCAGAGTTTTTTTCGGGGTATCTTTTTTCATCAGGTAATGATGATACTGAAAAAAACGCACTTCGTGAGCTTCAGATACTTTCTGAAAGCTATGACTACAGGAATGCCCTTTTGCTTGACAGGGATCTGAATGTCCGACTCTTCTATCCAGGCAAGGATACTACTATTGGTGATTATCTGAAGCCAAAATTACCAAGACTGCTTGAAGATGGGAAAGTCGTTCTGACCGATTTTCATAAGACGGGAAAGGTTAGTTTTATTCACCTTGATCTTATTGTGCCCTTGCACTTTCCGGGTGAAGAATATGTAATGGGACTTCTCGTACTCAGAATAGATCCGCAAAAAATACTTTACCCCCTGATCGAATCATGGCCCGTATCGAGCAAGACATCTGAAGCGTTACTGGTTCACCAGGAAGGAGATGAAGTTGTTTTTCTGAATAAGGTTAAAGGAGCTGGCGATCAGGAAAACACTTTGAGAATGCCGGTCGGTAATGATAATCTGCCTGCAGCAATGGCCCTTAAGGGAATCAAAGAAACTATTGACGGTATCGATTATAAAGGTGTTCCGGTTATTGCCGTCATGAATAAAGTACCTGAGTCACCATGGTTCATGGTTACTAAAACAGACAGGAAAGAAGCCTTGACAGAGCTGTACTTCCAGGGGAAGGAAGTGATACTGGTTGTATTTCTCATTTTGTTGACGACTGCTTTTTTTGCCGGCTTCATGGTCAGGATCTACCGTCTCAGATATTATAAATCTAAGTATGAATCAGAAATTGAACGACTGGCCCTCAGCAGGCACTATGAATATATTCTGAAGAACGCCAACGATATTATATTCCTGATAAACAGCGATTATATAATTGTTGAAGCCAATGATAAAGCGGTTGAAACATACGGGTACCAGAGAGAGGATCTTTTAGGTGCCCACATAAAAACTTTGCGTGCTGATGAAACAGATTCAACATTCGATGATGATGCCAGACAGATAAATACTCATGGGAACTCGACATTTATTACTGTCCATAAGCGAAAGGACAACACAACTTTCCCGATCGAGATAAGTGCAAGGAAAATTGAAATTCAGGGTGAGGCATTCTACCAGTCCATCTGTCGGGATATAACTGAACGAAAAGTTGCAGAAGAGACACTTAAAGCCAGTGAAGAGAGGTTCAGGAAGCTCTTTGAGGAGAGCCATGTGGGAATGGTCATGACAGGAAAGGACATGGGTTTGGTAAAAGCAAATAATGCATTTTGCAGGATGCTGGGATATACTGAAGAAGAGGTTCTGGGTATGACCTTCAGGCATTTTACTCACCAGGAAAGCATAGGACAGGATGAAGTAGGTATTCTTGAACTTGTTTCGAAAAAAATTCCAATCTATCGCACCGAAAAGCGTTATGTCAGAAAAGATGGCGTAATAATCTGGGGATCAACAACCATATTAATTATAAGGAATAAGGAGGAAGAGGTTCAGTTCTTTTTTGCCATGGTAGAAGATATCACGTCGAGAAAGAAAGCATTGGACGACCTCGAAAAATCCTTATCTGTGCAGAATGCCACACTTGAATCAACAGCCGATGGTATACTGGTAGTCGACACTTCCGGGAAAATCGTGAAGTATAACAGGAAATTCGCAAAAATGTGGAATATCCCAGATGTTATACTTGAAAAGATGGAGGATGAGGCAGCCTTAGGTTTCGTCCTTGACCAGCTCAAAACACCTGACGATTTTATTAATAAGGTGAAGTATCTGTATTCATCACCTGAAGCCAGTTCTTCTGACCTTCTTGAATTTAAAGACGGGAGGGTCTTCGACAGGTACTCTCAACCCCAGAGGATCGGAGGTGAAATTGTAGGAAGAGTCTGGAGTTTCAGGGATATCACTGAACGGAAAAAAGCAGAAACTGAATTAATTGCAGCAAAGGAAAAGGCGGAGGAAAGCGACAGGCTGAAAACGGCATTCCTGCATAATGTTTCCCATGAGATCAGGACACCGATGAATGCTATACTTGGATTCTCGGCCCTTCTTAATGAACCGGATGTAACCCTGGAGGACAGGAACCAGTTTATTGAAATAATAATGCAGAGCGGAAATCAGTTACTTTCCATCATAAATGATATAGTTGACCTGGCCAGTATTGAATCAGGTCAGATGAAAGTCAGTAAAAAGAAGATTAACCTTGACAATACACTTAAGACATTATATGATCAGTACACTTACAATGACAAATCCCGGAAAGTAATACTCAATTTGAAAACCCCTCTGACTCAGAAAGATTCTGAGATAATGACAGACAGCACAAAACTGATCCAGATCATTTCAAACCTGATCAATAACGCTTATAAATTCACCAGGGATGGCTCAATTACTTTCGGTTATGATATTAAGGATGGATTTGTTGAATTCTTTGTAAAGGATACTGGCATAGGTATAGCACCGGAGCATCAATCCAGGATATTTGACAGATTCTACCAGGTCGACCTGGCAGTTTCGAGGAAATTCGGAGGTACCGGTCTCGGGCTTTCTATCTGCAAGGCATATGCTGAACTTCTCGGGGGGAAAATATGGCTTGAATCAATCCCTGGCAAGGGGACTGAATTCTATTTTACGATTCCTTATTTGAAAAGCTAAGACCTGAATTCCACTCTTCCACCAGCCATAATCCCACGGATATTTTTATGAACATTATTATTTTATTAATGTTTATTTAGTTTGAGTAAACACTAATTTAATAAATGCCAGCCGTGAAAAGATTTGCACTTATTCTCTTAATTGTTTTTACAGTAAACAGCCTCCAAGCACAAGAGACAAAAGATTATAATAGATCATCTCTGACACCTGATGCATCTTTCTATAAAATACCTCTTATCGGGGAGCCAGCTCCGTCATTTACAGCAGAATCGACTCAGGGACCGATTGACTTTCCCGGCGATTATGCCGGAAGGTGGAAAATCCTGTTCGCCCATCCACAGGATTTCACTCCTGTATGTTCATCCGAACTTCTGGAACTTGCTTATCTGCAGAATGAATTTGAGAAGCTTGGTGTGCAATTGGTTGTGGTGTCGACAGATAATCTGGAGACTCATGAGCAATGGGAAAATGCCCTGCAGCAAATTAACTATAAAGGTAGGGGAAATGTCAGGATCAGGTTTCCCCTGGTAGATGATAAAAATCTTGAAGCTGCGAAAAAGTATGGGATGCTTCACCCGTCAACAAATTCAACGAGGTATGTAAGAGGTGTTTTTATAATTGATCCTGATAATATTGTAAGGGCAATTTACTTTTACCCGATGGAAGTAGGCAGGAGCACGGCAGAATTACTAAGAACTGTTGTGGCGTTGAAAACATCGGACCAGAATGCCGTCATGACACCGGCAGAATGGACCCCTGGCGATGATGTTCTTGTCAGGACACTTCCTGGTTCTAAATCCTCTGACTCAGGTAAGTTGCCTGATGGATTTTACAGGATAGCATGGTTTATGACCTTCAAAAAAATACCCAGGTGATAAGATCTTTTGTTTTTTTAAGAATCTTATTACATTTTCCATAACCCCACCTCCGGCTCCTCCCCTTAAGTGAAAGGGGAGGAGAGCCAGTATTTTTAAAAAAATTCCGTTATTATATAGAATCTGGATATCTATATTATTTGAATATCAATTGCTTATGACTAAAAAAGTTTAGGTTCTTCGCTCCCCTGCCTACCGGCAGGCAGGCCTCCGGGGACGGGGTAAACGAAGAACCATAACCCCACCTCCGGCTCCTCCCCTTAAGTGAAAGGGGAGGAGAGCCAGTATTTTTAAAATAATTCCGTTATTATATAGAATCTGGTTATCTATATTAAGAATATCAATTGAATTTGTCAGGGATTATAGAAATTTATAAAAAATAAAAAGAGGACCGGTAATTACCAGTCCTCTTTTTTTGTGGGCGATGAGGGAGTCGAACCCCCGACCCTCTGCTTGTAAGGCAGATGCTCTGAACCAACTGAGCTAATCGCCCTCTTTAAAATGAGAGTGCAAATATAGTGTCAATTTTCATTTCTGCAAAAAAAAAATATGACTGCCGGAAAAATAATGCCTCTGGCAATCTTCTGCTTTTTTTCAGACCCTGTTTTGATTTATAATATTAAAAACCGGTACGTTCAACAATCTAAAATTGCCATTGGTCAAAATTTTACAGGCTTCAAATATGAGAAAGTCTCCATTTAATGAGTGTCACAGGCACTTATTCCCCTGATATTCAGTAAAGCAACCAAAACCACTCTTTAAAAGTCATTAGAATATGTTCAAAACACTTGAAAAATATGATCTTAAGGGTGTCTAAAAAATGTATATATTCGCTATAGGCAATTGAGTTAAAAAAAACTGGAACTCATAAGGGAGTACTATATACTTGTTTTAGTATTCTTTTACTATACAGTTGGATCGGAATTCGTAGAGAAATATTGAAGACTAATATATGGCAAGCATTTACCTGATTTCAAAATTGATTTTAAAATTTCTGACAAATTCCGGTTCTCATGTTCCGTTGTCGGCACATGATGGAAGAACCGGGACTTCGAAGCTAAATGCTGTTGGATATGCAGGAAGGATGATAGTTTTCCTTGCTGCATTTCTCTTTTTAAATGCTGGTTATCTCCAGGCTCAGACCACCAGGTACTGGGTCGGAGGAGCCAACGCCTCATTTGCCGCTGCTGCAAGCTGGAGTACCTCACTCGGAGGTACAGGTAACGGTGCACCTGTGGCAGGAGATAACCTGATAATCGATGGAATTGATATCAGCAGCGCCGCTGGTCAGCAAACCGGAACGGTAATAATTAATACTGTTTCTACACTTACTTTAAATAGTCTTACTGCAATTAACAATGCCAATGTAACATTTACCGGTACTGCAGCCCGCACACTGACACTTGGAAATACCACCGGGGATGATTTTATTGTTCAGTCAGGTTCGGTTGTTTATCTGGGAACTAACGTCAATATAACACTGGCAAACAATTCATCTGGGTCGATTAATGGAACACTCGAAATAACAACAGGCCGGACTTATAATTCCGGGAATGCCGGTGTATTAACAACTGTCAACGGAACAATTAATAACTATGGCACTGTTACCGGGACAGTTGCACGATTGTCCTTCGCTGGTGGTTCCAATTATTTTCATTTAAGAGACGGAGGCGCAATACCCCTGGCTACCTGGGCAGCAAATTCAACCTGTACAGTATCAGGGATCACAACCTCTGTCATGACAACTATTAGCGTTGATCCTGTATTTGGAAATTTTGTATGGAACTGCACATCGCAGGGTGCATCTATTAGACTTACATCATCGAATGTTACAATTACTGTTGCAGGCGATTTTACAGTTACCAATACAAATAACCAGCCATTCCTCGTTACCTCCAGCTCAGTCAGCCCTGTGATCCAGATAGCTGGTAATCTTACTGTTGGTAATGGAACAAATAATGCAATTTTCGACCTGAAAAATGGCGGAAACGGAACAACAACCATTGACCTGGCTGGTAACCTGACAGTGAATACAAACGGGATTTTAAGAAATACTGATTCGGATTTTGGTACAATTAACCTGGGTTATTCAGGTGCCACAACAGGTTCAAATACAACATGGGGCGGTTCCGGTACCTACACTAATACTAATATTTATTATGTTATTCAGAATGAACCTGCAGGGAAGGTAGTCACCCTCTCAGGTTTTAATCTTGATGCAATTAGCATCCCTGCAGGCAGGTCACTTACTGTTAATAATGGAGCAAGGCTTAATTGCGCTGACCAGGTAATCAGCGGAGCGGGTACTTTCCTGCTCCAGGCAGGAGGTATTCTTGGAATCGGTCATTCAGGAGGCCTGAACGGAAACCTGACAACGTCAACCCAGACATTGAACGCTAATGGTTCCGGAACAACTTTTATTTACAACGGAACTACCACACAGGTTACAGGATCAAACATGCCAGCAACTATTTATAACCTTACCACGGAGAATTCATCTGCAGTTAATTCATCAGGAATTACTCTTTCAGGGAATCTGACTGTAAGCAATGTTCTGACGATGACTTCCGGGAATATTACAACCGGGGCCAATACCATTGCCCTGAGCAACGACCTGGTAGGTTCACTGACAAGAACATCCGGGACTATTATAGGCAGATTCAGAAGGGCTCTCAGTACCACAACAGGTACTGATTATCTTTTCCCCGTAGGGACAACTTCTTTTTATCGTCCCGCAACATTGAATTTCAGCACCCTGGGCAGCGCTGTTAACATTACTTCAGAATTCATAGAAACACCGCCTGCCGGCTTCGCTTCATATACTGATGGTATTGTAGATCTTGATTACGCATTTACAGAAGGTTACTGGAGGTTCTTCAGCTCGGCCACACCTGCATCTTCCTATCGTATTGATCTTACAGGTGCAGGATTTTCAAGCTATGCTGTCGACGAAATTACCAGGATAACCGGAAGGGATAATTCCAATTCCACATGGAGAGCCCTGGGCGTTCATAATTCATTCACAGGCAGCCAGGTATCAAGAGTAGGAATCTCTAACCTTAATACAACCTCCTTTGATTTTGCTTTTGCTACAGGTTGTCCGCAGGTTGTTCTGGGCTACGCTTTTGAACGTGATGTTACCATTGACCATACAAGAGTTTCAGGTGGCAAAGACCTCAGCAACTTCCCCTTGATGGTCAGGCTTTCAGGACAGACTTTCCTGATGTCGAAGCCGACCGGGGAGATACTTAATCCCAATGGTTATGATATCATTTTCACTGATGGGAATTATAATAAGCTTGATCACCAGCTTGAGTATTATAATGGAACATCCGGCGATCTTATTGCCTGGGTTCGGATACCAACACTCTCTGCATCGGGGAATACAATAATTAAGATTTTATATGGGAATCCATCTGTTACAGCTAATCCTTCTGTGACAACAGTCTGGGATAGTCATTATAGAGGTGTCTGGCATCTTGATAACAGCAGTCTGAACGACTTTACCTCTTTCAACAGAGCCGGAACTCCCTATAATACACCTACTTATCCGGTTGGACAGATTAATAATTCAATCGGACTAAATGGAGGCAACCAGTATGCCGAGGTAATAAATGATCCGGCAATAAACTTTAACGGGAACCTTACAGTTTCTGCATGGATCTACCTGGGAGCAACCGGCCTTGACCAGAAAATTGCCGGTAACCAGAGCGGCGCAGGTGGTGGTTATAAGTTTGGTGTATATACCAATAACAGGGTTGAGTTTGAGATTAGGACTTCAACAAATACTGCATTCCTTAACCGGACAGTTACAGGAGGAACAGCCCTTACCACGGGTCAATGGTATTATGTCGCCGGCGTCAGCTCAGACGTGATAGATTCTATCATGACATACGTCAGCGGTATCCCTGAGCGACCATACCAGAAGACAGGTATACTGTCGACATCCTCCAATACCCTGACAATAGGTAAAGAACCTTTTGCAGCAAGTTTATATTGGAACGGAAGAATAGATGAGCTAAGAATTTCAGATGAAATAAGATCCACAGGCTGGCTCAGGACTGAATACAACAACCAGTCCTCACCGCTTACATTTTATTCATTTTCGGGTGTTGATAACCCTGCTGCTAACCTGATTTCTCAAAGCATCTGCAATACACCTATTACACTTGATTTCGGGTATCCGTCAGGTGGAATTTATTCCGGAGATCCCGGAATTTCTGGAAATCTTTTTACTCCTGCTTCAGCCGGAACATATACAATAACCTATACATATACAGGGGCTTGTGGGGCTGTTTCTGATACAAGAGACATTATAATTACCGATCAGCCTTCTCCTCCTGTTGCTCCAAATAAGGAGTACTGTACCGGATCGATTACTTACCTGGAAGCAACATCAGGATCTAACATAAAATGGTATGAAGGTGGTACCCTTGTCAGTACAGCTAATCCTTTCTCGACTGGCAAAACGGCTGTTGGCTCTTACAACTATACTGTAACACAAACAGTAAATGGATGCGAAAGCTCCCCTTCAGCTGTGACACTGACGATTTATTCAGGGACCGCAATAACATCTCAACCTGCAAGTATTTCAAGATGCACCGGTGCAATTGCAGGATTCAGGGTAAGGGCTTCCGGTCCTAACCTTACTTATCAGTGGAGAAGAGGGGCAGTGAATCTTACGAATGGTGGGAATATCTCCGGTGCAACTTCTGATACTTTGACTATATCAAATCTTCTGGTTGCTGATGCTGGAAATTATACCTGTGTTGTTTCTTCTTCATGTGGAACACCCCTGACTTCCAATATTGCAACTCTTCAGGTTGATGTGCCGCCAACACCTGTAATTGCCGGTAATAATGTGGTTTGCCCGCTTAGTACCATTGTTTACAGCGTCACAAACGTACCTCCTCATACATATGACTGGAGTGTAACAGGAGGGACAATATCAGGATCATCTACCGGCAGCAGCATAACTGTTGTCTGGGGATCTGCAGGTGCGGGTTCTGTAAGGGTAACTGAGAGAGTTTCTGCCGGGTGTGCCGTTACGACCCCCGATTACCTGGTTTCTATTACTGATGCCACACCTCCTCTGATACTTACATGTCCTGGTAATGTAAATGTCAGCGCTGATCCGGGAAGTTGTTCTGCTATTGTATCCTGGACAGAACCTGTTGGTACAGATGATTGTACAGCCTCAGGAAGTCTTACCTGGGTCAGGTCTCATATTCCTGGTTCTTCATTCCCTGTCGGTACCACCACTGTCACTTACCAGGCACAGGATGCAACAGGGAATCTTAGCCTGCCCTGTTCATTTGATATTAATGTCGCCGATAATGAGCTTCCTGTAATTATTCCTCCCGCTGCTGTCGTGAGCGGAAACGATGCTGGATTATGTCAGGCCAGCGGTATTGCACTAGGTACCCCGACCACCTCCGACAATTGTTCGATAGCAAGTGTAACTAATAATGCGCCTGCTGTATATCCGCTTGGTAATACAACTGTGACATGGACGGTTGTTGATGCAGGAGGCAATACAGCTACCGCTACTCAGCTTGTAACCATCAATGATACTGAAAACCCGGTTGCACTTTGTGCACCTTATACAGTGTATCTTGACATTTCAGGCAACGCCACAATTACTGTTGCAAATATTAACAACGGATCAACAGATAATTGCGGAATTGCTTCAATGAGTGTTCTTCCAAACAGCTTTACAATTGCAAATCTTGGTTCAAACACAGTGACTCTTACTGTTACTGACAATGCAGGTAATATCTCAACTTGCAACACTGTTGTAACCGTTCTTGATAATAATCCTCCGGTTGCTATCTGCCAGGACATTACTGTTCAACTTGGGGCAGGTGGAACTGTCACAATTACCGGTGCTGACGTTGATAATGGTTCTAATGATCCCGATGGAATAGCCAGTCTCGTTGTTAATCCCAGCTCATTTGACTGCAACGATATCGGAGCTAATAGTGTCATACTGACTGTTACCGATAATGCAGGAAAAATCGCAACCTGCAGTGCGGTTGTGACTGTTGTTGACAATATTCTTCCTACAATCAGCTGCCCGGGGAATATGAATCTATTTACAGATGCCGGCGTATGCGGAGCAACTGTCAGCTATATTACACCAGTTGGTCTTGACAACTGTTCAGGAGCTGTGACTATACAAACAACAGGCCTGGCAAGTGGTTCTGTATTCCCGGTAGGATCTACTACCAACACTTTTATTGTGACTGATGGAAGCGGAAATTCAGCATCATGCTTCTTTACAGTTACAGTGACAGATAATGAAGGACCAGTAATTACGCTTCCTGCTCCACCTGTCATTAATGCAAACGCATTATGTGTGGCTTCACTTCCTGCTATTGCCGCTACTTACTCGGATAATTGTACTCCCCTCGCTAGTATCATAACAAGCCAGGTACCTGCTGCTGGAACAATGGTTGGTGTTGGTATTACGCCAGTAACAATCACTGCAACAGATCTTCTTGGTAATTCTTCCAGCAGTGTAATAAATGTTACTGTTGCTGATGTGACTGATCCTGTTATTACTCCGCCTGTTGATCCGACACTTGTACTTGATAACAGCTGTGGAACAACTGTTCCTAATTTCCTGGCAACACTTGTGGTTTCTGATAACTGCACACCTTCAGCTTCCATCGTTACAAGTCAGAATCCAGTCGCAGGATCTGCAATTAATGGCGCTGGAGTTACAGCTGTTCGGATCTATGCTGCAGATGCTTCAGGGAACCAGGATAGTATTACTGTTATTGTGACTGCTGTTGATAATACGGATCCCGTTATGATATGCAGGGATATAAACCTGTACCTCGACAATGCAGGATCTGCTGTTTTGACACCTGCTGATGTTAATAATGGTTCTTCGGATAACTGTACTAATCCGCTAACCTATTTCCTTAGCCAGACAAATTTCAGCTGTGCCAATATAGGTGCACCCGTTTCTGTTACTCTGACTGGAACAGATGCTACAGGCAATTCGTCAGGCTGTACTTCATTGGTAACTGTACTTGATACAGTTAGCCCGACAATTAATACAAAGACATTTAACCTGGTTCTCGGACCAACAGGAACGGCAACGTTATTACCTGCAGATGTTGATAATGGCTCATTTGATAACTGTGGAGGTCTGACGCTGACTGTTGCCCCTAATACCTTCTCATGTGGTGATCAGGGAAATCAGGTTGTCACTCTTACAGGAATTGATGCACACGGAAATTCGCGTTCAGCAAGCGTAACGATTACAGTTACTTCATCATTAAGTGTCGATGCTGTTACATTGAACTCCTGCGATTTTGCTGCACCATTTGCCCAATACCTGGCTCAGGTTTCAGGAGGGGATGGTGTTTATACTTATGCATGGAGTGTAACAGAAGCTGGTGCTGAACCATTTATGTATTTTGACCTTATTTTTCCTTTCATACATTTTTCAAGCACAAGCGCTGCTGAGACTCCTTTCTTCAACAACCTGATGCCTGACGGAACATATCATATTAACCTGATTGTTACAGATGGAAATGGCTGCACTGCTTCAGGACAATTAATAATGGTGAAGGCGGGAACAACCTTCAATAATATTACCTTGCGTAGTTCAGAAGCCTGTGAGGGCGAAACCAAAACCTATTCGGTAAATTATTATTCCGATGCTTCTTATTCATGGTCAGTGACTAATGGAACAATTCTCACTTCACCAACTGATACGAACAGGGTTGATGTTCTATGGGACCTTGGTGTTACCCAGGGAGTGATAATAGGGAACTCAACAAAGCCTGATATATTAGGTAATCCATGTGGCTCCTCAGTGGTTGATTCTGTTGCCATCCACCCTGTGCCTGTGCCTGCTTTCAACAGTCCTGTTCTTAATGTATGTGCAAATACAGAAATAACATATACACTGACAAACACATATTCATCATATACCTGGAGTGTAACAGGAGGTTTAATAACAGCCGGGGGAACAGGATCTGATAACTTTGTCACTGTCCGATGGAGTACTCTTGCCACAGGCAGAATAACTGTCGATGTTCATAATGGATTTGACTGTTCGGGGTCCCTGTTTATTGATATCGTTATCTTTAATGTCAGCGGAACAATAACCTCCCAGACAAATATTTCATGTAACGGTGCATCTGATGGAACGGTAACTGCACTCGCAACCGCAGGTACAGGTCTGCCACCATATGAATATTCACTTGATGCCGGAGTTCCTCAGGCTAGTGGTACATTTACAGGTATTCCTATTGGTAACCATACAATTACAATTATAGATGCACTGTCGTGCACCTATGATATTCCATTTACAATAACCCAGCCTGCAGTTTTGCTGGGAAGCGTTTCATCACAGACCGGTGTCAGCTGCTTTGGAGGATCTGATGGAAGCGTCGCCATTGCTGCTTCAGGAGGAACAACACCTTATCAGTATAATATAGATGGAGGTGCATTCCAGGTTTCAAATGTTTTCTCCGGACTCTCTGCCGGACCTCATACTGTCGATATCCAGGATGCTAATATGTGTACAAGGAGTGTACCTGTCACAATTATTGAGGCTTCTCAACTCTTTGGTGCAATAACTCTTCAGACTAATGTATCCTGCCATGGAAACTCAGACGGTACTGTTACAGTTTCGGGATCAGGAGGTACACCCGGTTATCAATATAGTCTTGATGGTGGTCCGTTCCAGGTATCTGAAAATTTCAGCGGTCTCGCACAGGGAGGCTATATGGTTACAGTAAGAGATGCTAACCTGTGCACAGTATTTGTACCGGTAACTATAACGGAACCTGCTATTCTTACAGGTGCAGTTGTGTCTCAGACAGATGTCCTATGTAACGGTGATGCAACGGGGCAGGTTACTGTCACAGGTGGCGGAGGGACTCCTTCTTATCATTACAGTATTGACGGAGGACCATTCCAGGTATCACCGACATTCATGGGATTAATTGCAGACTCATACACTATTACTGTTAGAGATGCAAACCTTTGTACTGTAGATATTGCTGTGACAATAACAGAACCTCCTCTGCTGGTGGCTACTGCATCAGACAATGGACCAGTTTGTGAAGGCACAACCCTTTCACTTTCTGGTGGTCCTAATGGTATGTCCGGTTATCTATGGACCGGACCAAATTCTTATACTTCTTCATTCCAGAATCCTACAGTTTCAGGTGCAGCAACGACTGCAATGGCTGGAGTATATACATTGGTTGTTACCAACAGCAATGGATGTACTGCAACCGCATCAACTAATGCAATTATTAACCCGCTTAATACAATAACCCTTACCTCTGCACCAGCAACTACCTCGCAGACGGTATGTATCAACACTCCGATAACCAGTATCACATACTCGACCACCGGAGCTACAGGCGC
>JGI20214J51650_10000038_pt1 | contig 78391 bp, 70 predicted proteins | sample WetSurMetagenome_FD_51650 | JGI IMG/M metagenome (IMG submission 51650)
AAGAGGCGTTTAAGCTAAAATAGAGGGTGCTTGATACTCTTGATGGTGTGTGAATGGAGCCTTCCCTTCAGAAACGATTACTACAGAGACTACTCGATCTTGAACGAAAGGAGCTTTCGACGTTCCATGTTGTAATGCTGCCTGATTTCTTTGTCGATCATTTCGTCTCGTTTGATACGGTTGATAAGACCTGTAATTCGATCAAAACGGTTGCAGCACAAGGAGGCGGTAACATTCCAGGGCGTGCACAGCAGATTCATCAAGGAGGAAACGCGGCAAATACCGCACTAGGCCTAGCGTGTCTCGGGATGAGTTCTCATTTAATCTGTCAAACCAACAAACTTGGTTTACACCTTCTTCAATATTTTTTAGGAAAGGACCAGGTGGACCTTTCAGGGGTCAGAACCGATGGGAAGCTTGCAATCACTACCGCCCTTGAGTTTCGTGAACAATATGCAAACATTATGCTTGGGGATCCTGGATCAGTTGCTACATTTAGCTATGATCTGCTGGATGATCATAGTCTTGAGTTGATTACATCAGCGAACCTTGTTGGAGTGACGAACTGGAATCTGAATGGCTTCGGTACCGATCTTGCTTGTAAGGTCTTTGAGATTGCAAAAAAACACAAGGTACGGACATTCTTTGATTCAGGTGATCCCTCCCCCAGAGTCCAGGACATTCCTGATTTAATGGAAAAGGTCCTGATGAATTCTCAGATGGATATCTTCGGGCTTAATGAAAACGAACTGAATTATTACAGTATGCGTACAAACAAAACACAAGTGGAGATGATCGCCGCAGCAGAATCTTTAAAAAAGAAGATTCCGGCACGTATTGATTTTCATACCGCTCTGTTTTCTTGTTCGGTACACAATACATCTACCGTTGTTCCGACCGCCCCCCTCCAAACAATATATCGAGTCACCGGTGCGGGAGATTCGTGGAACGCAGCAAATATATTTGCAGACCTTTTGGGGTTTGCAGATGACGAACGATTGTTGTTTGCGAACATATGTGCCGGGCATTATATTTCTTCACCCGACATTGTCCCATCGACGATTGACACAGTCATTAATTTTATTAAAATGAATCTATAAATTAACAATTTTATGTAATACTCTCCCTAAAAATATTAGAATTTTATCGGAAGGTTTTTATACAATATATATTAATTCTATAAAAAAATTTATATACTATCTCTCCTTACCAAATGCAGAATGGGGGAGGCAAAAATTTTTTTAATCTCTCCTCACCACCTTCAAACTTCCCCATTCTCTCCTTATTCACTAGGAAAACAAAATCCGTTCTACTTTTTTTGCAACGGCTTTTCGATATTTTTCATCAGTAATAAGCATAAAAGCCCAGTCCGGAGATATGCGTGAACGAATTGCTTTGGCTATCGGAGTAAACTCATCTAATGTTTTCAATTCATCTCGGTCGATGACCTGGATATCGGTGTTGTTAATCCGAGGCTCTGCCCTCAACAATTCAGGTCGGGGGATATCAATAATGATATGACCCTTGGGGATACGGAACGCCTCTTCCAACTCACGTTCTTTTTGGCGTCGCACTGAGACATCTTCAAGCCGCTTGACGACCTTGATTCCATCCTTATCTAAATCAAGGGGTGAGACCGCGAATGCCTGTTTGAAGAGTTCACGATATTTCAGACGTGTGACGATCTCCTGCTGAAACCGCCCCATGCCCTTCAGCGATATCATAATCTCAGCATCGGTCATCCGGAAAAACTCAAACGGCTCGGCATCTGGTATTTCTTCAAGAGCTTTGGACAACATAAGTTCCGGGATACGCACCGTCTTATGAAAATACACCGATGAATACATCAAAGCACGTGCCATGAGAATGTTTTCAACGACATTCACCCCTTTGCGCATCATCGTCAAATTCCCCTTATATATCATCATTGTTCTCAAGAGACGCTGAAGGTCAATCATCCCGTACGCGACACCGGTATAGTAGGCATCACGCATGAGGTAATCTAACTGATCGACATCGATGGTACTGTTCAAGAGCTGACTGAGATATGATTTCTTTGATAGTTTCCCCCGGATGATGTTGACAATTTCTTTTTCATTTACCTGATGCTTATTGAGGATTTCATGAACGGAGGGTGCGGAAATGAACGGTCTTTCTGTCGCATCCAAAACATCATAGGTCCCAAAAATCAGTTTCTCGGTAAGATCCACATGATCAACGCCAAATCGCTGCAACAGAATCGACTCCAAGGTATGCGAGAACGGACCGTGACCAATATCGTGCAATTGTGCAGCACAGGTCAGCAATTTTTTTTCCGTTTCTTTCAAACCAAGGATATCCGCAATCTGAGACGCTATCATGGAGCTGCCTAAAGAGTGCTCAAAACGAGTATGATGCGCACCAGGGAATACAAGGTGGGCAAACCCGAGTTGTTTGATGTTATGGAGGCGTTGCACCTCAGGAGTCTCTAGTAAATCAACCAGACATCCAGTGATTTTAATATCACCATGAATCGGGTCTCTGACGATTTTATGATCTTCAACCATGTGTTTTCTAGAGCAGAAAAAGAAAAAGAGTTGATATAGTTTTGTCACTCAGATCAAGCATCCAAGATAAACTATAAAACAAACAAAATCATTAAGCATCTCAATAATAGTAGGAAAATAAACAATCACTTGTGAGGTGTCCTTATTACAAAACCAATCCTGTTTTCCTTGGAGCAATGCATCAAATGCCAAGAAACAAAAGAATTGCTCGCCGGGAGAGAAGATGTCGATATCGTTACCTTCCCTCATGACCTGAATCAGTGGCGCGAGGAGGATTTTAATTTAGCAAAATCCCATGACGTATTTGAAGACCTCCAGAGAACCGCACCAATCCTCTGGCTTGACGGAGAAAAAAAAATCGGATATCTGAGAATACGAAAGTGGCTCCAAGACACCTTTAAATAAACCGCTTTTTACCCCTTTTTTATCCAAATATTAATTAGGGAGATATTGCTATTCGAAAACAAATGGATACTCTTGAAACGTTAAAAATGAAAAAACTTGAGCAACTAAAGAAGCAGTATATGAAAGGAGGGAAAACCATGGAAAAAAAAATACCAGACACCCCAATCCATCTTCTTGATGCCGATATCGATGAAACAATAAAAAAATTTCCAACGATTGTGATCGACTGTTGGGCTCCCTGGTGCGGCCCCTGCCGTATGATCGGGCCAATCATTGAAGAACTTGCAAAAGAGATGAAGGGAAAAATCATCTTTGGAAAGTTAAACGTTGATGAAAACCCTCTCACTTCGATGAAGTATAAAATCATGAGTATTCCGACCATGCTCGTGTTTAAAAACGGATCTTTAGTTGATCGTTTCGTTGGCGCAATGCCCAAAGAAATGCTCATGCAGAAATTAAAACCGTTTCTATAGCGATTTGTCCGGTGATGACGATTTCAGCAATAAAAAAGCTATCTGTTACCTTCCTTGTTTTTCTTTTTGTTTTTCTCAGCATTTTTACTGGTTGTACAGAAAAAAAAGGTAATGCTGGTGAGGATTTTTCGTTTACAACCTTGGACGGTAAGATGAAACATCTAAATGATTTTTATGGGAGAATTATTGTCCTTGATTGCATGGCAGTGAACTGCCAACCCTGTATGTTTCAAATGTTCGAGCTAAAAAAAGTATCAGAAAACTATTCAACAAATAATGTCACAATCCTTTCGATAGATGTCTGGGTATCAAGTGGAGAAACCGCATCCATGCTTCAAGACACTATCGATGCTTTCAAAAACCAGGTTAACATGACGTTAGACTGGACGTTTGGACTGGATGATCCGCAAGGAACCATTCAAAACACTTACGCTTCAGCGGGAGTACCTACTCTCTATATCTTTGATAAAAAGGGAAATATTTATTACTCCCACGTGGGTTATGAAGATTATTCAGCGCTTGCATCTCAGCTTGATCAGATGCTGAGCAAAGTATAAATAGGACATTAGGGAGATATGAAGACTATGACAAACAACAGAAGAATATCGATAATATTTCTCACGACAATTATTTTAGGAACATGCATTGCATCGGTCACTGCGACAGACCCGACGATTGGATCGGTCACGATTACCCCAAATGAACCAGCACCTCAATCATCTGTTAACTTTTCAGTAAACATCGTAGGGGACGGGATCTCAGCGGTATATCTGCATTATAAAGAGTGCAATGTTCAAATTTGCAAGGTTTTTAATAACATCTCGATGACAAAATTGTCGGGTAACACCTATGAAAAAAAGATAAAACTCACGTGGGATGAGGCTACCTACATTACGTATAATTTCGAGATCAATAGCAATGGTGTGTGGACGAAAACCGAGTATGTGAATGTCTCACTCAAACCAGTGACAAACGATGATGGAAACAACACAAATAATAATAAACAACCAGGTTTTGAAATTCTTTTCTTCGTCGCAGCAGTTGGTGTTAGCGTCATCATATTAGGAAGAAAGAGATCCCGATGAAGTTTCAGCTGAAACGTCTATACTTTCAGATTATTCTCTTTTTTACAGCAAATCTGGGCGCTGTCGGTCTAAAGACCGGGTTTTGCTACCCGTTCTTCTACTGTCAAGCCTGTCCTGCTGCCACTTCCGCATGCCCCATACGAGCATTGGAAAACAGTGTCTACAAACAGAGCTTCGAGTGGAGATTTTTACTCTATCCGCTCCTTATCATCGGATTTTTTGGAATTACGACAGGGCGGGCTATCTGCGGCTGGGCATGCCCGATCGGAGTATTGCAACGAGGAACAGGCCGTGTTGCACGAAAAGTAAAAAGACATCCTATCGCGCAGAGACTCGGAGCACATAGTGTGGAGAAATATCTCCGGTACACAAAGTATTTTATGTTGATTGTATTTGTTTTCTTGACCTCGCTGCTCATTGGATTTATCTTCACCGACATCTGTCCGGTCGGGATGCTAGTGGGAACTTTCCCGATTTTGATTCTGAACCCGGGGAAGTTTGTGCCAAATTATTTTTTCCCAGTAGCCCTTGTTATTTTCGTTCTATTTATCACACTTATCTTCATTATTGAACGCGGATGGTGCCGATATTTCTGCCCGGTTGGTGCAATGCTTGGTCCGTTCAATAAAATAAGCATGCTCCACATTGAGGTTCATACCAAAGAATGTCTTCATTGTAACGTTTGTTCAGATATCTGTCCTATGGGGATTGATGTCCCAAACATGCATCGAGACCCCGAATGTATCCTCTGTGGAAAATGCGTCTCATCATGTCCAACGAAACAGATAACCTTTGAGAAGGTGTAACATGAAAAGGAGTTTTGTCCTTCAAATCGCTGCAGTCATTGTCGTCTCTGGTGCATTTGTTGGAATCCTTACTACGGCAGATGTCTACGAAGATGTCAAGGCACGTATCGTAGAAGTCCTCTGTCTGAGTTGTATCAAACTTGAGCCGAAAACAATCCAAGAATTTACTTTCAAAACAGTTGATGACGCTCCACATCCTTATTTCGTCACAGAGAATTTAACCAAAGGCCCTGTTTTTTTACATTATAGTGAAGACGTCTGTGCCGGCTGCGAGGTCATGTTTCCCATTGTCAAACAATTGTTCAACATCGAATTTGGGAAACAAGATATGTTTTCAAAGACCGTGACTTTTGACCATGGGAATATTACGTATATTTACGTCAATCTCGACCATACCATCGATATATTAGAAAACTCATTCCCGATGTACGACAAAGACGATATCGGAGGGTTACCGATGTTCACCATCATCACCTTGGGATATGACCATGGGACCGTCAGACCGTATTTTACGACGCTTTATGGGACGTTGAATGTTCCGACAGACGCTGAAAGATCGTCCCTTCTGCGGGAAGTTTTAACAGAAAGTATTGAGATGTATCAACAGAATAAAGCAGGGTATCAGCCAACCTAAGTAAAAAAAAATGAAAAAAGAACGAAGGAACAGATATTTTCCTTAGATCTCGCCGTTTTTTATCTTTGTGCGGAGGATCTCGAATTGTGCCCGTGTTAATGTGCACACGTTCTTTTTTTCGCCAATGATCACCTTATCACTCCGGACATCCACGACTGGACATTTCGGAGGGACACAAACTCCATCATTGCATAATACAACTTTCATATTATCCCTCTAATTATCAATTGTTAACTGTCTATTAGGCCATGAATATTTAAATACTTTTCTAAAAATTTGGGAAAAAACCGGTCATTTTCCTAAANGTAACGGGCAATAGTGTAGTTTTTCTTATCTATCATGGAGACAATGCGAGGACCCTGCGACGTATCAACAGAATCAACTTCTTTTACAGTCACGGTCACAGCAGACCCTGTTTTTTCTTCAAATCCTTTCTTTATGAACTGAAAAATCTCTTCAACAGAAGGCCCGATGGGTCGAAGCGCTTCATCGATTACGACCTGGATTTCAAGGGTCGTCAGATCATGTTGGATGATCTTTGTGTTCTTGACCTTGTTTGTTTTTAGCTGATAGAGGATTTTACTGTAGATTTCTGAAAATGATGAAGGAAGCAGCACGTTTCCCCCGGGAAGATAGAGCGCCAGGTCATTTCGTCCGTACACCTTCTTGATGAGTGCACCAGTCTTGCCGCACGAACAATGCCCATCAAGGGGAGCGACAATATCGTTGATCGCAGAATAGCGAATGATCGGCGTCCCATGGCTATGGAACTTTGTGATGACCATCTCCCCTGCTTCACCAGAGGCTACCGGTTGTCCCTTTCTCAGGAACTCGGCATAGACAAGATCAGACATGAGATGATAACTGCCTTTTTTACATTGAAAACCAATGAGACCGGATTCGGTCGCCCCATAAACCTCAAAGACCTTCGCATGAAATGTCTTTTCTATAAATAATTTCAGATACGGATCAAGGACTGAGCCGGTCGCAGCGATATATCGTGGTGAAATATTATCCCCAAATCCGGACTCTTTTTGTAAAGCAAGATGACCAAGCATCCCGACGTACCCACCGATGAACGCAGGTTGAAACTCATTGATCGCGGATACGATTTTTTTTGGATCATCGTTGGTGTTCAACCATTGAATGTTTCGAAAAATCCCCGATATATTAAAACGAGGCTGCAGCCCTCTGGTGACATAGCCACTTTCGGCAGTATGCGGCGCGAAATCCCCGATTATCGTAATCCGGTCCTTCCACACGCTCATATCGTATTCATGCAACGTCCGTATATACGCAAAAAGACCCATGACGATATCCAACATATCGACATAAATCGGAAGAACCTTACCAGTGGTTCCTGATGTTGAAACCTCGATAAGAGAACTCTTTTTTATCTTTGACGAAACAATACCATTTGGATAGTGTCGTTTGAAGTCATCTTTTGTGATACAGGGGAGTTTCTGAAGATCATCAATGCCAGCAATGTCAGATATATGAACCCCTGCTTGCTTGTATTTCTCGTGATACAGGGGCACAGTATCAGCAAATCGAACAAGCCGTCGGAGTTGTTTATCTTGATATCGTCGCAGAGATTCCCCACTTATTCTATCCAACCGGTCAACATCAATCAAATACCGTTTCAGAATTTTACCAAGGAACAAAGGGTTATAGAATTGATTCATAGAGCATCCAAAGTAGAGAGGAAATAGGTACAATTCCTTAAATAGCTGTCTCTTAATTCTCCACAGAGAAGCAATGAACATACTCATCGTTGAGACCGTCTGGATGGGAGGCGCACGATACAGATTCCTTGATAAGATGCTGCTCACCGCATTCTCCATTCTTCCTACCCTGCAGGCACGGGAACTTGCTGCAATCACCCCAAAACAACATACCATATCGGTGGTCAATGAACGATACTCACAGATTGATTATGACACCGCGTATGATGCTGTTCTGATCAATTTTGTCACCTCGACTGCCCCACGAGCCTATGCGATTGCTGACCGCTTCCGAAAAAAAGGTGTTCCCGTCATCCTTTGCGGGTTTCATGCATCTGGACTGCCTGTTGAGGCAAAACAACATGCAGATAGCGTCCTCATCGGCAGAAACGAATACGGCTGGTTATCGGTCCTCCAGGACATACATCAGAAAAAACTACAGCCTTTCTATCAAGCACCACCATATGATCGCACCATGCAGCTTCCTCCAACACATGTCCAGCTCCCAGGGTTCGTCATGACTGGTGCTGTGGAAGCGACAAGAGGCTGCCCGTACCATTGTGAGTTCTGCCCTGAGACCAACATCCCAGGTGGTTCATACCTCTTCAAACGCCCGGTTGATGAAGTGATCGATGAAATCAAAAAAATTCCTCAGAAAAACCTGATGTTCTATGACACATCGCTTACCATCGACCCGTCATACACAAAAGAATTGTTCAAAAAAATGAAAGGACTGCATAAAAAATTCTTCTGCAACGGAAACGTCGATGTCTTAGCCCATGACCCGGAACTCGTATGCCTCTCCAAAGAAGCAGGATGTGTCGCATGGCTTGTCGGGTTTGAATCAATCTGCCAGAACACTCTTCAAGCTATCGGAAAAACAACAAACGCGGTTGATGAATACGCACTGGCAGTGCAGAATATCCACACCAATCACATGGCAGTGATCGGAGAATTCATCTTCGGATTTGATACGGACACGCCAGAGGTATTCAAAAAAACACTCACCATGATAAAAGACCTAGACATTGACGTCGTTGATTTCTCAATACTGACACCATTCCCAGGGACCCCCCTGTTTAATAGACTTGACAGCCAGGGGAGAATCCTGACAAAAGACTGGAAGTTCTACAACATGGGACACGCGGTTTTTACACCAAGCCACATGACCCCGAAAGAACTTGAGGAAGGCGTCCGGAGCATATTTAACGAGTTTTATGAGATGTCTTTTACCATTAAAAGAATAATCCGTGGCCTCCGATGGGGCATGTACACGTTTTTGGTTATTTTCGCACGAAACCTTGTTGCGATGATGAGCAGAGGACGACTCTCCAAATGAGAAAAAACGGGATCATATACGTGACTTAAACACGATACTTGAGGATGTTTTCTTCCCCGTGTCATCATAAACGGTGACCGTGAGCATATGTTTTTTGAGGAAGAATGATTTTAGTGTTTTCAGTTTCGTAAAGCTAAATTCGTATGGAGCTTGCGTATCATTAGACATGACGACCCCATCAATGGAAAATTCAACTTTTGCCACAGCCGAATCATCACTCGCATTCACCGTAACAATTTTCTTTCCCAACAGGACGGTCGTATTATGTAAATAATTATTGAGAATCAATCCAATTAATTTTCTTTGTTGGAGACGTTCCAGTCTTGGTTTGCCGTTCAGATAGATTTTTCCTTTCAGAGGGGACGTTATCTGTAGCTGTGGAGGTAGATTTCCTTTTTCTACTATTTTTGTAGCGTTGGTCGCATCAGCATAGTGCGCATCAAAGGGGTTCTTGCTCGGAGGCTGCGCATATCCTTGCTGCTTTTCAGAGCTAAATACCACTCCGACGATCATCAGGTTTTCATAGTCGTATGCAGAGATGTCTTTGGTTTCTGAGAATGTTAAGTTTTTATTTCCATCCACAGAGACGTCATTTATCATCAGATACTCAAGAAAACCATAGGAAAAGGGTTTGCTATCATATCCTGTCAAATGTGACACAATCTCTGTCAAATAAAGTTTCAGTTGACCAGAATACGTATCGTTTCCCTTGTTCTCTACTAGCGCATGAACGGTTACCTCCTGGGTGGTATTCGAATATTGTGCGGTGATGGTGACCTTGATTTTTGGGACCGTCCGTGCTTGCGCGGCTGTAATTGCCGCAGTATAGGCTGATTCAGGATTGTCTCCGCCCATGATGACCGAATATCCACCATCAATGAAGACTGTAGGGAATCCAAAGACATTGTACTCCTTAAAAAGACGATCTGCGGTTTGGGTATTGGTGGCGTTTATGAGGCTGATGTAGTAAAATCGATAATTATGGCTCTCGTAGAGGGTATGAAGGATGTTTGCGACATTGGGGCAGTTGTTGCACCAGGTCGCGGTTGCTTCTTCGATGAATACGGTATGGATAAGGGTTTCATTCCCCGGGTTGCCTCCACCTGGATTCACCGTGATGGTATAATATCGAGAGCCATCCATAGAAGGATCCCCGACGGGTCCGTTTCCTGCAGCGTCATCTGCAGTGATATAGTAATAATAGTTACTAGTGGCACTTGAAGGGATATCAAGGGTGGTACTCCCATTAAGGATCGATGTTGATCTCCAATCTGCTACATCAGCAGCTTTATAATATAAAGTCGCAACTGTGACGTTCACATCATCAGTAAAAATAGCAGAAATAGTGGCGGTCTGACCCGCGGTGACCGTAAGGTTTCCTGTGATATTGTCAATCTGCGGAGGTTCTGTATCCTTGTCACCAGTAAATACAATGACATACGCTGATGCGCCAAGGAGCATTCCTATGATGATAAGGAGTAATATTTTTCCAATTAGTCTCATATCTAGTAATTAATATACACATGCTTTATATATTAAATTTACTCTTGCGATATAAATAGGGAAAAAAAGGGAAAATATCGTGGAAATCTCCAGTAGATTTCGTCCGATTTAACTCTATTTTTTATGATTTCATATTGTTGANAATAAGATGTATCGAGTTAAAAAATCAAACATTTGGTCCNTTCCAAAAAATGGTTATTCTTTCAAATGATATAGATTGTTTTTCTTTGAGATGATCTCTTCGCGTATGAGTTTTTCAAGGATCGGTTGAAGTCGTGAAGTACCGGCGCTGAGTGTTCTTTTGATATCTTTAAAAGTGACATCGTCCTGTAAAAGGATCCTGATGATACGGCCGCGCAGTTGCCGATCTGATCCTTCGAACCGAGACTGTTGTGTTTTTGGTTTTATCCCTGTCTTTTTTGATGTAAGATAGAGCGCTCCGTAATCCATTAGTGCGTTATGCCAGTCCCGGCTTTTACCCGTTGGCAGACATCGTTTTGCAAGCTCCCAGAGTGCTTTATCCGTAACCGTCTCAGGAAGTTTGAACTCTTTGATGAGTATCCGTCGGATGTTGGTATCAACCGTGATTAGATCAGCGTTTGTTGAAAAGATCTGCACTGCCTGCGACGTGTATTTCCCAACACCAGGGACATCCTTGTATTGTTTCATTGCCTTTATCACGTCACCTTCATACTTTGCAACAATTTTTCGAGCNGCTTTATGCAGATTNACCGCCCTGGTGTTGTAACCCAAACCCATCCAGGCCTCTAACACCTCAGGAAGCGAAGCTGCGGCAAGCGCATCAATAGTTGGCCATCTGGTTATCCATTTCTCATAATACAACAATGCTCGGTTCACCTGTGTCTGTTGCAGCATAAGCTCAGAGAGGAGGATCTTGTATGGATCAAACGTCTTGCGCCAGGGCAGCTTTCGTCTGTGTTTTTTATAAAAAGAAAAAACTTTTTTTTGGAGCCGCTGGATTTTTTCCTGCGGGAGGTCTTTTAAATCAATCGTCGAAGTAATCCTGGGAGCAGGCATAGTTTTTTTGATAATTACCTATGTTATTAATATGATTTTTGCTTGATTCATTATTTGGGAAGGTTTTTGAATGTTTGTTGTATAAAGATACCTCTCTTATGAAACGATATAACCTTACTCATCTGCAGAAACTTGAAGCAGAATCAATCTACGTCATCCGTGAGGTCGCTGCACAATTCGAACGACCGGTGCTGCTCTTCTCAGGTGGAAAAGACTCAATCGTTCTTGGACATCTTTCCCGAAAGGCATTTTATCCTGCGAAAATCCCCTATCCTTTTCTGCATATTGATACCGGACATAACTTCCCTGAAGTACTCCTTTTCAGAGATGCTTTTGCAAAAAACCTTGACATCAGAATACTTGTTGGCTCTGTTCAACGATCCATTGACACCGGACGGGTCAAAGAAGAAACCGGAAAACATGCGAGCCGGAACTATCTTCAGTCGATCACGCTGCTTGACACCATCCATGAGTATAAATTCGACGCGGCAATCGGTGGCGGGCGAAGGGATGAGGAAAAATCCCGTGCCAAAGAACGATTCTTCTCTCATCGCAATGATTTTGGACAATGGGACCCGAAAAACCAACGGCCTGAGCTATGGGATCTCTACAATGGACGAAAACACCATGGTGAACATTTCCGGGTATTTCCGTTGAGCAACTGGACTGAGCTTGATATCTGGCAGTACATCCTCAAAGAACACATTCAGATCCCTCTGATTTATTTCTCCCATACCCGAGACTGTATCATCCGGGACGGTGTCATCTACGCTTACTCTGACTACCTCCATCTTGATGATGCTGAAAAGAAAACAGTACAACCCATGACGGTTCGGTTCCGCACGGTCGGAGACATGACTTGTACAGGGGCAGTACAATCAAAGGCACATACGCTTGAAGACATCGTCCGAGAGGTCGCTACCTATCGCATCTCAGAACGGGGAACCCGAGCTGACGACCGTCGATCGGAAAACTCTCTTGAGGACCGGAAAAAGGAGGGATACTTCTAGCATGGATGAAAAAAGCTATCTTGATATGGATCTACTTCGATTCACCACTGCTGGAAGCGTTGATGACGGAAAAAGCACGCTGATCGGCAGGCTTCTTTACGACAGTAAAACCCTCTTTGAGGACCAGCTGGAAAACCTAGAGCGACTGAGCCAGCAACGCGGCGAAGAACTCAACCTTGCCTTGCTCACCGATGGCCTGCGGGCAGAACGAGAACAAGGGATCACCATCGATGTCGCATATCGATACTTTGCAACCCCGGTTCGAAAATTCATCATCGCAGACACCCCTGGCCACATCCAGTATACCCGCAACATGGTTACCGGAGCATCTACGGCGAACCTTGCNTTGATCCTTGTGGACGCTCGTAATGGGGTCACCGAACAAACCCACCGTCATATTTTCCTTGCCTCGCTCCTCCAGATCCCACACTTCGCCATCTGCATAAACAAGATGGATCTTGTCAGCTACAAACAAGCGATATATGACGCCATCAAAAACGAAATACAGGATTTCATCTCAAAGCTCGCGGTCCCAGATATCACGTTCATTCCTATCAGTGCGTTACTTGGCGATAACGTGGTCCATGCCTCAAAAAACATGCAGTGGTATCATGGTCCTACCTTGCTATACCATCTTGAAGACGTCCACATCGGCAGTGACGAAAACCTTGTCGATTGTCGGTTCCCCGTCCAATATGTCATCAGACCACGATCCGACACTTACCATGATTACCGAGGGTACGCAGGAAAAATCGCAAGCGGGATCTTCAAACCTGGGGACAGTGTCACTATTCTTCCATCCGGTTTTTCGACGACGATCAAATCGATTGAAGGCCCACAAGGAGAAATCACTGAAGCGTTCCCTCCGATGTCTGTCGTCATGCAGCTCACTGACGATCTTGATATCAGCCGCGGGGATATGCTTGTCCGCCAGCATAACACTCCTTTTATCGGTCAGAACCTTGATTTCATGATCTGCTGGATGAACATAAAACCACTCACCGCGGGGACCAGGTACATTGTACGCCACACTACCAGGGAAACAAAAGGGATAATCAAAGAGATCCAATATAAAATCGATATCAACACGTTGCATCGGATCCCTGATGCAACAAAGCTAGAGCTCAACGAAATCGGACGTATCTCGATGAGAACGGCACAACCATTGTTCTATGATAGTTATCAGCATAATCGAGCCACTGGCAGCATCATCCTCATCGATGAAACAACCAATGAGACGGTTGGTGCAGGGATGATCCGGGAACCTTCCGCTGCTGTTTCTGAAAAGAAAAAAAAGGAACAAGAAAAATGAACAAACATCAGGGTTTCACTATCTGGTTTACAGGTCTGCCCTGCTGCGGAAAAACAACCATCGCAGACCAATTAGCCATACTTCTAAAAAAGAAGGATTACATGGTAGAACGACTCGATGGTGATATCGTTCGCCAGGGCTTTGCCAATGATCTCGGTTTTTCGGAAAAAGACAGAGATGAAAATATCAAACGAGTCACTTTTATTGCAAAAATGCTCACCCGTAACAACGTAGTGGTGCTCGCAAGCTTTGTATCACCGTACAAAAAACAACGAAGAAAAGCACGAAAGGAAATAAAAAATTTCATCGAAGTGTATGTAAAATGCCCTGTGAAGATCTGCATGAAGCGCGACGTCAAAGGCATGTACCAAAAAGCCCTTGAAGGAAAAATCAAGCATTTCACGGGTGTCGATGATCCGTACGAAGAACCTGAGCATCCGGAGCTCATCCTGAATACCGATACAGAATCCGTTGAAGAAAGCGTCAGAAAGGTTTTAGAAAAAATAGAAGAACTCGGGTATATCACCCGGTAAGGAAAAGACATGGGAATCAACCCCGATGAAGAATTCCTCCAGGATCTACAGCAGGTTTCCTTCCAACCGGTTTTTATCCTCGGGCTGCATCGTTCAGGAACCAGTATTTTATACAAGATGCTCTCCGCGACAGGGTCCTTTAATCCGGTCACCGCGTATCATCTAATCAATTACCATGAACTGCTTGCAAATCATCATCTGAAAAAGGAAGAAGCTGCAAAACAGCACCTGACGCAATCATTCAAAAATAAAGGCTTGACGGACAGAGGAATTGACCAATTGAAACTAACCGCGGATTTTGCAGAAGAATACGGGTTTCTCCTCAATACCCGGACCATGCAGATGTTCCTTACCAGAAAAAACGTCGCACTCTTTACAGAGATGTGCAAAAAAATCCAGTACATCGCAGGGAATGACAAACCAATCCTTCTTAAGAATCCCTATGATTTTCTGAATTTCCTCTCCATCAAACAGGTGTTCCCCAACGCCAGATTTGTTTTTATCCATCGCCATCCGCTCAAGACCATAAGTTCGACATTGAACGCCATCCGGATGATATTGAACGAAAAAAACCCATATACTGCACGGTTGTCCAGGTTATATGACAGATCCTATGACAATCCCCTGCTGCTTTGGCCGCTTCGGTTCATCTTTTGCACCATCCCAGAATGGGGCGTGGTCCTTATCACCAGAATCACTGCAAAAGCGGTAAAGTATTATCTGAAAAATATTGAGAAATTACCGTCAGAGGATTACCTCTCCATTACCTATGAAGAGCTATGTGAACATCCGCAGGAAACTTTGGAATACATCATGGAAAGACTGTCCCTGCGCATGAGCGAAAAAGTCGATGTCGCATCACTTATGAGCCCGCGTACCGTAGACGTCGATGGTTCTGTTCAAAAACTTCGAGTATATATCTATAAGTCAATGAAGTCTTATTTTGATATGTTTCATTATCTGAGAGAGGGATAGGAGAGAATTACTTCTTTTTATTTGTGTACGTTTTGGATTTCCTGCTCGATTCTTGCTAAGATTTTATTCTGATTCCCGGCATCGTACCGCTGCAGGTTTTCATAATAGAATCCTAGGTTGGATAAGAAGTGTCGAAGGTCGTCTTCACAGAACTTCTGGTGTGAAATCCCGACACCCAACCGCTCGATACATCTTGCATTGAAAACTTGTTCAAACTGATGGCGGATCGGTAATGAAAAAATCGGTTTCTTCAGATATAATGCTTCACTAATGACGGTAAAACCACCGTTCACCATCACTGCTTTCGAAGATGCGATATCGTGATAAAACTCATCTTCGTTGAATCGTTTAAAAATCAGATTCCCCGTAGTTATTTCTCTGTTGAAGCCGTAAATGACAAACGTTTCATCGAACTTTTTCAGAGAATCAAAAAGATATGTAAAGGACAGTGATGTTTGATAGACAAAGATGTGATCCTCAGATGTTGACGTATGACTCCGTATCCCTGGTTGAATCAATGGTTTTGAAAATAACACCTGGGGATTATTGATTTGTTCATCGAAAAAATCATAGATGATGTATTTATCAGCGCCGAAAAGAGATAATTTTAATGCGAAAAATAGGAAAAGCCAAGAGGGATATTCCCTTTTTTTTATCGGATACTTCCGATAGAGTAACGCAGAGGGATTGTCAATGCTTATCCGTTTAATACCGCTGAATCGTGCAGCAAAATGACTAATTGGTTCAGCATCGGTGATGAGAAGATCAGGTTGAAACTCTTTCATAAGATGCCTGACTTTGAAGAATGAAACCGGGGTGCGGACCATCGTTTTATACAAGTTATGCAGGAGTGTGTAGAGTATCCTTACTTGATTGCATTGGTAGAATGCTTGTGGCGATTCAACCTTAAGGACTTGGTCAAACTCTTTTGATAACACCGAATAGGCTTTCCCGCCTGCGATAATGTAAACCTCATGACCATGTTGTTGGAGAAAACGGATCAGTATTCGACTGCGGCTTGCATGCCCCAGTCCTTCCCCGCAGACACCATAGAGAATCTTCATAAAATCTCTCCCCGCATGAAAGTCTCTAACCATTTTTTTATTAATAAATCCTTTTGTTATAATATTCTGTGAAACGGGAAATCCTGATACCCGATTACTCCGACCCATATAGTTTGATTGAACCCCGGGATTGTTATGTTCGCTCGTAAAATCAGTTGAAGCCGATCAGGAAGCAATCGTTCCCCAAAACGAGGCCAAAGTTGAGATAACGGGATAAGCATATCCCCTTGGAGAATCGTGGTATTCTGTGAAGAGATAACACCGTCAGCCAATGTACCGTTGCTTAACAGTCGCGTCTTGTTTCTATCAATCCGATATATTTTCACAGTGATATCAGTCGCCAGGAACGTCAGTTTATTCGGATTTTTTATCTCGAAAATGATCTGATCATGTAATCCTCCTCTAATAGTGTATTTGTATTTACCGGTAAGAGACGCATCGGTTGGGAGATCTGAAAGAAGCTTTTCGAGACGAGGGGGAACGATGTCTGCATCCACGGTAAGGTTCATTGATTTTCTGATGCCTGCAACGAAGACGGTAATATCACCATGTAGGGTCATTCGCAGTGTCTTTGCATCTAATGCCTTCAGCAGCAGCTGTCCGCTTCCTGCCAGTTGTTGAGATGTTTTTGCAGGGATCATTTTTCCAGGGATTGTGACGGTTCCTACCTGAGTCCCTGTTTCAGTTTCAACGTTTGCAGAGAGGTTTTCTATCGCCATGTCAATCGAGTACGGGTTGGTGATTTCCAGGATACCGGTAAAGTTTACACCTTCTTGGGTGATTTCGCTAAAGTTACCCGCCAGGTAGATTTGAGGGAGTGTAAATTGATCAATGATATTGTTCAGAGAGGTAATCATCGAGAATTTCAGGGGAAGCGTTTTCTTTATTAATCCAAGGAACAGAACACCGACCGTTCCGGTGATTCTACTCGTCAGTTGATTGGGAATTGTCCCGTTGAATTGTATGGTTGCTGTCGAGGTAAACGTCCTGTTTTCATGTGAGCGGGTCTCCCCGCCTTCTATGAAGAGGTTGTTGATGACATCCCCGCTGTCGGTCATTGTGACTATCGTGATGTTTTGTACAAATATGGAGAATGGATTTTGGTTGTTGACCCAGAGCGTTGTCTGGAGCACTGCTTCGTTTGCATCAAGATCGATAAGCTTGAGTGCTATGGTTGTTTCCGGGAGATTCATGGTCTGAATATCAAGAAAAATAAATGCTCCTGCTATGATATTGAGGATTGTAGCTGAAACTAAGATAATCACTATTAATTTTTTCATAGCTCCCATTATTGAAATAAAATACCTATATTTATAAGATATTTCCTATATTAATATACTTTTCTTACGATAACAGCAAAAAAACAAGAATATATAGGAGGATTCCTTAGCGACAGTCTATAGTAATCCGAAACGATCCTTCAGGTAGACTGAGATAAAACGTAGCGAAAGTTTTCGCCAAATGGTCTTCATGCTATCAAGAGTGAGAATATGTCTCATCGCGATATCAACCAGTTGTTTGTCTTTTTCGAAAAGCCGCATGATGTTGTCTTCTCCCATCCCCCAATGTTGTGACAAGCGGAAGAAACGTTTATTATTTTTTCCAAAATCATTTCTCCAACGAACAGGATATGACGAGATAACCATTTTGTTCTTCGGATTAGAATCTAAGGCTTCTGTGATGACCTTTGCGGCGATCTCTCCTGATACCATCGCGTTGTAGATGCCTTCACCGGTGAGTGGATTGACCATCCCTGCGGCATCCCCACAGATAAATGCTCTCTGAAGGGCTGTTCGTTGAACTGGGTATGTTGGGAAAACCCCTCCTTTAGGATTTTTAATCTTAAGATTCGACGGTATGATCTTGGTTTCTTTAAGAGTTTTCAAATAATTTTCATAGATTTCCTTGATGTTCTTCTTCTCGTTTCTTGAACCGATCGCCTGTCGAAACTCGCAGATACCGATATTAACATGTTTGTGCTTAGGAAATACCCATCCGTACCCAGCGACTCCCAGTGCATTCATATGGATGTGAACCCGTCTTTTTTCGCTGAAAAACTGATCAAGCGTTCTTTTACTTAAGGGATGTTCTTCGAAAACACATACACCAATATTCCTACAACTCTGACGAGTCCCCAGCTGTTTTCCGATCGAACCCCACATACCGTCGGCCACGATCACATAATTTGATTCGATTTCAGTTCCATCAGTGAGAACGAGGCGTGATTTCTCCTCAGACATCTTAACATTTTTTACCGTTTTTCCCGCAAGAAGCGTCGCACCACTTCGTGTCGCAAGATTTACAAGTCCCGCATCAAACTTTTTCCTCAGGATCATAGCTACAATTGGCTCATTTTTTTGTATATCTACGTTATATTTCGAAGCAAAAGAATGAAGGCTTACCTCATAAGAGAAGGAATCCACGAGACCATTTTCTTCGATATATCTGTATCTCTTTAACACCCGAGCAGGCAATCCTCCGCCACAGGGTTTATCCCGGGGAAAAGTACTTTTATCAAGAAGAAGGACGCGCATTCCTTTTTCTGAAAGAAATTTTGCTGCGGTCGAACCTGCAGGTCCAGCTCCTATCACGACAACATCATATCTCATAGGCCTATTGTCCCCCAGCCAATCCAAAAAATAAAACAGTGTATCGATATATAAATATTGAGATTATCATCTGTTCGATTTTAATGAAGAAAATAGGTCAAAAAATAACGCTTTCTGCTGTGAGTAGAAACTTTTTTAAGAACAACAATTTAGAGGGATTTGAACACTAAAGCATCAGCTGTATAACAGGAAACTTTTCAATCTTAGAAAATTCATCACACACCCATGCTTTGCATTCCATAAAATAGTTAAATCACAAAAGAATATTTTATAACTACCATAAAGGAAATAATATCATGAGATTAACTGCTGATATCCTTACATCCGAATTTGGGAAAATACAAGCCCGTTTTAGAACAATTTCCATAGATCATCTGGAGGATCTTCACAAAGAACTTTTTGAATGGAAACATAAAAGAATCATCACAGAGTCGTTTTTTACACAGAATTATGGTGACTTTCGCTTCCAGATACCTGATGAAATCCCTGATGCACAATCCATTGTTATCATTGCATTACCACAAAAAATGCATCCTTTAGATTTTCTCATTAATGGGAAACACTATCAGACCATCATACCACCGACTTATGTCTATAATTCTGTGAGAAACACGTGCAAAGAGATTTTAACAAAAGAGCTGAAAAAAACTAATCACTCGGTAGTGCGAGCAATACTCCCCATGAAACTCCTTGCGGTGAGAAGCGGGCTAGGGGAATACGGGAAAAATAATATCTGTTATGTGGACGGTATGGGAAGCTTTGCCAGGCTGGAAGGATTCTATACTGATCATCGATTTCCTTCATATGATTGGCAGGAGAAAAAAGTAATGGAGAGATGTACCGGCTGCATATTGTGCCAGCAGAACTGTCCGACCCACTGCATCCCTACAGACCGATTTTTGATTCATGCAGAACATTGCCTAACGTATTTTAACGAAAACAAAGAAGAGTTCCCCTCATGGGTCGATCGGCGATGCCACCATGCGCTAGTGGGATGTATGAGATGTCAAATGGTGTGTCCACAGAATCGATCAGTCATTGTATCAAAGGAACAACCCGTCATCTTTTCAGAGGAAGAATCTGCAATGATTCTGAACAAAACCCCACGAGAGAATATCTCTGAGACATTATCTGCCAAATTAATCAGTCTTGATATCAATGAATATTATCCTTTATTATCAAGGAATCTCTCGGTTATAAAGAATAAATAGAGAAATGGACTTCCACTTTTTTTAATAATTTATATAAATTCTGAACTGCTTTCCGCATACAAAATATGGAGAAGAGATAGCATGAAGGGCATGGAATATTTCTATGAGCTATTCACTGGTCTTCCTCGCGGCGGACCTGGGGATAATGTATCTACTCAAAAGGCATTTGGCTATCTGAAAAATTTACCACCCAAGCCACGTATCCTTGATATCGGCTGCGGACCCGGATTACAGACCCTTGAGCTAGCAAGAATCTCAAAAGGGAACATTATCGCTTTAGATAACCATCAGCCATTTTTAGATCGCTTAATGCAGAACGCAGCTAAGGAAGGATTGAGAAAAAGGGTCATCCCAAAAAATCAATCCATGCTTGAGTTGGATTTTAAGGAAAGCTCATTTGATATTATCTGGTCAGAGGGTGCGCTTTATATTATGGGGTTTCAGCATGGATTAAAACGATGTAAGCAGCTTCTGAAAAAGAAAGGATATCTAGTCGTGACAGAAGCAGTATTGCTTTTACCAAATATTCCAAAACCACTACAGAGTTTCTGGGATAAAGAATACCCTGATATAAAAGACGTAAATGGCAATATCATCCTGATCCAAAATGAAGGTTATGATTTAGCTGCCCATTTCACCTTACCAAAATCATCCTGGATCGATGAATATTATTCTCCGATGGAAAAAAGGATACAAGAATTAAAGAAAAAATATGATGATAATACCGCTGCTTTGCAGGTGTTTGAGAAATGCGAAAAAGAAATTAAAATATATCAGACGTATTCCGATTTTTTTGGCTATGAATTTTTCATTATGCAGAAGAAGTAACATATCGTGATATTTGCAATCAACAACAGATTTGTTTACAAAAAAAGTGATGGGAGAGAGTTGAATCCAAGATTACCAGGNNGGCGATGTTCATGGCCGATGATGACGGTTGACGATTACCTGATGTATCGTCTATTTCCANAGATCATNTTTAGAGTAGCAAGAGCAATCCATAATAGTTTTGAGTGCAACTATGNTCAGAAACCACTTCGATGGGAAACCCTGCAACTCTAGCCGTCTGGAAGACATCTATGCCACAAGCTTCCATGGAAGGGCGTGCTTCTTCGGTATGCTTGCAGCCTTTTTCCACATTACATTTTTCACACAGAACGCAGGGGCCTGCACTCATACCAAATGCCTTATAATATCCTGAGAGAAACGCCTCACGTTCAAGGGTTGAGACAATGCTTTTCATATCGGTCCATTCCTTTGATGGGAGATGTATCAAGATAGCGGTTTTGTACTCATCGAGCATTCGTCGTGTCTCTTGTGGTGTAGGAGAGTACGGAGGACAGGTGAGATGTTCGCTATAACCGTCACAGCCGTATTGACATTTTCGTCGGACCCACTCCGCGGTAAAGACCTGTTGTGGAGTAATCAGCTTTGCATCTTTTGCTCCCAATTCACATGCTCTGCGTATGAAATACTTTGATGGAGGAAGGGATTTTTCACTCATCGACTTAGAAATGATGATTCGTGATTTAAATGAATCTGTACAAAGTGCAAGTGATGGATTTGAACACGAGAGTATCGGTAAGACCATTAATGATGGTGAGAATTCTTTTATTCATCTTCAAAAATAAACAGCTCATCAATGGTCGTTTGTAGGGCTTTTGCAATATCGTGGGCTAATTGAAGGGAAGGATTGTAGTTTCCCTTCTCAATGAAAAGGATCGTTTCTCGTCGGACTCCCACCTTTTTTGCTAGATCTTCTTGGGTGAGGTTGTATCGTGCCCGCAGTTCCTTGATGCGTGTTTTCATAATTAGTTCCCTTTTCGAGCGAGATAGAGATATGATATGACGAATACAAATCCTGAGACCATCACCACGATTGCTGCGACATCCCCGCCTTTAGGTTCGTATCTGAAGAGTATGTCGAAAAGTACTGGGGTAAACACTGCGCTCCAGATCGCTGCAATAAACGCGTAGTATCCTGCCTTATAGTTGATGTTTATCAATCGTTCATCTTTTGCTGGTAATCCTTTTTGTACATTCTTTAATCGGTCCCAGACGATGTACATTGCTAAAGCAACTAGTACCAACACGATACCAACAAGTAAGATTTCGTTTAATTCAATATCACCTGCACTCTTGAGATAAAAAAACAGTGTCGTTAATACCGCAGCGACAATTATGATGCTTAAAACAACCACTTTTTTGTCTTTCATGTTTTTCACCTAATATTAATGTGTGTTAGTAATAACTTTTTATTATTTATTTCTAACATTATGTTATGTAAATATAACATATACTATTTATATCTTACGCTAAAGAAAGTTGGACAAATTCTTCACAATTAACGAATGCATTATCTTTTTGTACAACAATGAATGAAAAAATCTAAAAAAAAGTGCGGGGGAAGGGATTTGAACTCTAATTTACTAGTATGCTCCTCATTTTTCTCCTGATACGATACCATCATCATTTTTGAGCGGGTTATCAACTCGAAGCTACNAAGGTTTACTAGTAATCTCTCCCTGTTATGCTGATCTAAGTATATTTTTATCAGTATAAACATAATCGTTCCGGTCAACTATCAGCTTGGTTTATGTCATTTATATAAGTGGTCTCATCGATGCTCCTGTCGGGATTACGTGCCAATTCTTCAGAGCCCTCGGGAGGAAGGAAGTGAAAGACTGGCATAAAACCCCTCTGGAAGAATACTTGCTGGAAGTTCAAAGCTCCCAGATGGTTTGAAAAAATTACGCGAACGTGATAGGCAGTCCGTGGCAGTAGAAGGAGACGTTGAGTAAGTCTTCCTCGTCGTAGAAACCTTGCTCGCAAGCCTAATGTCAAGGATGAATCAGTGAGTAAACCTGGAGTTTAATTTAAATTATTTATTAAAAATTTAAAACCTATCATGAACCATCGAGGGTCCTTATCTCGTAGGAATCGTTTGAGGTATCTTAACCATAAAATCGGATTGTAAAAAAACCTATTGTATCCTTTGATAGTGTACTTTATGATCTCTTTCGATGTAAAATTTCCCAGTTTTTTTGATGAGTCGGTATAAATGAAATGCCCATCTTTAGAATAACTTATTTTCCCTTCTTTCTCTGCTTCACACCATAAGTCTGAGCCGCAGACGTAACGAAGAGCTAAAAAACTCGCCATGTCTAATGGCAATGATGTCGCAAATTTTATTGTTCTTTTAATATGTTTTTCTGTTTCAATCGGAGCACCTAAAATAAACATTCCTGTTGTTAGAAAACCCATCTTATGACTTAGTTCAATTGTTTTTACAACATCTGGAATCAAGAGTTTTTTATTGTAGTAATCGAGAACATCTTGGTTCCCTGATTCTATTCCGTAGTTGATAATTCTCACCCCGGCTTTCTTCAGTTGAGTATATAACTCTTCATCGCCAGAATCAGCTCTCGCCTCATTTATCCATAAATCTAATTTATATTGCTTTGTTATGATGTGTTCCATTATTTTCATTATCCTTTTTTTGTCGGCGAGGAGATTGTCATCCGAAAACGCTATGGTTTCATAACCTTGTGATACAATCTCATCGATTTCGTTTATAACATTTTTTACAGATCTCTTTTGATAATACGGAATGTGCGCCTTCAAACCACAAAAACGACATCGATGCGGGCAGCCTCTCGATGTGAGTATTGATGTTACTTTACCTTTCCCAAACTTGATATTCATGATGTGCCCATAGGTATATTTTTCTGTAAGATAACGAGCTGGAAAAGGTAATTGGTCCAAGTCCTCAATTTTGTTTTTTCCTAAATTGTGAACGATTTTGTTGTTTTCTTTATAGCAAACTCCAGGTAGATTTTTTATTGGTTTGTTTAATTTAATTGATTCCATTATTGATGCGATGACGGTTTCTCCAGGCCCTCGAACTGCGACATCTGCATTAAATTCTCTTAACGATTCTTCTGTTAAAAGCGATACGTGCGGCCCGCCTATTATAATTTTAATTTTAGGATTTCTTTCTTTAATTTTTTTAGCAATATCTAATGCAAATTGTTTATCCTGAGGTTGACTATAAACAGTGAGGCCGACGACATCGTTTTTTCCAGCTATCTCATCGATTCTGTTATCGTTTATCTGTTCAGCAGATCCATCAATGATTTCCACAATATAATTGTTCAATTCAAGGATTTTTCCCAGATATAATAATCCCAATGGGGGGAAAGATGGCTTAAATTGCATTTTTTTATTTACCGCAATTTCGTAATTACCTTTGGCACAATTGATCAATGTAATGTTCATATTAATTTTTACCTTGGATTAAAAGTATCCTTCACCATCTATATTAATATCATTGATTGAATGAAGAAGACCATTATAATTTATAAAAATTAGTTATGGAGGAAAGAGAATCATGCTTAGGTAAATGAGATTTTGTGTAAATGCTTGGTTCATAATATTTACGTGTTAGTCCAGGAGATGTTTGAGGAGTTTATATGCATAGCCCTCCTAATGAACAGGTATTTACGGATTCAAATCATTTTTTAGTCCTATGGCATGTTTCTCCTGGAAAAGTTGAAAATAAGTGCAGGGGAAGGGATTTGAACACTAATTTACTAGTACACTAGTATCTCGCTCCTTAAGGTATTTTGATTTTATTCAATTACTAGTAAATATCCTAATTCCAGGACTCAACTCTAAGCTTGTTACACTAGTCAGTTACCAGTTGCTTTTCTCCATCTGATGTATTATTTGTAACCAATAATAAGAAGTGGATGATACTCACTGTATTCTTTTGAGTGGTAGCATGAGCATTCTTGGCTCCCACTTGTGTCCACCATCCTCCATCCGTAATTAGGAGCACCGCCAAGGTAAAACAATTGGATGTCTCCAGTAAGGTTCCAGAAAACCCAAGTATTGAGCGTCGATGGCACGATTGCTAATGAAGATGGTTCTGGGTCATATGATGGTTGGGTATTCCAGGTGACTGTTCCTTCATCCCAATCGCTGGTGACTTTATAGGCGTTCACTTGATGGCCACCAGGGTTTCCATCCGAGCTATGAAAATAGTACAGTTGAAGGGAGGCATACTGGATGGTCACATTAGATGGAAGAGTGCTTATATTATATTTGATGAGTCCGTCCAATTCCAACCAAGAGATAGAAATGTGAGATCTGATATCAATCGGATCACTGGTCCCTGCATTACTATTAGGACTTACTTCTGAAATTGTGGCATCATCAGTTGGTTCAAGGACTACGGTATTTTCAGAACTAGTCCTGAATGAAAACATTTTTTTTGACCAGTACCTTCCATCGGTGACATTCACAAACCACGTATAAGAGGTAAAATAATCAAGGCCACTGATAGGAACAGTGTATCGACCGTTGCCGACGCCAGTCCCAGCTCCTGATCCGATATCTGGTTGTGTCTCAACCGTCCAATTCATCAGATCCCCCTGATAATCGGTCAAATCAAAACTCACATTTGACGTAGATATTGGTACAAACTCAGCGTTTTGGTTTGGTGACGGATTCCTAATTAATGGAAACAACGTCTCTGTAGTAAATGTGCGTGTTCTCCCCACCGGCGTCCCCGAAGTATCCCCTTCGTAGATCAGGATCAACCAAGAATATGTGGTGCCGTTCTGCAACGGATGAACAATGGGAATGGTGTAGGTTCCATTTGGTATCAAAGTAGCGGTTCCACCACCGATGTCCGGACTTGTTGTGACCTTATAACTCATGAGATCACCTTCAATATCGTGGATTTTAAAACTAAGCTCGGTGAGGGAAAGAGAAACGTTTTGTTCTCCATCTGCAGGTGAAATATCGGAAATATATGGGAATTGGTTATTTTGATTTAGATACCACTTACAGCCAAGATGACTAGCAATTTTCTCTATTGATTCAATGATAAGAGCCCCGATAGTTTCGCATAGATAAAGATCCCATCGCCACCCACTTAATAACATATACGCGCCCACAGCATACAAAGGAATCATAAGTGTGCAAATTATTGGGAAATGCCAACTTGATGCATCCTTACTTTCACAATCGCATCCTGAGTTTGACAACTGCATTATGTCTTCTTGTAATTTAACGTTCTTTTCTATGACAGCATTTATTTCTTGTTGTAATTCAGGATTAATCAATTGATGTGCCCGGATCATTGATTGAATCCTTGATTTACTAGAAAACTTTGAGAGAACCAACCCGATCAAATACATTCGTTTTAGTTGATTCTTTGTTAAAACAGGAATCTCTGATGTTGGGGATATTCCTCTACTCATCTGGGATTTGAGAATGATTCTCTGGATCTCTCTGTTATTTGTTATATCCAAGATGGTTTGGAATAAAAGCTCTCTCTGATTGACTGTTTCTTTTTTGGCTTGTCGATGTGATGTTTGAACCGTCTGAAATCCAACAACATTGCTCAACGAAGCAAGAATGAGAACAACAACGGCAACAATACTGACTCCAATCAGAGGATACTTCTTCATCCTTTTCTTCCTATATGAAAAATAAAGACCTCTTGTCTATTTAAAATCTTCCTTCCAAGTAATTTACCTGTATTTAGGAGTTCAAATCATTTTTTAGTCTCATGGCGATTTTCTTCTGGGAAAAGAGAAAAAAAGTGCAGGGGAAGGGATTTGAACACTAATTTACTAGTATACTAGTATCTCTCTCCTCAGGGAGATTTTGATTTTATTAAATTACTAGTAAGTATTCTAATTTCAGCGCCCGACTGTTGGCTTGTTACGTTAGTCAGTTAGCTGTTGTTTTTCTTAATCTGAAGTATTATTTATAACCGATAATAAGAAGAGGATGAAACTCACTATAGTCTTTTGAGTAGAAGCACGAGCATTTCTGAGTTCCACTCGTGTCCATCATCCTCCATCCGTAATTGGGAGCGCTACTATTAACAAACAATTGGACGTCTCCAGTAAGGTTCCAAAAAACCCAGCTATTAATCGTCGCTGGCATGATAGCAAATGAAGATGGTTCTGTGACATAGGACGGTCGGGTATTCCACGTGACGTTTTTTTCATTCCAATCACTCGTAATTCGATATGCGTTCACCTGATGTCCGCTGGGGGTTCCCATTCAAGTTTTCATTGTAAAACATTTTCATATACGTTTATTGATATATAATAAGGTTCTTGAACTGGTGTTAGGTCGAATTCAAAGGAAAGGAGAGGTAGTGGAATCCAAAGGAAAGCTAAAAAATAAGAAAATAGAAAAATGACTATATCACCTCGGATGGGTTTCGGAGTAGTTTTATTCCAATCACTCCAATAATTGCTCTCCCAGTGTTGTTTATATTTTATGAGACTAGGGGATCCAAGGAGACTTTGGTACTTCAGAAAGGAGGCATGAACCTTATTATCGATAAAATTATTTAAACGTACTGTGACTCCTCGACAATTTGCACAATATACCCCTTCTTCTAGGCTCTCTCTGAATTCATTATGATGAATATCAATCGATCCTTCGTCAACCACATCTATTCCAACGCTATTTTTTATGAAGACGTTATGATGGATTGAACAATTATTACTATCGATAACACGACACCCGCCGCCATTGCTGATGAAAATATTGTTAAAAAAGGAGGTGTTGAAGCAATCGTACATCGTCACCCCGATCGAATTATTCACAATAATCATATCATGGACGATAATATCATCGATCCGGCTGATTCCAGTTGGTTCGAATATATGAACACCTGCTCCAGGATACGTGCCAGTACCGCAATTTTGTACTGTAAATCCACTGATATGCACTCCATCTGTTAAAACACAAACTACATCCCACTTACGGGTCCCATTGATGATCGTCGTGTTCTTATCTTCACCAATGAGGCTAATTGATTTAAAAATTTTTACACATTCAGAGCTATATGGCGTCTGATTATAGATTCCATGATATACATAAACTGTATCACCATCGCTTGCGTTATCGACAGCATCCTGTATAGTGCTGTAATTTCCAGGTCCATTCCCGCCAACATACAACCAATTCCCTCGTGATGTCGGTAAAGGTTTCTCAGCATCCTGGGCAGTCGTTGGAATGATACAGGTTCCGACGAACAAGAGAATGATGCTAACCGCCAAACATTTCCTTTTCATTGATTTACCTCTTTATTCTATGTCTAGAATGGGTTAGGCTACAATTAATTACCACAAACAATTAAGTGTCGTTTCTATATAAGAAATTATGGCAATTAAGAAATAAATACCTGCAAGGGCTAACCAAATAGCAAATATTGTTAACGGCCACAGTAGTGCACATATAACTGGGTAATGCCAGACTGTTGTATTATTGTTTTCACAATCACATTGTAAGCTCGATAAATCTGTCATTTCGCCCTTGAGTAAAACATCTTTTTCAATAACAACGGATATTTCTTTCTGCATCCTTTGATTATTCACTTGATATTGCTCAACCATCGGATGTATTCTTGTTTTACTGATAATCTTTGAAAGCATCAAACCAACAAGATACATATGGTTGAGTTGGTTCTTCGTTAAAGCAGGAGTGTTGAATATAGAGAATTTTACGTCTGGATTGAACAATCCTTCTCTGTTTATCTGGGATTTGAGTACAATTTCCGGGATATCTTTATTATTCGCAATATCAACGATGGTTTGGAATAACAACTCTTTCTGGTTGATCTCTTCATTTATGATTTTCTGATTTGATGATTGAAACGTCTGATAACCAACAACATTGGTCAACGAACCAAGCACAAGAAGAATCACAGCACAGATGCTTATTCCAATCAAAGGTTTTGTATTCATTACTTTCCGCCCTTATAAATACTTTATAACAATAATCCCCTATAAAAACGTTTATTTCATTATTGATTAAGTCTCTGCAAACATTATAGTATCTGGAGGCAAGAATTAACAGAGTTGTTTTTTTTAATTTGTTAGAAGAACTTCCATACTTCGATTCCAACCCATGCCCATCTGCCATCATTTGAATATGCTCCAACCTCAATTGAATGTCCTCCAAATTCTTTTTCTGACCATGTCCATTCGTATGGTTCTTCAGTATCAGTAAATTGTGGATTGGTATCGATAAAAAATATCACTTCTCGTATACCTACATCTTCCTGTATCGCTTCAGCTCTGATGGAAATCTTTCCGATAATCACTGGGTGTAGTATTAAAGGTAAAAGTTTGATGTTGAATAAATACAAGCCTATTTCTGGGCGTAAAATTCGCACCGTTGGCAGGGAAGTTCCTACTGTCACATTTGCAGTATCGCTACTGGCATTCCCCTCACCATCAATCAACGTAAGCGTTGCGATGTATTCACCTGGTCTGGTGTAGGTATGCGTCGGGTGCTCTAAATCTGAGGTGTTCCCGTCACCGAACTCCCATTGGAACGTATACGGGAGTGCTCCGCCAAATGTTGTGCTCATAAAAGAGATTGATTCCAAAGCATATCCACTGTAGGGTCCACCTGCATCTACAGATAAAGACGCGTCGCCGAACGCATGGAGATACCCCCATGTAAGTGTACCATCATGATTCCTCCATGAAGATCCAACATAGAGATTACCGTCTCCGTCAATACACGGTGATGAAAGCACTGCAACGTTGGAAATCAGTTTCTTCCATCTGATTGTCCCGTCTGGGTTCACCGCCACAAGGCTGACCCCTGCACTCACATAAATCGTGCCATCCGCGGAGACCGCTGGTGCCGTCCCATAGATATCTCCACCGACATCAACAACCCATTTCAAGGTCCCATTTGGATAGAATGCTCTAAGCTGTTCAGTCCCGACATACAACGTCCCATCAGACGCAACCGCTGCTAATGCAGCCGCAACCTCTTCACCAGTGCTCGCCTGCCAAATCAACGTCCCATTGGGGTTGAGGGCGTAGAGATACCCGTCAAACGAGGGAATATAAATCGTGCCATCAGGGGCAATAGAAGGATGCCCTTTGATATCCCCGCCGGTAAGATACCGCCAGCGGAGCGTGCCATTAGGGTTGAGAGCATAAAGATAATCATCAGCGGAACCGACGTAAATGGTACCGTCCTCGCCGATAGCAGGGTCTGAGGTTACGTAGTATCCTGTCTCATAATGCCATTTTTCGACCCCGTTAGGATTTATCGCATAGAGACAACCACCCGAGTGACCCAGATAAATCGTCCCGTCATCACCTATCGCCGGGGAAGAATGAAACTCTCCACTACGGTACAAATCCCATATTAATGAACCGTTCTGGTCAAGAGCGGAGAGACGGCCATACCAGTCTCCAACGTAGATGGTCCCATCTTCTGCAATAGCTGGCGTAGACCATATTACTCCAGGTATTTTGTAATACCATTTCTGCGTCCCATTAGGATATATTGCATAGAGGTTATGATCTGCCCCCATACTCCCAAAATAGATGATACCGTTCTTGTCGACAATTGCGCCTGATTCAATTGTTCCTGCATCTTTCAATGTTTTATACCGCCATTTCTCCGTTCCCGGGTTGTCCGCGGTGCTGATTGGACTTTGACAGGTATGATATGTATCATGGCAGCTCATCGGCCATGAGGAGTTCTGCAGACCACCGGTTTCCCTGCCACGATCATCTCCTCCAACGGATTCATGGATCAATGTTTCAGCTTGATATGCTGGTTCATCCGCTGTTGAGGTACTATCACAGTTGATGCTCCATGAGTTTTCATATGCGCGATAATCAGCTTTATTGAATGTCTGTTGTATTGGATCATCCAGATGAGTTGAAAGCATCGAAACAGATGCTGGGACAAGAAGGACGAATAATAAACTGGTTGCTAGAAGGGTTCTCCAAATAGTATTGTTCATAGGTTTTTTCTTCCGTTCAATACATATATCGGATATTCTATATATAGATTTCCATTTGATAAACTCAATTTTTTATTGATACTGTTCTCTTTTTCGCATAAAATAGCTCATTAAAAGTTTGAAAAAAAAACAAACTATTTAAATTAATTTAAATTACCATTTCATATTAATTGGGGAGTGAAAAAATATGCGAGGAAAAAAAATTGTAGCGTTTTTAGTATGCGCGCTAATGATTGCGAGCGGGATAATGCTGATGCCGAAGAACACGGATGTCCGAGCAGATGCATATCAACATCCAAGCGGAGAAAATGAAATAGGCCTCAATACCACTTATGTCTGGGAAATGGTAAAGCGGTTTTGCAATGTGACACGTGATACTGATTGGTCGCATGAGAATAACATCCCTAAAGGGCGATCATGGGCGACCGCAGGGGAGAACTACACCATTGATAATATTTTAAAATATCAATGGGAGAATTTCACTAATCCTGCATTTGAATTTCAAAAATTACTCATCGGCCCCATCAATGGTAGTACTAGATTATATTCAAACAAGATTGTCATACAAAATTTTGGTCTGACGACTGAAAATCCTTCAGTAACCATACCAATCAGTGAAATGTTTCCCATCGGTATCGGTGTCCGTCCAGATAATGATTTAAACAAAACATTTGGGTTTAACAATTCAAGGATAGAGAAAGTAGAACTCTTTGCACGTGATTTTTTAGGGGGATCATATTTTCCTGATCACCTGAATGTACCCACTCAGTTCTTAAACGATTATAAATTAGTTTATGGTTCTCCTATCTATCTTGACGAGAATGACGAAGTACCAGAGAACCAGGATGGCTTTGTGTTCATCATGAATGAAACAGAAGACTGCGAGGATAAACTAGATAATATCACTGATGCCTCGGCATGTATCTTAATTAAAGGCAATTCTTTCTACAATTACGAACAGGCGGATGAGAAACAGTTTTCGATCTTTCGCGTGGATGAAACCAATGATAATCTTTCAGAAGTGGTATCGGAAATAGAAAATGGATCAGTGTTCTTTGTAGATAATATTTATGATTCAGATATGTTGGTATTCACTAATTTAAGTAATGATACATGTATCCCGGAAGGTGATGATTTTGTTGGGGTTGTACAAAGAACAGCCCCCTCAGATCCACAATCGTTTGAGCCTAGACCCTTTCTTGAGTATGTTTTTGGAAATGTCAATGGATATTACTATGATTATCTACGATTAGTCATTTTTAACAATCTTTGGTATATATATCATAACAGAAGAGATGAAGATTATTCGAAAGGTTGCGTGGGTTTAATTCTATCTGATTATTCTAATACTACTCATTTTATGACACATACAGAGAAGGGTTGGGGTTGGTTCTCAGGAGCATTCAGCGACAGATGGTGGTTGCCAATGTTTTCAGTAAACAAATCCGTCGGGAAATTTTTACTGGATAATATAAATACTGTGAGCGTCAATGGTTCCATCGAACAGGAATATAGATGCCAAACAACTACAGAACCTGGTGTGATAAGCAATAATTTTATCGGGTATCTAGATGTTACACAGAATCGTTCTGATCCGTATGTCATTCTTTCAAACAGAATTGATGGCTGGTGGGGACAAACACCAGGAGACAGCGGAGTAGGTGGCGCGATTCTTCTCGGTATTGCCAAATATTTTAATGATTATAATATCAAACCCAATAGTAACTTGAGGTTTCTCTTTACCACCGGGGAGGAATACGGCATGCGTGGCGCCCAGCATTATAACGACAGCCATGCAAATGATACTATCACACGATGGATCGGGTTTGATCAACTGGGATTTTATTATACGACATCCGATGATACAATAAATTTAACAGTAAATGTGTTAGATAATACGTCAAAGGCCATCATTAAAACGATTGCAAATGATACACATTACGTTGATCGAACAGGTTACGGTATCGGGGTTGATATCCCTGATGATTATGGCTCTGAAGATAAAGTTTTTAGTACCCGGAAAGATCCATTTTGTAATACGACTTGTTTTGGGAGAGACAATTCATCCAGGTGGGATGACTACCATCGTTCGGGTGAAAACTATTCCGAGGGTGATAGTCTGAATCATACCGATCGAAATGATGTCAACGTAACGTTCGAGTTAGCATGGAACGTGATAAAATATTGCACGGTAAATCCAGATTGTTGGTTCAACGAACCAGCCACCTACACCATAGAGGATTCCCCATACGATACCGATACCTATAATGATTCTATTAACGTAACAGTATCAGTAAAATCAGTGCTTCCAAATGATAAAGTCAGAGTGAATGCGACGTTGAAAAGCTGGCCTTCAAACGACACAGTCTTCTGGAAAAACTATGATTTCAACGTCACTTCAGAGACAACTCAAAAGACATTCACCGTTACCCTGCCGCCCAACTCAACTGGGGCAACAAGCGGAAATTATACCCTGTCACTCGCACTGTTAAACTCGACAGGCAGGATCAACGACATCGCTCTCAATACCAGAGAATATAATGACACCGGCACCCAGACAGGTCATGTATATCTCTGTCCACGGGGAAATTCTCTACCATATAAACCCAATGACATCACCGGTCCGTTTACGGTGCAAATATTACACCCGGCGAACTTTACTACGTCTGCGACAGATACGAATCAGGATCAATTGCAGTATCAATGGGATTGGAATGTACTCCTTGGAGATTTGTTTGAAACCACCGAGGTTGGTCCATATGATTCCGATGATAACTGCACTACGGAGCATACATACTACGGATGGGGACCACGAGTCATACAGGTGAGAGCACGGGATGATTACGGGTACCTGTTTGATGGCACCCCCCTAGGATGGAATCGATATGGCAATTGGAGCGATGATACTTGGTCAGAACCATTCTTGATATATGTAAGTTTTTTCACCGATTTTAGCATGTCATGCACCTCTCTTTCATCCGCTGTAAACGCTCAATCTACCACAGAGTTGCCATCCATTCAACAAATAAATTCGACGTATGACGCTCTCATATTTGGTGGCAATGAGCCTCATTCCTATCAATGGATGTTCAATCATGAGCGATACGCGGAGAAACAAAAAACCGTGTATTATCAGTTCGAGGAAACAGGCGATTATACAGTCTCTTTAAATGTCATTGATAATGACGGGTATTCTGAAGAATTTTCTGTCAATGTCTCCGTGGTGAATTTAAGCGCAAGCTTCAACCTCAGCGTCCCGTCACCATATGCGAACCCGGATGAGGAGATTGATTTCACGGACACGTCAGCGGCAGCCAGTGGATACCAGATGACAAATTGGACATGGGATTTCGATGACGGTACCTGCTCCTACAATCGGAATGCCACTCATGTGTTCATGGAATCCGGAACGTATAACGTCTCTCTCACGGTCACAGACAACCAAACACACACGGACATCACATCCCAGTGTATCCTTGTGACCATCGATGAGACCCCGCCGCAGATCCAGCAGGTCGCAGATGAGATTTCCGTTGATGACCGCTGGCTGGTTGTCTCCCTTGCAGGGTATTTCGTTGACTCGGAAAGCGGTATTAAAAACGCCTCTGTGAACATCACGTATCCAGATGGGTCTCATGGGAATTTCACTATGATGCATGTGTTCAACACGATTTACGGCTATGTCTTTAACGACACCGAGGCTCCTGGTCAGTACAATTATACGGTCTGGGTGACCGACTATGAAAATAATACGAACAGCGCTACCGGATATTCTTTCACAATCCCGACTCCGCCGGTCCTTTTATATGCGACAACAACTCCTGCCAATAGCACCGTTTCCAATGACCCATGGACAGATGTCAACGTGACCATCCTTGATCCTCTGAACACCTCCGCGTTCATCGACTGGGACCACAGCCTCAAGGGTTACTGGCCGATGGATTCCTATAATGACACCGGTGTGTATGATAACTCCACCTATGACAATTTCGGGACATTCCAAAGTGGATTGAACAACAGAAATATTATACCAGGGAAATACGGGAAAGGACTGGAGTTCGATGGAATCGATCATTACGTTGATGTCGGCACCAGCAATAGTTTGGATCTTGGCAGCGGTGATTTCACGTTCATGACCTGGGAGAAAAGCCATGTATCCTCTTACTCGAAGAAAGCGATGATTCTCACCAACAGTCCGGCGGGCGAGAGCTGGAAAGGCTATGGTTTCGGTGTTGCCAATCATGCGTATCTTTTTGTCTCTCAATCATCAGGAAATAATGTGACGGTGCAGGGGACTACTGATGTGACCGACAACACCTGGCATCATATCGCCTATGTGAACCATGAAGGAGACTATTCAATATATGTCGATGGCGCGTTTGACGCTAATGGGATGTTGACTTCAGAAAAAAATATCACGAACACACAGCACACCTACCTCGCCTATGATGGACATACATCGAACTGGTGTTTCTTCGATGGTATGCTTGATGAGCCGCAGCTCTACAACCGAGTCCTCAGCAGAGAGGAGATCAACGCCTCCTATAACAATGGGCTGAACCATTTGTATCATAATTTCACTGGACTTCCTGATGGCACGTATAGTTATTATGCACATGCGATTGACACTTCGGGAAATCAGAGTACAACAGAGACACGACAAGTAACCATTGATACCACGCCTCCAACGATTATAAATGTCAACGCTTCACCTCATACCGTCGGATTCGGGTACAATATCACAATCTCTGCGGATGTAATCGACAATTATAGCGGTGTTGATCTTGTTAACATCCAGATTACTTATCCTGGTGGTATAGGTAATTCGAGCAATCACACAATGACCCATGTCACTAATGATACGTATCAGTATGTGTTCAATGATACGTGGCTGACCGGGCAGTACAACCTTACCATCTGGGCTGTGGATAACTCCAATAATAGTAACAGCAGCGGCGGGCATCATTTCCATGTCTCCGTAACGGCGACCATCAGCATCGCCACCCTGAAGAACAGCTACAGCGGCAGCCAATACATCAACATCACCGACCCTCCGAACCCACCTGAGGACTATACACTGGTTGGTCGGGGACTCACCTGGAATACCTATTACAATGTATCCTCTGGTGAAAACATTCTCGAAACATACCAAGGACCAGTGAATTACCAAGAAGACAACAACACCTGGAACCCAATCAACGTCTCCCTAAAACAGTTAACAATTGATAATCCTGCTTACAACTATGGGTATCAGACAGGGAATGATCGTGGGTTATTCGGTGTCTACTTCAAACCCAATATCCAGAGCGACTGGCCCGTCGCATTCACCTACAACAGATCGAACAACCCCACTACCAACGTCATCAGAAGTAAGCTCGTCGGTGTAGGATACATTGATCCACAGAGCAACTGGGCGTATCAGTATCTGCAGAACGTGCAGAGCAGCCAAGGACAAACAAATGACAACTCGATAACCTACTCAAATGTCTTTACTGGCACCGATGTCACCTGGAGCTACGGCAACACCGAACTCAAAGAAGAGATCACACTCAGCAATGCGACGAAGACTGTATTGCAGAACCACCCACCATCACAGTACGGCCTTAACAACCAAAGCTCGTATCTCGTGTTCATCACTAAATTGGATCATCAGAACCTCGGCATGTATAATGCCTCAGGAATGCTCACTGGAAACGTAACGATCTCCAACGCAGGGGTTGATTTCAAGGATGCACTAGGACATTTCAAATGCGCCCTGCCACTTGGCGAGGCGTACGAACTGAATAACGAATCCATGAGACAGAAACTGACCTACCGCATCGTACACCTGAACGGCAACACCTACTTGCTTTCCGGGTTGAAGGTCTCAGATTTGAACGCGATGACGTTCCCAGTGGTGATAGACCCAACTTTAACTGTGTATTCAACCTCCAGCGACGGTTATATCTCTAACTCTGGCACCAACTACAATACAGTACGAACCGCATCGTCCGGTACCGTCAACAGTTCCGGGACATACATCACAATCGGACAGAAGAAGGGTCCTGGTCAGCCTGCTACGTATTACATCTACCGAGGATTCGTGTTCTTCAACACCTCCGCATTACCATCGAACGCGTACCTCGATACAGCAACACTCGCCCTGTACAAGAAGGATGATTACTCAACCACGGATTTCGGTATCACCATTCAGAACGGACAGCCGACCTACCCGCATAATCCCTTACAAACAACCGATTACAATAAAAACTATTATTCAGGGAACGGAGAAGCGTTGAATACATCAATGTTTACAAGCGGATACAACGCTATTAAAATGAACAACCTCAGCTGGATCAATACGACAGGAACCACCAAACTATGTCTGCGGAGCAGCAGGGACATCAGTGGGACGACGCCGACCGGGAACGAATATGTAAACGTGTATTCAAACGAATTTCTAGGTAGTTGTCCACCAAAATTGGTCATCGTGTATCGGAACCAATCGAAGATCAAGAACACTGGATCGACGAACATCAACGGATACCTTCTCATACAAGTCCAGTTCTACAACACCTCACAAAGCAAATGGATAGTAGACAACGATACCATCAACGAGACCTCACCACGGACCATCAACAGCGGCAATCAACTCGCACTCGACACCATCTTCAACGGGCATGTCCGAGCATCAGATCTGACCCATGGAACAGGAACCTATCGAGTCTACACCGCATTCAGAGATCCAGACGGAAATATCCTGAAAACAAACACCGGGGTTGAGTTGAAAGCCTGGTGGCAGTTCAGCAAAACGTAACGAAGTAATTCTCAGCGATTATAAACAACGGAAGTCAGGCATATAAACCCCGCCTGATTTTCCTCAATTTTTTTTAGTTATTGATTAATAGACTTTATTGTGCAAAACAAACTAGTAAATTAGTGCAGGGGAAGGGATTTGAACCCCCGAACCTCTGCAGGAACAGATCTTGAGTCTGTCGCCGTAGACCAGGCTTGGCTACCCCTGCACAAGAAACACAAGAACAGTTCATTCATAATAAATATTTAGGTTGAATCACGCTTGATGACAAGACAACATATCGCAGGACTCCAAACATTTTTTTTCCCGGAATGTTTTATATGGTAGACATGATTTCAGTATAGCAGAAAGGTGGCAGAATGTCGATGAGCCAGAAAAAATATATTGGAGTACTGACCAGCGGTGGTGATGCCCCTGGGATGAATGCAGCGATACGCGCAGTCGTACGGACCGGGATTTATCATGGTAACACGCTGTTTGGGATCAACCGCGGGTATCAAGGAATGATCGAAGGTGACATTGAGCAGCTGAACCGCTATTCCGTCAGTAACATAATCAAAGACGGCGGAACATGTCTGCAGACCGCACGAAGCAGCGAGTTTCTCACCAAAGAAGGCCGGGAAAAAGCATTCAAAAACATCAAACGCTTTGGCATCGACAGCATCGTCGTCATAGGAGGAGACGGCTCGTTTCGCGGACTTCATCAACTCATCCAAGAGTTCCCCATACAGGGAATAGGAATACCAGGGACGATTGATAACGATCTCTATGGAACTGACTTTACCATTGGTTTTGACACTGCGGTCAACACCGCACTTGAGGCAATCGATAAGATACGGGACACCGCCTCATCACACTCACGACTCTTCATTATCGAGGTCATGGGACGGACATCAGGGTACATCGCATTGTACACCGGTATCGGTGGCGGTGCTGAAGACATTCTTATCCCCGAGGCTCCCATGGAGATACAGAAACTCACAGAAAAACTGAACGCCCAGCACAAAGCAGGGAAAAAAAGCAGCATCATTGTCATCGCAGAAGGAGAAACAGCAGGCGGGGCACTGGAGATAAAAACAGCAATAGAAAAAATAATTGACTGGGACATCAAGATAAGCGTGCTTGGTCATGTACAACGAGGAGGAGACCCCTCTGCGTTTGACCGGGTGCTTGCCAGCAGGTTAGGATACGAATCAGTCCTTGCAGTCATGAACAACGAAAACGATAAGATGGTCGGTATGGCCAATAACAAAGCAACGCTCACGCCACTCGAAGAGACATGGACGAAGAAAAAAGACATGGACATGACCTATCTGAAAATGAACGAAATCTTAGCAGCCCAACAGGAAAAATCGGTCGAAGTTGTCGCATAAAGGACATAGAGCGATTTTCTGTTCATTGAAAACGAATCATCACAACGAAGCGACAATCCTGTTTTCAAGACTCTGTAGGCTCTTTTTGTAGTCGTTCACATACTCAAACGAAAAATCATACACGACATCTTTGAGGATCAGCGGCTCAGGTGCTGCCATCTGAAAATCAACTTTTGCTTCAGGGTTTTCTAACGCAGTACGAATCTGTTCATTGGACAAGACCCCTTTCCCTCGTTTTTCAAGAGCGGATACGATCCGACGAATCTGATTCCACAGATATGTCTGCGCATAAAAATCAAGGACTAAAAAACCTTTTTTTTCAGACAGAACAATATTGTCAATGGTCCGAACCGGGTCTTTCAACGACTCAACCCGTGCGAAATTCTGAAAGTTATGCTCACCGGTAAACAACCCAGCAGCAGACAATACCGCATCAACATCAAGACCGGTACTCCGAAGATAATACCGGTACTCCCGCCTTTTCGCATGACGAGGATAAAAGCCACAATCTACCGTTTTAATTCCATAGATGAAAACATCTGATGTTCCCTTTGCCAGCTTTGTAATAATCTCATCTTTGGAAAGGGTCGTATCAAACGCACACACATTACCCAAAGCAGAAACCCCCCGATCAGTACGACTCGCGGTACGAAAACAAGAGATCCGTGCGTCATCAAAAATTCCTTGTTTTATCAGCAGATCCAAAAGCGTTTGTTCAATGGTTTGTTGACCAGGTTGTCGCGCGTACCCAGAAAAATGTTTCCCGTCATAGGCGAACTTCACCGCAAATCGCATACAAACACCACAAGACGTTCTTCCATAAAAACCGTTCTGATTCACTTTTCAGGGAATAAAAAAAGATAACCATCGAGTTTTACGGTTTTTACCATCGCGGTATCAACAGAAGCGTCCTTTGGTTTGTGAATCTCAACAGTAGCATAAGATTTCGAATCCATCAGCTGAATTTCGTTTTTCGACTGACTCACCACGATCATTTCCTTGACCATCTCAAGGCCACCAAAAATCCTTGAAGGCAGGACATCCTTTCCCTCGATGACTTTTTCCGCCCAGCTGGACAGATCAATGGCACGGACCTTGTTTGCATGAAGAGAGATAAGATAGTAGTACACGCTATCAAATACAAAGAAATCCCCTTTACGATACGCCGGAATGCGCACAAGATAGGTCATCCGGTACACCTGTCTGCTGTCTTTCATTCCTGCTGATGATGCTGATTGTTTGAAGTCCCCACCGAACTGCTCCTGGACCTTTTTGGCAATCGACAGTGCAGTTCCTTTTTCACTGAGGAAAAAATCAAGACCCTCGCGTTTTACGTCGATGTCCGTGATGAACAACCCTCGTTTGCCACTCTCTTGAAATTGCCCGACCATTTTTTCAACAGCAGATCGAAGGGTTTTTAGCTCCACGTCGGTAAATGTCCGATGCTCGGATCGAATCTGTAAAATCGCCTCGTAGTACCCACCTGCTTCCCGTGAACATATCTCACAGGTGTTATGTCTGATGCGGACGGTGAGCGGATGTTGTTCAGTAATGGTGTAACCCTCGAGGGATCCGGAGATGAACACCATGCAGGTAATGACTCTATCCTTTTCGTTGCACCGGGTTTGAATCGTAACACCTTTGAGTTCAGGGCTGATAGAAAACGCATCTTTAATGTGTCGTTTCAGGATGTCATCAAAAGGCTCTGCAACCCAGGTGTTCTTGTATTTATATGAGGAACAACGCGGGCAGAGCATGACATCAAGGATTGGTGGTCCTTTAGAAAACTGCGTGTGTTTCAGATAGCAGTTCATGCAGACGCCGTTTCGAAAGATCGATTCGTCTTTACCGCATTCAACGCAAAACATGCTTGTGTTCCATTCCTGTTAGGTTCTTTGGGTGAGATATACGCCATAGATTATTAATGCTGCGCCCAGAAGGAAAAACCATGTCAGTGGTGTACCGAGGAAAAACGACATCAGGATCGTAAAGAGTGGAATGAAATTCAAAAAGACCGCTGCTTTGCTGGCGTCGATGTGCTTCAACGCATAGTACCACCCGAGATACCCGAAGAGAGAACAGGTAAGAGCCAGATACAGGACCGCAAGCCATCCATTCAATGATGTCTGTTGAAGGATCGAGCCAAGATGCATAAGAACAAAGGGGATGTAAAAAAGCGTACCAAAACCAAACGCATAGGTGGTAATCACAAACTCATCATAGGTTTTCAACAGCCGTTTCCCGACAAAAGAATAGAGTGCCCAGCAGAACGCAGACAGCAACATCAGGATTCCGCCGATGAAAAAAAGGTTATCAAAGGTCAGTGCTTGTTTTGAGATATCGGAAAACATGATGACGAAAACCCCGACAAACGAAAGAACGATCCCTGCAATCCTTTTTCTTGTCAGAGTCTCATGCAGGAATAAGCCAGAGAGGATCGCGATGAAAATCACGTTGGTGTTGATGAGCACCGAAGCGGTCGGAGCATTCGTGTAATGGATGCCAAGGAACTGGAACAGATACAAAAGGGTGACACCGGTCAGCCCCAGGACGACTAGCCAGGGGAGCTCTTTTTTTGGAAGCAGTAAAGGTTTTCTTCGCAGGACCACAAGAAGGATCATCAAGGGGGTTGCAATAAGAAACCGCAGAAACCCCAGATCAATCGGGTCCATCTCCTTTGTGGTGATATCGACGACAATAAACGACCCTGCCCAGACGAAAGCAACAAGAAGAAGGATGAATCCGATAAGGAGATTCCTGTTCATGAGCACCGATAAACAGAAACGGTGTTATAAAACGATATCCCCTGTGATTTTTCGACAAGAAAAAACTTTAAAATACTTCCGTTCAGGATACAACAGATCCTTGATTTGTATAGAGGAACGGAACGTGTATCCTTCCTCGTTCTACGACCAGGTTAGTAGTGGTTTATTCGGTTTCGGTAAGAGGTGTACAGGACTAGGGTACGAAGTGTACAACAAGACGCTTTAAAGAAAACAGACAAAATAGGAATCGAGGAGTGATAAAAAATGATGATTGTTGGTCAAGTATCAAGCCCCGAGGAAGCAACCGAAGTAGAATTTATTGCAAAATCTTTTGTCGTCGCGAACCGCGCACGAGCCCTTGCCTTACAACTACGAGAGGTGTAAGAAGATGGAGAAAAAGACAAAGGTGAAGAAATCCGTCCCCACTGACATCCCGATTTTCTGGGTAAATATCGTAGCTACTGACGCGGACAGTGCGTAAGATCTATGATTTTACGAGCCCGACCGGTTTTTTAGGGTTTTTTTTTGTTTTTTTTCCATTATCGGACTCGTCGGAATCGTTGATCTTTTTGCCGCTCTCAAGGGTCCCATCCACAAGCCCGTCATCAAGGATGACGTCATACTCTACCTTGTATTCACCAGGGTCCCCTTCCGAGAACCTGAAATTTTTCTCACGGCATAACGCGATCATCGGGTAATTATCCTTCAGGACGACCCCGGTGACCTTTGACAGGTTCTTGTCTTTTGCGATTTCTATGAGATAATCAAGGAACTCAGAGCCGAGGCCTTGCCGCTGCCATTCATCGGTGACGACCAGAGCGAACTCTGCTTCATCGTTCCGGGCAGGATCAAGGATAAGCCGGGAGACGCCAAGGAGCCGTTTTTTCCCATTTTCCTCCATTTCTGCGACAATACCTATCTCCCTGTCGTAGTCTATGTTACAATATCGTGTTCGAACCTCATGTGGTGTGTCTTTGATGATTCGGAAAAACCGGAAACGAACGGTTTCCTCAGAGAATGTTTTAAACATCTCCAGCCACATGTTCTCATCCTCAGGCTTTATCGGCCGAAGCAGGGCTTTTTTCCCATCCTTCAGGACGATCGGCTTCATGTATTTGACTGGATATGGCGTAATAATAAGATGCGGATGTTTCGCAGGCTCAGGATCAAGGATGATCCGGGCATCGACCGCGATAAGGTCGTTTCCCTGCGGGATTAGCGGGTTGATATCGACTTCTTTGATCTCAGGATGATCGATAAGCATCTGTGAAAACTTAATCATCGCTTCTTCGACTTTCTTCATATCAACAGGCGGGACGTTTCGGAATCCTTTCAAAAGCTCATATGCCTTTGTCTTTTCAATGATACGCTGCGCCAAGGTCTGGTTCAACGGGGGAAAACCGATCGCACGGTCCTTAAACAACTCGGTATAAATACCACCCAATCCAAAGAGGATCACCGACCCGAACACCGGGTCCTTTTTTGATCCAAGGATCAGTTCATACCCCTGATTCTTAATCTGCTTCTGAATGGTTACCCCAAGGATCGTCGCACCCGGGACTTTTTCTTTCGCTTGCTTAACCATTGCTCTAAATGCGGTTTTCACATCATCCCCACATCGTAGATCAAGGACGACGCCACCGACATCGCTCTTGTGACTAATCTGTGGAGATAATATCTTCATCACCACTGGGTACCCTATTTTCTCTGCTGCGATCCTTGCTTTTTCTTCATTTTCTGTTATGATCGGCGATGTTGTGTTAATCCCGTAGAGCTCAAGAAATGTCTTTGCCTCGCTTTCATTAAGCAGGACTCTTTTCTCTTTTGCTGCTGCATTTAGGATTTTTTTGATAATCTCGGTATGAGCCGGGGTTTTGATGTTTAACTCCTCCGGGGTCTCATACAGCTGGCCTAAATGACGTTCATAATGATACAGATACATGTAGGATTCAACCGCTTCATCGGGTGATGCATAGGTCGGGATGTTGTTCCGGTTGAGGATCTCCCTTGCGTGATACACGCTTGCCTCACCGATAAAAGAGGTGAGAATAGGTTTGGTTGATTTTCGCGCGATATCCACAAGTCGGTCCGCGAGTTTCTGCGGGTCAGCCATCACCTGAGGGACACAGAGGATCAACAGACCGTCGATGTTCTTATCCTCAAGGCAAATCTCGATTGCTTTCTGATACCGCTCCTCGTCGCCATCTCCGATGATGTCCACGGGGTTGCCATGGCTCCAATGGGTCGGCAGCACCTTATTGAGCTTATCGATCGTCTCAGGGGACAACGTAGCAAGCTTACCGCCTTTCTCGATGATCGAATCCGTGGCAAGCACTCCGGGTCCTCCAGCATTGGTCACGATTGCGATGTTCGGCCCCATCGGACGCGGCTGTTTGGCAAGAATAGATGAGCAGTTGAACAAATCCATGATATCCATGACACGGACAACACCTGACCTTCGGAACGCAGCCTCATAGATGATGTCCTCACCGGCAAGAGCACCAGTGTGGGACGCCGCTGCCTTTGCCCCTTCTTTATAGCGCCCGGATTTAATCACAATAATCGGCTTTGCACGAGCGAACGCTTTAGTCGCACTCATGAACTTCCGCGCATCAGTAATCGACTCGATATACAACACGATGCTTCTGGTGTGAATGTCCATCCCGAAATAATCGATGAGGTCACCGAAATCGACATCAAGCATCGAGCCGACAGAAACAAACGAGCTGAACCCGACTTTCGCGGCTGCAGCCCAGTCAAGGATCGCCCCACAGACCGCACCACTCTGAGATAGCAGCGCAATCGACCCTTTCTCAGGCATGGAGCCGGCAAAGGTCGCATTCAAATTCAGATACGGCATGATGAAACCGACACAATTCGGACCCAGGATACGCAACTCATATTTTTTCTTCAGTTCAAGCAGTCGTTCTTCCCGAATAACACCCTCAGGTCCGATCTCTTTAAACCCAGCAGAGATGATCAAAATACCTTTGATGCCTCGTATCCCACACTGTTCGACTATATCACAGACGATAGACGCGGGTGTGGCAATAATCGCCAAATCGACGATCTTGGGAACATCATTGATGGATGGATAGGCTTGTACCCCCTGCACGCTCTCTCGTTTTGAATTCACAGGATAGACAACGCCCTCATACCCCGATCCTATGAGATTTCGAAAAATCCTGTATCCAGCGGACCCGATGGTTTCACTTGCGCCAATCACTGCGATACTTTTTGGTTTGAATATTTTATCAAATTTTGCACCATTCATCGTGTTTCCCTCCATAGTAATGAGCTGTAGAGCACCAAAACCTCAAAACTCAAGCGATTATATAAGGATATCGCCACCTCTGTTTTTATTGTTAAAAAAATAAAGAAAAAAAGGAAAATAATTCCTTTTCCCCAACCTAGGTCTTCTGCTCGCTGATGTTCTTATACGCTTTATACCGTGTCAGCGTGCTTTCCTCCAGTTGTTTATGTAACTTTGCTGCTTCCTCCGGGAAGGTTTGCACAAGCGCAGCGTACCGGACTTCACCCATGAGGAAATCATGGATCGAGCCGTTCGGCGGCTGGTAATCAAGCTGGAACGGGTTTTTCCCTTCAGCGGCAAGACGGGGATCGAACCGATATAACGACCAGTACCCTGATTCTACCGCACGTTTCTCCTCTTCCTGGGTTTTGCCCATACCTGCCTTTATACCATGGTTAATGCAGGGCGCATAGGCGATAATCAGCGAAGGACCATGATACGATTCTGCTTCCTTGAGTGCCTTCATCAGCTGATTCTTATTTGCACCCATCGCCACCGAGGCGACATACACGTATCCGTAGCTCATCGCGATAAGACCTAGATCCTTCTTCTTCGTCTTTTTCCCAGACTCTGCAAACTTTGCTATAGATCCGACCGGCGTTGCTTTTGAAGACTGCCCACCGGTGTTCGAATACAGCTCGGTGTCCAGCACCAAGATGTTGATGTCCTCGTTCATCGCAAGCACATGGTCAAGACCACCATAGCCGATATCATACGCCCAGCCATCCCCACCGACAGTCCAGATCGATTTCTTTGTCAGCATATCACGCGATTCCCAGATCTGGTTCAGCATCTCTTCTTTGTGGTTCTTCTCAAGCAATCCTTTGATCGCATCTCCGGATTCCTTTGATTTATCAGCATCGTGCATGTTTTGAAGCCAGCCGGTGAACGCGTCTTTTAGCTCCCCTTGGGTCTTTTGCACGGNTTGGGTGATGAGATCAGCGAGTTTTGCCTGACGTTGCGCGGTGGCAAGCATCATACCAAATCCATACTCAGCGTTATCTTCGAACAGCGAGTTGGCCCATGCTGGACCAAAGCCTTTGGCGTTGACGGTAAACGGCACTGACGGGGCGGAACCTCCCCAGATAGAGGAGCAGCCTGTCGCGTTTGCAATGATCATCCGGTCACCAAAAAGCTGCGTTACCGCTTTAAGATACGGTGTTTCACCACATCCAGCACAAGCACCGGAGAACTCAAGTAACGGTTTTTGGAACTGAGAGCCTTTCACCGAATATTTGTCAAACCCTCCAGATCGAATAGGTATCGTTGCCGCATACTGTTGTAATGGTCGTTGTTTTTCAACCTGCGAAGCTATCGGTTTCATGACCAGAGCCTTTTCTTTAGCGGGGCAGATGTCGGCACAGTTGCCACATCCAAGACAGTCCTCAGCATAGACCTGGATTCTGAAAAACAGTCCCTCCGCTTCTTTACCGACCGCTTTTTTCGCATCAAATCCACTCGGTGCTTTGCTCAATTCCTCCTGTGTCAGAAGCACTGGTCGAATGGTAGCATGCGGACAGACCATCGCACATTGATTACACTGGATGCATTTGTCGATAAGCCATTCGGGAACGGTAATAGCGACCCCTCGCTTCTCATACTGCGAGGTGCCTGCGGGGAAAAAACCGCCAGGAGCAAAGACGCTAACCGGGAGTTTATCCCCCTGTTGTGCGAGCATCGGTCGCATGACCTTGGTAATAAACTCTGGTTCTTTCCTAACCTCTGTTTTATTATTGGGTAGGTTTGACCATGACGACGGATATTGGATTTCTTTGATACCTGCGGCAGCCGCGTCGACTGCTTTCCAGTTCATCTCAATAACGTTTTGTCCTTTTTTTCCGTAGGTTTTTGCAATAGCGTCTTTCAGGTATTTCATCGCATCAGTAATTGGCAGGACGTTGGACAGTTTGAAAAACACGGTCTGCATGACCATGTTGATCCGACCACCCAGACCGATTTCCTCAGCGATTTTCACGGCGTCAATGTTATAAAATTTCAGATGTTTCTGCGCAATCGTCTTCTTCAGTGAATTCGGAAGACAAGACTCCATATCCTCCAGTGACCATGGCGAGTTAAGCACAAAGGTCCCACCCTCACGGATGCCCTCGAGGAGTTCATATTTATCGACATAGGATGCCTGATGACAGGCGATGTAATCAGCTTTTTCGATCAGATAAGGTGAGTGGATAGGGTTTTTTCCAAACCGGAGGTGAGACATGGTAACCCCACCGGATTTCTTCGAATCATACGCAAAGTATCCTTGGACATACATCGAGGTGTTGTTCCCAATGATCTTGATTGCATCTTTGTTTGCACCAACCGTTCCGTCAGATCCCATCCCCCAGAACTTACATCGGATGAGGCCTTCAGGAGCAGTGTCAATCTGTTCACCTAACGGAAGGGATGTCTTGGTGACGTCATCATCGATGCCGACCGTGAAGTGGTTCTTCGGTTGTGCTTGTTGCAGATTGTCAAACACCGCTTTTGCCATGGTCGGAGTGAATTCCTTAGACCCAAGACCATATCTCCCACCAAACACCGGGATGTTCATTTTTCTATCATGCAGGACCGCTGACACATCAAGGTATAACGGTTCCCCAAATCCCGTGCTTTCCTTGGTTCTATCAAGGACTGCTATCTTTTTTACGGTTTTCGGAATAATGTTGATGAAATGATCTGCAGAGAACGGCCGATACAACCGAACTTTAACCAGACCAACTTTCTCGCCTTTTTTGTTTAGATATTCGACGACTTCACCAGCAGTCTCACAACCAGATCCCATCATGACAAGGACCCGGTCTGCATCAGGCGCACCAGCATAATCAAAGAGATGATAGGACCGTCCTATCATGGTGCTGACCCGTTGCATCTCTTCTTCGACGATCCCAGGGACCGCCTGGAAATATTTGTTTGATGCTTCAGTGACCTGGAAGTAGATATCAGGATTCTGTGCCGTACCCCGCTGATGGGGGTGTTCCGGGTTGAGTGCACGCTGCCGATGCTTTTTAATCGCATCCCAATCGACGATTTTTGCGATATCCTCATAGTCAATCAGTTCGATTTTCTGTATCTCATGAGAGGTGCGGAATCCATCGAAGAAATGCATAAAGGGTACACTTGCATGCAGTGTGGAAAGATGCGCAACCAATGCAAGATCCATTGCTTCCTGCACGGAGTTTGATGAAAGTAACGCAAATCCTGTTGCTCGTGTCGCCATGACATCTTGATGATCACCGAAAATCGACAATGCTTGTCCGGCGATGGCACGACCGGTCACATGGAATACGCAAGGCATCAGCTCCCCGGCGATCTTATACATGTTAGGGATCATCAGGAGTAGCCCTTGGGAAGCGGTAAATGTTACAGCAAAGGCTCCAGCACTCAACGCACCGTGAACTGCACCAGCAGCCCCACCCTCCGATTGCATTTCTGAGACCTTGAGGACTTGGCCGAAAATGTTTTTCCGTCCGTGGGCAGCCCATGCGTCGACCTCTTCACCCATCGGAGATGACGGCGTGATAGGGTAGATAGCTGTAACGTCGCTAAACGCGTAGGCGACATGCGCCGCAGCAGTATTTCCATCAACACTTTTTATCAGAGTTTTTTTCTTATTGTTTTTTGTTTCCATCATGGTTTCTTGTTTGGTCATGAAAAACACCTCATGAGAAGAACTCTCATACGTTTTCATTATAAGGAATCGTCAACTAACTAACCGGTATTCTGGATTGATAGATAAATATTTGGTTACCAGGAGAAGAAGGGCTAGAGATTCCAATAATCACCGAGGAATCGTTTCAGCTGGGAAACGATGTTTTTTACTCCTTCAGGGTCAGTGTCAGGGATGTCTGCTTCCTCCAAGTAGTCTTGTTTTCCTAAAACACCGCAGATGATATTATAATACGATTTAATGCAGGCGGTACTGTTATACCCTCCACCGAGGAGAACCAGCAGCTTTTTACAGGTTTCCTGGGAGAGCTCTGTGATTTGTCTTGCGAGATGATAGTACGTCTGATATGTGAGATTCAGATCGGCAAGTGGGTCTGCATGATGCGAATCCACTCCAGATTGATACAGGATGATCTCCGGTTGAAACTGACGTGTGATGGGCGGCACGATTTCTTTAAATGCCTTCAAATAACTCATGCCACCAGTACCTGGGGGAAATGGGAGATTGACCGTATACCCTGCAGCATCATCCCTGCCGATCGTCTCGACACGCCCTGTACCAGGATATAATGTCCGTCCATCCTGATGAAACGACAGATTAAGGACGGTTCGATCATCGATATAAATGTCCTGGGTCCCATTCCCATGATGAACATCCAGGTCAATGATCATAAACCGCTTCAGGTGATGTTTATCTCTGAGGTATTCGATGGTTATTGCAATATCGTTGAAGAAACAAAATCCTGAGGAATGCCCTTTGCTTGCATGGTGAAAACCACCGAGTGGGTTGACCGTGCAATTATACCCTTCGAACAATTTTTCACCGGCAAACATGCTTCCTCCAGCAGCCAGGCTTGCGACTTCAAAAATCCCTTTGGGCGCCGGTGTATCCTCTGATAGCCATCCACCGGTTTGACTGAGTTGTTTTACATGCTCGACATAGGACGCGTCATGAACCCGTAGCAAATCTGCTTCTGTTGCTTTCTTAGGTGTGAACAGAGAAAATTCTGAAAGCATATTCTTTTCTTTCAGAATTGCGATGGTGTTCTTTGGTTTGTCGCCAATGAGCGGATGATCAATCCCCAGGTCGTACTTATTATAATCCTCGTGGTAGACGATTGCTTGTTTCATGCTTCCTGATAGGGAATCGTAAAGGATGTAAAAAGGTTCCTGCCAAGCAGCCCTGGACAGTTAAGCAAATATATCTGTTTGGTATTTACATCAAAAGCTATCATATCGCTCTTGGGGATCTCTTCAGAAACATATTCGTACAGATCATGAAGGGAGGCGTTTGTAATCCTGTAGAATCATGGTGACGAAATGACAACAGAAAAGAAGAAGAAAGACTCAACCAAAAAACTCCAGGTCGCATTCTATTGGGCTGCCAGCTGTGGCGGCTGTGAAATCGGGATGCTTGACATTGACGAAAAAATCCTTGATGTGACCGCAGCTGCCGATATCGTGTTTTGGCCGGTTGCCCTTGACATAAAATACAAAGACGTTGAAGCGTTCGATGATCAAAGCATTGATGTCTGTTTTTTCAACGGTGGCATCCGCACCTCAGAGCATGAACATCTCGCAAAACTCCTCCGGAAGAAATCAAAGGCTCTCGTCTCCTTTGGCGCTTGCGCGGTCAGTGGCGGAGTACCAGGTCTAGCCAACATGGCTAATCGTGAAGAAGTCTTCAAAACAGCTTATCTTGAGAACCCTTCAACTGAAAACCCTGAAAAGACACTTCCGAAAACCAAATCAAAGGTAAAAGAAGGAGACCTGACTATCCCTGAATTTTACGACGCGGTAAAACCCCTTCATCAAGTCGTTGACGTCGATTACTATATTCCTGGGTGCCCACCTCCACCATGGTTGATCCTTGATGCATTTAACGCTATTGTAGAAAACAAGCTTCCAGCGAAAGGCTCAGTGCTTGCGCCTCTTAAATCAGTTTGTGACGAATGCCGGTTTAAACTATCGGAAAAGAAGATCAACTCAGTGAAACGTATTTATGAACTGGAAAAAATCGAGGAGAAATGCTTCCTGGAACAAAGCGTCATCTGTATGGGGCCTGCGACACGATCCGGATGCCGCGGGCGATGCATGGAGGGAAACATGCCCTGTACCGGATGTGGTGGAATACTCCCCAACGCTCTTGACCAGGGAGCAAGTATGATCTCCGCGCTTGCATCAATCCTGGGTGTGGAATCTGAACAAGGGATGAACGATGAAGAGGTTGACAGACTTATCGAAGAAGTCCGTGACGTGGTTGGGACATTCTACAAATACACGTTACCAGCATCGCTGATTAACCGTAAGGTGATGAAATGAAGACGATCACCATTGATCCCATCACCAGGTTAGAAGGCCATGGGAAAATCAACATCTTCCTTGATGATAGCGGGAACGTGGAAAACGCTTACTTGCAGATCCCAGAGCTTCGAGGATTTGAACGATTCTCCGAGGGACGACGCGCCGAGGATATGCCTCAGATCACCTCTCGCATCTGCGGGGTCTGTCCGGTCGCTCATCATTTTGCTGCCACCAAGGCTTTGGACGCGGCGTTCCATGTCGACCCGCCAGCAGCTGCAAAGAAACTCCGTGAACTCCTCTACTGTGGATACATCATCTATGACCATATCTTACATTTCTATTTCCTTGGAGGACCTGATTTCGTGGTCGGTCCAGATGCACCAGCAGCAAAAAGAAACATCCTGGGGGTCATAGAAAAAGCAGGGATCGATGTTGCAAAGGATGTGATTAAACATCGCGCGTACGGCCAGAAGATCACCGCGATCCTCGGCGGAAAAGCAACGCATCCGGTCTGCGGACTTCCGGGTGGAGTTTCAAAAGGGCTTTCCAAGGACGAAGTCTTGGAAATCAAAGACATGGTCGGGTCCTGTAACACCTTTGCGAAATTCACCTTAAACCTGTTTGATGATATCGTTCTGAAGAACAAANCCTATGTTGATCTGATTCGTTCAGACCCCTACACGCTTAAAACCTACAACATGGGACTTGTCGATGCCCACAACAAGGTCAATTTCTACGACGGACTCATCCGAGTCACGGATCAAGAAGGCAACGAACTTGAGAAATTCAAAGGCGAGAACTACGCCAAACACATCGCCGAGCATGTCGAAGAATGGAGCTACATGAAATTCCCGTACCTCAAAAGCATCGGATGGCATGGTCTTTCGGATGGGAAAAAAAGTGGTATTTACCGCGTTGGTCCCTTGGGAAGGCTGAACGCAGCCGCGGGTATGACAACCCCACAGGCAGAAAAGGAATACAAACGGATGTTTGACACTCTCGGCGGAAAGCCAGTGAACTCTACCCTTGCATTCCATTGGGCGCGACTCATTGAGCTGCTCTATGCGACAGAGCGAGCCAAAGAGCTCATTGAGGATGCGGACATCACTTCTTCACATATTCGAAACCCGGTTGGGATACCAGGGGAGGGAGTCGGCGTCGTCGAAGCTGCCCGGGGCACCTTGATTCATCACTATCAGCTTGACAAGAATGGACTGATCAAGAAAGCAAATCTGATTGTTGCGACGACGAACAATGCTGGAGCAATCACGATGTCGGTCCGGAATGCAGCCAAAGGTGTAATACAGAAAGGAGTGGTCAATGACGGGCTGTTGAATAAAGTGGAAATGGCGTTCCGTGCCTACGACCCGTGTTTCGGTTGCGCGACCCATACGCTCCCCGGAGGGTTACCGATGACAGTGAATATTTACGATCATAAGAAGAATTTATATCGATCACTTTCACAACACTAGGAGATCAAGATGAAAACGATCGTGCTTGGTATTGGAAACCCAATATTGCAGGATGACGGCGTTGGCATCCATGTCATCGATGCACTACGACCGCACATTACCAACCCGATGGTAACCGTAGATTCTGCATACACCGGAGGAATGAATCTCCTGGACATGATCCGTGGTTACGAGAAGGTCATCTTAATCGATGCAATCAAACAAGAAGGCAGCAGGCCAGGTGCGGTGAAACGATTCTTGCTTTCTGATGCACCGACCGTCCATTCCTGTAACCCTCATGATGTATCGCTGTCTGAAGCGCTGCGTCTTGCAAAACAAATTGGAGAAAAGCATCTCCCCAGTGAAATCGTGGTCATTGGTATTGTCGTGAAAAACACCTTTGATTTTGGAGAGCGTCTCAGCAAAGAGGTCGCCTCCGCGGTACCAAACGCAGTAACCATGGTACTAGATGAATTGAAAAACACCTAGAGGAAAATAACATGTCAAAAGAATTTGAACCAAACATCCTAGGATTTCTCTGCAACTGGTGCAGTTACGCAGGAGCTGACCTAGCTGGGACCAGTAGGATGAAATACCCAACGAATCTGAAATCAATTCGTGTCATGTGCTCAGGGCGGGTCGACCCGGCTTTTGTTCTTGAGGCATTCAGGAAAGGGGTTGATGGCGTTCTCATAGCAGGGTGTCATCCTGGTGACTGCCATTACCAATCAGGCAACTATAAGACGAACCGACGGGTTAAATTGCTGAAAAAATTATTAGAAGAACTCGGGATTGAGCCACAACGTATACGATTTGAATACGTCTCTGCCTCAGAAGGACAGAAGTTCGCTACAGTGGTCACTGAGTTTGTCGCAGAGATCAAAAAAATAGGGCCTAATCCCATTACCGTACATAATAAATAAAAAAAGAGGTGAATAACACATGGCAGAGGAAAAGAAAGGAAAAGTAGAGGAAGCAGCTGAAAAAACCGGGGAAGTCGTCGGAAAAGGTGTTAAAAAAGGCTGGGATGTTGTAAAAGCTTTTGGAAAAGGGGTAAAAGAGGGAGTATCAAAGGATAAAAAAGGAGAAAAAAAAGAATAATACCTTTCAATCATTTTTCTTTTAATACTGTACTATCCGGTAGGAGTGCCACTTGAGAAACGACGATGAGGTCTCAGGAGAAAACCTACCTCAAAAGGATAGAGAGATTAAAATAGATTTATATAATATAAATTTGTATTGTTATACTCAGAGGTATGAATTGAAAAAAATATTATTTACGTTTGTCGTCGTTTTTTCGCTGATTGCCCTCGCCTCATCAAAGGCAGCTGATCAATACCGATCAAATGCTCTCCAAATCACAAGCAAATCAAATACTTCAACTGATTGTTCAGGAAATGTGACCAATATTTCGATTGAAAACATCGTTGGGGGCGTAGGTTTAACAGGAGTCGTGAGAAACAATGGAGGAGTCACTCTCAATAATCTCACAGTATCGATAAATATGACCACGGGCTCTTTTGTACGATTAAAAACCACTTCTTTTTCAATACAGACACTCGCGATAAACGAATCAACCGAACTCCGCATACAACTCTTTGGCATTGGTCTTGGAAAACTCACACCACTCCCCGAGATATCAATTATCGTAAAATCTTCTGAGAGTGTTCAAAAAGAAGTGCAAATCGTTACCATGATCTTTGGTCCATTTACGAAAATTATTACCACTTATATCAAGGGAGAGGCATTTAACGGATATACACTGTTCTCCCCGGAATACTCTAAAAAAGCTTTTTTAATGGACAAACAGGGCAAAATTGTCCATACATGGGAAAGCAGCTATATCCAAGGACTGGGATTGCTTCTCCTAGAAAATGGGGACCTTCTTCGTACTGCGCTGCTCTACAACAATCCAGTGTTCATCGCCGGTGGAGCGACCGGAGGCGTAGAGCTCTTTAACTGGAACGGATCGATTCTTTGGCATTACAACTATTCAAATGATCAGCATTGCCTCCATCATGACATTGAAATTCTCCCCAATGGCCATATCCTTATGGTCGGATGGGAATATAAAACAGCTGAAGAGGCGATTGCTGCTGGTCGGAATCCTGATACTCTACCGGTCGGCGAATTATGGCCTGACCATGTCATCGAGGTTGAACGAACCGGTCCGTTCGGAGGCACTATCGTCTGGGAATGGCATACCTGGGATCATCTCATACAAGATTTTAACCCAGTAAAAGAGAATTATGGTGTCGTGAAAGAGCACCCTGAGCTGATCGACATCAATTATGGTACTGATATCGGGAAGGAACGCGCAGATTGGAACCATATCAACTCCATTGATTATAATGAGAAATATGATCAGATTCTTCTGAGTGCTCATAACCAACATGAGATCTGGATCATCGATCATAGTACAACCACGGAAGAATCAGCAGGACATACAGGTGGTAACAGTGGAAACGGAGGCGACCTTCTCTATCGGTACGGAAACCCAGAAACCTATGGTGCAGGAACTTCAAATGACCAGCGACTCTTTGGACAACATGATGCACAATGGATTCCAGAAGGATCCCCGGGCGAAGGAAATATCCTTATCTTCAATAATGGTGAAGGACGACCAGATGGGCAATACTCGTCGGTCGATGAGTTAATTCCACCAGTCGATGACAATGGCTTTTATTATCTAGAGCCGGGTTTAGCTTACGGACCAAAGGAGCTTGTCTGGAGCTATACCGCTGAGAACCCGTTTGATTTTTATGCCGGGTACCTCTCGAGTGCCCAACGATTACCGAATGGAAATACGCTGGTCTGCGATGGGGACCATGGTGAATTCTTCGAAGTAACGTCAGAGAAAAAAACGGTATGGAAATATCACAATACGATTCCGAATCCAATTGCTAATCAAGTCTTTAAAATTCTCTGCTATCCCCCTGACTATCCTGGTCTTAACTATCTTTCATAAATAATTTGTAAGAACAAGGTGTACAACCTCTCTTGATCTTCGCTAGGGTCAATCGAAGAGAAATTTATTGTTCTGATTCTTTTTTTCAACACAGGCCTTTCACCGAAAGAATTATATAGTATAATTTCAATTAAAACTTACCTATTTGATTTAGAGGAGGCAAAGAAAAAATGTTAAGAAAATCGATATTAAAGGCAGCCTTGGTCATTATCATCGCCTTAGCAATGATTATCCCAGCGTCGGCGATAAACACAAAAACAAAAACCTTAAGCGTCGTTTCACCTCAACCAATAACGACGAATAGAGACATCATCTTTGAAGATAGCTTTGAAGCCTACGATGATTGGCTCATTGATTTCCCGCCATGGACATGTATCGATGTTGATGGATCAGTAACTTTTACTCATACCGGATATACCTGGCCTCATCAATTAGAACCCCAAGCATTCATTATCTTCAACCCTGCCACAACTGTACCACCATCAACAGAAGCAGCTATGGCGCCTCACACAGGTGCTAAAGAAGCAATGGCGATTAATGATGACAATACCGGATACGTCAGCGATGATTGGCTCATAACCCCACAGCTTTCAGGTTCATATGACTCAGTCACGTTCTGGGCACATTCATACAGTAGCCAGTACAATTTAGAGAGGATCACCGTCTGTGTTTCCACAACCGATACCGATCCAGCGAGTTTTACAATGATCTCACCAGATCCCTATCTCACCGTGCCACTGGACTGGACAGAATATACTTACGATATCAGCAGCTATTCCGGTCAAGCCATCTACATTGGAATTCACTATATGTCAACAGACTCTTGGATGCTATTCTTAGATGACTTCCAAGTCACAGGCAGTGCTGGAGATGCCACACCACCAGTCACCACATGTACTCTTGAGGGGACCATGGATGGAGAAATCTACACCAGTGACGTTACTGTGACCTTGACTGCGACCGACGACATGTCTGGTGTGAACTACACCAGGTATAAGGTTGACGGTGGCGAATGGAACATCTACACCGCACCATTTGTTGTCTCTGGAAACGGCGAACACATCGTAGCTTTCTACTCAGCCGACATTGCAGGAAACATTGAAACGGAAAAATCAGCGACATTCACTATACAATACCCAATCGAAATCACCATAAAAGGTGGAATGGGCGTCTCTGCGGTTATTAAAAACACTGGATCGTCAGATCTGACGGACATCGCCTGGAGCATCTCACTTAAAGGAGGCATTTTGTTAAAAGCAAATCAGACATCGGGTAACATCCTCCAACTTGCCGCAGGTGCCTCAACGACAAAGAAACTTCCGGTCCTTGGATTCGGAAAAACGACGATCACCGTCCTTGTGAATGGCATTCCGAAGACTGGACAAGGATTCATCTTCCTGTTCTTCGCCCTCGGGGTCAAATAATACCCCATATCTTTTTTTTATTTTTTTCTTATCTGTTTAAAAAAGAATGAAAGAAAAAAAGAAATAAAACGACCATTCAAGGTCGTTTGAACTTATTCAAGAACGTGTATGTTTTTCTTTTGACAAATATCTTTGAGATCCTTTGGCCAGACCGTGACGCTGACTTCACCAAGGTGCGCTTTTTTCAACAGATACATATATGTTCTTGACTGACCGATCCCACCACCGATGCTCAGCGGTATTTTATTGTTCAGAATCGCTTGGTGATAGGGCAGTTTGAGGAAATCTGTTTGACCGGACAATTCGAGTTGTTTTTTCAGTGTCTCCGGAGTAACCCTGATGCCCATTGAGGAAAGCTCATGCCGTCGCTGGGTGACCGGATTCCACACGAGGATATCTCCATTCAGCCCGTAGGTTTGTTTTTTGGTTTCCTTGGAGGTATCAGTGATCCAATCATCGTAATCAGCGGCCCGCATCTCATGAGGATATCCATCCTTTAGCACCGAACCGATACCAATAATGAAGATCGCTGGATGGTCCTGAAGGATTGCGGTTTCCCGCTGCTTCCGAGGCANCTCAGGGTACATCTCCAGGATTTCTTCAGCATGGAAGAACTCAAGCTTGTCAGGGAGATTAGGAATCGTTTTAGATTCGAGCTGTGGGAATTCATCAAGGACGAGGTTCTCCGCGCCTTTAATGACTTTCCAGATTTTATTGACTGTCTCTTTAAGGTATTTGATGTTCCTTTGTTCTTTTGAAATGACTTTCTCCCAATCCCATTGGTCCACATACGCGCTGTGGTCATGGTCAAGGAAATAGTCTTTCCGGACCGCACGCATATCGGTGTTCAGACCCTCGCCCACATTCATATCGAATTCTTTGAGTGCCATCCGTTTCCATTTCGTCGCTGCTTGAACAACCTGCGCCTGGATCCTCTTCTCAAGACCAAGCCCACAAGGAAATTCAATAGGAGTCCTTGAACCGTCACGGTCAAGATAGTCGTTTACCCCACTATCTTTGTCGACAATCAAAGGAACCGTGACCATCATAAGATTCAGTTCTTTTCCTAAATTTTCCTCGATGTAGTATTTCGCCGCGAACACTGCCTTCTGTGTTTCCTTTGGCGTCAGCAATGACTTATAGTTTTTTGGAAGGACTTTCTCTACTTCTTTATAGGTACTGATACCTGGCCCCGCGAGATCCGCTTTCTTATTTGACATCATATGAATCAAACCTTCTTCCAGGCAAAACAGAAGAGATATTTAAACCTTTATCACGCCCCTAAAAGGAGAAAGCATGAATATGGATAAAAAAAGGAAAGGAGTGTGCACTACTCCTGTTTGATTTGTTCTGCTATAGAAACAACAGTAACGTTCACCACGATTCGCTTCCCTGCCAACAGATGATTCATATCCAAGGTGAATGTCTGTTCGTCCATCGCAACAATCGTCCCAATAAAAGATCTCCCGGTCGGTGCATCGATCTTTATACGAGAGCCAACCTCTAGCGGGATATCAGGTTTGAACACCGATTTTGGCACTTTGATGATAAGGTCATCCACATGAGGACCGAACGCATCTTCAGCCTCAAGGGTCACCACCTTCGAATCGCCCTCAGTCATATCATGCAATTCTTCCTCTATGCGAGGAAAGAATTTCCCTTCGCCCACCACAATCTCAAGAGGGTTCTCCGCATCGTTCTTATAACAAAGCTCCCCCGACTCCAATTTAGCCTCACATAAAAGCCGAACCGTATCCCCGTCCTTTATACTCTTCATACGCTCTCCATCCGAATACTCATCCCAACAAACAAAAAAAACACACTACTCGGAGCATTGGTGCATCAATTTCATCCGCAGGGTAGAAAATCCTATCTCATAACCGTACTTAAATATTTGTGTTTTTATAAGAATTAAAGGGGACACAAACCTGTAGGACACCCTCCAGCGAAATCAGTCGTAACCACGATTGGTTTACCTGTCCCAAGATACAAGACCTGTTCAGGTTTGCTGCCGTAGCGGTACACGGTGATCCCTTTACATTTCAGCTTCCACGCAAGCAGATAAATATTTCTCACATCTTCAGGGCTGGAATCCTTTGGTAGATTCACGGTCTTGCTGACTGCATTATCAACATGTCGTTGGAACGCGGCTTGCATCCGGACATGAATCTCTGCTGCAATATCAAGGGAGGTGACAAAGATTTTTTTCAGGTCCGCTGGAAGCTTTATACTTTTTATATTCCCGGTTTTGGATATCGAACGGATCAGCTCATCAGAATAAAGATCACGTCGAATCAACTCTCGCTTAAATGTCTCATTTACCTCTGGCAGATGTTTTCCATCCATTACCCGGCGTAAGAACGCTAATGCAAACACCGGTTCGATACCTGAGGAACAGCCAGCAACGATGCTGATAGTCCCGGTCGGTGCTATCGTGATACAGGTCGCATTCCTCATCGCAGGATACTTCTTCTGCCAGATACTTTGCTGAAAATTCATAAAAGACCCGCGTTGCTTCCCAAGCTCCACTGATTTTTCCCGTGCTTCTTTTGCCACAAACCTGATGAGCCGTTCACCGAGCTGCAACGCCTCTTTGCTATCATAGGGGGTCTTAAGCATGAACAAAAGATCAGCAAATCCCATCACCCCAAGACCGATTTTCCGATGTGCTTTTGTAATCTTCTCTGTCTCTTTCAGCGGATAATTATTCGCATCAATGACGTTATCTAAAAAATGAACGGCAAGTCGTGTAGTTGCTCGCAGTTTCTTCCAATCAAGTTTTCCATTTTTAATCATCCGTACAAGATTAATACTGCCTAAATTACAGGATTCATATGCTAATAAGGGAACCTCCCCGCACGGGTTCGTCGCTTCGATCAGACCTGTCTGTCTCAACGGATTTTTTCTGTTGATTTCATCAATAAACAGCAGTCCCGGATCCCCAGTCTCCCAGGCATTTCGCACAATTAGCTCAAATAGATCAGCCGCGTTTATCTTTTGAACAACCTTACCGGTCTTTGGGCTTCGCAACACCACTACCTTATTGGTCAGTACCTTTCTCATGAACGAATCAGTCACGGCAACTGAAATATTAAAATTCGTGAGTCTTTTACCGGATTTGGCGGTCACAAAATCAGGGATATCTGGATGAGTACAGTGGAGAATACCGATATTTGCGCCCCGGCGTTTCCCCCCTTGTTTAATCACCTCGGTCGTACTATCATAGATCCGCATAAACGAAATAGGGCCACTTGCGACACCTTTGGTGCTTTTCACGATCGCACCTTTTTCTCGCAGACGACTAAAACTAAACCCAGTCCCGCCCCCTGATTGCTGGATCAATGCCATATTCTTCAGACTAGAAAAAATCCCCTCCAAACTATCCTCGATGGGCAAAACGAAACAAGCGGACAACTGCCCAAGCTTCGTTCCTGCATTCATGAGCGTTGGTGAGTTTGGAAGAAACTCCAAATTCCGCATCGCAGTAAAAAAAGCTTCCTCTGTTCTATTTGGGTCTTTCCCATAGAGGGCATCTTGTTCTGCGATTGTTTTTGCCACCCGCCTGAATAGCTGTGTCGGTGTTTCTATAATCTTTCCAGTCTCATCTCTTAGAAGATACCGTTCCTCAAGGACTTTGAGGGCGTTGACATCCAGTTTCAAATCATCATGTATCTTGAAATACTGCTTGATTTCACGGGCGATCCCCCGGGAACGTCGATATAGTGAATATGCTTTATACACACGCTCTTCTCGTTGTTCAAGCACTTCTTCGACGGTTTCTTGAATCTGTTCAATCGTGGGGATACCATTGAAAAAAGTGGATTGTTTGGAGTTTAGTGACTCGACGATTTTTTTAGATAGAAATTCAGCTTTTTTTCTGCTCGTCAAACCTAGCGCTAGCATTGCCTTCTGTATAGCGACCGTGATTTTTTCAGCATCAAAGGGAACAATATCTCCGGTTCGCTTTCGAACAGTGGTAATCGTCATAGTTTCTAATCATAAGTAGGTTATAAAAACATGTATGACGAATCGAAGGAATCTTTACATTGGACGGACATGAGATAAATTTTGCATTCCGATCGCAAGTGCTTCTAATCCATTCTGTAATATTTCTGAATCACAGCCAAATGATAATCGAATAAAACCTTCCGAATTGAAATACGCCCCAGGGTTCACCAATACCTTCTGTGTCTCAAACAAATGTTTACAGAGGTCGACGGAGGGGAGCTTCAAGGAATATTTCGGAAAACAAACCAGACCGCCCTCAGGCTCAACCCACGTCAAAATATCCGGGTTCTGATTCATCCATTTTTTTAAAATAGCACGGTTTGTTGTCGCTTGTTTCTGAAATCGTTTCATCACGGTATCACGAGCATCCTTAAGGAGACGCGCTGTCATGATTTCAGAGACATATGATGACGCACCAGTGGTGTGCGCTTTCATTCGCTGACATCGCATCGCAATTTCTTCTGGTGCGACTATCCATCCAGAATGAAGCCCACCAAGACCATAGATCTTCGTCGCACTTGACGTCACCAGAACATTCGGCAACCCAAATGATGAAGGTTTTTTCGTAATGGCACCATCAAGAAAGATTTCATCGACCAGAACGAACGCATCATGATCACACGCAACCTCAGCAACAGCTTTAATTGTTGTCGCATCAGTATACACACCACTCGGGTTATGAAGATTCGTAAGCACGACCAACTTGGTTTTTTTCGTAAAAAGATTCTTGAGTGCCTCCAAATCGACTCTGAATTCGTTTTCAAATGTGCGCGGCCAGTTGATGCGTTGTGCGCCAAGCATTTCAGGGGTCAGCCACATCGGCTGGTACCCTGGTTGTTCGACGATGAACTCATCTCCTTTGCTGAGAAGAGAAGAAAAAACAAGGTAGTTTGCCTCAGAAGCACCGGTGGTGGTGACGATATTATTCACTGTACAGTCATATAGAGAACGAAGACACTCTTTCAACTCAGAGGCTCCATACTGCTGATTTACACCAAGATCAAAGGTATTAGGGAGTAAAAAACTGGTAAGCTCAGTAAATTCTTCTACCGTCAATCCAGAGATGTTACTATAGGCAAGGTTATATTTTGCAGTCGAAGCATGATGCAATAACCATTCAAAGAGATCAATTCGAGGAGCCTGCATGCGTGGAAGCATTCATCTTGAAGTATATTATGGTATGGAGAAAAAAAGAGAAAAAAACTAAAGTAACAGGTGCATCTTAAGGAGGGTCGGCATCGAGCAAATCATAGAAATTAAAATAATGAGGCTTTACCTTAAATGCCATCTGGTCATGGGTAGCAAAACTAACCACCATATCACCGGTTGCCGCGCATGCGACCCATTGGTTCCATGCCTCGGCCATCCCGGTTCCTTTTCCCAACATTTCAATCAATCGTAAAAGAGGAAAACCTTCTCCATGGTACCCGGTTTGTAATACCTCCATGGTTTCGTTAAGGTTCAAGGTGCCCCATGAGACATAGATTTGTTTACTCACTGATTCATACAATTGATANACTGCGAAAAAAGGACAGTTGGTTTTTTTGTACAGCAGGAGATTTAGAAATCCGATGAATCCCCGTGGATCATAGCGATTTCGTTGGGTCTTTGCGATAGTCGGTTCAATGAATACATTCGTTCGTCGTACCACATGTTCGATAGCCCAGAAAGGTTGAGTGCTTTCAACAGTGTCGTTATNGGTACCTATGTAGGTATGATTCGCGGTCTGTTCAAGAACGAACCCTTCAGCAGGGTCTGCCTGTGACACAACAAAGTTGAAACCGTGAGTCCGATTTGTATTGAGCATCTCTAGTGCAACGGTCGCGTTTGTCGCATAGTCAAGGACTTGTTGCACGCGGAAATGATAGGGAGTTCCCTGGAACGTCTGATCTTTGCTCCAGCAGATCTGAATACCAAGAGCGACACCATGTAAATTCATTCCACCACCCGTATGAAACGACCCTGCGATCGAAGGGCATAGCGAAGCTGAACCATTGGCCGGGTTTCGGACGATGAGGATCGTATTTTCATGAGCATATTTTCCGCTCACCGGATCTTGAATGTTTGAAGGCAAATCAAAACTCCGGGCGTGGTACAATTCCCCATCTACGGTTGCGGGACCCCAGGCGGCAATCCCGTAGCATCCATGATCTGCATATTCCACGGCCATTATAGACTCTGCAATATCGTTAAAGGAGATGTTTGCACCATCGGCAATCCCCTGAATCTCCTGGACATATTCAGAAGGAACATACGGCTCCGAGGTGTTCCATAACATGAGCAGGTCACTCCGTGAGAGAAACTGATCAGCAAAATGTAAAAAAGCACGGACATTCTCCTGGACCTCTTCTCGTAACAAGTACCCGTGCTGATATCCCATCTGATAATGTGATCCGCCGACATGAAGAATTGTGATATTGTCTTGTTCCTCGATCCAGCCTCCATCTAGCAATGCAGCAGAGGATAGATGTTGTTCATTTGTTGAAGCAGCTTTAACATAAGTTACTTGTGCGATTGGTAGTGCTAGTAACACGCAGAGACCGATAATCCAAATCTGTTTCATTGATGATTCCTCCAATCCAACCATAGAATAACTTATTTATAAAAATGATGGTACGACAAATACCTTGGAAAAAGGCTGCTTGTCTATGGTTTTTCTTCAGATATCCCTGATGCGCTCCAGAATCTTAAACATATAATCATGATCATAACAGTTTGGATGCGAGGGAGACCAAATCTCCTGTTACTTTAGTGAGAAGAAATCATATTCTACTAAAAAATACGAGTTAAAAGCTCATTAGTTTAATAAAGCAGGGCGTTTTATCTTTTCAAAACGAATAGGATGTAGGAGAGTATGAAAGGAAAAATCGTGCTTATCACTGGTGCAACCTCAGGGATAGGAAAAGAAACCGCGCGGGCCTTAGCTCAGCTCGGAGCAAAAATCGTAATTACCACAAGGGACGCTCGGAGCGGGGAGCAAACAAAACAGGAACTGATACAATCGACAAAGAATGACAACATCGATGTTCTGTTTTGTGACTTATCTTCGTTTATCTCAATTCGAGAATGTTGCAATGAATTTCTAAAAAGATATTCCAGCTTACATGTGCTCATAAATAACGCAGGAATTGTGGAGTATCATCGAAGAGAATCAAAAGATGGTATTGAAANCACCTTTGCCGTCAATTATCTTGCCCCGTTTCTCATGACCAATCTTCTTCTCGATATNTTGAAAAAAAGCGCACCATCACGAATCATCAATCTTACCTCAGGGTTGCATTCAGGAACCATTCATTTTGATGACCTCGGATTTAACCATGGTTTTTCTGGGATGAAAGTGTACGGGCATTCGAAGCTTGCCATCATTCTATTTACGAGACTACTGGCAGATCAGCTGAAAGGAACCGGGGTGACTGTGAATTGTGCCAACCCGGGCATGAGTGCGACAAATCTCAGCAGGGACGCTGGGTGGTTTTCCGCGAAAATTTTTAAACTGCTCGCAAAAGAAGCATCAATTGGGGCACAAACCCCAATATATCTTGCAAGCTCATCAGAAGTTGAAACAATAAGTGGAGAATATTTCGAGAAAAAAGCTGCCAAAACAACAAACAAAGAAACCTATGACATGGACGCTGCGAAAAAATTATGGGAGATAAGTAAAAAATACGTTGGGTTATAATCTGGTTTTCATTCCAATCCTTTCATATCGTCTTCGATGCGTTTATCGAGTTCCTTGTCCACTCCTTGTTCATGGGCGATTCTCTGCAGATCAGCGATAATGTTCTCCCAGAGAACCTGCTGGGCAAGTGCGTAATCCCATAGGTCTAGGCGTTTGGGCCCATCGCCTTTCTTGAATTCTTCCATCAGTTCTTTTTTGTCATCCTCATTCATTNGTGATCCCTTCAGTCTTCTTCGACTACCTTTCCTTTCGAAGGATTTGCTGCTTGCGCAATCATCGACATTTCTGCAAGTATTTCTTCCCAAAGCGCTTCTTGGTCAACAGCGAAATACCACAGGTCCAACTTCTTGTCCATATCTGCTTTTTTGAAATCGTCAAGAAATACTTTTTTATCTTCTTCGTTCACGGGAAATCCCTACTAGCAATACGGAAATAGNAATGCCATATATATTTCTTTATTGTTTTGTTAACACATCATTTTCTGGATTGTATCATCTACTCAAAGTCTCGATGAATCAGGTGTATCTTTGTGTGAAAGTTGTGATCGAAAACAATCGCAGGGTATATTTTAGGTAGAGGATGATACATGGCACAAGGTGGACCTGAAGGAAACAACGAGACGTAACCCTTGATTAGGACCAATTATCGTCTCTATACACATAAAAAATTGCAGAGAGTGCCAAAGATTGTAAACATATTTAAATAAAGAGTTGATATATGACCTGGGATGCGTATGGGATGGGACAAAATATTCAATTGCGAACATTGTGGTAAGAAATTATGGACATCGTATCGTAAATTACCAGATGGCAAGGTTGTTTGTAACGAGTGTTATACCTTTCATTTAATGCAGCTTTTAGACAAGATAAACGACAATAAAGCATACGACATTGTCTATAATTTTGTTGAGAAATATCAAGGGAAATTTCCTGCTGATTTATTAGGAGAGCTTTCTCGGTTACTTTCAATAAAATACAAAATTACCATGGATGCAATGACCTTACGTGAAGTGTCACAGATCATATGGGATAAAATCGAACAAGAAAATAAACTTGTGAAGCTAGCGAAACTTGAACGGGATTTGAAACGAGACACCTCATCTCAAGATTATTATTGCGAAGTCTGCAATGTGAAACTGCCAAAAACAGAATATGATTATTCCATGACGAACTTCGGAAAATCTCTCTGCCTGCATCATCAGCGTGAAAAACGGGCGTCCCCACATGCGTTGAAATTATATGAAGCAATGAGGAAACGAGGGGTATTCTGTGAGCTGGAATCATATAACAGTTCCAAACATATTGATATTGCTGTACGGGACGCACGGTTGTATATTGGCATAGATGGCGAACACCATAATTTAGACCCTGAACAGCTCGTGATAGATCTGATGAAGGATGAAGAATCATCCAAAGAAGGATTTGCGACAAAACGGTATTCACTTAAAGAGATCGATGAAAGTTTAGATGGAATAGCAGATGCGTTGACTGAAGTAATCAAACAACGGGCTAAAAAATTCCAGCAAGAAAAATTTTTCCCGCAAGAGTCAATCAAAAATTTCTGATGTATGATAGTTACTTCGCCAACAATCGAATCTTACGAAACACTCTACACGCCATGTTTTCACAGCTCGATGCACTAGACCGTGGAGGCATCACAAACCCCTATCCTTACGGGAGAGGTCAGATGGAATAATTTTCGTTTGGAAGTGATTTAATAGAAACATCAGTCCATCATGAAATGAAAAACTATTAATAAGAAAAAATCCTCATAGGATCCGGGAGTATCTATGGAAAAAGCAACCTTTGGCGCAGGCTGTTTCTGGCATGTCGAAGAAGCATTTCGACAGCTCAAAGGAGTCATCTCGACAACGGTGGGGTACACGGGAGGGACATTGAAAAATCCGACCTACGAAGACGTCTGCACTGACAAAACCGGGCATGCAGAGGTGGTCGAAGTGACCTTTGAGGCAAAGAAAATCACCTACGAGGAGCTATTAACTGTATTTTGGGACATCCATGACCCGACTACAAAAAATCGACAAGGACCAGATGTTGGAACACAATACCGATCAGCAATCTTCTATCATACACCAGAACAAAAGACAGCAGCTGAGCAATCAAAAAAGAACCTCGATCAATCAGGAAAATACAAAAAAAAGATTGTAACTGAAGTCACAGCGGTAACGACTTTCTATCCTGCGGAAGACTACCACCAACACTATTTGGCAAAACACGGACTCGCTGCGTGTCCTCGCTGAAAAAATATTGTTACCACTTTCATCCAGGCACATAAAGTTTATCTTTATGAAACAGATTCTACATCAAAGGGCGAATGGTATGACGTCATTAGGGAAAAAGAAAATACTCCAGNCAGGAAATATCCTTGCGATGATTATCACTATTATAGTAAACGCTCTTGCGGTCATCCTTCCACTGAACGGAAAAACAACAGCATATCTTTCAGATAAATACCCAAACCTATTTGTTCCCGCGGGACTCACCTTTTCAATCTGGGGCATCATCTATATCCTTTGGGTTGTCTTTGCGGTGTATCAGGCACGAGACTTGTTCAGAAAAGAAGCTCTTGAGATGCCATTTCTTCATCAGATCACGTTTCTATTTATTCTGAGCTGTGTTGCAAACAGCGCCTGGATTTTCCTGTGGCATTACGAATATGTCGGTCTGTCGTTACTTATGATGATCATCCTTCTGCTCTCACTTATCGCAATATACCTTCGTCTCAACATCGGCAAATCAAACGTCAGCATCGCGGAAAAACTCTGCGTCCATGTTCCGTTCAGCGTTTATCTTGGGTGGATAACGATTGCGACGATCGCAAATGTCACCGCGTTGCTTGTCTCGGTGAAATGGGACGGTTTTGGGATTGACCCTCTCACTTGGACAATCATCATTATCGCAATCGGAACACTCCTAACCGCTCTGATGCTTGCGCTCCGAAAAGATATCGCGTTTAGTCTGGTCGTTCTCTGGGCGTTCTTTGGCATCTGGATGAAACGAATGACCCAGCCTAATACCATCACCGATGTAAATGTTGCGACCACTGCGAGCATCGCCATCGTACTCATCGCTGCTGGTCTGCTTGCGGTCGCGGGATATCAATTGATGAGCAAGAACAGACAAAAATCAGCAAAAAAAACCTAACGACGACAGAAAATACCTTTGCTTTTCAGGAGAATACCTTTTAATACGACGCAGGATGTACCCGCGAACCATATGGTTAAAGTGATCTCTTTTGACTTCGATGGGACCATCGCCAGCCATAAGTTCGCAGACAAATTCTGGCTTGAAGGTGTACCACGACTCTATGCTAAACAGAATGATATGAGCCTGAAGTCAGCCAAGAAATATCTTTTCGAAGAATACGACAAAATAGGAGACAGCCGCATCGAATGGTACGACCCTGCGTACTGGTTCAACCGATTCAAGATAGACAGTGACTGGAACGACCTGCTGAAATACTACCAGCAATCAGTCGAGATCTATCCTGATGTCGCCCCGGTATTGCAGCGACTCTCACAACACTATAGCCTCATCATCAGCTCAAACGCCAAAAGGGAGTTCATCGACATCCAACTCGACGCATCCCAGCTCAGACACTACTTTACCAATATCTTTTCATCCACCTCTGATTTTCATACCGTAAAAAAAGTCACAGACTTTTATGGAATGATCTGTAAAAAACTCTCTGTTCAACCACAAGACATGGTCCATATCGGTGACCATAAAGAGTTCGATTATCTCTCCCCACAAAAACTCGGCATCACCGCGTTTTACTTAGACAGAACCAAAACAAGCACAGGACCTGACATCGTACATGACTTTGCTCAATTCGAAGAGATTCTTCTAAAAAATTGAACAGCGAATCATCTGCATTGTAAATGAGATATCCATAGAAAAAAATAGAAAAAGAAAAAAAATAAATTACCAGAGATCATCCGATATAACGAATATCATCTGGTTTTTCTTTAACCATCGTTTCCATCTCATTGAGCTGCTGCGCGATGTACTCTATCTCCTTTGCTTTTTCCTCAAGCCGGGACAAATCAATATCAACACTCACCGCCTTTGTGAGCACCTTGAGAACCGCTTTAGCACTCTTCGGGTCAACGAGATACCCAGGGGTTTCACCCATAAAACAGGTACCAGCCATACCCCGGAGTTTGCCTAAGCCAAGGAGCAGCCCACTCGCACCAATAATTCCACCACCAGGTTCGTTTTTCTTAAACACCGCACCATACTTTTTCATGGTTTTTACCAAATGAGCATCGGTGGTTGCAAAAAGGACCTTTGGTTCTTTGATCTCCCGACCAAGACCATACCCACCAAGAGTGAACATTTGTTTCACACCAAGACCCTGGACGATATCAAGGATCGATTCTGCAAGCTCATATTGCCCTTGTGACGAGAGCCCCTGATAATCCCCAGTTAAAAGAACAAGGTCCTTCTGACCACGTTTCTTTGCTTTCCAATAATAAAACTCGTTGTTGACCAGCTTGATGGTCCCATCAGGGTTAATGAACACCTGCGGCGGAAAATCTTTGCTGTACATCTCAGCGAATTTCTTTGCTTTAAGCGTATCAATCAGATGTTCAACAGCAAGCTTTCCAACATTCCCGATCCCAGGCAATCCTTCAATAAAAATCGGGTTTTTAAGCTTCGGCTGTTTCTCAATGTATTTTATCTCCACTAATTTCATTGTCTCAGATCTTCCCCGTTTCTTTTTTTTAACGCCCGACGGTATTTCCCATAATGATCCTGTGGCGAGAACCGCGCAGGTTTGTTAGATACCGTTTTTTCCTTGCAGCTGGAACAAACTGGATGCAAAGTATAGCTTTGACAGTGATTACAATATAGTATTTCAGTCATTATTCTTCGACTTCGCGTTGAAACTCACATTCACCTTTTATTTTTGTCATATACGCTTCTGCCCGCTCAACTGCTTTTTTCATCTGTGATTCCGCTATCTTATAATCTGGAGCTTTTACTTTTACCATGTATCGCGGTGCACCAATGTATTTAATGTCAATAGTCACATCATCAAACTCGCTTTTTTCCGCGATAGCAAGCGCTTCCTTGATATGAGTTATTCCGTCAGGCATATATGACGTGAGAAGCAACATGCCTTTAATCTCAACGAAAGGAACCGTGATGCTGTTCTTTGCAACCTCTTCAAATTTCTTCAGCCAGTCCCCAGAAAAACCATCGTTTCTCAGGGTGTTTGCATCATAAGCGCATTCCTCGAATACCGCATACATCGTCCCGTATTTCTTAACGAGCGCATCGCCGAATTCTTTATAACATTGATCCACTGTTTTACCGAGCACCTGGGCGACCATCTCAAAGAGTTTGGTTGCTTTTTGCGCATTCTTCCAATCCTGAATTTTCTCTCTTCGTTGATGATCATTGACCTTCTTAAGGGAAAGATCGATATGCTTCTTTGCCGCATCAACATGGACAACCTTACAGACGACCTTTTGTTTTTCTCTGACAAAATTACGGATACGTTTTACCCAACCAGTCGCTATTTCAGAAATGTGGATGAATCCTTCCCTATTTGGGTATTCATCAAGTGACACAAACGCGCCAAAGCCTTGGACTTTGGTTATAGTACCAACAACGAGTTCTCCTTCTTCAGGGTACTCCTTCTTCAACATGTAGAAAAACCTTATTCGATGGTCTCTAAAATCGTTCCTTTTATCCGAGCTTTCCCACCATTTGGGGTCGCAAGTTTGCTGCCACAAATATGGCAAAGTACCGTAGTACTTGCCTTATCAAACAGAACTTGTTCATTTTCACAATCATTGCATCGTACTTTAATGAACCTGCTTTTAGGTTGATCCATAGGTTTATTCACCTTCTATTTCAAATTTTTTTGACCGGATACTTGGTGGCTGATGCATTTTTTTACATACGGTACACGTGAATCGAGTCGCGACCCGCCTGCTGGTTTTTTCCCGTCCTTCAGGTTTTGGTCGTGGGAACCCTCCATATCCACTGGTAGCCCGTCTAAACCGTCGTTGCCCTCGTTTCAGCTCACTTGCTTTTCGTTTTTTCATCTTGTCGACTTCATGGAGCGTGTGTTTTTTGCAGAACGGACAGTATCGTTTGATTTTCCGGGGAATCTTCATAGATATCACAGTTCGATTGTAACCGTAAGTAAGAAAGGTATATAAAAATGTAGGGTGCCCTATTTTACCTGTCTGACCATCCCATTTTTCAGGAGTGTTTCAGTCATTTCGCTGGGGAGCGAAAGCACATCTTCTTTGCGCAACGAATAGGTTTTTTCATCAGTACCGATAAATTCAGGGGTATCTACCAACACACGGACGATCGGATTTGTATTCGGGTTGTTCTTCAGCGGCTCGACACTTGGCTGGGTTGATTGTTTTGTTGGATGGCGATCTGTTGGTTCTTCGAAGATTTCTTTACGAGATAGGACGATTTGTTCGACGAGAGCAGTATAGAGTTTTTTTTCGATATCGAGAAGGTTCTTCAAATCAGGGGTGGCGCCACGTGCGGTCGCAAGTGCTGCTTGTACAATTTTTTTCTCCCGAAGTTCATAGATGCTGTTGGTGATCTTCTTTGTATTTTGAGCCTCATCAGAAAACAATTTTAATTTTTGTGGATTTTTTTCATTTTCAATGCTTCGTTCAAGGGTTTTTATATAAGCGGAGAGATCCTGATAGAAATTCACATTGATTTTTGTAAGAGCAGCAGAGGTCTGTTCCGCCTGTTGGAGCCTTCGCAGGGTTTTATAGCTGATTTCTTCATGTTCATCCATACTTGTTCATCACATCCTCATTGGTGTTAAATAGTTTTAGTCCTCCCTTTAAGCTATTGAATCAATGCACTGGTTATTTTTTCTTTTTATTCTAACCCAACCGCACTGATCCGAAAACATGCTTTTTTTCCTTCTGGTTGTGACCGGTGTTTGATGATCGTTGCTTCTCGTTGCCCGATCCCTTTCCGATCAAACCGAAGAATGGTTTTGGTCATATGCTCAGCATCCCGGTTCGTAAACGGCTTGACTTCACCAGCTTTATCAGTATAGACCTGCTCGGTGATAATCACCAACAAATCCTTTCCCCGTGCCGCAACCTGAAGGTTCGTCACCTGTCTGGTGAACGAACGAATCCCTCCTTCCCGGTCATTTTCGAGGTTCAACCGATAAAACATCGTAATGGTATCAACAACAATGAGACCTATCCCTTTCGTCGCAATCGCATCACCAATCATCTGCTCTTGTGATTCGAACGACGACGGGCTAAAAAACAGGATATCATGAAGGATTTTCTTAAAATCGTAGTCCAAGCATATCTGCCGGAGCCGTTCGACAGATACACCCTCGGTGTCGATATAGGCGACCTTTTTACCGGAACGAACACATTCCCGAGCCGCCTGAAGACAGAAATTGGTTTTTCCTGACCCAGCTTCACCATACACCCGGGTGATGATTCCGCTTTCAAGGCCGCCTCCCAGCAAAGCATCAAGCGGCTGACATCCTAAAGACAGTAGAGTCATGATATTCACCATGAGGAAACAGGATCATTAAAAATCTTTGTAAAATTAGGCCAGTATTTCATCAAAAACATAGGTCTCCCATTCGCGTCTCCCCAGAACAATCTCTAGCTCCACAGGAGTAATAATCGGTTTTTTATACTGCAAATAGTCATCGATTGCTATCCGTGGGCATGCGGTCGACACATAACAATCGACATCAAATCCTTGTAGGGACATCGGGGAGAACTCATCAAGTGTAATCAATAACGATAGCTTCCCTGCAGAATCAAGCATCTTTTGCAGCTCATGTGCAAGTTTAATTCGCTGCTGACCACGCTTCACTCCAATGAGAATTCCGTAGCGTCGTGAGCTCCGACATGCAATGATTGCGCCATACCGCTGTCGTAACATGTTATTTTTCATATCCTCGATTTCTTGTTTTTTCACGGCATTGGTATAGGGGTCAGCGGCAATCACAGGTTTTTTTGTGCTCATTAACAGGCCGACCGGGTGAAACGTCCCACTCCCAATAAACAAAAAACAATCAACAGTCTCAGAGATTTTTCCTCCAACAGAAAAATTACACCCCAGAATCTGACCCTTTGCGGTGACTCGTTCATCGCCCTCAGCGATGAATGGTTCAAGGCCATGTTTCTGTAAAATCCTCTCAACCACCTCAAGTGTATGGAGATGTTGCGCGGTGGTGACCAGCCCAATTTTTTTACCTTCAAGCGATGGAATCGCTTTTTCAACGACCTTGGAGACATCCATGGTCGATTGCGCATTCACAAACAGGGTTGGTATCCAAAAATTTTCTACATCAGATATCGCCGTATGACCGATATGAACAACACAATCCACATCCATGTTCTTTAGTTCATAGTTCACAACATCGCAGGCGCCAAAACACGGGTCAGCAGACACAAGGACCGTGGCACCGGTTTGGTTCTTTAGAAAATCAACCAAAGGAAAAATGCTACGTTTCAGTCCTTCTGGAACCTGGATTGCTATGGTTGTGTATCCCTGCTGTTTAATGGTTATTGCGGCGTTTTCAATATCGATCAAATACCCTGATATCTCCATTATATCACCTGACTCATCTGCGAAAGAAGCAGCTGAAAAAACCCCATCCGATACGCGTATGACTCCTCAGAGGTATCCATCGTAATACAGCGTTCATCATCGGTAAATGGTTCAAATGTTGTTTTCTGCGCCAGATAAATCTCCCAACGACCATCGGAAACAGATTTTTTCCTCAGTCGATCGTCCAACCGTTTCTTAACCACCGCATCAGGGCACACACATTGAACCGTGATCAGTGTCGCATGATGCTTTAACGCGATATGACGCGCAATCTCTCGGTATTTTTTCTTCTGGAACGTCGCATCAAGCACAACGTTTTCTCCTTTTTTTAAAGACATCGATGCACGCTCCATCATCTGTTCGTAGGTATCATCTATTTTTTTAGGGTCATATAGGCCGGTGTTGAATTGATCGTGATGTTGCTCATAGTGGTCAATACCGGCGACCTCCTTGCGCACAACGTCGGAGTTAATCTGGACCCCATGATAATCAACTGCTACTTTGCGTGCAATGGTCGATTTACCAGTACCTGATAGCCCCATAATAATGAATAGCAATGGTTTATGCTTCTTTAGATCAAATGAAAACAACTGTGCATAGTACTGCGACAAATCAAAATATTTTTTTGCGACTTCGACAAGACTTTTCTTTTTTGCTGGATCGATATGAGGATCATTGAGCTGGAAGCCATACACTTTCCCACGGACAAACGCTCGATACGATTTGTAGAAATTTAACACCGAATATATGTTAATGTCATGACTTTTTTCTACGTACTGCTGAATGAGGTAGCTTGACAAGTAGGGGTAATTTTGGTAATCGAGATCCATTGCAAGAAACCCAATATCAGATGCGACATCACAGAAGCGGAATCGTTCGTTAAACTCAATGCAATCAAAAATATAGACATCATCATCAGTCACGACAATATTTCCTGAGTGTAAATCCCCGTGGCAATCAAAGATTCTCCCTTCTTTCATCCGGTGTCCGAACACCTCTTTTTTAAGTTCGAAAAACTTGGTTGCTGCATCCTTAATAAACCAAAAGGTTTCCTTAGGGATCGTGATGTCGATCATTGGCCGGGTTTGATCGAAATTCTCATCAACATTTTGTTTGACCGACAGCAATTCACCGTATTTTCTAATTTCTTCAGAAGGTTCCTGACGCCTATAAAAGTCAACCAACGTCGTACACAGACGCTCAATGGTTTCTTCAGAAATTTTCCCTTGCAAAAGCATGTTTGTCATGATATGTTCCTGAGGGAACTCTTTCATTTTTAAGACATACTCAACGATTTCTCCATCCCCATCGAGTTCAAGGGCATGATCTTTCTTGGTGATCGGCAGTACATCTAGGTACGTTTCAGGGCAGAGTCTTTTATTCAACCGTAATTCTTCTTCACAGAAATATTTGCGTTTGTCCAATGTCGAAAAATCAAGAAAACCAAAATTCACTGGTTTTTTCACCTTGTACGCATAGGTTCCGGTGAGCGCCACATAGGAGATATGGGTTTGAAGCAGTTGAACCGAGGACACCTGAGGACCATAGAACTTTGGATTCTTCAGATGATCAAAAAGCATACCCTGATTCATACACACGTAGTAAAACAGTGCATCTTAAAAGGTTTGTCTTTAANCTGACCAAACACCACATATCGCGTAACCTTTTTCACTCATTAAACCTTGTATTAACCCTGATGATTAGACGTGCATGAAATATTTCTCTACAAACGGAACACCAGAAGCACAAAAACGATCTGAACAAAGAGCGTGGCAAGAACTGCTGGGATGAAGAACTTATACATCCTGGTCGTATCAGTCTTTAGATAGTCACTGCTTAGAACGTTACAGAGATGAATCGGGGAGATCAAATAACCAAGAAATGAACTGATAAAGATTAGGCTGGTCAAACCAAGAAGACTTACGCCGGTAAAAGAAAAAAACGGTGCGACAAGCGAAAAGGAGAGTGGTGCTAATGCTCCAAAATCACTTCCCGTGAGCGCCCCGAGAAGAAAAGGAATGAAAATGATGATGACAAGGGCAGGAAACGCAACACTGCTCATCATTTCTTGTATAAGGATGTGGACTTGAGATGCCTTAAACATCTCTTGAAAAATAATGATGCCAAAGACAGCAAAGGCAAGCTTTGCGGACAGTGATTTTTTCACGATGCGGCCATATGATTTCCAATCGCCCTTTGTCAAAACATATAAAAGAAAAATACTCACCAAGATACCCAGTAAAAAACATCTTGTTTCAGTGAGACCGACATATTTCAAAGGGTAAAACAGGAGAGGGACTATCGGGGGAAGCAGGTAAACAAGTCCCTGAAAAATTCTCGGTTCTTTAACCTTTGTCTTTGGACGAGGACCAATGAACCGTCGTAGGAAGAAAAAACCAATGACGACAAATGCAATAAACCCAATGAAGTTCGCAAGGATCAAGGTCCCCATCGGGATATTTGAGAAATTGATACTACAGATGATGATCATCGCTTGAGAAATAGGATAAATCGGAAACCAGATGTGACGGAACCAGACATTTAAGAAATTTTTTTGGTCTTTATCCAAAGTATATTTCGTTCCTTCGGTATCAACCAATGGCGCAGAAAACAACGAACCACCAGGGTTCGGCATCAGTCCATACACTGCTGGGATGACACCAAGGGTTCCGCCCCTGGAAAAAAAAGATCGTAAGCTGCGAATGAGCGAATCAATAGCTCCTGTTTCTTGCATGCATTTCGCAAGAACGAAGATTAAAGTCATCAGCAGGGCGAGCTCCGTAGTACTCGTAACAATCTGATGTGTATCAAACGAATAGAAACTCGCTTCGATCATTGCCTTTGGGATATCGATCGGAGAGATAACCTCAAGAGAAAAAACACCTATAATAAGCGATCCGAGCAGCAAGGTCAATCCAAAACTAATCTTTTTTCGAATTAAAACAAGAATAACGATAAAGGCGATGATAACCCCGATGAGATTTAGCATGTTGGGCTCGGAAAAGGAAAAATGATTTAACTAATTAACTCTTGTGCGCATTTCGAAGCCTGTTGAAGGGTTTTTTCGTAGTCAATGGTGAGGAACTCACAGTCGAGCATCAGCGGCTTGCCATCGACGATAGTCGTACATATATCTGTCCCTCTCACCGCGTACGCTAAATGAGACACGGGGTCATGCAGCGGGGTCAGATGCGGTTTTTTCATATCAATCATGATGAGATCAGCGGTCTTTCCTTCCTCAAGTGAACCTAGTGTATGATGGACACCAAGACAAGTAGCACCACCAATGGTTGCAAGATCGACAACTGTTTGTGCAGGGAGGACTGTTGGGTCCCAGCGGTGGTTCTTATGAACGAGGGCGCAGAACTTCATCGTCTCAATCATGTCAAGGGTGTTGTTACTTGCCGCACCATCGGTCCCTAAACCGACAGGGATCTGAACTTCAAGCAATTCGGGGATTGGTGCGTATCCACCAGTCGCGATTTTCATGTTGCTCACCGGACAATGGGACACGGCCACCTCCGCGTTTTTCATATCAACAATCTCGTTTTTCGTAATCCACCCACAATGCGCAAGGATGGTACCTCTTTGAAGTAAACCAATTTTCTTTAACTGCTCAACCGGTCTTACTCCATATCTCTTTTCGACATCGTAAACCTCACCTCTGGTCTCAGAGCAATGGATATGGAGCGGGATATGGTGTCTTGTTGCGACCTCAAGTGACTTCTGCAGGGTTTCCGGGTTACAGGAATACGTACTATGCGGAGCAATAACAGGAGAAATTAGCCGGTTTCCTTTCCAGTGTTTCACAAACTGTTCGCATTGTGAGAATAACTCTGATGCCTTATATTCCGGGGTATCAAAATCAATCACGGCAAAACCTAGGAACCCTCGCATCCCAACCTTTTCAGTGACCTTGGCGATCGTCTCTTCAAAGAAATACATATCAAGATACGATGTCGTACCGGATGCAATCATTTCTAAAAGTCCAAGCTCTGTGCCATTCTCGATGGATTTTTTATCAAGTTTTGCTTCGACCGGCCAGATCCGCCTCTCGAGCCAGTCCTTCAGCAGCATGTCGTCGCCATATCCGCGAAACAACGTCATGGGAATATGCGTGTGGGTATTGATCAAACCAGGTAACACAAGTTTATCGGTTCCATCAATTTTATAATCAGCCTCGATAGAAAGCGGTTTTTTTGAAATCTCCACGATCACATGGTCATCGATATAGAGATCTCCCTGAAATTGCTGCCGAGAATCATTCTGTGTGAGAATCGTGGAATTTTTAATGAGAATGCTCATTGTTCGTATCTCCACTTAAAGATAATAATGATATGATAGTTTATGGTGATTTAAATTTTGAATGGCTTTTTGCTGTGTTTGTTGCTGTGTAAATGATTTGTGTGTTTTTGAATGTTCTTATTCTGAGTGATCATGATTAGGAAGGTTTAGTATAACGGGCAAATGTGTCCTCTTATCATCTTGGTTGTCAGAAACGACCTGATTTATAGCCTTGTCTTTTTTTAAAAAAAAAAGGAATGACTCCAACCGCCAAACATTTCCTTCTCATCTCTTTTCCTTATTGTTTTATCTAATTCCAACTACAAGGGGACCAATCAAGAATGCGGTCTTTTCCACTGTTATTTCAAGAGCATTTTCTGCCCTTGCAGTGATAACGATGCTGATTTTACCAAATCCAATAAATGCTTTAAGATGAATCGGGGTGGACGTTGCAGGGGTAAGTGTCGCTACTGTTCCCATAGCCGATGCGTTTACCCGCTTCAACATACCGCCAGTAACTGTGATTGACCATTGGACATTGTTTGCCACGTCTCCCCCAACGTTTGATACATTAGCTTTTATTCCGATTGGTCCTTTTATGTTACCAATGGCTAATTGTGCCATGCCTGCGCCTTCGATAATCGCACCGATACCCCAGTTGCCATCGTAGTCAG